>Ga0008651_10001214_pt1 | contig 14997 bp, 13 predicted proteins | sample SaaInlV_200m_DNA_6_FD_59173 | JGI IMG/M metagenome (GOLD analysis project Ga0008651, IMG submission 59173) | Marine microbial communities from expanding oxygen minimum zones in the Saanich Inlet - SI037_S2LV_200m_DNA | ecosystem: Environmental > Aquatic > Marine > Intertidal zone ...
TGATCAGAAGTTCGACATACTACATGTATGCCTTCACTCCTGATCAATCGCTATGCCTTGTATATGAAGATTTCTACTTAGACATCGTTAGTACTTTTTACGAGTTTATCAATATGGAATTAAGTGAAAAACTAATAAAGGTTTTGAATCAATATAATTATAAAAAGAATATGCTTTTTATAATTATATTGTTACGATTTTTTAATGTAATAATTTGTATATAAGTATAGAAAGTTTTTATGAAAATCGATATATCCTGTTTAAGACATTTACTTAAGAATGCATCTCTTCCGGAAAGACCTCTCGGATTTTCTTTTCAGCAAACCAGCGTATCCTTTCTTCTGTTTGATAAGAAAGAACTTCACCTACTTGCTATATTGAAAGCCGATAATAAAGGATATCCATGGAGAAACCAGGTGGCTCTGCCGGGTGGCCATGTTGATGAGGCGGACAAAAGTAACATTGATGCTGCTCGCCGTGAAATGGAAGAAGAGGTAAATATTTCCAGGAACAATGTCGAATTTATTGGTTCACTTGGGCACTTTCAAACACTAAACAATAAGGATATTGAAGTTTTTGTTGGAATATGGAACGGTGAAGGAAATATCCGTTTTGAAACAGCAGAAATATCAAAAGTTCTTGAAATACCTTTAAACAGCTTAATAAAAATCCATATTGAAAGCAATTTTCATGGCAGACTACCTGATGTCATGGAATTGGTTTATCCATTTGAAGATGTTGTTATCTGGGGAGTGACAGCTAAAATGGTCCACTTTTTTATCGAGCTTTTATATCCTTATATTGAAAATAAAGGCGAATAATATTAATGGCTTCGCAAAAAGTCCAATATCTTCGTTGCGCTGCATCCCTCGTCGCTGCGACGTACTATAAGTACACCTCATTCCTCGGGATTTGCGTCGCCTTGATCTTGAACTTTTTACTTTGCCATCCTCAATAACCTAGTAGATGGTGACTTTTTACGACGCCATCAAATTTGCCTGTCCTGATACTTTTTAATATACCGCCTTACAATTCTAAGAGCACAAGAAATGATAAGCAGACCGCTCATAACCAGCATAATGGTTGGCGGCCATAAAAAGTCACTATAATCCACATTTTCTTTTGCAACCGTAACTCCCTGAACCCCGAAAAGGAAAACAAAAAACATAAATACTATCATGAAATAATGAGAATAATCCGAATCATACCATGGAATCATTTCTTTTCTATGTACAGATTTCTGATCAAGACGCATATAATATAATTCCTAATGTCCCCATATTTCCTATTGAACAGCCGGAGTTCTTCTATAGCCCTTAAGGTTGATGAACTCGTAATAAGTATATTCGATGGCTAAGTAAAAATTTTCATATACAAGACATAGCGGTTGGTCAGGCGTGAAGGCATACATGTAGTATGTCGAGCGTCTGACCAACCGCTATAACGCAGTAGATAGAGACTTTTTACGACGCCATCAAGGTTAATGTGCGTCAGCCCAGTTTTGCCCTGAAGCTAAATTAACTTTCAGGGGAACCTTCAGATCCCAGACACCTTCCATTGTCTTTTCAACAAGATCCATAACTATATCAACCTCTTCCGGAGGAGACTCAAACACTATTTCATCATGCACTGAAAGAAGCATCGCCGATTTAAGCCCTTCTTTCCTGAAGGCAAGATCCACGTTTATCATTGCAATTTTTATCAAATCGGCTGCAGTACCCTGAATAGGTGTATTAACTGCTGTTCGTTCAGCAAACATTCTCACATTCCTGTTTGAGCTTTTAATATCTGGAATAGGACGTTTCCTGCCCAGAAGTGTGCTCGCTGTTCCGGTTTTTCTTGCTTCTTCAATTGCATGATCGATAAACAGTTTTACCTTATTGTATCTTTTAAAGTATCCATCAATATAGTTTTTGGCCATTTTCTGGCTTATATCCAGTTCTTTTGAAAGGCCGAACGGACTCATACCGTATATAATACCAAAATTTATCACCTTAGCCTGTCTTCTCATATCAGGTGTAATAAATGAAGGAAATTCCTGAAAAACCTCGGCAGCCGTACGTGTATGAATATCCTCATCCTTTATAAAAGCATCCTTTAAAATTTCATCATCAGAATAGTGGGCAAGAATCCTCAGTTCAATCTGTGAATAATCGGCCGCTATTAGTGTCCATCCGCTCCTTGGAATAAATGCTTTCCGGATCTCTCTGCCTTCATCAGTGCGTATTGGAATATTCTGCAGATTCGGCTTGGAGCTGCTCAGCCGGCCTGTAGCCGTAATAGTCTGGTTAAATGAAGTATGAATTCGCCCTGTCTCCTGATGAACAAGATCAGACAACGCATCTGTGTATGTTGATTTAAGTTTTGCAAGGGTCCTCTGCCTCAAAATCAGAGCCGGTAGTTCATGCATTGTGGAAAGTATTTTTAAAACATCAACATCAGTGGAATAACCTGTCTTTTTTTTTGTTTTTTTCTGTACCGGAAGTTTGAGCTTTTCAAAGAGAATACTGCCAAGTTGTTGTGATGATTTGATATTAAATTCTTCACCGGCAAGAGAATATACTTCATTCTCAATCCTTTCAAGTTCATGCTCAAAAGACTTAGAAAGGTCGTAAAGCTTTTCCCTGTCTACTTTTATACCATTTAGCTCCATATTTGTAAGAACACTTATAAGGGGCATTTCAATATTTTCAAATAGTTCATAAAACCCTTTTTCCTTAAGCAGGCCAGATAACAGTTTGAATGCCATGAATGTCAGGTCTGCATCCTCACAAGCATAAGGCACAGCCTTTTCAATAGGAACCTTGGCAAAGGAGGACAGTTTTTTTCCTTTGGCTGTATCCGATTTAATGGCTTCTTCATAGGAAATCATCTGATGACTGAAATTGTCCAACGCGATCTGATCAAGGCTGTGGCCCCGTCTTGACGGATTGATCAGATATGAGGCTATCATTGTATCAAACGCTACTCCTTTAAGGTTGATTCCGCTTCTATTTAGAACAATCCAGTCATATTTGATATTCTGGCCGACTTTTTTTATATCCGGGTTTTCAAGAATCGGTCGAAGAGCAGATAATACTGTTTCCATATCAAGCTGTTCAGGAGCATCAGGATAATCATGACCAACCGGGATATAAAAGGCTTCATCTTGAATAAAGGAAAAAGAAAGCCCCACAAGATCGGCATGCATGGGGTTTTTCCCGGTAGTTTCAGTATCTAATGCAAAAATCTCTGAATTTTCGAGCCTGTTTACAAGTTCTGAAAACGTTCCCAGATCAAGTACAGGACTGTATTTCTTTTTGGAAAGATCGGTCTCCTTTTTAAAGGCCTGCTGAAATTTTCTAAATTCCAGTTCTTTAAAAAGATCTGAAAGTAAATTATTGTCCGGATTTTTAAGCCTGAACAATTCAGAGTCAAAGGCAACAGGGGTATTTGTATCTATAGTAACAAGACGTTTGCTTAAAAAAGCCTGATCTTTGTGTTTTGTGAGATTTTCATGCTGCTTTTTCTTGGTAATTTTGTCCAACTGTTCATAAAGGCTTTCAAGGTTTCCATAATTATTAATCAAATCAGATGCGGTTTTCGGACCAATACCTGGTACACCGGGGACATTGTCAGACTTATCCCCTGTAAGTCCCATTACATCTATTACCTGACCAACTTCAACACCTGTTTTTTCTTTTACATAACCCTTATCTATAATGATATCCTTCATGGGATCCCATATTATGGACCTGTCCGACACAAGCTGCATAAAGTCCTTATCACCTGTAACCATAATAACAAAAAAACCTTCTTCTTCGGCAAGCCGGGCAAGCGTTCCGATAAGATCGTCAGCTTCAAATCCCTCCTTTTCAATCACCGGGATGTTAAAACCTTTTGTAACCTTCTTTATATAAGGGAGCTGAACAACAAGATCTTCCGGCATAGGGGGACGATTAGCCTTATACTCACCATACATTTTATGCCTGAAAGTCGGTCCTTTGGCATCAAAAAGCATAACTGCATACTCAGGCTTTTTATCCTCTATAAGCTTGTTAAGTATATTGGTAAAGCCAAAGATTGCATTTGTAGGCTCCCCTTTCGAATTGGAAAGCCCTCTTATTGCGTGATATGCACGGTAAATATAAGCGCTTCCATCTATAAGATATAATGTTTTTTCCATTTATAATCCAATATCCTCTGAAACTTCCTCCATGGCCTCAAGACTGAGAGCAATAAAGTCGTTTAGATTAAGGCCGATTTTTTCGCATTCCATTATTCTTTCACGACTGACTGCACGTGCAAAATGTTTTGTTTTCATTCTTTTTGTAACCGATTTGACCTTAACGCCTGCAACTTTCTTATCAGGATATACAAGAGTGGTTGCCACAATCATACCGGTTATGGTTTCCGCACATGTAAGGGCATGTTCAAAAAGCGTCGAACGCACTAATCCCAAACCTTCGGCATTGTGCATTCTTATTACATCAATAATTTCTGATGAAACCCCTTTTTCTTCAAGTATATTTGCCGTTTCAGCCCCGTGTCTGGAAGGATCTTCATTTGTCAGCTCATAATCAAGATCGTGTAAAAGCCCTGCAAGGCCCCATATCTCAGGATCTTCTCCGAATTTTTCGGCTATCCTGCACATTATTGCCTCGGAAGCCAGCGAGTGGGATATCATTTTTCCATTCTTAAGATAATCTCTTAAAAGCAATATCGCTTCTTCTCGAGTTATTCCCGGATTTGAACTGGTTGACACATTGTGCCCCTTTCGCTATTTTATTTAGTTAATGGCTTGCAGAAATGCAGATCAAGATTATTTTATTTAATAATTTGTCCGTAACATCATCACGGATATCATGAATAATTATAAACAACAAGACTGCCATTGGAGTATTTTATGAAAACCGGAAACATCATTAATCAAGATGATAAAATCAAGGAACTCCTTGAAAATAATAAAACGATAGCCATTCTTGGACTAAGCCCCAAACCTGAAAGAGATTCCTATAAAGTAGCTAAATATCTCCAGGAGAAAGGGTACAGGGTTATTCCTGTTCGACCCGGTCAAAAGGAGATTCTTGGTGAAAAAGCATATGCATCTCTTGATGATATCGACGAACCGATCGATATTGTAAATGTTTTCAGAAGATCGGAGCTTGTCATACCCCATGCCGAAGAAACTGTCAGCAAAAACCCAAAGCCGAAAGCTTTCTGGATGCAGCTTAATATTGAAAATAAAGAAGCTGCAGACCTTCTGAAATCAAAAGGCTTAGATGTAGTAATGAATAAATGTATAAAGGTAGAGCATGGCCGACTACTCGGGTAAATTATCATACAGAGAAAAAAGACTGAGGGCAAAAGAGGAAAGCTGTCATTGCTGCAGGATGAAAAGAACATTCAACTGGCCATGCAGGTGCGGATTTAACATCTGTCAGGAATGTCTCGAGGAAAATTTCTGGGGGATGTCCTGCAACGGTATTACATGGCAATGCCCGGACTGCGGTGTACACAATGGCCTTGGCAACCAATAGAAGCGAGACCTTTGCATAACATCCCTTTTTACCCGATTTCTGTGTCAGGCTCAAAGTTTAATCCTCGAAATACTCAATGTATTCCTGCGGTTAAAATCTTCGCCTTTCTTGAACTCGAACAAAAATGAATATTCTGCAGAGGTCTCGAAGGCTTTACTTTTCAACTTTTTTTCTGAAGTTTTGAAGATAGATATTTCGAAAGGCTGTGTAAGGATCAATTGATGCCTTTTTAAGTGATTCATAGTCCCCTATCTTGAAAGATACTGAGTTGACCATATCGAGGGCAGTAATTCCGGCTGATGCTTCGGTCGGGTCAACATAACTGACGGGACTAAGCAATTTATCTCCTATCATTCCTACTGAGTTGCGGAGGGTTGATGGCCCTAAAACCGGCCATACAATATAAAAACCTTCACCAATCCCGTATGTTGCAAAAGTCTGACCAAAACTTTCACTATCAGGAGCCTTGAGTTTGGGGTATTTGCTCGCAGGATCACCGATTCCCAGAACACCAATCGAACTGTTTACAAGAAATCTCGCAAATTCTCTTTCCGCAGCATTACCCTTACCCTGTAAAACACAGTTAACAAATCTTAGAGGAGTTGTAAGATTGCGAAAGAAGTTTTTTATACCTCTTCTAAAAAACGTAGGTGTCGCAGCCTTGTATCCTTTTGAAATAGGCTTCATGGCCCAATAGTAAAGTTTGTCATTAATGTGGAACATGACCTTGTTCCAATAATATAGAGGATCTGAAATTTGATCGGCTTCTTCTTCAAATTCATCTTCAAGCAATCCGAAATCATCATTTAAATCGTCTTCATCATCGCTGATCACGGCCTCATTTTGACTCAATGATGAGCCTGACATATAACCGGATGAAGAGGATTCAGGCCTATGAGCACATCCACTTGAAAAAAGTAAAATTAAAAACAAAAAAGCTAAAAAACCTTGGAATAATTTCTTTTTCATACCATCCACCGAAAATTTAAACAGATCAAATCTGAAACTTAACATATTATAAAGATAATAGCTTATATATCAAATTAAGGAAAACATTGAAATAATAAAAATAAATTAAATTACAAAATTGAGTAAAGTAAGAAATTGATATATTTTTAATTTACATTAAATTAAATTGATAACTATTTCATTACAAAATCATGACCACACTAAGGCTTGAGAAAATCTCCAATGATTATCCTATTGCGAGGTTTTTTTGCCGGTGTTATAGGTTGTTATAAATAGTTAATAAACAGGTAAAAGAAATTACATAATCATATCACTTTGAAATATAACTACATTAAGGTTATAAATCATGAATATCCGTGAACAGATTAAATTCTTTATGGAACCAAAAACTATTGCCTTAATTGGGGTTCCTAGGCGCACAGGAAAATTATCTCTTAATATCCTGGAGAATCTGCTTGAATATGGCTACTCAGGAAAAGTTTATCCGGTGAATCCAGGTACGGATGAGATCTTGAATGTCAAAACATACCCTCACCTGAAAGATATTCCTGACGAAATAGACCTTGCAATAATCGCAACACCCCGTCCAACTGTCCTGGAAATCGTTAAAGATTGTGCGAAAAAGGGAGTAAAAGCGGTTGCGATTTTAACACAGGGTTTTGCGGATTTTGATGAAGAGGGCCGGGAACTTGAGATAGAGATGGTAAAAGTCCTTAAAAATTCAGGGGGGCGTCTCCTGGGCCCAAACACATTAGGCATTGCTAATGCATTTACATATGTAAACACCGCCTTCGCACGAGCCATAGTAACCAGAATCCCTGTAGGGACAATTGCCCAAACCGGATCATTTTTTACAGGTACGCAATACTTCCTCCCATCGGGAAAGGGAATAGATGTCGGTAATTCTGCTGATATCGATTTCTCCGATTGCCTGGAATACTTTGAGGATGACCCTGATATCCGTGTAATCACCTTATATATCGAAGGCATACAAAACGGAAGAAGATTTATGGAAGTAGCAAAAAGGGTATCCAGGAAAAAGCCCATTCTTGCATTAAAAGCGGGACGGAATGAACCCGGAAGCACGGCAGCCTTGTCCCATACTTCACAGTTGGCCGGAAACGATAAAGTTTACAATGCCGTTTTCGGGCAATGCGGAATAATCAGAGTTACAGATGTAGAGGAACAGAATGATCTTGCAAAATCCTTTTCCTGCTTGCCACTTATGAAAGGAAAGGGGTTAGGAATTGTTACCATGAGCGGTTCAGGTGGTGTTCTTTCAGCCGATGCCTGTCAAGATCACGGGTTACATCTGGCAGACCTTTTACCGGAAACAAAAGCGAAAATCCAGAAAATGTCCTTCCCATGGGCAACAATGCAAAACCCAATAGATATCTGGCCTGTTATTTTCAGTAAAACAGGTACAGACCTTTCAAAAAAATATATTGAGGTTTCCAAGATCGTACTGGAAATTGTAGCAGAGGACCCTACAGTTGACGGGATTCTTTTTATTGCAGGTGTTTTCAATAAAAAAGATTATATTGATCCGACAGAGATCGTTACGCATATTGCTGAAAAATATAAAGAAAAACCGATAGTTTGCGTACTGCATGGTAGAAACTACCAAGAGATTACTGAGAAGATGAACGAAACCGGTCGTACAATTGCATTCCCTGGCTATGAACGAGCGGTAAGGGCTCTTGGGAAACTTCGACAATATGCTGAATTTCTGGAAAAGAAATCCTGATAGCTTCGTAAAAAGTATATTCGATGGCTAAGTAAAAATCTTCATATACAAGGCATAGCATTGGGCCAGGTGTGAAGGCATACATGTAGTATGTCGAACATCTGGCCAAATGCTATAACGCAGTATATGGAGACTTTTTACGACGCCATCAAATTTAAAACCCGGGGTAGTGGTTATTACATTATTATATTTTCTATCTGTTTTAAACTTGTTATGTGAAAATCTGCAGTAAGCGATTGATTGTTATAGGCAACAAGGGGTACTCCTGCTTTTTTTGCAGATAATTCGTCAAGCTCCGAGTCTCCGATATATATAGCCTGGGTAGAACCGATATTAAAATATTTCAGAACTTTAAGTAGTGGTTCGGGATGAGGTTTGGGCATTTTTACATCAAGTGCACTAACAACTATATCAAAATATTCTTCAAGTCCGTGTTCCTGAAGAACGCTGTTCATTGTATCTGAGCGGTTTGTGGCAATCGCTGTCTTAAATTCAGGTCGAAGTTTTTTTAACAATGGTATAAGGTAAGGCTCCATTTCCATATCTTTAATAAACGGGAAATAGCTCATTTTCTTCCGATATTCCTGGGCTTTTTTAAAACTTTCCCTTTCTTTAAAAAGATGGGCTATTGATTCATCTGCGGTATGCATCTGTGCAAAGTTAAATTCATCTAAAGTCATATCAGGTTTTTTAAAATGGCTTAATATACTGTTATAATACGCCTTATTTGCGTCATCCGTATTGAACATGACCCCATCACAATCAAAAACCACTGCCTTGATACCATTCATGATAATTTTAATTATCCCTTATTGTTATATAGAACCTGAACAAACCCGCCCCAATTTCCTATTTAGGTCATGCCTTGAATTTGAAAAACATTGATCTTTCGTTCATGCACTATCTATTTTATTTTGTTTTTTGCTTTAAAGATGATCGTTCTTCATATCGTTTCTCATGTATGAAGAAATTAACCCTGCGGTTTTTAGCCCTGCCGGCCTCAGTCTTATTAGAGGCAACAGACATGGATGCTCCTTTCCCTTCGATAACAAGCCTCTTTTTTTCTATTCCAAACCTTTCTACCAGTATATTTCTTACTTTTGTTGCACGAGCAAGTGAGATTCTGTGGTTCTTCTCTTTTGATCCCTGATCGTCAGTATGCCCTTGTATAAGCATTCTTTTGCTTTGATAAATATCCAACTTTAAACGTTCAGCCATCTTTTTCAGCAAGGGAATATAAACCTCCTGAACTTCTGGTGAATTTGGTTTAAAATATATTTTGTAACCAGCTTTTTTTTCGGTTTTTTTTTTCGGTTTTTTTTTTACGTTCTTATTTTTTTTTGAACTTTTAAATTTTTCATCATTTTTTAAAATTGTCTTTGTATTTACTTTTATTATAATCTCAGGCTTCAGATTACTGTCTGTTTCAATATAAATAGTATCAAAATAACGACTATTCGTTTTAAGAACGCTTTCAACTGTTAACTTATATCCCGGCCCGCTTGAGGTTTTTACTTCTGCCAACCTGTAACTTATGCTTTCTCCTTTTTCTGCCCTTATTTTCTTAACTTTGAACGGATACTTCTTTTCAGGTATTATCTTAACTGTTCCTTGAACCTTCTGGCCTTTATGACCGACAAGCCTTATTGCTGATGGAGTAATGGTTGCAAATTTTTCAACTTTCCCTGAAACAAATAGCTTGAACTCAGGTTTTTTTGTATCATTGGTAGTTACTTTAGCTGATTTCCTGAGATTTTTCCCACCAAATCCTTTGGTTTTTACTTCCAGGGTTATTTTCCCCTCTCCTCCGGGAGGGATTTGTCTCGTATAAGAGACAGCCGTGCATCCTCAGACCGGCTTTACACTTTTTATCTCAAGAACAGCGGAACCTTTATTTTGAATAATAAAATCGTGAACAACTCTGACCCCTTCAAAAACAGGTGGAAATTCGTATTTGCTTGAAACAATTACTGCAGAAGGGGTTCCCTTGCTTTCTTTCATAGCGCCATATGAATTTATGACTAATAAAAAGAAGCTGAATAATAGTAAAAAAAAGATTTTAAGTCTCATAAGAATCTTTCCATATTTTAAAAAGGTTAACTTTTGATGAACTATCAAAATATTAAATCTGTATGTACGGTTAAAAACCTTAACATTTCCTGTTTTCGGCATCAAGCCCTATAAGATTCTACATCATAAAAAATGGATCAACATCAACTGCCAGCCTGACATGAGGATTATTAATTTGTGAATTGTTCTCTAAAACAAGTATTTCAGCAAATCTGTGAAGCTGACCTGTCACGGGGCCTTTTAATAAAATCTGCCACCTGTAGCGATTAGCTATTTTTACAAGGGGTGCCTCAACCGGTCCTAAAATCTCTATTGTTTTTTGAAAATCTTTGTATTTTGTTTTCAAATTATTGCATAATTCTCCGACAGCATGTGCGTGAAGCTTTGTTTTATTCTTATCCCTACCTGATATTTTAAGCTGGATTATCCTCGAAAAAGGCGGAAAATTCAAAGCCTTGCGAAATATTATCTCCTTACTGAAAAACTCTCTGTAGTCCTGACTTATTGAAGCCATAATACTGAAATGATCGGGATTATATGTCTGTAAAATCACTTTTCCCGGTACAGCTCCGCGACCTGCACGACCTGACACCTGTGAAAGAATCTGAAACGTTCTTTCACCAGCCCGGAAATCAGGAAAATTAAGTGATAGATCTGCACAGATTATCCCGACAAGTGTTATATCAGGAAAATCATGCCCCTTGGCAATCATCTGTGTACCCACAAGAACATCGATTTTTCTATTCTTCAAATCCTTTAATATCCTGACAAGAGAACCTTTTTTTGAGGTAGTATCATGATCAAGCCTTGCCACACGTGCATCAGGAAAAAGCTTATTAACAGCCTCCTCAATTTTCTCCGTGCCAAATCCAAGCATTTTTATTTGGGGAGATCCGCATTCACTGCATTTTGATACAGACGGCTTAGTGTATCCGCAGAAATGACACCTGAATGCGTTTGTTTGTTTATGAAGAGTAAGTGAAATATCACAGTTTTTACATTTCAACGATTCACCACAGGCTGCGCATACCGGATAATTTGCAAAACCTCTTCGATTAAGAAACAATAACGCCTGCTCTCCACGATCGAGTGTCTTCTTCAATGCTCCAAGGAGTTCCGGTGTGACAAACCGCCTTGCACCCTTCAAGGAATCTCTGTACTTTCTAAGATCCACAACAGTTATAGCAGGAAGCGGCTGCATGTTGACACGCTTTTTCATGTAAAGAGGAATATATTTATCTCCTTCTGAATTAAATATTGATTGAACCGAAGGAGTAGCAGAACCAAGAAGAGCTAAGCAGCCGGATTGTTTTGCACGTACAATTGCAAGGTCCCTGGCGTTATAACGCAAACTGCTCTCCTGTTTATATGAGGTGTCATGTTCTTCATCAACAATGATAATACCGATGTTTTGCAAAGGAGCAAATATAGCCGACCTGGCACCTATTGCAATAACAGCATCTTTTTCAACTATACGTACCCACTGATCATAACGCTCACCTGAAGAAAGACCGCTGTGGAGAACTGCAACCTTTTCACCAAAACGAGCCCTGAACCGCTTTTCGGTCTGGGATATCAGGGCAATCTCAGGAACAAGAACAAGTGCAGAATAACCAAGCCTTATTGCTTCTAAAGCAACTTTCATATAGACTTCGGTCTTCCCGCTTCCGGTAACACCTGCCAGCATGTAAGTTGCAAAGCCTTTTCCAAGAGAACCGGTAATTTCAGAGATTACATTGTTCTGTTCTTCAGTTAGAATTGGTGGTGTGTCAGGCTCAACTGATTCACCGAAAGGATCTCGGTATACTCTTTTTTCCCGGGTTGATATAGATCCTGCCTCCTTCATGGTTTTTATTAGTCCGGAAACATTAGGAACAGATTCCTTCAGCCTTTTTACTGAAACCTCTCCTTCGGATCTTAATATACTAATTACCTTTTCTCTTCTCAGGGATTTTCTTTTCATCGGAATATCAGGGCTAAGCAGTTTTACAAAACGCTCCATTCTGGGCCCGACATTCTTACCTTTTAAAGATCTTTTTGTAACAATATATCCCGATCTTTCCATTTTATGGATTAATGATTTTGGGATTTCACTGCCGGTTTTTCTCTCAAGGGTTTTCAAACTTGAAAATCCATCTTTGAGGTAACTCAAAACTTCCATTTCCCTGGGAGATAATGAAAAGTCGCACAATTGTTTTTCACCTTCCGGAGTAACAGCTATCTCTATTAAATCAAATAGGTTAATACCGCCAGGAAGTGCCGCTTTAACAACTTCACCAACAGAATGAATGTAATAATCTGCAATCCACCTGAAAAAAGGAACCATTGATTCGGGGAAAAGGGGTTTCTCATCAAGGACATCCAAAATTTCCTTAACCCCGGAAGGATATCCTGATTCAGCATTTCCAAGTATGTATCCTGTTAACCTTCGATTCCCAAAGGGAACAAGGGCTCTTTTCCCAACAATTTCAGGTGTGTAAAGGCTTTCAGGAATATTGTAAGTGAATGTGTTGTATACAGGTATTGGTACAGCAACTTCTATATAATGATTAATATCAGACATATTTATACTGAAATGAAAATATTAATGGCGCTGTAAAAAGTGAACGTTTTTATGATTCAGAAATTAATACACTTCTCATATCACATTGCCCGGATTTGAAAAACAAAAAACCCGGCCTGTTGCAGGTCGGGTTTTATTATTATATTTATTTTATTGGCAGTTATTAAATTCTTATCTTTTGGATAGTGGTATATAGCCTCTTTTAGTTTCTCCGGAATATATCTGACGAGGTCTGCTTATCCTCCAGTGAGGATCATCCATGCTTTCTTTCCATTGGGAAATCCACCCGGGAAGACGCCCGATAGCAAACATTACAGTAAACATATTCAATGGAATTCCTATGGTTCTGAGAAAAATCCCACTGTAAAAATCAACATTCGGATAAAGGTTGTGATCCACAAAATACTCATCTTTGAGGGCCACTTTCTCTAGTTTCATTGCCAGATGAAGAAGAGGGTCATCAATCTTCAACCTCTTTAAAAGTTTATGACACAATTTTTTCATAATTTTTGCCCTGGGATCGTAGGTTTTGTAAACCCTGTGCCCGAAACCCATAAGCCTGAACGGATCATTTTTATCTTTTGCCTTTTTAATGGCAGTTGTAATATCTCCATCGTTTTTCTGGATATCCATAAGCATATGAATAACTGACTGGTTAGCTCCACCGTGCAGCGGCCCCCATAGTGCTGCAATGCCTGCGGAAATTGTAGCATAAACATTAACTCTTCCACTTCCTACAACCCTTACTGCAGATGTAGAACAGTTCTGCTCATGATCAGCATGAAGAATCCAGAATACATTTAACGCCCTGACCAGTTCACTATCAATTTTGTATGGTTTTACCGGGTTGTCAAACATCATATTAAGAAAGTTTGCACAATATGAATAGTCAGACCGGGGATATACGACCTTGTGACCTCTTGATATCTTGTATGACATAGCTGCCATGGTTCTGACTTTTGATAAAAGTCGAATCATCGTCTTGTCAATTTCCTCTTCTGTTGTATCAAGATCAGGATAAAAACTTCTCATGGTATTTACCATTGCAGATAAAATACCCATTGGATGGGAATTTCGCGGAAAGGACTGAAAGAAAATCTGCATATCTTCATGTACAAGAGAGTTGTCATTTAACGTTTCTCTAATATTTACAAGTTCATCTTCATTAGGAAGCTGGCCATTTATAACAAGATATGATGTTTCCACAAAAGTTGAATGTGCTGCAAGTTTTTCGATCGGAATACCTCTATGCCTTAGAATTCCTTTTTCACCATCCATATAGGTGATGGAACTTTTACAACTACCTGTACTTCCATATCCGGGATCATAAGTAATATAACCTGTTTTTTGGCGAAGCGTTCTGATATCAATGGCCTTTTCACCTTCAGATCCTAAAATTATTGGAAGTTCATATGTTTTACCGTCAATAATTATTTTTGCTGTTTTTTCCATATAATAATTCTCTTATAATATTTTTCCATCATGAGTCTGTTAATAAAATCCATACCTGTAAATCAATCTCCATCAACTATAGCATTTCTTATATCGTAATTACGAAATAAATAGTTTTTTCCTTAAAAATTATCGGTCTCATAGATTTTGCCGAATATTCGACGGTTAAAATTGTCATGAATTGAAAACCGGTCAGGATAAAACAAGCAATAAATCTGTTTGCATGTGAGTGCTAATTGAGAAAAAGATGTAATAAATATCGGGTTTACAAATCCCGTTACTCATGATAATCTTTCCAAAAATTTATTTAAGCTTAATTACCTTATTTTCCTTAATTAATCAAACTAATAATTATTATCAAAAACTCAAGGGGTTGGTATGAAAAAACTATTTGCAATTATAATAATTCTTTTGTTATCCACCTCATTTTCCTACGCAAAAGACTTCCAGATTACAAACATATTCGGAGCTTTACTTCAGTCCGAACTTGAAAGCCTTACTGAAGAATTAGGAGTTGCAATAGCCTTTAATCCAATGGCGCCGGCTGAACCGCTTGGAATAACCGGATTTGATATTTCCACCGAAGTTGTTTATACCAATTTCCACGATGGAGATCTTTACTGGAAAAAAGTAGTAAAAGACTATGATACCTTTTCTTCCATAATTATACCTAGAAT
>Ga0008651_10001254_pt1 | contig 14730 bp, 15 predicted proteins | sample SaaInlV_200m_DNA_6_FD_59173 | JGI IMG/M metagenome (GOLD analysis project Ga0008651, IMG submission 59173) | Marine microbial communities from expanding oxygen minimum zones in the Saanich Inlet - SI037_S2LV_200m_DNA | ecosystem: Environmental > Aquatic > Marine > Intertidal zone ...
GGTCCATACACCAGTACGCGCCCGATCGTATCCAGTACGTACAGCTCGCCATTTTTCGCCACACAGAGACTGCGCGGCGCGGGAATGCCTGTCTCCGAAGGCGCCATACGCCAGACCGCCTCATGCTCGAACGGCACCGGATCGGTCCGCCCGCCGCAGCCCGCCACAAGCGCGGCCGCAACTGAAACGAAGAAGAACACTTGAACCACACAGCAAACACACTTAAGCGCACACTTAAGCGGACCCTTACTCGCTACCCTTACTCGGATACCCTTAAACGATCGACTCTCTCGTTTTCCGGCCGCTTCTCGTTGAAGTGAGTCGGTTAAGGGTATCCGAGTAAAGGTGGCGGTTAAGTGTCGTTTGCGCCCACGGGGAACAGACTTTCTGCCTCGCAGTATCATATGTAATGCGCCAACTGAAACCAGAAGCCACCCCCTCATGCGACACCTCCCGCGCTGCGGCAGGGCCGCGCACTCAGCCGCACGGGCGAACCGGACGGGAGCGGGGTGCCGGGCAAGAGACAGAAACTGCGCTGCCGGCCTCTCGCAACATGCACCAGCGTCACCTCGCTGACCTCGCCACCGAATTGTTCGCGCTCCACTCGCAGCGGGGCGTCCGCCTCCGCCGCTTCGAGCTGCAGCTCACAGGGACGGTAGTTGCGTTTCTCTGCGCCGCCCGGCAGCCAGATGGCCGCCTCGTCCGCGGCCAGCCAGTTGACTGGCCCGAGCGCCTCGGCAATCGCGGGGGTGGCCGGTTGCCAGTAAAGCGCATCCACGCTACCGGCGGCAATCACGGCACCCTCACGCAGGAGCACCACCTGCTCGGCGAATCCCAACACCATGCGCGCTGAATGCGTGGCAAAAACGAGCGAGGTGCCGGCCGCCCGCGCCTTCGCTACAACGCGTTGCCACAACAGGCCGCGGCGCGCGCGATCGACATGCACGAAGGGTTCATCTAAAACGGTTACGGCGGCATCGGCCGCCACGGCCCGCGCCACCGCTAGGCGGGACTGCTCCCCTACGGAGAGCTCTGCAACATGGCGCGCTTCGAGTCCGGACAACTCCATCGACTGCAGCAGCTTGGTCACGTCCGCCGCGCCGACGGCCTGCACGCTGCTCACATGGGCGGCCACACGCAGGTGCGGCCACAGCCCTTCGTTCTGCGGCACCCAGAAAAGCGGAAGGCGGCCGTCATCCTCGGGCAGCGCGCTCCGCAGGCGGCCCGCATCGGGACGCGCAAACCCGACCAACAGGTTCAGCAGCGTAGACTTTCCTGCGCCCGATTCCCCCAGCACGGCCGTGATGCCGGACTCGATCTGCAGGCCATCGCAGGTGAGGCGCGGACGCGTGGCGCCCTTCACCACAACCCCCTCACATGTCCAGAGTGGCGGCATGCCGTGCCCTCCAGATGCGGTAGGTGAACGATGCCAACGTCAGGGCCGCGAGCGGCACCACAACCGCAATCAGCAGCGAACTGGTCAACACCGCGCTGCGACCGTAATGCATAAAATTATAGAGCCGCGGCATCACGAGTGGCATACGCAGCGGGGCCAAGAGTGAGGCCAGCGTGATGTCGGAGAACACCTGGTAGATCAGCAGGGCCGCCGCCCAGAAAAGGGGGCGGCTGCCGCGCACCCAGCTGAGGGATGTCGCGCGACGGCGCACGCCCGGATCCGGACTCGCCGCCAGGAGCCGCGCCAGATGCAGATCGGCCACGCGGCGACGGCCGCGCAGCAGAAGCTGGATCAGCAGCGCCACCGGCATCACCATCAAGGACGCCGCCACGATCAGCGGCAGCGGCGTGCTGCGCAGGATCCATAGCAGCGGCACCTGCAGCATGGCTAAAAAGAGCAGGCCCACAACCAATCCGCCCAGCAACCCCGGCACGAGCAGCGCAATCACACCCGCCATCTGTAGCGCCTGCCGTCCCGGACGGGGTGACCGCCGGCAGACCAACCCCGCTGCCACGCAGGCCAACCCTCCCGCGGCCGCAGCGACCAGCAGGCTGCTGGCCAGTTCACGGCCCAGCCCGAATCCGCGCCACGCCGTCAATGCCCCCGGCCATACGCCCCGCACCACGATCGCGCCGGGCACCACCGCCACGAGTAGGGCACCCGCCATGAACACCGCGAGGCCGACCGGCGCCCACCCGCGGCGGGGTGATGCGCCACCGGTCGCAACGGGACGCGACGCACGCAGGACGAGCACCACCGCGACGGCAAGCCCCCCGGCCATGGCGGCCGGCAGAGCGACCCGGCGCAGCGAGGCGGCCAGCGACATGCCGCCCACCTGTGCATCAAAGATCGTTACGGTCCACTGCTCCACGCCCAGAAAGGCGGCCAGCTCGAATTCAGTGAAGGCCAGTACAAAGACCGCCCCCAGCACGGCCGCCGCCGTCGCCGCGGACCCGTGACAGAGCTGCTGCCAGGCGTGTACCAGGCGCATCCGGTGAGTGAGACGCGGCCACGCCAGCCGCACGGCATGCCACGCCTCACGCGACACCTGGCCCGGACAGATCAACCAGAGCACGGCCGCCACAGGGAGCAGACGCGCCAGAACCAGCAGTCCATAGCACAGACTGCGCACGGAGGACGCAACACCGGGCAGTCCTGTGAAATTAGCATAGGCATAGCCCGTCAGAAGCGGCGGGGCAAAGAAACAGGCCACGGCACCGCCCCAGGCCGCCAGCCGAATCGTCCGGCAGCGCGAAGCGAGGGCGGCGGCACCGGCATAGCCCAGCGGCACCGCCGCCACACCAATGAGCAGGGCGCGTGAGAGCCCCGAACAGCTTGAAGCGGACAGCATCTTGCTCAGCCCTCCCCTTTCAACCAGGCGATGCAGGCTGTGCGAATCTCGTTGAGCCCGCTCAGCGTGCCGCCACGTGCGGCCGCCGGCAGCAGGTCAGCGACCTCGGGGGGGATCAGAGATGGATCCACCAGGCCCAGGGGAATCTGGCGCGAAGGCGAATTGGCGAGAGCGATCTCGGTCTCGGCCGAGAGAAGGTAGTCGACGAAGCGCCGCGCGTTGGCAGGCTGCCGGGCACCTGCGATAATCGCCACCGTATTGGGAATCACGATGGTCGTGTTGTTTGGCGTCACCACCGGCAACAACGCCACGGGCGCACCCGCGTCCTTGGCCAGGAAGAAATCATCCGTATCCGTGAAGCCGAGATCGCACGCCCCAGCCGCCACCTGGTTCTTGACCGTGGAGTTGCCGGCCACTTCGCGCAGACCGCGTTGGCGCAGTGAGGTGTGCCAGCCCAGCACTCCCGCTTTCCCCATCTGCTGCCACAGCACACAGTAGTGGGTCAGAGTGGTACCGTAGAGCGGACGCGCCATGGCCACGCGCGAGAGATCATCTGCGGCGAGCCGTGCGTCTACGGCCGCATACGAGGCGTTGCAGCGGTTCGTGTTCACAATGTAGACGCGCATGCGGGCGCCAAAGCCCGTCCACAGGCCGTCGGCATCCTTGTGCTTGTCAGGAATACGGGCATACCCGTCGCCCTTGTAGGCGGCCAGCATGCCGCGCGCCTGCAAGTCGCGCGTGCCGAGCAGTTCGTTGTTCCAGAACACATCGCACTGCGGTCGCTCGTGCTCATAGATCAGCAACTCGGTCAGGCCGAGCGACTTGGTGGCCTCGCTGTCATACTTCACCGCCACACGCAGACCCGACTGCGCCTCGAACTTCCGGATGACGGCGTCGGCATAGAGTGAGTCATGGGCGCAGTAGACGACCAGGTCCGGCGCGCGCAGATGCACCAGCGTGATGACGAACGCGGCGGGCAGAAGCATGAGTATGAGGAAGGCGATGCGCAGCCAGGGTCGCTTCATGGCGCCTCTTCCTCGGGCAGTGCGGCGGCCTCCTCGCCGCCGGCCAGCGAATCGAAATAGCGGCGGATCGTATCGTGATAGACCGGCGGGACCCCTTCGTTGAGCACGGCTTCGCTGATCCCTTCACGCAGATCCCGGATCTGGCGATCGTAGTCGGCCGCGGCGCGACCGCGGTCAGCCGACTCATCGGTTTGCCACTGCATCAGGATCTTGCCGGCGCGCATGGCCGAGCGCGAGGTCTCGCTGACATGATCGGTCTCCAGCGAGTCATCTTCAGGGGCTTCGCCACCCTCGCCTGTCCCCGGTCCCCCCATGCCTTGTCCCGCCCCGCCGCCGCCGGTGCAGCCCGTGCCGGCCAGGCAGCCCTCGCAGGCACCGCAGCCGCCTTGCTGGGCCAGCATCTGCTCATACATCGCGGCGTAATCCGAGAGGGAGGCCGCATTCGTGCAGGCCTCGCCATCCAGAGCCTGCTGCTGGTTGCACTGCTGCGCCATCTGGAGCGTGCGCAGGGCCTCTTCCAGAGCCTTCAAATCATCCATGGACTGTTGCAGTTGGGAGAGCTCCATTTCAGAAAGATTGAGGGACTCGGCCAGGGCCTCCATCGCCTCCTGTGACAGCTCCTGGGAATCGCCCATCTTCATCTGGGTCAGAGCCCGCTCGAGCGAGGCGGCCAGGGCGCGCGCGGCCATCTTGTCGTTGGCGAAACGGGAGAGCTCTTCAAGGCGACGCTTCATCTCACGCTCAAGCTTGCGCTTCACTTCGCCATCGGGCATCTCGGCCAGCTTACGCGCCATATCGCCCAGCTCACGCAGCTCCTGCTTCATCCCCTCTGCATCGCCCTGCGCCAGCTGCTTACTCCACTGCTCCGTACGGGGCGACTGGGCGCCGAACGCTTGGTCGAGGCGCGGCAGGGCACCCAGGGCGGCGCTGGAGTGCTTGGTGCGCTGCCAGCTCTTGCCCAGCTCCTGTTGTTGTTGGGTCAGCGCCTTGAAGTTGTTCTTGGGCTGCCCCGGATTCATACTCACAAAGGTCTTCTTCAGTTCCTCAATGCGCAGCTCGGTCTCTTCGCTGAGTTTGCCGGACGGCAGCTTCGTGGCGATACGCGCCTTGCGCAGCTGCGTAACTTGGCGGGTCTGTGAGAGCTCTTCACGTCGGGCCTCCTGCTGCTCGCGCTGCTCGACATGTCCAAACGGATCGAGCTGCGGCAGCCATGCGACCCCAGCCCACAACACCACCACGGCCGCCACACAGCGCAACGCCTCAGCCCGGCCATCCCAGGGCACCACGCGGCGCGGCTTCACCTGCCCCACACGCTGCGCGGCATCCGAGGTCACCAGTTCCGAAAATTCCGGCGCACCCTCCTCGATCAATACAGCCGTCAGGAAGAGATCGCTGGTGCCCTCTGCCTTATCTATCGCCCGCGCCCCATCGGACGGGCTGACCCGCCGATAGCCCAGCCACGCCACCGGCAGTGAGATCAGCGGAATCACCACCAGCGTCAGTGGATCCACTATGAAGGGAAGCGAGATCAGCAGACGCGAGACGATCAGCACAACCGCATACAGCACGGCCGCAGACAGAAAGGCCCACTGCCACCACCGCGCGAACCGCACGACGGCAAGACGCCCCCCGACTCTTCGAACCGCCCGCCCCAGCGGCGATCGCCCATATGCACCAGACTCAAGCATCTGTTGAGCAAACCATAACCCCCCGCCCACGGCAACAACGCAATGTGGTGTCCGGCACCACCGGCTGTCATTGTGGTGCGGGCGGCTACCCGCTGGGGGTACTCTGGTGGCCTGTCCCTCCACCCCGCGAGGCGTTGGCCTAAGATGAGGAATCCGAAACCCGACACTTGACAGGGTGTAGCCTTCTGGATACAGTATAGCCGATGATTGAAATCCGTAAGACGGCCACATTTGCCAAGTGGGTTGACGGCCTACGCGACCTACGCGCACGCGCTCGCGTTCTTGCGAGGATCGAGCGACTTGCCGCAGGCAATGCCGGAAACGTCAGGCCAGTTGGTGAAGGGGTATCGGAGTTGATCATTGATTACGGTCCCGGCTATCGGGTCTATTTCAGGAAGCGAGGACGCTCGTTGGTCATATTGCTAGCCGGTGGTGACAAGCGGACCCAAAGTCGGGACATTAGCACTGCGTTGCGCCTATCGCGCAACTTGTAGGAGGAGGAATATGAGCAAGACAAGTACCACACGATATGACGTGGCCGAGCACCTTCGGACCCCCGAAGAGATGGCCGCCTATCTTGAGGCGTGCCTCGATGAGTCAAACGGCGATGCATCGTTCGTCGCCAAGGCCCTCGGTGACATCGCTCGCGCCAAGGGCATGACACAAGTTGCGAGGGATGCTGGTCTCTCGCGGGAGAGTCTCTATAAAGCCCTCTCCGGTGACCGAACCCCGGGGTTTGATACAATTCTCAAAGTGGTTCAGGCTCTTGGCATCGAACTGCACGCTGCACCTCTACATGCCTGATGACCAGAGAGGCCAACAAAGGGCTGCTCACGTACGGCCTAAAGGCCGCCGGAGAGCCCAGACGTCTCTCAGAGAAAGGACGAGATGATGACAAGAGCAGCAACAGCCCTTCTAGTCGTCTTGATCGGCATGTCTCTCTCTGGCTGTGCCAGCACTCGCATCAAGCGTTTGTCCGGATCTGAATTTGTCATCCGAGCAGAACGCATGAAACAGATCTCCAGTTTCAACTGGACAACCTACATAGGAAACACAGACCAGAGGGCATACTTGGAGTATGGGCAAGCGCCGTTCATGTTTCACGGCCACAGGACGACGGTCTACTGGACACTCTTATCAGACCTCCCACCGGACATTGCCAACCAACTCAAGTCGGGAAAGCCCCCTTGGAAGTCGTGGTCGGCCGAGACCACAATCGTTCGGCTCTGAAAAGGCAGTGCATTGCATCGGGGCATCGGTGGTCGACACTGGCTTCCGATTTCGCCAACGGAAACGGCTGAGAGAGCCCCAGAGGGGACTGACTGAACATGGGAATCACAGGCCGGGTAAGGGGCGGAGCGTCTCGTATTGTGGCGCGGGCGCCTACCCGTTGTTGACCGTTTCGAAGCGCTGCGGCGCCTTCCAAATCCGATAGCGCAGTTCGTACTCCGGGGGTGCGTAGACCACGATGGGCAGACGGCTGTTGTACCGGATCGTCAGGGAGGTGCCCGCCACAAAGCGCTTGACCTTGGGGGTCCCCGGTGGCGGAGCCATCATCGTACTCATAGCGTGCCCGGATCCCGTGACGTCATAATAGGTATAGCCCCAGCCTTTGAGGGGACGAGCTTCAATGGCGGTTCCGAGTCGCATCCGGTTGACCCCATCGGTCAGCATCGTCTTGCCGGCGACGATCTCGACCTTGAAAGCATCTTCTTCGCCACGCTCCTTGTGCGGCAGCACGATGACGAGACGTTTCATGCCTTCTTTCGCAGGCGGAAACGCCTTCAGTTCCTTATGGTCCGCTGCTGCAACAGGCAGGCAGAGCGCGACGGCACTTGCAAGCACGACTAGTCTCCCGATCCACGACTGATGAGGTCTCATCTTGGTCTCCTTTGCTTTCCGCTTTCCGCTCACACTACCTCAACCGGCCATCAGATCACAATCTGAACTTTTACCTCTTTCTGGCCGGTGGCCAAGTCGTTCTCCTCTTCTCTTTCACCAGGGCGCTGCTGGGTGCGCAGGTAGCGGTAGTAGACTTCGAGTTGGAGGGTGGCCAGGCAGGTGTCCTGCACGCGGCCGTCGCTGTGCTCTTTCTGACCGGGAGAGTCCCAGTAGCCCATATTCTTCTCGCCCTCGGCCTGGGATCTCAGCACCGTCTGGCCACGGACCAGTTGATGGGCAAAACCCGGATTCCATTTCTCCCAGGCGCTGCCTCCCGCAAAAAAGTGGGCTTGCGTGGCGTAGTACCAGTAATACATTGGCGAGCCGCCCCACGGCTTCTGCCAGTCGAAGGTTGCCGTCTGCAGGAGGTTCGCCAACCCGCGCCGCGCCTCCGGTTCATGGCCGGCGCCAAGCATCTGCATGCAGAGCACGCCCACACCGGTCAACCCGCCCTGCCCCGGACGGGTGTAGCCGAATCCGCCCTGCGGATGTGCGTTCTTCTGCATGCCCTTCACGGCGCGTGCCATGGCCGCATCGAGACCGGGATGCTCCAAGCCGCCCATCTTGGCCGCCTTCAACGCCTGCACGCACCACCCCATATAGGAGGTATCATCGCGCGTCGACTGTTTGCAGTTGTAGTCCCACCCGCCGCTGGAGTGCTGTCCCTCAACCACAACGGCCAACGCCTTCTCGGCTGCCTCGCGTACCATCGGCACCTGTGTCAGCGCAAAGGCCTCACACAGGGCGTAGGTCGCAATCGGGTGGCTGTAGTTGTGACCATCGCGCCCTCTGAAGAGGCCGCTTGATTCTTGATTGTTCACGAGCCACTGGATCGCTTTCAACACCGTCTCGCCATAGGCTTCAGATTCAGGTTTTTCACCATGCCCCAGAAAAGCCAGCAGCGCCAGGCCCGTCATGGCCGGCTTGGTCTTGGCCCACGAGCCGTCCGGCAGCTGTTCCGCCTGCAGCCAACGCAGTGCCCGTATCACGGCGTCTTCCGTATTGCCGGGCGCATCGAACGTCTCCATCGCCTCGTCGCGGCCACCGGGGTCGCCGCGTGGCCCAAAGGGTCCCGGAAAATACACGGGGCTCCGGGTCAGGTCCACCGTGAAGCGCTCGACGATGTCGGCGACCGGTTCTACCGCCGGCGTGTCCAACACATTCGGTTCATCGACGGTCATGGGGGTGTCCGGCAAAGTCTCGACGTCAGTCGGCGTAGGCGTCTCGAGGGGATCTATCTCCACCTCGACGTTCGGATCGAGAGGCTCGGGTGCGGGCTCCTCCGGGATCATCTCCACGATCATGCTAGAGCTGTGTTCAGGAATGGCCCGGGCCAGGAGCGTCAGGAGTAGGACCGCCAGCAGCGGCACCATGACGGCGCTCAGTGGCGCCGAGAGACGAACCAGTTGCAGCCGCGCATACTTGTATTCGCCGCTCCCCTTCTCCGCCTTCAGTCCTGCGCGCACTCTGTGGATCCGCTCGCGCAGCGACCGCTTCGTGAACAGTGAAAGCAATCCGTGTCTCGCCATCAACTCACGCAACGCCTCATATTCAGTCGACATGATGTCTCCTTTCAGTCAGATCCGCCGTTGGGTCTCTACAGAGTAGACGGAACTCGATGCCCCAGTCTTAGATCCATCTTCCATTTCGGACTGCCACCCCCGCCAAGATTCCGGGAATGTTCACCTGTTAATGGCTGCCGAATGCCCCCTGCCGGTTTACCCGGCAGGTGCAAAAGATTCCCCGTCTATAGAGAAGAGGTAAAGCAGAACCTGCGGCTGTCTGGTGCGAGTCTGGCCCACAGGGCTTTCCTCGCGCTGCCAGCCGCAGAAGGTCTTGAGATCACATCGGTTGACTGACAGTCTTTGACTCCTGCCGGATGAACCGGCAGGGGGTCCAGGTATTACCTCTTGAAGGTACCCGGCATTTCTTTGTCACTTTGTATTGCAAAGTGCTTTGCGGTATGATACTCGTCTCTCTTGGAACCACAGAGAACCGCACAAAGCAAGGAGCTCATCATGCAAATTGACATCATCGTCGCCTACATTCCGCGCTACCGCAAAGGCCACCTGCGTACCTTCGTCCCGCCACTGACGGGGATCCATCTTGCGGCCTTGACCCCACCACAGCACGAGGTCCGCGTGATTCACCAGAAGGTGGAGCCGATTCCGTTCGACAGCGATGCGGATCTGATCGCCATTTCGACACAGAGCGGATTCGCGCCAGCGGCCTATAGGATCGCCGCCGAGTTCAAACGGCGCGGGAAGACCGTCATAGGGGGTGGCCCCCATGTGACATTCTGCGAGGACGAGGCCGCGCGCGTGTTCGACTCCATCGTGATTGGAGAGGCAGAAGCCGTATGGCAGGCGATGATCGCCGATGCAGAGAAGGGGCTGCTGAAAGCGCGCTATGTCGGGGGGCCATGTGCGATGGAGGGGCTCCCCTCCCCTCGCTATGACTTGCTGCCGGACGCCTTCTTTGTGAAGCGGGTGGTTCAAGCCACGCGCGGATGTCCCTTCTCCTGCTCGTTCTGTTCGGTTCCGAGTCTCAACCCCGGGTTTCGCATGCGCCCGGTCGCCGACGTCATGCGTGACATCACCTACAATCACTTCAAGCGATGGTGGCAGCGAAAGCTGGTCTGGTTCTGGGACGACAACCTGCTGGCCGACCGGCGTTACGCCAAGGAGCTGTTGCGCGCCATGATTCCGCACAAGAAGTGGTGGCTCACCCAGGCCAGCATCGATATCGCACGCGACGAAGAACTGCTTGATCTCATGCAGGAATCCGGCTGCATAGGAATCTTCCTCGGCATCGAGTCTTTCCATCAGAACGCACTCCAGCAAGCACATAAGCAACATAACCGTATTGAGGAGTACCGACGCTGCATTGCGCTCCTTCATGAGCGTGGGATCTGCGTGATGGCTGGCTTCATCGCCGGCTTCGACAGCGACACCCCGGCCAGCATCGTTGCGATGAGCGATCAGCTATTTGACATCGGTGTCGACGTTCCTTTTCTCAGCATTCTGACCCCGTTCAAAGGCACCGCGCTACACGACACCTTTGAGCAGGAGGGGCGTCTCATACCGCAGCGCGGATGGGAGTTCTACAACGGGTTCAATGTCGCCTTCACGCCGGCTAACATGGACGCGGATGAGCTGAAAGAAGCACACCGCCAGCTATGGACCAAGGCCTTCTCACTGCGCCACTGTGTCGGCCGTCTTCTTCGATCGACCCATCGGCTGCGACTGGGTGCCTTCTTGATGACACTCTGCATGAACGGTTTCTACGGTCTCAAAGCCCTACGCCGCAACACCCCCGCCAACATGTGCGACGGCATCCCCTCCACGACCGAGGCCACCGTGCCCAGTGATGGCACACACCCCGTGGGGCTGATGCCTTCTCACGTCTAAACGGTGCGTTAGAGTGAGAGCGACCTGCGAGACGATGAGGTGGCCGCGAAGGCGACAAAACTGATCGGAGCATAAGCCCCGCCCTACTCCTTGCATGTTGGCACCTAAGCACGCTCCTCTTCAAAAATAGACCTGAATGCCTCAGGATCGGCGAAGATCTTCTTGAAGCGCCGCATGAGATGCGAGCCGTGCGCGCCGTCAGCGTAGCGGTGGTCGAACGTGAAGGTGATCATCACGGAGTTTCCTGCAACGACCTGGTCATCACGTACAATCGGCACCTTGCGCGGTTTTCCAATCCCGATCAGAAGGGGACAGCGCGAGTACGGTGAAAGCGGGATGAAGGCATTCTCAATACCGAGCGCGCCGATGTTAGTGATCATGGCTGATCCGAAACGATCCTTCGGCATGCCCACCGCCGGCAGCGCTATATTGAGCGTGAACTGCAGACATTCTTGAACCAGGAGCAAAGGCCTCAGAATCCACGACGGGAGCGGATCCACTATTCGCTGCACTTTCAGGCACTCCCGGTCTCGGTTCTGGCGCAGGTCATAGGCGCGTGCTTTGGCTATACTCGCGACCTCCGCAATGGATGTTCTGTCTGCATCGCGAATGACAAACCCGGAGAGATCTTTACCCCGTGCCGTCTTCAACAGCGTTGTGATGAAGATATCGATATGCTTACGCTTGTACAGGTTGCCCAGCCTCAGGACATGATTAAGCTCGGAATAGCGATCCAGACAGTGTGCCGCAACCTTCGTTACGAAATGCGTGAGCGTCAGCGGCACCTCGGATTCCAACGTTTCAAGAAACGCCAGAGCTGGCTCCACCGGCAGATCCAACATGGTATAGGTCTCCGGATTGCGTGGATGCCGCCAGCTCGCAATCGCAATCTTACGATAGCTGGTAAGATGCTGCTTGTCTCCTAATTCAATATTCATGCCGATCTTCCTACCATTATGGCGATAGGCAGTTACAGAACAGAATGGGATTCCAACGCGAAACTCCACGTGAGAACAATGGGGCTTGAAGCTCTGGAAGAAGTGAATGAATGCCCCACAAGGCGGTTCAATTCCCTACTCCCGCCAGGGACGGCGTGCTTTGAAGGCCTCCATGTGCTCAAGCAGAACGGCGTGCTCCGGACGCTTCTTCACGGCCTCCTGCTGAACCGCGATGGCCTCGTCAAACCGGCCCAGCTCAGCGTAGGCACAGGCGAGGGTATCCAGAATATGCGCGGGGCGCTCCCCGCAGATTTCCAAGGCGCGTTGCGCCAACTTCAATGCCTCCGTACCGTTGCGCCATTTCTCATCGGGCATGGTGCAGAGCATATAGGCTTTGGTGTTGAGGGGCTCTGGTGAATCCTCTGCCGCCGCCATGGCCCGGTCACAATCCTCAATGGCTTTCGCGATGGACCCCATGTCGGCATGGACCCGTGCCCGCATCAGGTAGGCGTGATGGTTCCAGCCGTCCAGCGCGGCGCCCGACTCAAGATCCTTCAAGGCAGCCTCGAAGTTGTCGGTGGCCGCCAGGGCGCGTGCCCGCCAGAAGTAGGTCTTGCCCTCGTCATCCTGCAGAGAGATGCTCGTATCGAAATCCTTGATGGCCGTTTCATGATGGCCCTGCCCCATCTTGACCCAGCCGCGCAGCCCGTAACTATAAGCGCTCTTGGGGTCTAGAGAGATCGCCTGGTCACAGTCGGCAATACACGCCATGTCGTTGCCAAGGGCAGAATGCACCCTTGCCCGCAGCGTGTAGATATAGGAGGTGGAAGGCTTGAGACCGGCGGCCGTGTTACAGTCGGCCAAAGCCAACTTGAAGTTGCCCTTGTGCGAGTAACACACGGCACGGAGTTCGTACGCATATCGATACCCGCGGTTCGCCTTGATCGCTTTCGAGGCACTCTTGATGGCACCATCGTAGTCCTCGGACTGCTTACAGGCATGCGCATCGCAGGCATGCTGATAGGCCCGACGATATCGTATGGATGCCATGAAATCACTGATCGGGTTCCGAGCCGAGCAAACGCCGGGAGTGAGAGAGAGCAGAGCCCCCAACAGAAGAATGTATCCCAACGTCCTGTTCATCACACCCTCGAGGTGCGCTCTTCGGTTGCGGCCGGAGCAAACTCTGTATGGTGCTGGCGGCGAGCGTTCACAACCACAGTATCCGCCAAGGGGCGGCGGACAGTGTCCACTGCAACACCTGCTCTTAGAGCCGTCATGATGCCAGCGGCCTCAAGGTAGTTTTCAACGATGAAGAGTTTGCCTGGTGCGAAGGGCAGATCTTCCAGCCGGTTCCGCATGCAGTTCTTGTTCTCCTTGACGGCAATAACAGGGATGCCCTGCTCAAGTGCCGCAAGTGTTGGCAACCCAACACACCCATCTGGAATCACGAGACAAGATACGTTCGCAACAGTCAACAGCCCCGGATCGCCATGGATTGGTATGTCTGGCACAACCCGCGGGCTGCGGTGCAGCCCCTTGAGAATACAGTGCAGATATGTGGATGAAACGGCCTCTGCCGATTTCCGGGGATCCACGATGCCAACATCCAGATTCATAACTTCGGACGATGTCATCATGGGGGAATGTGCTGATGGCACGTTAAATAGCATCGAGATAGCGTGCGTCAGCATGGCTTCAACACCGCCCCACGGGTTGACAGCCATGTCAGAGTCCTTATCGAAGTAGTCGCTATGGAAACGCTCTGGCACACTGATCAACGAGGTGAGGGCAACGGCATCATATTCAGACCGGTGCTCTTCCAGCACCTCGCATAGGTACTCCAGAAACTCGATTTGGCCAACAGCGCGTCCTGACTTTGAAAACAACGCACGCATCAGAATACGGTCTTCCATCTTCACTACGAGAGGACAGTCTAGTCCCAAGGCCGCACGGGCGGCAGAGGCCGAGTTGATGGACAGTTCATGGAACATCTTGTCAGTGTGTTGATCCACAATCATCATCACGCGATTTGACCGGACCTTCTGTAAACCGACAGTGCCCATCATCAGCCGGGAAATGACACTTCCTTCAACATAGAGACCGTTCTCCGGCAACTCGTTGATGTCGGCGGCGTTGACGACATTGGGATGCGTAATGAGATTGTCACAGCTCGCGGCCATCAGCCGTGCAACGGCCCCAGCGTCTCCCGAATGACCACCGATCTCCGCCCCTATTCCAGTGGGAACCAATAGCGCCGCATTGAAATCCTGGTTGTTTTCATATTCACGGCGGCGAAGGTCAAACATCGACTCAATACTCTCGGCTTTGGAGTGATCAACTCCAGAGAGAATGCCCACTTCACAGTGATATCCTTCACTGTCCGTCCGCGTAACGGCAACACGTACGGGAATCTCATCGCCATTCAGGCCAGCGGCCACCGCCTGGCCAAGATACTCAAGAAGTCCATCTTGGTTATCGCGTGCCGGGATCAGTATCTCTTTCTCTACCAATTGCATGTCAGATCCTCTCGATAAAGTGCGTCTTGCATTCTTCTGCACCAAACCACTCTCGTGTTATTTGCTCCGCCACTCCTGCATCATACTCTTTGCAGGAGAAAATATTTATGTAGGCCGCTTCCATCAGTTCCAGTGTATGAATCACAATAGTGCTAGTCAGGATGAACTGCACCGCCGACGTGCCTTTCGTATGCGGGGAAGTTTGCTGCTCCTCCTTAGGGACGCCGACGTCATCCCAGAAATACCGCTCACACTTCACCATCTTGATCGCCTTGCAGAGCTTCTCAAAATAGCTATCAAGACTCTCGCGGTTGAATGTAGACACATCACAACCGTGAAGATCCAGAATCAGCTCGTAGCCGTATACTTTCCCCGCCATAAAGATCTCACCTATTCAAGATG
>Ga0008651_10001285_pt1 | contig 14560 bp, 12 predicted proteins | sample SaaInlV_200m_DNA_6_FD_59173 | JGI IMG/M metagenome (GOLD analysis project Ga0008651, IMG submission 59173) | Marine microbial communities from expanding oxygen minimum zones in the Saanich Inlet - SI037_S2LV_200m_DNA | ecosystem: Environmental > Aquatic > Marine > Intertidal zone ...
AATATATTTGAAGCTTTTCAAGGAGTAGATAACGTGGCTAAGAAGCGAAGCAGTCGGCCAAGAAGAATACCAAGGAAGAGAAAACACGGCTTCTTGTCGCGCATGCATACCCGTGGCGGACGAGCTGTTATAAAAAATAGACGACTTAAGGGTCGCAAGCTATTAACTGTGGCATAGGAGAAAAACAAGAATACGGCAATGCCCCTGATGCGAAAAGATAAACGGCTGAAAAAAAACAGCCAATTTGCTCAAGTCTATACTAAGGGCAGATCATGGGCCAACAGGTTGTTGGCACTCAGGGTGCTTGAGAACGAACTGGAAGTATATCGGTTCGGTTTTTCTGTAAGCAAGAGACTGGGCAACGCGGTTGTAAGAAACAAGGTCAAGCGAAGACTGCGCGAGGCCGCCCGGCTTACCCCGACAGTTAAAGGATGGGATCTGGTGGTAATTGCCAGACAACCCGCTGGCACAGCCAGCTACGATCAATTGAAAAAGGCACTGGAGGATTTGCTAAAAAGAGGGCGGCTACTTGAAGGATGATAGGCCATGAAATGGCTGTTTAAAGGTTTGATACATTTGTATCAGGTAACCTGGTCAAGAATTACACCTCATTCCTGTATCTTTCAGCCTACTTGTTCACAGTATGGCATTGAGGCTATCGAAAAGTATGGGATATTCAAGGGCTGCTGGATGACATTCAAGCGAATCTTAAGATGTAATCCCTGGAATGAGGGAAGGTACGATCCGGTACCATAGGAAGTAAAAAGAGATTAATGGCCACATGGCGGAGGTCTGAAATAAAGGCAAAACTTAAACTGGCACTAATAACAATCCTTGTTTTAACACTGTTTGCTACCCTTGCCCTTACCGGTTGTAGTGGTGCGCCCAAGATTGGGTGGGCCGGCAGTTTGGTGCATAAGTACACAAGACAGGTTACAGAGGGAGATCAGCAGGTAGATAAAGAGTTTGTCAGCCTGATTGTAGGTACCGTGGATGGCAAGCTTGTTGCTTATGATTTATTGAATAGCCGAGATACCAGATGGACCACAATTTTAAGTAACACATCGACTAATGCTGTAATGTACAGTGCTCCTGTGCTTTCTGATGGATATATTTATGTGGGCTCTTATAATGGTACCGTTTACAAAGTAAATGCTCATAGTGGTGATAAAGAAAGCTCAGTCATCCTTGATTCCAATATCGTAGGTGGAGTAGAAGTAGCCAATGATATGGTTTATGTTCCCACGGATGAAGGTGTGCTTTACGCCTATAATGCCGATAATCTTGATAAAGAATGGCAGTATCCGGCAACCGGCACCTTGGATGACAAGATCTGGGGAACGCCTGTTTTTGATGCTGATAGCAATATGATATACTTCGGCAGTTTTGATAAAAAATTGTATGCCTTGGATGCTACTAGCGGTGAACTGGAATGGGCATTTGAAACTGGTGGGGCTATTGGCGGCAAGCCGCTGGTTTATGGGGACAATGTTTATTTTGGTTCCTTTGATCGTAAGTTTTATGCAGTCGATAAGATGAAAGGCATCAAGGCGTGGGACGAGCCGTTTATGGCCGGTGACTGGTTCTGGACCGAGGCAATTGTCTATGACAGCACACCGGATAATGGCGAAGATGATGGGCTTATATATGTGGGTTCTCTTGACAAAAATATTTATTCGCTAAGTGCAGCCAGTGGCACACTCAAGAATAGTTTTAAAACCAGCGCTTCAATAACCGCTCGTCCATTACTGGCTATGCAATGGGGTGATGATGAGATTTGGGGCAATGATGATGATGAACCTGTAATAATTGTGGCATCCAGCAATGGTAGTGTATATGGGCTCCGTCCAACGAATCTGAGTACTCAGGAGTGGAACACATTATCGTTTGGTCAACCTATACAATCCCCGATGAGTGTCTATGAAACCAAAGCTTTCGTTTATGGAAACAGTGGCAAACTTGCTGCAATCAATACCCATAATGGACAGGAAGCTTCAATAATAGCTGAGTGAGGCATTAGCTTTTGATAGAAATCTGGAATGTAATACTACTGAATCCCATAATGAACCTAACCATAGTACTGGCTAACTTCTTTGGTGGCAGTTTTGGCCTTGCTATTATAGCAATTACCATCATTGTCAGGCTGGCAATGTTTCCCATTACCAAAAAGCAGCTAAAGTCAACCAAGGCAATGCATGAGATTCAGCCCAAACTTAAGGCGCTACAGAAGAAATTTGGTGGCGATCGCCAGAAGATGAGCGCAGCTACAATGGCACTGTATAAGGAGCATGGTATCAGCCCGCTGGGTTGTGTCTGGCCCATGCTTATTCAGCTTCCTATCTGGATTGCGCTGTTTCAGTCTATCAGGCAGGCATTAGCTGCGACTCCGCACGATCTTATGGCGCTGTCATCGCATCTTTATTCCTGGGGCGTAGTAAATCAGAATATTCCACTTGAGTCCAATTTCCTTTGGCTTAATCTTGCTACTCCTGATCCTTATTTCATACTACCAATTTTGGTGGGTATAACCATGTGGGTGCAGCAGAAAATGACTGCTCAGCCGACTGATGATCCGGCACAGAAAAAGTCCAATATGATGATGCAGCTCATGTTCCCTGCTATGTTTGCCTTTATAACTTTGCAGTTCCCCAGTGGACTGGGTGTGTATTTTGTGGTTTCGGCAATAGTAGGTATTATTATGCAGTATTTCATGATGGGTTGGGGTGGGCTGGTCAAGTCTAAGCCGATGCCAACGTATAAACAGTCCAGGAAGCAAATCGAAGAGAGCGTCATAGACAGCAAGGTAGAGGAATATTTGTCGGATGAGGACGAGGATGAGGATGAGGAGAATGGCGAAGGAGATGAGAAATCTTCGTACTGGGGCGACAAAAAGGTAGAGCAGCCACCTCAGAATCAAGGCAAGAGGAAGGGCAGAAAAGATGGACGAATTAGAAGTAGGCGCAAAAACCGTAGATGAGGCTGTTCAGCAGGCTCTCACGGAGCTTGGTTTAGATAAAACGGAAGCAGATATTGAGATTATCAGCAGAGGTAAGGCTGGTATTTTTGGTTTTGGCTCAGAAGAAGCAAGAGTTAAGGTAAGACGGCGCACGCTGTCTGCGACCGGGGATGTTACCCCTGATGTCACTCCCGATGTTGCCCCCGAAGATGTTACTCCGCTGGGCAAAGAGGTTCTAGAGCAACTTCTAACCCTAATGAATATCACTGCTACAGTTGATATCAGAGAAAACACCGATCAACCGGACGATAAGGTTCTGGACGTATCCGGTGAGGATTTGGGAATACTTATCGGACGGCGTGGCGACACATTGTCTTCACTTCAGTATGTAGTTAACCTTATAACCAGTCGCAAACTTCGGGTCAACGCCGGTGTAACGCTTGATGTTGAGCATTATCGTGAGAGACGCTACGAATCCTTACGCAGCCTGGCTCAACGAACAGCCGACGAGGTAAAATCAACCGCACGCTCCATCAGCCTGGAACCTATGCCTTCAAACGAGCGCAGAATTGTACATATAACCCTGCGCGATGATTCTGAAGTCGCTACACAGAGCGTGGGCCATGGTGAAGGACGCAAGGTTGTAATATCACCGGGCAGTGCGCCCTAAAGTTATCTGGACATTAAAAAACGCATCATGATAGTATCTATAACGGGTCGTGCTAGATGGGGAGCTAGCGGTGCCCTGTACCCGCAATCCGCTACAGCGGGATTGAATTCCTGCTCAAGGCTTTAGTTCTGGCAGTGTTGCCTTTGTTTAGCGGCGTTGATAGTCGGGTCCTGCGCGGTAGAACGTTATGAACCCCGTCAGATCCGGAAGGAAGCAGCGGTAAGTAAAGGTTTCTGGGCGCCGCAGGATAACCCGGTTTGAGCTGGCTTGCATTGGTGGCCTGTTAAACGAGAGTCGACAGCAGGTGCACGGCCTGTTTTAAAAAAACAAGTATAAACAAGGTTGAATCTTGAATTACCCAACTGTAGACTTTATCTGGTAAATAAAAACGTGTAACGGAGGAATAGGAATATGGATCTAGGTATCAAAGGAAAAACCGCTATAGTGACTGGTGCGGCTTCTAACATTGGCCGTATGATCGCTCTAACCTTAGCTGCTGAGGGCGCAAACATAGTGATCGCCGATCTGGACGAAGACGGTGCTCAAGGCGTTGCCAAAGAATGCGAGGCCAAGGGTGTAAAGGCTCTGGCATATAAGACTAACGTAGCCGATCAGGAGAACGTTAAAGCCCTGATGGCCAAGGCTGCCGAAACTTTCGGTGGAATCGACATTCTGGTAAATGACGCCGCCGTATTTATCACCAAGACGTTCCTGGATTCCACTCCCGAGGAGTGGGCAAAACAGATTAACGTAAACTACTATGGCACTATTAACTGTTGCTACGAGGCAATACCCTACATGCAGAAGCGTGGCGGCGGCAGAATCATCAGCGTTGGCTCGGATGCCGGACGCGTGGGTGAGAACAGGCAAGCCGTCTACTCCGGTACAAAAGGTGCCATCATATCCTTTTCAAAAGCGCTTTGTCAGGAAATCGGTCGTTATGGCATAACCGTAAACGTGGTATGCCCCGGCGCAACCCTTCCCGAAGAAGGCCCGGGCAGACGTGGTTTCTGGAAAGAGGCAAACGTACCTACCAAGCGTAATCCTGAGAGAGAAGCGGCAATGATCAAGCTGTATCCCATGGGCAAAAAACCCGATGGCGATACCCCGGCCAGACTCGGTCTCCCGGACGATGTTGCCAATGCAATAACCTATTTCGCCTCTGATCAGGCATATTTCGTTACCGGTCAGGTCTTGAGTGCCAGTGGCGGATATACCAGAGCCGGATAAAAAAGCAGAATCATGAAAATGTAAGGTGTATTCGCCCGCATATGGGGGGATGCACCTTATTAACTATTTATGACATATTTAAGGAGGACGCAATGGCGTATGAGAACATAAAATATGAGGTTTCAGCAGGCGTAGCCATTCTTACTTTTGACAGGCCCGAGATGAAAAACGCTATCTCTGTGGACCTGAGTGAAGAAGTCGAGCAGGTGCTGGACGAGGTTGCCATTAATGACGATATCAAAGTACTGCTGATCACCGGCGGAAAAGACATATTCTCTTCCGGTATGGACCTTAAGGCAGGCCGTGCCAAGGGACGCCGCGCCGGATCAATCTTTTCTATAGTTGACAGCATTGCAGCGTGTGAAAAACCAACTATCGCCGCTATCGCCAAGTATGCACTGGGCGGCGGCTGCGAGGTTGCACTGTCCTGCGATATCCGTATCGCATCAGATAACACCAAGTTCGGGTTCCCGGAGATAAACATGGGCGTTATGCCCGGTGCAGGCGGAACCCTGCGCTTGCCCAGACTTATCGGTGATGCCAGGGCAAAAGAGATGATGTTCACCGGTGAACGCTTCACGGCCGATCAGGCCCTTGCCATGGGACTTATAAACAAGGTTGTTACCGTGGATGAGCTGCTGGACGAGGCAACAACTTTGGCCAAAGCAATCGCAACCAAGGATATCAATGCGCTCAAGATTATCAAGAAGTGCATAAACGACGGACTGCAGATGGATATATCCAGATCCCTGCAATATGCCAAATCCATGGGTACCGCACTAATGGGTCTGAAGAAAATGGCAGCCCCTCCGGCGGAGAAAAAATAGGCGTTTACCCCGTATTGCTCTGTGCGGTATATCGGTTAAATTAATAATAATTACGATACAAAGTTAAAAGGAGGACTTGTTAAATGGGAGACGTTAAAGCACGAGAAGTCGGCGCAGTCGATATGATGTGCTATCTGTTTACCCCGGGACGTGAAAAAGCGGCGTTTGAGACGGAAGCCGATGAATTCAGAATTATGGGCCGTACCGTTCTTTCTTACTATGCTGGCAGAGAGTGGGCACCGGCCAAAGCACCACGACCAGGCAGAACCCCGGAAGAGTTTGTGGCACACATGGACAAAGAGGGAATAGATAAGACACTTGTTTGTACCAACAAAATGTATTCCTACAAAAAAAGGATTCCCATCGGCGGCATGTACTATGAGGAAGAAGAGGTATATGAGGCCGTCAAAAACCATCCCGGCAGACTTTATGGATTGGCCGGATACGACCCGCTGAAAATTTCAGAGAGTATTGCTAAGGTAGAAAAGGCTGTTAAAGAGTATGGCTTTAAGGGCGTATACGTGCATAGCTATGGTTATGGCCTGCGCTATGACGACAGAAAATACTATCCGCTGTATGAAACCGCCCGCTCGCTCGGTATACCGGTATCCATTCAGGTGGGACATTCGCTTGAAGTGATGCCCTCTGAAGTGGGACGCCCGATTTATCTGGACGATATCGCTATCGATTTCCCGGGTCTGGTACTCATAGGCTCGCATACCGGCTGGCCGTGGGTTGATGAGCTTATCGCCATGGCATATAAGCACGAGAACGTATACATGGATGTGGCGGCACACAGGCCCAAATACTGGGAGCCGCAGACACTCAAGAATGTGGACGGTCGCCTGCGCACCAAGACTGTTTGGGGCACCAATGGCGCTAACAACTTCCTGGATGACTGGGATCAGCTGCCTATAAGAGACGAGGCCAAAAACCTGGTTCTGCGTGAGAACGCTCTAAGGCTTTACAATATAACTGATTAAATTTGGTTTATATTAACTATGTTAGGGGACAACTCTTAAAAAAGGGTTGTCCCTTTTCTTTATAATAATGTATTCTAAAACTAGCAATATGCTTTGAAAGGTGACTCGTGGTATCACAGTTAAAGCAGGTCAAGGAACTACTCAGGAACATGGACAGGCGTGCCAAGAAGGCGCTGGGTCAGCATTTCCTTGTGGATAGCAGCTACCTTGATACCATGCTTGCTGCCGCCGGGATTTGCAGCGATGATACCGTTATCGAGGTTGGACCGGGGTTGGGCGTACTTACGCAGGAACTGCTAAAGAATGCCGGGCGAGTGATCGCCGTTGAGCTCGATAATCAGCTGGCCGAGAACATGTCCAAAACGCCAGGTCTTGAAGTGGTCAATGCTGATATACTTAATACAACGCCTGAGCAGTTGCTGGGTGACGGGGTCAGCTCATACAAAGTAGTGGCTAATCTTCCATATAACATAGCGGCTCAGGTGCTTCGGCGTTTTCTGGAATCGGAGTTTCAGCCGTCAAAGATAGTGGTTATGATACAAAAAGAGGTGGCAAAAAACATGATGGCTGAGCCTCCTGACATGAATCTGCTGGCGGTGGGCATACAAACGTACGGTAAACCAAAGGTCGTGCGCAAGGTTCCGCCGGATGCCTTTTACCCAAGGCCTAAAGTTGATTCTGCCATTATTAACATTGATGTTTACGACAAACCCGCAGTCGAAGTAAGCGACATAGAAGTCTATTTTAAAGTAGCAAGGGCCGGATTTGGCAACAAGCGCAAGCAATTGCGCAATGCACTGGCCAACGGGCTGGCCTTAACGCCAAAAGCAGTCGAGGACGTGCTTACTGAGGCTGGTATAGATTACCAGCGCCGGGCCCAAACGCTCTCACTTGAGCAGTGGGCACAAATATCTCGAATTATGGAGGAAAGAATTGATAACGGTTAGGGCTCATGCCAAAATAAATCTTACACTTGATGTGCTGGGGATTCGTCCTGATGGTTATCACGATATAGCCAGCGTCATGCAATCCATCAGCCTGTCCGATATTCTCACCTTTGAACCGGCAGATGATATCACACTAAAAGGCGCCGCCGAGGCCGGCATTAAGCCGCTGGACAACCTGATATACCAGTCGGCTAACCTGCTCAAAAAGGAATCCGGCGTCAAAAAGGGAGTATCCATAGAATATACCAGGGGCATTCCCCTGTCGGCCGGACTGGGCGGCGGTTCAAGCGATGCGGCTACAACCCTGATGGTCTTGAACGAGCTTTGGGGGCTGGAGTGGTCCTCTGAGCGCCTGTCCAAGGTGGCGGCCAAACTGGGTTCCGATATCAGTTTCTTCCTTTACGGAGGAACGGCGTATATTCACGGGCGCGGTGAAAAAGTAACACCCCTTCCGCCTTTTGCTGAGACATGGCTGGTGCTGCTGCGACCCCTTGTCGAGGTTTCCAGTAAGACGCAAAAACTATATGCCAGCCTTGAAAACGGGCATTATACCGATGGTGAGGCAACGCGCAAAGTGGCAAATGACAGCCTTGTGGGGCAAACTATATCCCCCCACTTTATATTTAACGCTTTTGAGCCTGTGGCATATCAGTTCTTCCCGCAACTCGATGGATATCGACAGATCATGCTGGATGCGGGCGCCTCGTCGGTGCATCTGTGCGGCGCAGGCCCCACGCTATTTACCATGGCCTCAGACTATAACAGCGCCGAGTCGATATATCAGAATCTGTTATCGAAAGACCTGGAGGCATACCTTACACATACGCTGTAACTTTATTGACTGCTCCGCTGCCGGGCAGCTACAATAGTTATTATATTACTTGTTTGGCTATAGCACGTTTTGGATCGTTTGGAAGGAATGTATTCATGGAGATTGTTCCCGGTATTACACAGCTTAAAATACCTATTCCCAATAATCCGCTGGGTAATCTGAATGCATACCTGCTTAAGGGCAAAGACGGCTATATCATGGTAGATGTAGGCTGGCCCACACAAAAAACCCTTGACATATTGATCGCCAAGCTGGCCGAAATCAACCTTGTCCCGCAGGATATAAAAAGCATATTCATCACCCACGCCCATCCCGATCATATGGGTCTGGCGGACAAGTTCAGGGAGTTGTACGGCGCAAAGCTAATGCTGCACCAGAGCGAGGCTCCCAGCGCGGCGCCTGATCGCTGGCAGGTGGATGACCTTATATGGAAGTGGTTACTGCTCAACGGCATGCCCGAATCGGACGTGGATATCCTGAAGCAAAGGCAGTGGGGACAGCATCAGTTTACCTGGCGCGTTGAGCCCGATATATTGCTTAAGGGCGATGAGCGAATTGAACTTGAGTCGTCTTATCTTGATGTACTGTTTACGCCCGGCCATTCCCGCGGGCACCTGTGCCTGTACGACCCCAAGAATAAAGTGCTTATAGCGGGTGACCATATGTTGCCCATAATAACACCCAGTATCAGCCTGTACCCACGTTCTGCTGCAAACCCACTGGGCAGCTACCTTAACAGCCTCAGAAGCATACGCAACCTTGATGTCGATGTCGTTCTGCCGTCTCATCAGAATGTCTATCATAATTTCAACGAGCGGCTGGATCAGCTTATCCGGCACCATGAGGTACGGGCGTCCGAGTTGATTGAGGCTATGGGGTCCGCATCCAAAACCGCCTACCAGATAATGCTGGATATGCAGTGGGTGGGCGCTTCTTCCGAGGTAGTGCTGGGCAAGGGACTTGAGCCTATACAGCAGATGTCGGCTTGTGCCGAGGCGCTGGCTCATCTGGAGTTTTTGCGATTGGAGGGTATTGTTAAGAGGACGGTTACTGATGACCTTGCTCTTTTCATTTGCAATGAGCAAAACCCCAATTTACATTTCGCTTGATCTGGAGACTACCGGACTCAGTCCCGAAGACGACGCCATAACCGAGATAGCGGCGGTCAAATTTGAGGGAGACAGGGTGGTTGATACCTTCCACTCTTTGGTCAATCCGCATCGCCCTATTCCTTACTTCGTGCAGCGTATGTGCGGCATTACCCAGGAAGAGGTCGACATAGCGCCGGATTTCTCTTCGATATCTTCAAACCTGGAGTCTTTTTTGGGCATTTATCCTATTATCGGGCACAACATTGCTTTTGATATTAGTTTTCTGGCTCAAAACGGCGTTGTATTAATGAACAGCACATATGATACGTATGAGCTGGCCTCACTGCTTTTGCCCGGACTCTCCGATTACAGCCTGTCCGGTGTTGCTCGCCATTTTGGACATGAATATAGTTTTCACCGTGCACTGGATGATGCACAGGCTGGCAAAGATATATTTGGCGCTATGCTCAAGCTGGCCGCAGCATTGCCACTTGACGATATTGCCGAGATGGAGCATCTGGTATCGGGAACAGGCATGTCACTGGAAAGACTGCTGCCGGATATAAAGGCTCTTAAGGCGCAAACCGCCTTTGACGGCGACACGCAGGCTGGCCAAGCTCAGCAGGATGCGCCGCAGGCGCTTGGCAAAACTGAGGCGCTAACCCCTAAGCTGGAAAAGGCCGCCCTTGATTTAGAAGAACTAACTCGTGAATTTGAGGCCGGTGGCCCGTTATCCGGAGCATTCGATAGTTATGAATACCGTCCGCAACAAGTTGAAATGATGCATGCGGTGGCAAAAGCGTTTAATGACAACGAGCATTTGCTGGTGGAGGCTGGTACCGGCACTGGTAAATCGATCGCTTATCTGCTTCCGGCTATGATCTATGCCCAGCGCAATCAGACACACGTGGTTGTTTCAACCAATACCATAAATTTGCAGGAGCAGCTTGTAAGCAAGGATATTCCGCAGTTGCTTTCTATGCTGAACCTAAATATTAAGGCGGTTCAACTTAAAGGGCGCAGCAACTACCTATGCAGGCGGCGTTTCAATATACTCAGGCATAGTGATGGCCTTGATACAGACGAGATAGGCCTGATACTGCGCATACTTGTCTGGTTAAAGTCCACACAAAGCGGTGATAAGTCCGAGCTCAATCTGTGGGGAGGTCCGGGGTATGCCTGGAGCAGGGTGTGTGCTCAGGCAGAAAGCTGCCTTTTTACAAAATGCCCTCATTTCCAAAAAGGCGTTTGTTTTCTGCACAACTCAAGACAGGCAGCCGAGTCCGCACATATCATAGTTATCAACCATGCACTGCTTCTTTCCGACGTGGTTTCCGGCGGCAACATACTACCCTCGTATTCCCATCTTATCATTGATGAGGCGCATCATCTGGAAAACGAAGCCACAAACCAGTTTGGTTTTAAGATAACACAGGTGGGCATGTCCGATTTGCTGTCCAGTCTCAGCCATGATGTGGGTGGGCAGCTCTATGTCGGCTTGTTGCATCAGATAAGGGGTGGACTGTCGGACAGCGGGCTTTCTGTGTCGCAACAAAAAGAAGTTGTCGGCCTTGCCGAGGCAGCCAGGGTAAAGGTGGACCGGGTCAGGGACCGGGCTGGGGAGTTTTTCGGCGTTTTCAGGGATTTTGCAGAGCAACATACGCAGGATAATTACAGTAACAACAAGAAATATGACCGACAGATACGCCTGACCACCGATGTGCGGGTGCAACCCGGCTGGTACAAAGTGGAATCTGTAGGTGAAAACCTTATTTTATCACTCAAAGAGATATTGGACAGCTTGAACAAGCTTTGCCTGGTTTTTGACGCTTTGCCTCAGGAGGCAGTTGCCGCCCACGAGGGTCTGGTCATGGAGACAAATTCACTTGCATCATTGTTTGGCGAGTTGTCTGACAGGTTGAAATCGGCTGTGTTTTCTCCCGATGCGGAGTATATTTACTGGACAACGCTGGGGGCAAGGGACGGCACCGTAACTCTTGAGGGTGCGCCGCTTCACGTGGATACTTTGTTGCAGGAGTCGGTTTTTGCCAGTGCTGAAACCCTGGTGCTTACCAGTGCCACCCTTAGCACTGAGGACACATTCGATTATATCAAGGGCAGATTGGGACTGGAGTACGTTTCAGAACTTATTTTGGATGCTCCATTCGATTATAAAAACGCGGCAATGGTGTATGTCTCGCAGGACGTACCGGAGCCGAACAGGCAGGGTTATCAGCAGGCGCTATCCAAAAACATCATAGATGTCTGCCTTGCCGCCGGAGGCAGGACGTTGGTGCTCTTTACGTCGCATGCGGCTCTTCAGGCCACGCATGCAGCGATTCGTCCCGCACTTGAGAAGCAGTCTATACTGGTAATGGGCCAGGGCATAGACGGCTCGCCCAAACGGCTGATAGATAACTTCAAATCCAATCCCAGCTCCGTTCTGTTGGGTGCTGCCAGCCTGTGGGAGGGTGTGGATGTAGTCGGCGACGCCTTGAGTGTGCTGGTAATGGTACGTTTGCCGTTTAGTGTTCCTACCGATCCGGTGTTTGCTGCCCGCTCTGAAACATTCGATGATTCCTTCACTCAATATGCTCTGCCGCAGTCTATTTTGAGATTCAAGCAGGGATTCGGCAGGCTGATCCGCTCAAAGACAGATAAGGGTGTTATGGTTGTTCTGGACACGCGTATCAAAAGTAGACGCTATGGAGCCTCATATCTTAGTTCGCTGCCTCCTGCAACCATACTAAGTGGCCCTTCTGCAAATCTGCGCCGTACAACGGTAAAATGGTTGGGGATTAAAAACGAGCGGTAGTAATTGACACGTCCTTTATTGCTTATCTCCGCGCAGCATCTGGCGTACCATCTTTTCCTCGTCGCCTATGGTCTGCATCTTCTGATCGAGTTTGGCATCAAGTAAACTAGTTAGTATCTGCCCCATTTTGCGACCGGTAGTAATACCCATTTTTTTTAAGGACTCTCCATCCAGAATGGGGTGGACGTCTTGTAGCTTATCTGTATACAGATCAAGGTGCTTTCGAATCGTTACTGACTCCTCAGCTATGTAAACGGTACTGATGGCAGTGCTCGAAAATTTGTTTAAAGTGCGGTAAATACGGCTTGCGGCCAGTTCGGGATCTAAAAGCTGCAATAGCTCTTTTTTTATGCCATGCACTTCCTTGATAATATGTACCCTTTTCCCCGATATATTAAGACACTTAAGCAGAGCTTTTAGTTCTTGTTCATCAAGATTGTATGTAAGCAGCGCCATTTGGATTTGGATGCCATTGTTTAAGTTTTGCGTTTTGGCCTCATCCAGTTTGCTCTTAAGCCATGCATCAACCTTTAGTGATGGATGCAGCTGCCTGAGTACGCCCAGTTCATCGGCTCTTCCAAGTGCTTTTGCGGGGTGTTCTTCCAGTAGAATAAGCTCCAGTTCATTGCGTAACCTGTCTGGGCTTATGGTATTAAGCATGGCAATGTTGCGCTTGATTAAATCTTCAGTGTCAGGCTCAATGCTAAAACCAAGACGCTGCTCATAACGTATAGCGCGGAAAATACGGGTTGCATCATCGGCAAAGCTTGCCCGGTGCAGTACGCGTATCAATCCTGCCTTTAGGTCGGCAAGTCCATTGTGATTATCGATCAATTCTCCGAAATTGCTGTCATTAAGGCTTATTGCCATCGCATTTATGGAAAAATCACGGCGGGCAAGGTCCTCTTTTATGCTTCCTTTGTCGACTTGCGGTAATGCGCCCGGTTTTGCATATGTTTCTGAGCGTGAAGATGCGAAATCAATGCTGATGTTATCCTTCGTATAGTTGGCGGTTCCAAAACGTGGGTGTGTCTTAACCTTCCCGTCGGTAGCCTTGCCCAAATATCGTGCCAGCGCAATTGCATCCCCATCCACCGACAGGTCAATATCTTTAACAGGTCGCTCAAGCAGTATATCGCGCACTACCCCGCCTACAATGCATATATCATATTCATGCTCCTGGGCTGCGCGCGCGCATGCTTTGAGCAGATTTAGCAGCTCCTCTGATAGGGATTCTTTGATGTTTATTGAGATATTAGTCAATTGTTCTCCCCGGTTGTTTATTATAGCATAATGGTAACTTGGCTCCGGTGGATTGTTACCATGCTGCAACCTTATTGTTACTTTGGTTACGGCAATAGTTACACGCGGGTGATAAAACTTATACGTTGTAGGCAGCAGTGAGAGTTTAGGGTCACAAAAATGAGCTTAATTGACTCTTTTTAGGAACAGGAGAGTGTTATATGATTTCACGAGAAATCAGTAAAACATCAATCAGATTTTGCGTTTCACCTGATAAATCAGGTAACGCTTGGTCTAGTGGTTTGATATTTACTGCGTGAGCATGTTGTTTTTGGGGGATGGGTCTTTGAAAACATGGTTCTTGAGTAAAATACTCGTGAAATAGGTGGTACTAATTAGTACTAAAGGGTATTGACAAAGCCAAAATCCTATGCTATCATCGGGGGACCGATTTTGAAGAATGATAGCTAGGCTACTACTGAGGGGCTTATGCTCTTTGTGGTATGGTTTTTGAAGGAGCATTTATTGTCAATGGCTCCAGAAAGTCGGAAAAATTGGCTAATAGCATTAAAGCAATGGTTGGAAGTATCGCAACTAGCGTGAGAGTTTGTGTGGTGCATGCCGTTGTTTTTTGTTGTTTTTTATTAGGTATACACTAGGAGGTTTATCATGGTAAAGATTACTCGGCATAAATGGTTAATGAGAGCATTGGCCTCTATGGTAGTAACGTCGCTGGTTATGAGCACGCTGCTGCTTGTTCCGTTTGGCGCGGGCGCGATGACTGCGTCTCTGGCACGAACAGGAGCAGGTTCGCTTGGTGCGGATCAGTACCTACTAGGTGAGTGGGTAACACTTACCGGTAGCGTGATGCTTGGCGATGCAGAAGTGCAGACCCTTGACAGCGTTGTTTTGCAAATTGACGGCCCGAACCCTGTGGATGACATAGGGGATATAGATCTGCCCACTG
>Ga0008651_10001291_pt1 | contig 14491 bp, 13 predicted proteins | sample SaaInlV_200m_DNA_6_FD_59173 | JGI IMG/M metagenome (GOLD analysis project Ga0008651, IMG submission 59173) | Marine microbial communities from expanding oxygen minimum zones in the Saanich Inlet - SI037_S2LV_200m_DNA | ecosystem: Environmental > Aquatic > Marine > Intertidal zone ...
TTACCAGAGCGAGTTTGGTTTTCCCACTACCAGGCATGAGTCCAATTACCTTCAGGCCAATCTGGAACTGGCCGAAAAGGGTGTGATTAACTCACTTAGGCTGGAGGGATGGATACGCGCCACGGTAGGCGATGTGGATGAGGCTTTCAGGCTGGTTCCAAATCTGAAACATTTGAATCTTTCTATATCTACATCTAATCAGATGATAGAGGGAAAGTTTCAGGGCAGGAAAGATAAGAAAGATATTATTGCCGATATGACACGAGCTGTTGATCACGCCAAGGAACTTGGCGCGGCGAGCATAGGCGTTAACTCCGAGGATGCCTCAAGGTCTGATCTGGATTATTTGATTGAGTTTGGTAATGCCGCAAAAGAACATGGTGCCGAGAGGTTTAGATATTGCGATACGCTGGGTTATGATAATCCTTTTACAATCTATGATACGGCTAAAAGGCTTGCAAAAGAGATTGGCATTGGTATTGAGATACATTGTCATGGAGATTTGGGTATGGCGGTTGCCAACTCAATTGCCGGGGCCGCCGGCGCGGTTGACGGTGGACAGGATGCCTTTATAAATACAACGGTAAACGGCATAGGCGAAAGGGCGGGGAATGCCGATCTGGTAGCGGTGATTCTGGCAATAACAAAATCCAAAGGTTTTGCTGATAAATACCAGCTTGGTGGTAATGTTAGTCTGTCCAAGGCATGGAAGATAGCAAAGTTTGCTGCTTATGCCTTTGGCATTCCCATTCCCATAAACCAGCCGGGCGTTGGCGCCAATGCCTTTGCCCATGAATCCGGCATACATGCCGATGGTGTGCTCAAAGACCCGGAGAACTATGAGCTTTATGGCTATGAGGAACTGGGACTGGGAGAGCCGGTGCTGGTGGAAACCGGCAGGCAGATTTGTACGGGTGAGTACAGCGGCATTTCCGGATTCAGACATGTAATGAGCCAGCTAGGTGGAGAAGAAGTGACCTTTGCCAATGATGATGAGGCGCGCAGGGTACTTGAGCTGGTAAGATACGCCAACGTTGAGTCGCAGCATCCGCTGGTTGAGGATGAGCTTTTATTCATTGCCAAGTACCCGGATATAACCACGAAGCTGCTGACGTTCAATCCATAGTAAACGCACATTGGTGCCGTAACGCATTGTTTAAAAAAACCACGCTGGATTTTACTTTTTCAGCGTGGTTCTTTTTTATGGCTTTGTTTGCTTATTCAACATTTGCCAGGGGATTGTCTTCTTCGTAGAGGCACTCGTCGACCTCCATGTCCGGTTCCTCAATTATGGCAGGCGCGTTTCTGCCGAACGAGGTGGTAATACTGTATACCTGAGCAAAGGAAAGATTTAGGGGAATAACATTTTCTTTTTTGGCGAAGATAACGGGCAAACCGCTCCAAGGTACGGGTGAGGAGGGGCTGTATAAAATATACATATCTACTATGTCGCCGCACCTGTCCCTAAACTTTCTTTTTCCGGCGATGGCGGCTAGGTAATAGCTTCCGTCTGTAAACTTGACCAGAGCACCCGGTTTTTCATTTATGGAGACGTGTGCCCTGCTACTGCTGCCTTTTAGCATTTGGATAAGTGATACTGTTTTAAAAGCCTTTCTCAAGAAAGCAAGAATTTTTGGGCGGGTGAAAATGAATCCGATAATAAATACAATTATCAGGGTGAAACCGATAGCAGTAAAATATGACTGATATATATTAACGCTGGCTATATCGTCCGTCTGAAATACGTATTTTATTACGGGTGTCCAGGCGGTGCGCAGCAGGCCCAGAAATAGATAGACAATGTAAACGATGATGCCTACGGAAAATACTATAAGCCCGCCTTTGATAAAGATATCCTTCACATTGATTCTCCTATTCTAGCCATTTGGGAACGTTACAGTAATTGTGCAGAGAGTACCAATAAATATAAGCAGTTTTGCGCCTTTTTACAAGCCATGTATGATTAGCCATCGCTTAGGATTTAGACAGATAGCAAAGTCAGCAGTTCTCGCTTACTTCTGGAGTACTCTTCCCTGTCTAAATCCGGGCAATTGCTCGCTTCCGAGTGGCCGTTTATCAGGGCGCTGGCAAATGCCATGCACGTGGGCAGTCCACAATCACCGCAATTTGTACGGGGCAGCAGCTTGTAGACGCTAAGCGTTGGTGGTTTGGCTTTTCTGCCTGTATATTTAGGTTCTATATTGCTGTGTCTGCGCCAGATATCATTTATAGCGCTTACAATGATGTCTGTTTTTTGTTGCGCTTCTTCACGGTTATGGATCATGGCGATGGTTATCAGGCTGGGGGTCATTGAGCAGAAAATATCGCCGTGTTTGAAGGACAGAAACTTGGCGTCATGCAAATAGTCGATGCACTCTACCCCAGCGTTTATATAAGGAAATGCATGGCTAATGTCGTTGAGCGGGGTGAGTTCTATTTTATACTCGCACGAGCCGGGTTCGCATCCCATCTCCACCAGTGCCATTTTATAGTCATCAATTAGCATTTCATCTGAGTTGTTCATTCCATCCGCCTGCCTATTTTAAGAAGTATCATACTATTTTAACCTGTCTGTGCAACTTTTGCTCAGTCGCTGGGCAAGATTTGAGTAATTGTGATGTTAGCAGGAGTGGTGTTTCTTGACAAAGCTTGCAATATCTATCATGATATCGATTATGAATAATATGTAATATTATTGGGAAAAACAAAAATTTTAAAGGAGGAGATTCCAGGTGAAAAAGGCATTAGCAATTTTTATTTTATTTGCACTAATTATACCAATGGTGGTGCCTGTTGTGGCTATGGCTAAGGGCAATGATACAGGGAACAACAAGTATGCCGTGGTTATAGGCATAGCCAATTATCCGGGCAAGGCGAACGACCTGTGGCATGCGGACGAGGGAGCCAGAGAGATGGCAAAGGCCCTTGTTAATGAATATGGTTTTGCCAGGGATAACATAAAGTTACTGCTTAATGGTGATGCGACTCTTGAGGGCATCGGAGCGGCAATCGCCTGGCTGGAGTACATGGAAAATTCTGATTCTACTGTCGTGTTCTATTTTTCCGGTCATAGCTTTCAGATTCCTGACGAGGGGTATCCTGAACTGGGGATAGGGCCACTGGATTCGGACACCGAGGCTGATGGTTATGACGAGGGTATTGGCAGTTACGATGGCTATCCTATAGTTGACAGTTTGCTCGGTGCAGCTTTCTCTACATTTGAGAGCCAGAAGATGACCATAATACTGGATGGCTGCAATACCGGCGGTATGCTGGATGAGGGTGAGCTTGTTGCTGACGGCAGAGTGGTTTGCACGGCCGCCGGTGCGGATCAGCTGGCGTGGGATTCTCCCAATAACGGCAGCACTGTATTTAGTTATGCTTTTGCAGACCAGGCTATTTTAAAGGGAAAGGCAGACGGTCTTTTGGGGCAGTATGGCGACGGTGTATCCATGGAAGAGGCACTGGCGTATGCCTATTACTATGTTACTGCGGCCATACCTAACAGCGAGCCGCAAATATACGATGGATACGCCGGGGAGCTTGTTCTGTAAACATCGATCACGTTAGTTTTTAAAAAGGCGGTCTTAAAAAAAGGGCCGCCTTTCTTTTTGTTAACGAGCCTTCGTTATTGACATAGCTTGCTTTGGCCAGTATTATAGTTGGCATATATAGAATGGCTATGTATTTTAGGGTAAATTGGTTCGAATTTAGCATATGTCGGATAAGCGTATGATTGATTATTATGAACTTGAACCGGGATATGAGTTTCCTTCCAGCAATTTCACTCTGACTTCCTTAGCGGTGGATGCATATGTAGAAGCGACGAGTGATAGCGCTGCTTTCTATCGCGAATCTGGCCTTGTCCCTCCCATGGCTGCAGCGGCTCTTGCTATGGCAGCGCAGTCTGAAAACCTATCTTTTCCTGATGGTGCTATTCATGTATCGCAACAGGTGCAGTTTTGTGGGCAGGTCAGCGTTGGGGAGGCGATTGTCTGTACATCCAAGATACTTTCGCAGCGCAAACGTGGTAAATTTCACATGCTTGCTATTGGCATGGAAGCGGTTTGTGCCGATAATCGGATTGTATTTAAAGGGAGTACCAGTTTTATATTACCTGCTGGTCAGGAGGCTGGTTAATATGGCTGGCTTTGGTCTTATATCCGTTGAACTTGATGAGGGGGTGGAGTTACCTCCTTTACAGATAGTTGTTATGCAGGCCAACATCAATAAATACGCCGATGCAAGTGGTGATCATAATCCCATCCATATAGATCAAGAGTTTGCTTCCAAGACCCCTGCTAAAGGGACGATCGCCCACGGTATGCTGGTCCTGGCTTATATATCGCAGGTGTTAACAAGTGCATTCGGGGTTAGCTGGGTTAGTGCAGGGAAAATTGATGTGAGGTTTAAAACACCGGCGCGACCGGGAGACACTCTATCAATAAGCGGCAAGATCATCCGAATCGAAAACAGCGATGGTCGAAAGATCGTTCATTGTGATATTACATGCACTAATCAGGGGGATGAAGTGGTAGTACTGGGAAATGTGGAGGTGAAAATAGGTGACAATCAGGATTGCAGTTGACGGTATGGGCGGCGATAACGCTCCCGGCGACATAGTAAAAGGGACTGTGGATGGTGCCAGACGTTATGGGGTCGACATTGTTCTTGTCGGACCGCAAAACGTTATGCAGCGGGAACTGGCCAAGCATGACACGTCGGGTCTTAAAATCGACATCGTGCATACCGATGAGTATTTAGTCGAAGGAGAGCATCCTGCATATGCCCTGCGCAAAAAACGCAAGGCATCAATCGTAGTTGCCACCAAGCTGGTAAAGAGTGGCGACGCCGATGCCGTGGCAAGCGCCGGACCCACGGGTGGCGTGGTGGCATCTGCGCTGCAATTTTTGGGCGCTGTAGAGGGTATATCACGGCCAGTTGTTGGCGGTGCGTTTCTGGGTTTTACGCCGAACATGCTGATGATGGACATGGGTGGCAACGTTGACTGCAAACCACACCAGTTTCTTGACTTTGCCATCGTGGGGACGGTTTATGCCAGAAAGATGCTGGGAATCGAGAACCCAACTGTGGCTCTTTTGAGCATTGGTGCCGAGGAGGGTAAAGGCAATGCGGTGGTTCAGGAGAGCTATCCTATTTTTAAAAAGAGCGGACTTAATTTCATAGGGCAGGTGGAGGGATACGATATCCCACTGGGCAAAGCCAACGTTATAATATGTGATGGATTTGTGGGCAATATTATAGTAAAATTCGGTGAATCGCTGGGCAAGCTGATCGCTGGTTATCTGGAAAACAAACTTAAGGGGAAACTGCCGGACGCAGATATCAAGGAGATAACGGATTACATGGTGCATGCCACTAACGCTGCCGATGTGCGTGGAGGAGGTCCCCTTTGGGCCATAGACGGTGTTGCCTGTGTGGCGCATGGGCGCGCAATAGCTACAGAGTTTGCCCTGGTAATCGAACAGGCCAAGATTGCCGTTGAAAAAGACATAGTTGGCTCGCTGAAAAGCGAACTGATTGAGGTAAGAAGTAAAATCGGAGACGAAGTATATAAGTAATTTGTCTTTTTGAATAATCAACGTTTTAAAGGAGTATTAAATGTCGGTAGAAGAAGTAGTAAAAGAGATCGTAACACGCGTAGTGAGGCGTCCGGCAGCAGAGTTTGCAGGCCAGACAACATTTAAGGATATGGGGGCTGATTCACTGGATATCGTTCAGATACTAAGCGCCATAGAGGATAAGTATGATATTGAGCTTGATGATGAGGATATGGTGGATGTAAAAGATATGGCTGGATTTGTGGCCTACATAGAGCGTAAAATAAGCGAAAACGGCAACTAACGGAGAGTAAAGCTATGTCATTTAAAGGTAAAGTCGCTCTTGTTACAGGCGGTTCGCGAGGTGTTGGTAAGGCTATAAGCGCCAAACTGGCTGATGGGGGCGCCGACGTAATAATCAATTACTTTCGTAAAAAGAGCACGGCGCAGGAGACGGCTCGCGAGATTGAGAAAAAGGGCGTGCGCGTGCACCTGATAAAGGCCAACTTGGCCGAGGCTGATAAAATTGACGGAATGTTTGTTGAAATCGAAAAAGAGTTTGGTCGTTTGGACATTTTGATAAACAATGCCGCATCCGGGGTGGCCAGACCGGCGCTGGAACTTGACGACCGCGGCTGGGACTGGACCATGAATGTTAATGCCAAGGCGGTTCTGCTTTGCTCGCAGCATGCCGTAAAGCTGATGAAAGACGGTGGCAAGATAGTTAATATCTCGAGCCTGGGATCGCGCATGGTGATGCCGGTTTACACTGCTGTGGGTGTTTCCAAGGCAGCGCTTGAGGCGCTGACCCGCTATCTGGCCATTGAATTTGCTCCGCTTGGGATATGCGTAAACGGTATCAGCGCATCCGCAGTGTTAACCGAGGCGCTCAAGATATATGCCGAGGCCCAGGGACTGGGTGATTCCGTATATCAGAGTACGCCTGCAGGCCGCATGGTGGCTCCCGAGGACATTGCCGATGTGGTTGCTTTTTTATGCAGCCAGCAGTCGTACATGATAAGGGGCCAGATAATAATTATTGACGGTGGTTACTCTGTATCACCATCGCACACTAACAACGCTAAATAAGCAGGGAGACATTTTGGACGCAAATAAGATTGTAATTACCGGTTTGGGTGTTGTTTCGCCGCTGGGACTTACCGTTGACGAGCATTGGGACGGCCTGGCAAACGGCAGAAACGGCGTTGGGCCGATAACCAGTTTGGATGTGGGCAAGTGCCCCGTTTATGTTGCTGGCGAGGTTAAGAATTTTGAACCTTTAGACTTCATGGAGATAAAGCGTGTTGACCGGGCCGGCAAGAGCGCGCAATATGCCATAGCCGCCACTCGCATGGCACTGGAGTCGGCGGGTATCGATATGTCCAAAATGAATGAGCAGCGCGTGGGCACGGTTATATCCACCAGTGGTATGACTTATCTGGCCATTGATGTGGCCGATAAGATTAGAAGCAATCCAAGAAGACTTAATCCGCTGCTGATCAACAAGATGGGCCCGAGCATGGTTGCGGCGCAGGTGGGGCTGGTTATGGGTGCCAAGGGGCTTAATACTACACTGAACAGCGCCTGTGCCAGTGGCAGCGATGCGTTGGGAACGGCGCTTTCCCATTTACGTTTAGGCCATGCCGATGTCATAATCGCCGGTGGCGCTGAGTCGAACGTAAATATACTGGCTATTGCCACCTGTGGCGCTGTGGGTGCGCTTTCGAGGGAGCAGGACCCGGCCAAAGCATCGCGTCCATTCGATTTGAATCGCAACGGGTTTGTTTTTGGTGATGGTGCCGGCATTTTGATTCTTGAAACCTATGAACATGCGGCTGGTCGCGGAGCACCTATTTTAGCCGAGCTGGCCGGTGCGGGCTGGTCATTCGACGCTTATAATGAGGCTGCACCCGATGCCAATCAGCAGGCGGTGGCTATGGGTAACGCTATAACAGATGCTGGGCTAAAAACCGTGGATATAGATCATATAAATGCGCATGGTACTGCCACCAAGCTTAATGATCTGGCTGAGACCCAGGCAACCAAGATAGTTTTTGGTGCTGATGCTCATAAGGTTCCGATGAGCTCTAATAAATCTATGATTGGGCACTTGGCTTGTGCTGCTGGCGCAGTTGAGGCGGTGGCAATGGTAAAAACCATAGAGACAGGGATAATACCGCCGACGATAAATTATGAAACACCAGATCCGGAGTGCGATCTGGATTATGTACCTAATGTGGCGCGCAAGCAGAAGGTGGATGTTGTTTTATCCAATTCGTTCGGTATGGGCGGGCAGAACACCTGTGTGGTGATCAGACGCGCTTAGGTAAAAGAGGTAGACCAATGGAAAAAGAATTTGAGGGCAAAGTATCGCTGGTTACAGGTGCTTCGCGGGGTATCGGCAAGGCGATTACCGTCAAACTGGCCTCGCTTGGCTGCAAAGTGGCCGTGAACTACCGCTCAAACGATGAGCAGGCCGCAAAGGTTATATCTGAAATCGAAAGTGCTGGCGGTCGGGCTATGCTGGCAAAATGCGACATCGCCGATTCGGGCGCGGTCAAAGCGATGTTTAAGGACATTGTGGCTAAATGGGAAAAGGTAGATATTCTGGTAAACAACGCCGGAATCGTCAAGGACAATTTGCTGTTGCGTATGCGTGATGCTGACTGGGACGATGTGCTCAACACCAACCTTAAAGGCGCATACCTGTGCACCAAGTTTGCTCTGCGTACCATGATGGACAACAATTGGGGGCGAGTAATTAACATCTCATCTCTTGCCGGCATAGTGGGCAACATGGGTCAGGCCAACTACTCGGCATCCAAGGGTGGGCTGATCGCTTTTACCAAGGCTGTGGCACGCGAGGTTGGCGCGCGCAATATCACCTCAAACGTTATTTGCCCCGGCTACATCGTGACCGAGATGACCGGTAGTGCATTTCCCGAAGAAGTGCAAAAAGAGCTTCTGGCGCGTATACCACTGCAGAGGTTCGGGACGCCTGATGATATAGCCAATACGATCGCTTTTCTGGCAAGTGATAGCGCCAGTTATCTTACGGCACAGGTAATATCTATAGACGGTGGAATTATCTAACCCCATTTAGATTTCGAATAGACGTTAAGAGGGTGGCTTGAAAAGCCGCCTTTTTTATTCTACGGGATCAGGCGAAACCTCTGGCTTGCCCAGTCCCATGGATATGGCGTTTGGGCATATGTTTTTGGCGGCGCAGTGCAGGCATACGATCCGCGTGAACATAACGAAGAATCGGAACAACAGCAGACCCACAACCGCCAGCAGCAGTCCCAGAACCAGCCATGAGAAGGTGATGATAAGCGCTACAATCATCAGAATGATGGGCAGTACCATACTGGCAATGTACATGTTGTTATGGCAAAGTGCCCCCTTTGCCCGATTGGGGAAGTCCTTGATGTTGCCTTGCCCCGCCATTTTTCTTGATATGATATTGAGTCCTGATATGCATAAGCTGTTTTCCATGACGTAGTATGGGCAATTGGGGCAAACCTTAAGCGGCATAACCACGTACATCTCGATAAAGGCGAAAAGCAGGTAGGCACTGCCGATGATTGGGCCGACCCATAGGCCGTATCCCAGCATTATGCCTATGCCGCCTATCAGGAAATGAGTGCAGGTTACGCCGTTGTAAAGCAGGAGTTGCCACAGTGGATATCTTGTGTATATCTCGATTTTTGGATTTTCCGGCTGTGGCATTCCCCCTCCTTCGTATATATCAAAGAATGAGGTTATGCTATAACGGTTGCCTGTTGCTTGTCAAATGTGTCATTTTATTGCAGTCGGTTTGTGATGGTTTGCTGCAGCTAAGCGGAAGCGGGATTTTTGGTTACAAATCGATCAACGATGTCTTTCTGGCGCACCATGGCACTGCCAATGCCGTAGTTTTTTAGCAGCCGGAAGGGAACGCAGCAGCAGGTGCAGCAGTTGCACAGCGCGTAGTAATCACCCTTGCATTTTATCATGGTATGTATCAGCCCCATATCGTGGCAGCGCTTGACGACATCTTTGGCTTCAGTCTTGTCTATCATGCGATAGTTGTCGCTTTTTTTGGGGTTGAAGGCGAACACGGTTTTATCAATGCTCAGCATTATTTCGGCATACATAGGGGCGTCGCAGTTTTTAAATACGGAGCGGCAGGTGCAGGGGCCCAGAGCAATACTGTGGGCACGGTCTATAATCTGATAGGCTTCATCAACTTTGAGCAGGTATGCGCCCTGTATATTTCCGCCAAACATGTTGCCTACTTTTCTGATAAACCCGCCTATTATGGGTAATTTGGTCCACTTGGCCAGAAAAATATACGTTCGAAGGAAATGATCGCGAAATCTGCTGTAAATTTTTAGGGAATGATGCATTTTAGCTTCCTACGTTATTATTATAACATAGGTTTAACTTATTGGGTTCTATCGCCCTTTTGCTTTGTCGCGGGCGGTTTTATAGCGCTCAGCGCTAAGCAGGATGCGCTTACGAAGCCGCATATTATTGGGTGTTACCTCTATCATTTCGTCCTCGGCCAGAAAGTCCAGCGAATCCTCAAGGCTCATTTTGATGGGGGGCGTGAGCTTGACTGCGATATCGGCGGTGGAGGAGCGTACGTTTGTTTGTTTTTTTGTTTTGCAGATGTTGACGTCCAGATCTTTCTCACGTTGGTGAAGACCGACTATCATCCCTTCGTAAACCTCTGTGCCCGGATCGATGAAGGTGAAACCCCTCTGCTGGGCGTTATTAAGACCGTAGGTAACTGCTGTTCCGGCCTCGGCGGCAACCAGCGCACCCATTCTGGAGGATTTTACCTCTCCGGTCATGCGTTCATATCCCATAAACAGGCTGTTGAGCTGACCATCTCCTCGGGTTGATTTAAGAAAGAAGCTGTTAAATCCGATAAGTCCTCTGGTAGGTATTTTGAATTCCATGAGCACATGGCCCTGCCCGTCGTTGACCATATTGGTCATCTTGGCCAGCCGTGAGGCCAGCTCTTCGGTCAGAACGCCTATGGCTTCCTCGGCGATGTTTACACCAAGCAATTCGTACGGCTCATGGATTTTTCCATCGATCACCTTGAAGATGGCCTTGGGTCTGGATACCTGAAATTCGTAGCCTTCACGGCGCATGCTTTCAATAAGTATGGCCAGGTGCAGTTCGCCACGTCCGGATACGGAAAAAACGTCTGGGCTGTCGGTTTCGTGTACTCTCAGGCTGACGTTGGTTTGAAGTTCGTTCATCAGGCGCGCCCGTATTTGACGGGAGGTTACATAGCGTCCGTCCCGTCCGGCAAAGGGCGAGTTGGAGACCCCGAAGGTCATCTGTACCGTTGGCTCGCCAATATCGATGTTGGGTAGTGCTTCCGGTTTGTCGGTAGATGCAATAGTATCACTGATGGCAACCTGATCCAGTCCCACCAGTGCGATAATTTCGCCTGCGGATGCTGACTCAACCTCGTTGCGTCCCAAGCCCTCGAAAACGAAAAGTTTTGATACTTTATGGAATGTGGCCTCGCCGTCCCGGGTGATGCGTACTACTTCATCGCCCGTAGATACTTTGCCTCTGGATATGCGTCCCAGCGCAATCTGTCCCAGGTGGTTGTCGTAAAGGAGTGCCGTGACCAGGAGCTGAAAGCCCCCCTTGACGTCACCCTGCGGTGGCGGTATATGTTTGACTATAGCCTCGAATAATGGCTCCATGCTCTCGGGTTCATCCCCCAGTTTGGCCAGTGCATAACCGGATTTGGCTGCACCGTAAAGTATAGGGAAATCAAGTTGATCGGCGTCCGAGGCCAGCTCCAGAAAAAGGTCTTGTACCATGTGCGATACCTCTTCTGGGCGTGCTGCCGATCGGTCCATTTTGTTAATAACAACGATGGGCTTCAGTTTTTTCTCCAGCGCATGGCGCAGTACGAACCTGGTTTGTAGCATGGGACCGTCCACTGCATCAATTACCAGCAGGCAGCCGTCGGCCATGTTGAGCACCCGTTCTACCTCGCCGCTAAAGTCGGCGTGACCGGGGGTGTCGATGATGTTGATTTTTACGTCTTTATAGGTAATAGCCGTGTTTTTGGACAGGATGGTGATACCTTTTTCCCGTTCCAGCTCGTTGCTGTCCATGATAAGGTGCCCCACCTTCTGATTGGCACGGAAGATGTGGCTTTGTTTGAGCATAGCGTCTACCAGCGACGTTTTACCGTGGTCGACGTGGGCTATTATGGCGATGTTTCTTATGTTTTTTGTCATGCGAACTCCAGATTCCAAAAAAAAACCGGCCACCAGCGGGCCAGTAGTCCTTCTTTACATTATAACATATGACGAAAATTGGTAAAAGTGGCTATTTTCGTTAGTTATCAGGCATTTTTTCTTTCTGTACGGTAAGTACAAGACCGTTCAATTGTAGGACGGTGACAGGTTCACCCTTCTCGATAGCATTACTGCTGGATACTGCATTCCATATCTCGAAGTTTATGCGCACTGTCCCTCGCGGATCAAGCTTGGTTATAGCTGTACCACTTCTGCCGATCATCGCCTGCGCCGGGCTGATAACTTCTTTTGACATGGCGCGTTTTCTCGGTATGTACGTTAGAACAGCCCAGAGGGGCAAGATGGTTAGCAGCACTATTTTGAGCGCTGGCGATGTTTGGATATCCTGCCACGGCAGCAGCCAGAACAGAATCATGGCCATTATGGTGTCGATAACCAGAGCCCCAACGATTGATTTTATAAAGAGCATGGCAATTATTATATCAGGTTGAGATTTATTTGTTGTTTTTCGTATATGGTTTGCTAATGGTGATCAAGAGCCCAATAGACGGGATCGTTATGGTGAGGTGGTTAATTATATCTCAACCCCCTTTATCCCCACTCTTGGGTTTTTCGTATTTTACTTTGTGCTGTTTGAGTTCGTGTTGTTGTACTCACGTAGCCGGTCGTTGGGATGGAGTAAGGCAGGTTTTAGGACACCCCCAAGCCCCCGGTTGGAAATATTCTGCACCTCTTCCTTTTTGTATGTGGTAGCAAAAAGAAAGGCCGCAGTTTCCCAAACCACGGCCTTTCCCAGTGTGGAGAAAGATATTAAAATACGTTTTTCTTTAGATACAGTACTGCTCCCGTTGCAGCGATTACCCCGACGATGGCTATTATTGTTGTCCAGGGTATGGTTGTTGTTGCACTATCAACGTTGCTGTAACCTTCGGCTGATGGGGTTATGAACTGGCCGTATATGCCGGTGCCTGTACCTACGTACAGGTATGCTCCATTATCAACCTCTGTTGCTGCCGAAGCCTTTTGGGGAGCAAGTCCGATAGTCCTTAGTGCTGACATAAGTGCGGAATCGTTAGCGCTTGTGTCTTCTATAAAGAGGGTTTCGTCCTCGTCTGCCGTTTCATCTGACGCTTCTTGTGAGGTTACACCGATGATGACGTATATCTCGGTGCCCAACGGATATTCATTGCCCAGCACCCAGTCGTTGTAACCATCCGGCATGTAATAGATGAAGCGGTTGAAGGCAACGTATGGCACCTCAGCTTCGCTGTTTTGCGGATCCTGACCGATAGTGATGGTTGCCTTGTTGTGATCGAATCCCCAGTGCATGTTGAATGCCTTGTTCAGACCATCAAACGGCAGGGCTTTCCAGTTGCCGCTTATATCTCTCTTGTAGACAATGCGTAGTCCCGGCGCTGGCTTATTGTGATCCCAGAAATCGTCGAAATGCTGCGTGTTCTCATCCTTGTTCTCGTTGAATTTCGGCACCAGCCATTGGTTGAAGAAGGTATCGAAGCTCTGGTCGAAATAGCTCTCAAATTCGTCATTTAACTCTCCTTCATAATTAGCGAAATATTGTTTGCTGAACTCGCCGTATACTTCCTGGAAGTGGCCGTCCCAGTCACCCATGTAACTGGGGTCAAATCCCTGGCCTTGCTCAAATAAACGGTAAACAAGCTCGTCATACAGGCCTTTTTCTGCCTCGCTATAGAACTCATCTTCCATTTTTTCTTCTTCGCGCTGGGCCATTTCAACCTTGGCCTGGCTTATATATCGGTTAAGGAAGCTTTCATAGGTTGCCTCATCATAGTTTTTGCCGTTGCCATAGATGTTTCCGGCAGAGTCTATGGCCAGTGCGGAAATGGCGGTGTTCTCTTGAGCGAAATCGGTTTCGACGGTCAATCCACTGTCAACATCGCCGGTTATTCTGTATATACGGTATACCAGCGGATAACCGTAGCTGTCGTACAGGCCTTCGTGTATCAGTCTTTCGTCTGTTACGGGTGTGACTGATTCGTCTGAGTAGGAAGCTGCCACGTATATGACCGTTTCCCCGTTTTCCTCGGTTATCAGGATGTCATGAATGTTGGCATCACCTTTTAGCGAGTACCAGGTGTTGTTGTTGTTCTCATCCACATTGGCGATGATCTCTCTGGTCTCATCTTCGCTTCGGGTTAGCAGAATCTGTGTCCAATCCCTGTCCTGTTGCTGTCCCGGGCCCCAGAAGGGTTTATCAGGATCGGGTTCAGGCATCTGGCCGCTGCCTGCTTCGTAGACCCAGAGCTGGCCGAAGACACGATCTGCCTGATTGTCGCCCCAGCCCAACCAGCCGGTGTTATATCCCACGAATATGCGGTCGCGGCTGCCTGGATCGACCTGTATGGCTGATACATTGCCGCACCAGTTGGGCCAGCCCCATTGATCGGGAAGTTCCGATTGTTCGAACTGCGGTTGTGGGCGCCATATGTGCTTCCACGTGACGCCGCCGTCGGTTGTTTTAAATATCTGGTCGCCCCATTCGGTACCGACATACACGGTGTTGCCTGTGGGATCATTAAGGTCCATATCTACAACGTTGTAGGTGGCACCTTCGCCATGCGGGTCCATGGGAGCGGACCATGTAGGGTTATTGTTGAAGTCATAAACGCG
>Ga0008651_10001293_pt1 | contig 14474 bp, 15 predicted proteins | sample SaaInlV_200m_DNA_6_FD_59173 | JGI IMG/M metagenome (GOLD analysis project Ga0008651, IMG submission 59173) | Marine microbial communities from expanding oxygen minimum zones in the Saanich Inlet - SI037_S2LV_200m_DNA | ecosystem: Environmental > Aquatic > Marine > Intertidal zone ...
CCTTTTTTATAGAGCCAATTTGCGACGTTTCCTCCGCCTCCACCACAGCCAATTACTTTAATATTTGCTTGGCCAATTTCTGTTGCTGGTGTTTGTGTCTGGTTTTCCTGTAGATTCGCTAAAGCGTCTTGTAGTAAAAATTCCATTTTCTTTTCCCCATTTTTTTATAGTTTAAACTATCCAAATCTTTATAAATGATAGTTGACTCTATCTGCTTAAGAAATCGTCAATTGCCTTTTCGCCAAAAAAGGTTTGTTTTAAATCGTTAAATTTCAACCGTAAGGTTCGCCAAAACCTGAAAGTTAATTATTATTCACAGTTTCTAGTATATAAAGTATTATATTTTTGAAAATATATTTTGAAGTTTATTTTGTATTTCTCTTTATAATATAAATAATTAAATTGAAATAAGAAAATCTTTTAAACAAACTGTTCTTTATATTGACCCATGGAAGGCAAAGTAGGAGACAGGGTTTTTGTTGAAACAAAAGATAAAAAAATGGAAGGAATTTTAATGCCTTCAAATAAAGATGACTCAATTGTTCTAAAATTAGATTCTGGTTATAATTTAGGTGTTCTAAAAAAGAAAGTAAAATCTGTAAAAGTTTTAAAGAATTTTAAAGAAAAAAAAGTGAAATTAAAAGAACATAAACCTTCAAAAAATAAAAAGAAAGTTTGTATTTTACATACTGGAGGAACAATTGCTTCTAAAGTTGATTATGAAACTGGAGGAGTTGTTGCAAAGTTTAAACCTGAAGAAATTCTTTCAATGTTTCCTGAATTAGAAAAATTAGCTAATGTTGATTCTAAATTAGTAAGGAATATGGTCTCTGAAGATATGAGATTTGAACATTATAATTTGTTAGCAAAGGCTGTTGAAAAAGAAGTCAAAAAAGGTGTTGATGGAATTATTATTACTCATGGTACAGATACTATGCATTATACAAGTGCTGCTTTAAGTTTTGTTTTAGAAAATTTGAATGTTCCTGTACTTTTAGTTGGTGCACAAAGATCAAGTGATAGAGGAAGTTCTGATGCTGCAATGAATTTGATTTGTGCTGTAGAGTTTATTGTTAATTCTAAGTTTCATGGTGTAGGAATTTGTATGCATAAAAATGCTGATGATGATGTTTGCTGGATTTTACCTGGTTTGAAAAGTAGAAAGTTACATAGTTCAAGAAGAGATGCATTTAAACCAATTAATGCAAAAGCAATTGCAGAAATAAATTATAAAACTAGATCAGTAAAAATGTTAGAGAAAGAAAAAGAAAAAAGTAATGAAAAATTAAAATTAAAATTGTTCAAAGAAGTTAAAGTTGGTATTGTAAAAGCTTATCCAAATATGTTTGCTGACCAATTGAAAGTTTTTGAAAAGTATAATGGTTTAGTTTTAATTGGAACTGGTTTAGGACATATGCCTATAACTGAGATTGATGATTTTACTAAAGAAAATAAGAAAATTTTAGATCAAATTAAAAAGTTGGTAGGGAAAATGCCAGTAGTTATGAGCCCACAAACAATTTTTGGAAGAATTGATATGAATGTTTATTCTCCTGGAAGAACTTTGTTGGATATTGGTGTTATTGGAAATTTATCTGATATGACTCCTGAAACTTCTTATATTAAATTGGCTTGGTTGCTTTCAAATTATCCTAAGGAAGTTAAAGAAATGTATATGGAAAATTTAAGGGGCGAATTTAATGAAAGAATTGGTGAAGAATTTTTATAGATATTCATCCATGTTTTCTTCTTTTAATTTTTGAACTATTTTTTTAACATCTTCAGATCTTTCTTTTGGACAAATTAGAATTGCTTTGTCAGTTTCTACAATAACTAAGTTGTCTATACCTAAAGTTGCAACTAATTTTTTTGAGTGAATAAGATTACCTGTACTTTCAATAGAAAGATTTTTTCCTGCAATTATTGTGTTTCCTTCAGAGTTTTTTTCGTTAGTTTTCTCTAAAGTGTTCCATTTTCCAATGTCTTCCCAAGGCATATCAGCTTTTACTACTAGTAAATCTGTAGATTTTTCAGCGATAGCATAGTCAATGGAAATAGATTTTAGTTTTGAGAACTCCTCTTCAAGGTTTGCACCATTAAAGATGTTCATTAAAATTTTGTAATTATCATTTTGGTACTTTTCTAGTTCTTCAAGCATTTTTTTTGCTTTGAAAGTGAATAATCCTGCATTCCATAAGTAACCATTTGTAATAAACTTTTCAGCTGTGTCTTTGTTTGGTTTTTCTCTGAAAGCATTAACTTTGAAAGCTTGTTTGTATTCTTCTCCAGGTTGAATGTAACCATAACCAGTAGAAGGATAAGAAGGTTTGATTCCAATTGTTACAATTTTGTCATCTTTTGCAAGTTCAATTGCATTTTTGATTGATTGATGATATTTTTCTAAATTTCCGTAAATGTGGTCAGCTGTTTCAATGAAAATTATTGCTTCAGGATCTTTTTTTAGAATTTCAATAGAAGCTAAGCCAATACAGCCAGCAGTGTTTTTTGCACAAGGTTCAACAATAAAATTAATTCCAGGAAGAACAGTTTGCATTTGTTCTTTTAGTTTTTGACTTGTAGCAATGTAAATATTTTCTTTATTGAATATAGGAAGTAATCTGTCAATAGTTTCTTCTATAAGAGTCTTTTCTGAGAAGAGAGATAGACACTGTTTAGGTTTATCTTTTGTACTCAAAGGCCAGAATCTAGTTCCTGAGCCACCTGCCATGATTACTGCATGTTCCATATGTTTTTTTGGAGGTTAATCCTTTATAAAGCTTGTTGATGGGAAGTTTTAAATAAGATTTGTATTTTTCGAAATGTAAGATGTTAATGAATAATAGAAAAGGTTTTACTTATGGTGAATTATTAGGTGGAACAATTATTTTAGGTAGTTTAGCTATAGGTGGTTATGGAACCTATTTAGGGTTATCAGCTTTAAATAAATATGTTAATGAACCAACAATTGAAAGAGCAAATGTTATAATGGATGATAAACCAGAGTTATTTATTGAAAAAGATGGTAAGAGATTTTATGCTGAAATTGATGGTAAATCTATTGATGAATATTTAAGTCAAGAATAATTTTTATTTTTTTAATCATAAGTTTTAAATACACATTCTTTATTTCAAATTTTATGAAAATATTTGTTAATCCTACACATGGAAATGCACCTTTTATTATTGGAACTCATGTTGCTTTGCAAGTTGCATTAGAATTAGGTAAAGAAGTTGAGATTGTTGTTCCACATATTAATGGAAAAAGACAAGAGATTATTTTGAAGGATTTAGGTCTTGATGGAATTGTTAAATTAGATCAAGGTTTGAAAGAATTTTATGATCCATTGTTAATGAAAGCTTATGGATTTGAAGAACATGTAAGTAGTTTATTGAGTTTTAGGAAATTAGCTGAAGAAAATATTAAAAGATATTTAGATCAAAATTATGGTGGTTTTGATTTAGAAATAAATTATGGTGCTAAAATAGTTACAGAGGCTGAAAAAAGTTATTATGCATTTCCTGCAATTTTTTCTGAAATTTTAATGAGATCAGCTGATAATAAATTTTTATCTAATGTTTTTAATGAAAGAAAACTAAGAGCTTGTAGTTTTATGATGAAGGAAGTAGAAGAAAAATTTGAGTTTATGTTCATTCCAGATTATCATACTTTTTCTTATTTAGAAAGAGAAAATTTTGAAAGAGAAATTAAAACTCCACCTCAACAACCTTTGGCAAGAGGATTTGATGGTGAAATTTTAGAGAATTCTATGTATTTTATGTTAAGTGGAACTGGAAGCGATATTGATTCTATTTTAGAAAAAGCAAGAGAATTTAGAAGTGAAGGATTCAATCCAATTATTCCAAGTTGGTATGAAACTGATGAGTTTCAAAAAATGAGCCCTAAAGTAATTAGTCATCCTAATGTTGTTCAATTATATGGAAGAGCTGGTTTTGGTTTTATTTGGGATGCGCAACAAGTTGGAAAAAAAGTTATTCATCATCCTTATGGGCATGGAGATGATGCCGAAATTTACCATAATATTAAAACACTAGAAAGTTTAGATATGTTAGAAGCTACTGAAAAAATGAGAGAAAAATTTAGTGATATGGATGGAATTAAGTACATAGCAAGTAGGATTGTCGCTGATTTGAGAGCTTAGCTTATTAAATACCATCGAAACCTTTATAAATCCTCAACTTTTTCATAGGCTCAAGTATTACTGATTATAATCAGGAGGCATTGTAAAATGGCAAAAGAAAAACCACACGTAAATATTGTATTTGTAGGTCATGTAGATCACGGAAAGAGTACCACAGTAGGAAGACTTTTTTATGATTCTGGAGTGATTGATGAACAAACAATGAAAAAATTGAAAGACAAAGCAGCTGAATTAGGTAAAGCAGGATTTGAATTTGCTTTCGTTATGGATAATTTAAAAGAAGAAAGAGAAAGAGGAGTAACAATCGATCTTATGCATAAAAAAATGCTTACAGATAAGTACGAATACACAGTTATCGATGCTCCTGGGCACAAAGATTTTATTAAAAATATGATCACTGGTGCTTCACAAGCAGATATCGCAGTTTTAGTTGTAGCTGGTACAGAAGGAGTTATGGCACAAACTAGAGAACACGTATTCTTGTGTAAGACTATGAATGTAAAACAAATTGCAGTTGCAGTTAACAAAATGGATGCTGTAAACTATGATGAAGCTAAATTTAATGCAGTAAAAGAACAAGTTACTCAGTTATTAGCTCAAGTAGGTTATGTTAATGTACCATTCTTACCTGTTAGTGCTCTGAAAGGAGATAATATTGCTAAAAAGTCAGAAAATATGCCTTGGTATAAAGGACCGACTATTAGAGAACAAATGGATCTTTTCGAAGAACCTTCTAAACCAACAGAATTACCTTTGAGATTACCTATCCAAGATGTATATAACATCACTGGAATCGGTGTAGTACCTGTAGGTAAAGTTGAAACTGGAGTTATGAAGATTGGAGACAAAGTTATTGTTGTTCCTGCTAGAGAAGGTACTGGTGTTACTGGTGAAGTTAAAACTATCGAAATGCATCACGAGCAAGTTCAAGAAGCTATTCCTGGAGATAATATTGGATTCTCTGTAAGAGGAATTGGTAAGAAAGATATTGCAAGAGGAGATGTATTAGGTAAAATTGATAACCCACCTTCAATTGTTAGTGAATTCACAGCACAGATTTTTATCTTGAATCACCCAACTGTTGTAACTGCTGGTTATACACCTGTATTCCACATCCACACAGCTCAAATTGCTTGTCAATTTATGGGAATTGAGAAAAAACTAAATCCAGCTACTGGTGAAGTATTGGAAGAAAATCCAGATTTCATTAAAACTGGGGATGCTGCAATTGTTAAATTGAGACCATTGAAACCTTTGGTTATCGAAAAACAATCAGAAATTCCACAAATGTCCTCATTTGCAATTAGAGATGCTGGACAGACAGTTGCTGCTGGAAGATGTTTGGACTTTACTAAGAAGAACTAAATCTTCTTTTTTTTATTTTTATTTTAAAACAAGAGTGAGAGGAAAAAAATATGCAAAAAGCGAGAATAAAATTATCAAGTAACGATATTAATAAATTAAATGAAATTATTAAATCTATTACAGATGTTGTAGAGAAAACTAAAGTTAAAATTTCTGGTCCTATTCCATTACCAACAAAGAAATTGAAATTGACCACAAGAAAAAGTCCTGATGGTGAAGGAAAAGCTTCTTTTGATAATTTTGAAATGAGAGTTCATAAGAGATTAATTGATGTTGGTGTTGATGAAAGAACATTAAGATTAATTATGAGAGTTAATATTCCAGAGAATGTAAATATCTCAATTGAATTATTAGAATAAATTTATAAATTAGTTCTTTTTTATTTTGTTTATGCATTTTGAAACTATAAGAGGAATTTTTGCAATTGGAGCTTTAGCAAGTGGCTTTGTTGTTAATAGTGCTTATATTAATAGAGATCTTTCTTTAGAATTGCCTGTGGATTATTTAGAAGGTTCTGTTGTTGATGAGTTGTTTATTGATGGTTCTAATGGAAGATTATATAGGATAAGTGTTGAAACAGAATATGGTAGCTTATCTTTAAGTTTAGATTCTGAGGATTGGAAAGATGTTGTTGATATTAATAATAGATTAAATGTAGGGAGTAAAGTTGGTTTCCCTAGTAAAATTAATGGGAGAAATATTTTTTCACAAAATCGTTTTGCTTCTTTAGATAGTTCTTACTTAGTTATTGAAGAATAAAGTTTAAATAAGCTAAGGGCTTGTATGTTATTATGTTTAGAAAGATTGAGAAGTTGTTGTTACAAAGATTAGTTTTAAATTCTAAAAAATTTGAGTTGGTTGAAGAACTTGATGTTAAGAGTTATACGAAATCTGTTAAAACTTTGAATAAATTACATCTGGTAATTACTAAAGAAATTATTGTGAATAAAAAATTGAATAAGTCACTTTTGAAATTGCATATGGATGAAAAGTTTAGAAATAAATTTGTAAAGCCTATAGTATTTAACCTTAGTGAAATAAATGAAGTTTTGTTAGAAGAGAGTAAAGTTTTAAGACAAGTTAATTTTTTTAGTGTGGGTTTTTCTTATGTAAGTTTTATTTTAAGTGGAAAAGATGGATATTTTTTAAGAAAAATAAGAAAGTTTAAGTCTTTGTCAGAGAAAGAAGTTGAATTGAATCATGTTTTCTTTGAGTTGTCTGAGGAGTTGCCTAAAAGGTATCAATTAAATAATAAGAAATTTAAGAAATCTTGGAAGTTGTTGTTGCAGTTGCAAAGAGAATTGCATAAACTAGCAAAGAATGTTGGTAATTCTAAAGTTGTTAAATTGCATGCAGAGAGGATTTTAGTAATTATTTCTTCATTACAAAAAACTGAAATTTATGAGTTTATTAGATTAGATGTAGATTATATTAAAACAAAAGTAAAGTATATTGTTGATCATCCTAAAGAATCAAAAATAGCTTATGCTCTTGCTACTGTGTATATTGTTTCTCCAGGAACTTTTGAAATGACTGGGGCAGTTTTGTTTTTTAGATATTTAGGGAAGTATACTATCAGTAAAGCGAAGAAAATTAAAAAGAAAAGACGTCGTAAATCTTAATTATTTTTTTATTGCAATAGTACTTGGAGCCCTTCTACCAACACAAGGTCCATCTTTGATTTTAAAGCCAACTTCTTTTAAATTTCTTCTAACTTGACCTGCACAAGAATATGTTGCTAATTTACTTTCTTTTTTCATTATAGAATAAATGTCTGAAAAGAATTCCTTTGTCCAAAGTTCTGGATTTTTTTTAGGTGAAAAGGGATCAAGAAAAACAATATCAACTTTATCTTTAACTTGTTTTATTGTTTCTTTTGCATCTCCAAGGATTAAAGTGATTTCATAGTTTTCATCTTTGTAGTATTTTTCTTTTGTTAATTTTTTTATTATCTCAAATTTACCTTTAAGTTCAATTCTTTGTAATTCTTCTAAAATTTTAGGGTCATTTTCTAAGGCAATTATTTTTAGATTTTTATATTTCTCAATAGCTGCTAAGGTATTGTATCCTAGGCCAAAACAAATGTCAAGGATAGTCATTCCATCTTTTAATTCTAAAGGTTCAATGAATTTTTTGTTTGCTTCTTCTAAAGCTCCAGAAATAGAATGATAATGTTCTTGGAATTCTTCGTTGAAAAATGTGAAAGAGTTATCTTTAGTTTTTATTAATTTCATTTTCTACAGTTTTTATTAATCCTTTTAATGTTCTTTTAGTTGTGTCAAGAATGATAATATTGTGTTTTGCTTCAATTGCTTCATTTAAACAGATGTCAAAAATCTCAGCATCCATATTTTCTCTAACTTTACTTTTTGAGTATTTCCTTTTTTCAAGTCTTTTCTTTAAAACTTTAAGGTCACACTTTGTAACAATACAAAAATCTACATGTTTTTGTGGAATATAGTGGGAAAGGTGTGAATCAATAATTAAATCTTTGTTTGATTTGATTAATTTTACTAGTACTTTTGATAACTTATTTTCGTCGACAACATTAGAATCTCTTTCTTTATCATATTCAATAATTAAATTTTCTTTATCAATAACTTTGTTAACATCTAAATAAGGGAATTTTAGTTTTTTTGCTAAAGCTTTTGCTAAAGAACTCTTTCCTGTTCCAGGGGTACCTGTTAATACAATTATCATGGTATATTGAAATTCTGTTTAGTTTATAAATATATTTTTTTATAGAGAAAGGTTTAAATAGAGAAATGTCTTGGTTAGATGTAATGTATCAGAAAACTTTAACAACAATAGTTATGTTAGCAGCTTTAATGTGTTTAGGCACAGGTATTACTGGTTTCTACGCTTTGAGTCAAGATGAAGTAGGTTGTTTTACTGATGGAGATTGTATTTATTCTGTTTGTTGTGAATTAGCTGATGAAAATTTTGGTGTTTGTGCTCAAGAAGAAGAGTGTGCACAATTGTATTTGATTTCTTCTCAAGATGATGATACCAACGGAAATTTTAGAATGGCTGGTGAATTAGAAGATGATGTTACGCAAAGTTATATTGCAGTATCTTTAGGGTTAATTTTATTGTTAATTATTGGAATTGTTTCTTATATTGAATGGCATCAAAGTAAAACTCCATTAAAGAAAACAGTTAAAAAAAGGAAGAAAAAATCTAAGAAATAAGAGTTCCTTGATATTTTTTATTTTCTAATAATTTTTTAAGATTATTTATACCCATTAAAATTACAGCATCAATATTTTCTTCTCTACAAATTTTTGCAGCTAATGAATCTAAAATGAAATGTTGTCCTGGTTTTTCTTGAACTTTGTCCATGATTAGCTTGAATTCTTTGTGAGAAATTTTTGGAATAAATTTTGCATCTTTATGTTTGTTTGGATCTTTTGTATATAATCCCTTAACATTTGTCATATTGATTAACATGTCAGCATTTAGATAATCTGCAATTGCAGCAGTTGTACCATCAGATGTTGTTCCAGGTCTTAGACCTCCACAAACTACAATGTTGAAAGATTGAGTTTGATCTTTTACTTCTTCTAAAGTTGTTGGGATCTCTTGGTTACATTTTTCTAAAGTTGAAGCAAGTAATTTTGCATTTAACATAGTACAATGAATTCCCATGATATCTTTTGTATATGTGTTTTTGTCTTTGAGAGCATTTATGTATTCTCTAGCAATTGCTCCACCACCAGTTACAATTACAATTTTGTTCTTTTTTGAAGCATTTAGAATTGTTTCTTTTAATTTTTTTAAGAAAGGAATATTTACTTTTCCTGGATTGATCATAGATCCACCAACAGAAATTACTATTGTTTTCATAATTGTTAATGAGATCTTCTAATATATAAATTATTCTTTATCATCAACAGTAAAAAGTCTAGAATCATGCACATCAAATAAACCTAACCTTGCTCCAGCATCTAACCAACCATGAGCATAATTTAAAGCTGCAAATGCATCAACAAAATCTCCTTTTTCTTCAAAATGTTTTGCATCACTAATATATCTTTCAATCATATCTAAGAAATCTATTCTATTTTCTTTTAATTCTGGAAGTCTGTTATCTGATTCTTTAGCCATTTCATAAGCTTCTTGAGTTATAGCAAAATATTTGTCAATTTTTTCTTTAGTTATCGCTTTCATCTTCTTCAACACTATTTGTAACAATCTTTGCAACTGTAGTTACTTTGTCTCCTTCTCTTAATCTCATAACTCTTACACCTTGAGTGTTTCTTCCAATTATTGAAATGTCTTTAGCTTGCATTCTGATAACAATACCATTTTCAGAGATTGCAATTATTTCATCTTCATCAGAAACTGTTTTGATTGAAACAACTTTTCCATTTCTTGAAGAGGTTTTTATGTTTCTAACTCCTTTTCCACCTCTAGAAATTAATCTGTAATCTACTATTGGAGATCTTTTTCCGTATCCATGCTCAGTTACAGTTAAAAGAGATTTTGTTTCTTCAGCAAGTTCCATACCAATTACTTCGTCACCAGGATTTAATCTAATTCCTCTAACACCCATTGAATTTCTACCCATATCTCTAACATCTTTCTCATCAAACCTTACAGCTTGGCCATCTTTTGAAGCAATAATAAATCTTTGATAATTATTTGTTAATTTAACATTTACTAATTCGTCATTATCTCTTAATTTGATTCCAATAATTCCACCTTTTCTTGGTTTTGAATAATTTTTAAGATTTGTTTTTTTGATTAAACCATTTTTAGTAGTCATTAATAAATAACTTTTATCATCAAACATTTTTATAGGAATAACAGTTGTTATTTTGTCTCCTTGTTTTAAATTTAATAAGTTTACAATAGCTTTACCTTTTGAATATTTTCCCATCTCTGGAATTTTGTAAGCTTTTATCCAATAAACTTGACCTGAGCTGCTGAAACATAGTAAGTAATTGTGAGTTGAAGTTACAAATAAATTTTCTACAACATCTTCTTCTTTCTTTTCTGTTCCCTTTACACCAACTCCTCCTCTTCTTTGGACTTTGTATTCAATTAATGGAATTCTTTTAACATAACCTGAACTTGTCATTGTAACTACTACATCTTCTTCAGGAATTAAATCTTCAATTTCAATATCTTCATCTTCACCTTCATGAATTTCAGTTCTTCTCTTTGAATTATATTTCTTTTTTAATTCTTCAAGATCTTCTGTAATAATATCTAATATCTTTTGTTCTGAATCTAAGATTGATTTTAATTCATTGATTAGTTCCATTAAATTTTTATGTTCTTCATCAATTTTGTTTGTTTCTAATGAAGTAAGTTTTTGTAATTTCATGTCAAGAATTGCTTGAGCTTGTTTTTCTGAAAGTGTGTATGTATTTATTAAAAATTCTCTAGCTTCATTTACATCACTTGAAGCTTTTATTCCTTTTACAACTTCATCAATGTTTGTAAGTGCAATTTTTAATCCTTCAAGAATATGTGCCCTAGCTTCTGCTTTTTTTAAATCAAACTGAGTTCTTCTAGTAATAACTTCTACTCTATGATCAATAAAGTGGGATAAAATTTCTTTTAAGTTCATTACTTTAGGTTGGTTGTGGTCTAATGCAAGCATGATTACACCAAAAGTAGTTTGTAATGAAGTGTGCTTGTAAAGTAAATTTGTGATTACATTTCCATCTGCACCTTTTTTTAATTCAATAACAACTCTCATTCCTTCTCTATCGGATTCATCTCGAATATCTGAGATTCCTTCAATAACTTTTTCATTTACTAAGTGTGCAATACTTTGAAGTAACATGGATTTGTTAACCATGTATGGAATTTCTGTAACAATTAATGCTTCTCTATTTTTCTTTTCTTCAGTGTGGAATTTTGCTTTTACTCTTATTTTTCCTCTTCCAGTTTTGTAAGCATAATAAATTCCTTGTTTACCAGCTATGATTCCTCCAGTTGGAAAATCTGGGCCTTTTACAAATTCCATTAAGTCTTCAATTGAAGATTCTGGATTTTTTACTAAATGAATAATAGCTTCACAAAGTTCTAATAAATTATGAGGTGGAATGTTTGTTGCCATACCTACAGCAATACCTGTAGAACCATTCAATAATAAATTTGGAATTTTTGCAGGAAGTACAATTGGTTCTTTTCTACTATTATCAAAATTATCTTGGAAATCTACAGTTTCTTTTTGAATGTCAGTTAAAAGTTCTTCTGAAATTTTTGCTAGTTTTGCTTCAGTGTACCTCATAGCAGCAGCACGATCTCCATCAATATTTCCAAAGTTACCTTGACCTTTTATCAAAGGATATCTTAAAGAAAAATCTTGAGCCATTCTTACTAAAGTATCGTAAATTGCAGTATCACCATGTGGATGGTATTTACCTATTACATCTCCAACAATTCTTGCAGATTTTTTGAAAGGTTTGTTAAAGTAAAAACCTAATTGCTGCATTGAAAAAAGAATTCTTCTATGAACTGGTTTTAATCCGTCTCTAACATCTGGAAGAGCTCTACCAACAATTACTGACATAGAATAATCTAGGTATGATTGTTTCATTTCCTGTTCTATCAGTTGTTTGATAATTTTTTTATTTTCTTCCATTTTATACATCTAAACGTTTTACAAATTTAGCATTTTCAAATATGAAATTTCTTCTGGGTACAACATCATCACCCATTAATGTTGAAAACATTTCATCAGCTGCAATTGCATCTTCAATTAAAACTTGTTTTAAATATCTATTCTCAGGGTCAAGAGTTGTTTCCCAAAGTTGATCTGGATTCATTTCTCCAAGACCTTTATATCTTTGAAGTGTTAGTTCTCCTTCTTTTTCATAAAGTGCCTTTAGTTCTTTATCATTCATTAAATACCAACTTTGTTTTCCCTTTGTAGCTTTGTAAAGAGGAGGCATTGCAATGTATAAGTAACCATGTTCAATTAATTCTTTCATATGTCTGTAAAAGAAAGTTAAAAGTAAACATGCAATGTGCTGACCATCAACATCTGCATCAGTCATAATTATTAATTTGTGATATCTTGCTTTTTCAATATTAAACTCATCGCCAATACCTGTACCTAAAGCAGAGATAATTGTAGTAATTTCATTGTTCTTGAAAATTTTGTCCATTCTTGCTTTTTCTACATTAATGATTTTTCCTCTCAATGGTAGGATTGCTTGTGTAGATCTAATTCTTCCTGACTTTGCACTACCACCAGCAGAATCTCCCTCTACTAAAAATAATTCACATTTACTAGGATCTTTTTCTTGACAATCTGCAAGTTTTCCTGGTAATGAACTTGAACTTAAAATTCCTTTTCTTCTTGCAAGGTCTCTAGCTTTTCTTGAAGCTTCTCTTGCTCTAGCAGCTAATTGTGCTTTTTCAATAATTGATTTTGTTATAGAAGGATTTTCTTCAAAGAAGATCCCTAATTCTTTGTAAACAATTTTTGAAACTAAACCTTTTACATTACTGTTACCAAGTTTTGTTTTTGTTTGTCCTTCAAACTGAGGATTCGGAATTTTAATTGAAATAATTGTAGTTAAACCTTCTTTTACATCTGAACCAGAAAGTTTAATTCCATTTTTTATGTTTTTTCCAATGTAATCATTGATAACTCTTGTTAAAGCTGTAGAAAAACCAACTACATGAGTTCCACCCTCATGAGTATTAATATTGTTTGCAAAGGAAAATAAATTATCATTGAAACTGTTTGTATATTGGATAGCTATTTCAACAGTAATTCTATCTTCTTCTTTTTCAAAATAAATTGGCTTATGGAAAGAATCTTTATTTCTATTAACATATTTAATAAATTCAATTAATCCACCATCATATTTGAAGTTCTCTTCTTTGCCATCTCTTTTATCAGCAATTGTTATAGAAACTCCTTTGTTAAGGAAAGCAAGTTCTCTTAATCTTTTTGAAAGAATATCATATTGGTATTCTACTGTATCTTGAAAAATTTCTGGATCTGGAAAAAATGTAACTTCTGTTCCAGTTTCATCAGTTTCACCAATAACTTCAAGTTCAGTAATAGGGACTCCTTTTTCAAAAACAATTTTATGAATCTTACCTTCTCTTTTTACATTAACAGATAAATATTTTGAAAGTGCATTAACACAAGAGACTCCAACTCCGTGAAGTCCTCCTGAAACTTTGTAAGAATTTTTATCGAATTTTCCACCTGCATGTAAAACAGTTAATACAATCTCAACTGCAGGTCTTTTTTCTTCTGGATGTATATCAACTGGGATACCTCTTCCATCATCAATTACTGTAATAGAATTATCTTTATTTATTGAGATTTGAATGTTAGTACAATGGCCAGCTAGAGCTTCATCTATTGAGTTGTCAACGACTTCATAGACTAAATGATGTAATCCTCGGATACCAGTGTCACCTATATACATCGCAGGTCTTTGACGTACTGCTTCTAGTCCTTTTAGAACCTTAATACTTTGAGCCTTGTAGCTATTTTCTTCCATTTTTTTAAGTATATTATCACTATCTTTTTGAGAAAATTTAGTCTCTGGATTTTCTCTCTTTTATAGTAGTTTTATAGAGCTTTTGTTTATATATCTTTCTGTTCTTTAGCCTATAATATTTCGACGAGAGGGCTCTTAACTCTCTAGAATTTAAGGGTTTTATTTTTTTTAATGGAAAGCTTTAAAAAGGTAAAAATTAGTTTGGAAAATTATGGAAAAAATAGTGCTGGATACAAACTTTTTAATGGCAATTTGGGATCTTAAAATTGATGTGTTTGATGAGATCTTTAAAGCTTGTGATTTTAGCTATGAATTATATGTTCTCGAGGGTAGCTTAGGAGAATTAGAAAGATTTATAAAGGGAAATTTACTTTCAAAGAAGCAAGCTGCCTCATTTGCGAAGAAAATCTTGGCGAATAAGGAAGTAAAGGTATTAAAGAGTGATTTTAAAGGGACAGTTGAT
>Ga0008651_10001298_pt1 | contig 14437 bp, 10 predicted proteins | sample SaaInlV_200m_DNA_6_FD_59173 | JGI IMG/M metagenome (GOLD analysis project Ga0008651, IMG submission 59173) | Marine microbial communities from expanding oxygen minimum zones in the Saanich Inlet - SI037_S2LV_200m_DNA | ecosystem: Environmental > Aquatic > Marine > Intertidal zone ...
TTGTGGGCCTGACGGCCACGGAGGAAAGGCGGCGGTTGGCGGCGATGTGTGTGGCCGGACTGTTGGCCGGAGTCGGTGTCGTGATCACCTTGGGGTACGGCGTGTTGATCGCAATGACCACTGTGATTCTGTTGACCCACGGCGTTCGGCATCGGAGAAGCTGGCTGGCGCTCCTGGCCTTCTACGCAGGCGGGGGCCTGATCGTGCTGCTCTGTTACGGTGCCGGCGTGCGGATCATCGAGATCTGCTTCGCCTGCATGCGCAATAACACAGAGTTCTACCTCGATACGTCACGGAGTTGGCGCTGGATTCTTGTCAATCCCATCGAGTTCGCTGTATTCTTCGGTATTCCATGGTTGCTGGTGCTACCTTCCTGGTATCGAGGTAGCAGCATCCGCTCCCTATTTGAGGTCGACGGCGCAACGTTGTTCAGATGGGCGGCGGGGGTGTTTCTTGTGTATCTCCTGATCCACCCCTATTGCCGGGGCGAGATCGCCCGGCTCTCGCTCCTCTTCACCCCCGTCCTCTTCGTCCCCTGCATTCAGACACTGGTTGAGAGAGTTGACGACCGCAAAGCCCGAATTTGTTCCATCGCGATCGTCGGGACGATACTGGTTCAGATTGTCGTGCTGCGACTGAGCCTGAAGCTGGCTTTCTTCCACGGGAATTTGTGACCCCCTCCTACGGAAGCCGTGAAGCCCGTCTCCCTCGGCTCTGCCGTACCCGCGGCCTCGCGAGCCCATGGCGTGGCAACGGGTGTGTGGCATTTCGGCCCCCAACGGCTTGTGCCGGTGGAGCCGGAGAGGACTCTCTTGAGAGTGGCTTTTCCACCCATCCCCCCCCGTCGCCGCAGTCTCATTGACCAAAGCCAACGTCGCTGGGGTCTCTTCTCGGCGCCATTCACCCCTGGTTAGCCTCACTACCGGCGGACGCGATCTGCCTCGAGGCCAATCATGGCTCCAGCACGTTACTCCAGCTCACGCAGCCCCTTCCTTGTATGCGTTTGCCCTGTTCACGAATCTCAGCTTCTTGCAGGGGTTCGGAAGCCACGGCCAGGATGTCCGTGGCCTGTCCATTCACCAGCCGGGCAACCCACAAGGCGCCCGTGGTGCTGATTTGGCCCTCGATCATCCCAGCGGCTGTTCCTACTCGCACCACTTCCGAGCCCACGTGGAAGTCGATGGCACCATCGCGCGCGCTGACTGTCATGGTGTTTCCCGGCAGGGCGTCCTCAGTGTCGAATCTCAGACAGCTGATCGTTCGGACACCGTCCCCGGCGGTCTGTGTGACGCTCACATCATGCGTCGCGATTTTCGCTTTCGTGCGCGGTGTGATCACCGGGGACAGGACCTGTCCGAGGCCATCGCTGAACGCTCCGATCATTTGCACGCCGTTGTTGTCTACCCGGAACCCCTCTCCGGCGAGGGCTGTGTCGCCTTGCGGATGGAGTGCAGCGGATATCTCAACCGGGCGACGGCCGGACGTCTTGATATCGTCCACGAGGACCAGGACCCCGGACCGGAGATAGAGGACATGCCTCAGCGTCCTGGGGCCATACGCCCGCGTTGCATCTCCCAGAGAGTAGCCGCTGCGTTCATCCGAGTGGAACGCCAGCGTTCTCCCCGGGCCCCATTTATTCTGCTTGCGGCCGCCGATCATCGGCACATTATGGTCCGCTGTCCTTCCCCCCACCCCGTCAGGGAGCATCCTCCTGCCTTTCGCGTACAGCGTGACATGATTCATATTCTCCTCTTTGTGCTGTCCCTTGCGTCCGCAGTGGTGAAGGAGAATTGTGGCACTGTCTTCCCAGCCGCTCCGCCATACGCTCAGGCCGATGTCGTCGTACAAGTTCCCGACTCGGCTCGCAGTCGGTCGGCGCGCGTCAAGCGCGGGGTTGGCCCACCAGAACGCATCTCCATAGCCGTGCATCTGCTCCATACTTTCCAGACAGAAGTTGGCGAGCCATTGAACGTCAGAGCGTTGTAGTTCATCGGCGATACGGAGGAAGATCCAGTGGTTCCAGCGCGAGGCCCAGCCCCCCCCGTTGTAGCCCAGATTTCGGCCTTCCCAGTCGTGGATCATCAGGCTGAAATCGGCGTATCGGGTGAAGAAGGGGTGTTTCATGTGGTCTCGTCCAGTGACATTGCGCAGCGCTTCGGCGAGTTTGAGCCACTCATCGATCCCGTACTGCCCGTAGCTGGGGGATTCCGTCCAGGCCCCGCTGGTGTGCTCCTCGAAGCAGTCAATCATGAACTGTTCGGCGAGAGCGGCCCATTGCCCGGCCTCGGGGTGTTCCTCCAGCAATACGAGGCCCGCGAGGCCCAGGCCGCACATGGTCACAGCCGTGTGGTTCCCCCGCAGATCGTTGTAGATCGTTCCGTGGCCTGTGAGTGTGCTCAGGTAGAGCCCCTTGGCCATCTGAGCAATCGCCGCCCGGACTTCCGAGCGTTCGGCCTCGTTCATGACGGCATTCGCGATATCATATCCGGAGGCAAAATTCTGAAGTGCATACGCGGTCGCGAAGTCGAAGTAGACGTACTCGGGGTGTTGCCAGAATCGCCAGCGTGCCATGGCGAGGATCCAGCGTTTGGCCTGTTCTGAAAAGGCCGGGTCATCCGTGAGTGCCGAGCCAATTACCCAGCGGGAAAAGTCATGCCAGCAGAGCACGCGCCAGGTACTCTCCGGGCGTGCATCGCCAAAGATCCGTCCTCCCTGACCAGGCCCGAGTTCAGGTGGCTCGGGGGGGTGAAGCTGAAGCAGGCCCTCGCGCCAGGCGTGTGATGTCTTGGTAAGGAGCTCCCCTTCAAGCCTGTAGGTGGGCTTCACCTTTTCCGCGGCCAGACTGTCAAGGACCTTGACCACACTCCTAGCGAACAGAGCGTGAGTGGAACGGGCCTTCCGGATCAGGTCCCGTTTTTGTTCCTGACGGTAACGCAGCGAAGGGTGGGCATGTCTGACGCATGCGATGGTCTCCGCGCGCCTGAGGACGGCGGCGTGGCGTTCGATCATGACGCCGCCAAGCCCAGTGGCGTCCACGTCAGCGCCAGCAACGATGAACGCTGCGCGCTGCAGAAGCAATTGCTGCTTGTCCGAGCCCCCCCAACCCCACATGGTCAGGCGAACGCATACTCGTTGGCGAGCCGTTGCAGCGAGCCGTTGCGACACGTTCCTGCGACAGGTTCCGACCACTTGGTGGTCCGCGATCAGGAGTTCTTCCTGGCCCTCAATACCGGCGCTGAGTCGCCAGTGGCAGTTGCCTGCTCCGGCAACAATCTCGAGGACGGGGGTCTTGTCCAGGTCGACCTCAAACGTCCTTGCAATGCACTCGCGCTTCCCGTTGCGGGCGAACAGAATGGCGTTACCTGCCGCCTCCGGCAAGCGATCAGACTTCGTCCAGGCACCCGAATTCCAGCTGTGGATCTGCCAGTCGTCTCTGTTGGGAGCCGGCACTTGAGCCACGCTGGTCACACATGCGGCCAGAACGACGACTGTCGCGTAACGAGTGTTCATCTGTACCATCGCTGTTTGGTGGAAATGCAGGGAGGGGGCACTGCTTGGGAGACACCCATGTCAGGGCAGGCCCCGACCATCGCCACGCGGCATTGACCACACGACGTGTCAGCGCTCCGGGGCCAACTGATAGGGCTCAGTCAGCATCGTCTAGGGGGAATATGACACTCTCCGTGGTGGGTGCCACCACGGAGAGTGCGGCGGGGGAGAATCAGATCAGGTGTCCGACCGGAAGCGTTGCTCGGAAGAGGTACTTGTTCCTGAACATATACCCCTGGTGGGTATAGATCGGGAACTTGTCGGGGAAACAGCTCAGTTGTATTTCCTTGGCTCGCCCCAGCCTGGCGATCTGTGCCAACGCCACCGCGTGCAGAACGCTCGAAAGCCCATTCCCGCGGTACTCGGGCTCGACAAAGACAGGCCCGAACTCGGGCAGTTCTGTGAACACCGTGCTGGAGAAGAACGTCGCGTAACCAATGACGTCTTCGCCACGCAGAGCCAGGACGACGAACTCCGGCCCATCGCGGACAAATGTCGCAAAGGTCATTCCAGGCCACCCGGTCGTCAGGTTGCCCTCGAAATAGGTGTCCAGGAGGACCTCATCATCCTGAACCGCGTGTCGGATAGTTATTCCCTCACTGGCCAGAAACCGGATTCGCTCCTGATCGCGTTCAGAGATCGTGTACCCTTTAAGGCTGCGGCGCATCTCAGCGGCGATGATAGGATCCTTCCAGAACCCCAGGCTGAACAGGACATCCAGGGCCTCGTCATCGCGCAGGTCGAAGGTGCTGGCCAGGGGGGGCATGGGTTGGATCACGATTTCGGCGCGTCCCCGCTGTTCAGCTTCGTCCAGGATGCGGGAGAGGAGCTCCGTGATCGTCTCGGCGAATGCCTTGCCCCGTCGTGCATCGACCAACGGGATACGTATCCGGTTCCTGTCAGGTTCATCGAGCGCGCGTACGAAGCCGAGGAGCTTCTTCCCGTCATAGGCGCCGAGACTCAGGTCGGCATCCGGCTCCGTGTCAACGTCAAAGGCCTGCAGGACGTCATGGTCAGTGAGCACCGAACACGGTACAAATATCCCGTTCCTGAATGCTCGCCACGGGTTTCGGCGGATGAGATCCGCCATGTCAGCATAATGGGCCGGCGTGAGTGCTGCAATCATCCTGTTCTCCTACCCCGTTCGTTCGGGCAATACCCTTCGATGCACCGAACGCTAAGAAAGACTATAACCCGCTTTCGGGCGTTCCTCAAAGAGCGTGAGATTTGCCGGGCGGAAACGAGGGTGGGTAGGGACGAGAAAGACGGTCGGCATCCGTTCAGGTCCAACCTGAAACGTATGCCGCCGTCTTGTCTTCAGTCGATCTTGCTGTCGTCCCTGGTTAGTTGGCCTTTGCCACGGTTTTTCCGGCTTTTGCCCAACCATCTATACCTTCGGGGTACTCCAGCACGTTCGTGTAGCCCAGCTTCTTCAGGGATGTTGCGAGCCGTTTGCTTGCCGGGCATTTGAGGTTCGAGCAGTAGGCAACGATCAGGCCATCCTTCTTCTCCCCCGCCGCCGCCTTCACCTGGTCGGCAGTTGCGTTGGAAGCCAGGGACTTTGCCCCCGGGATGCGCCGCCCATCATCGTACTTCCCTGTTCGCGCGTCGAGTACCGCAACCGACACTCCGGACCTCAGGATGGCTGCCAGAGCATCTGTACTGATCGTTGCCTCAACCGCCGCTGCATCCACCGGGGCAGCACACCCGGCCGCCGTTCCACACGGGCTCTTGCTCTTGGCCGCACTGAACGGGCATTGCGCCACAACCGCTATCTGCACCGCCAGCAACGCCCCGATACTCATCAACAATTGCTTTCTCATCACTCAATCCTCCTATCTGTTCACACTGTCCTAAGTTGCCTTGCCCCGATCCTTCTTTGGTCTCGAAGTGATACATGACCACACTGGTCAACATACCATGTATGACCCATTTCCCTCGGTGTGGTTCCCAGCGGGTGTTCTGATGTGGTGCTACCGGCGTTGACTGCTGGTCCAGGCCGGTATTGCGTCTTGCCGGAAAGGGCCTTTGCGCAGGGCTGTGATCTGGGCATCGTCCAGCATGCTGTAGAGGTAGAGGGCCAAGCCATTGCCGTGGTTCCGGCGTTGGAGGAAACCAACGAGGTCCGCGACCAGCGTTGCGTCTCGGGGAACCACCTTACGGTCAGGCATGCGATCATAGTTTCCTGCGATCGTCACCAAGGCCGATGGGGAAGGAAAGGCGGCCCGCAGTAAGTCGGCCTTTTTCCATGAGAGATGCTTGTTGTAGTCCATCGTGTAGAGCACATCGATCCAGCCCTTTGCCACCCACTCCACCCCGTTCCGCCCTTGCGGACTCCGCATCTCACCGGGTTTCGGGGGATGGCCGTCGATACTCACAATGAGAGACGGCTTCAATGCTCTTCCACGCGTGGAAATGGTCTCCACTATCTCGTCGATCGCTCTCGCCTGCCAGGCCAGAACATCCGCGTTGCCCCAGCCGTTGGCCTGCTTTTGTTTGAGCGCTTCCTCGAGTTCCAGGCCGAACTGTTCCCGAAAGCTCTGCCGTGCGGTCGCACTCTTGGAGGTCCCCTTGGTCCGGATGTAGTCCAGGTTGATGCCATCCACATCGTAACGCTCAATCACCTCGAGCATCAGTTCTATGATGCGCTTCCGGAAGGCAAGGCTGTGTGCTTCGAAGGCTCCTTTCGGCGTCCCCTCTTCCGCGAACTCGGCCATGTGTGGCCAGCGCTCATCGCGGTACATGACGCAAAACCAGGGATGCACCTCAATACCTGCCGCGTGAGCGGACGCGATCAGATTGTGGAGCGGATCATATGTCGGCGTTTCGTTGAGGAGTTTGGCAGTCCCCGCATCCTGGGGGGCCAACTCGCTTGGCCAAGTGGTCCCCCGTCCGTGCCAGATGCAGGGAATGTAGACGTTGAAGCCGGCCTGCTTGAGCCTCTCTATTCGCGTCTGTGCCCCTTCTGGAGTGATCCAACCATTCCCCTCGTCGAGCAGGGCGCGGCTCTCGAGAATTTGCCCCTCAGGAGTGCGTCTTGGCGTGTAGGGCTTGGCAAGCCCGTCACGCAGCCACTGGAACTTCTCTGCCTCAATGGCCGCCCATTCTGGCTCCTGATTGCGAAATGCCTCCCGTATCTCGTTGGAGGAAAGAGCCCTGGAGAGGATCGCGATGCTGTCAAACGTGCCTTCCGCGGACCGTTCTCCGCCACCATCCGCGCCGCGGTCCGTGCCTAAGTGAATCGCCGAGCTGATACGAGGAATCTCGGAGCAGGGCTTGCCGTTGGCTGTTCCGCTGCGTTCGCCGTTGATGAACAGCGAGGCGATCGGGTGGTCGGTGAATTCCCACGTGAAGGCGACGTGAATCCAGCGACCAACCACAAACTCCTGGGGACGGGATGTGTGTGCATAGAGCTGGTTTTCGAACACGAGATAGAGGCGATCTGCCCCACCCCCACTTTCCCACCAGCCATCACTGAGTACGCAGTACCCGTCTCCCAGGGTCGCGTCTGCCCAGCGTCCATCGGCCCACCGCCAGGAGAGCAGAGAATGGGAGGACGTTTTGTCCTTCGTGGACCAGTCTGGTCTGAACCAGAACATGACTGTGCCTTGCCTGGCCAGGACATTTCCTTTCGAGGCAACCGTGACGAATTGGTCTTTCGCCAAATGCAGACCGTTGCCATGCTTGCCGACTGTGATGCTTCCCCCGGTCAACGCCACACGGGGATCGCCAGTTGCATAGTCGACGGTCGCCTCCGATTCGCAGTGCCACAGGAGCAATGTGTCGGCCGTCTTGAGGGGAGTCTGGGCGTGACAGCAAGCGGACAGGACAGTCAGAGTCATTGGAATGACGGTCAGTGCGCGACGCATGTTCGATCCATCCTGTTCATGGGCACGGGAGGCGGGGCAGCGGCGATAGAGATGTTACCATGCGGCCTCGAGTGTTGGCCCGCAACTGTTCATTCGCTGGTGTCGCGGTCCATCACGGGTTGTGGCCCCCCTTTGGGCACGTAACGTACAGCGTACAACCAACAACGCATCAACCCTTTCCAGCCGGTGCTCCGGGACCGTCAGTCTGGGACCACAGGACACAGGGAGCCATGACGTGACCGATCAGAACAGCGGTCGTGCACAGATTGACTGGCGTCACACCGGACGTTTCTGCGGGGGGGCCTTCGGGCTTGATCTCGCCAACGGCATGTTTTTCGTTGCGTTGCCTTACCTGGGGTTGGCTTTCGGCGCCGATTCCATGCGGCTGGGTATTCTCACGGCCTTGCGCGGTGCGGCCTACATCCTCGCGTGCGTGCCCGCGTCTATGTTGTCAGATCGCCTCAACCGCAAGGCGCTCATCGCCTTCAGCACAGTCGGGATCTGTCTGGCGTTCCTGGCTACGGCGTTCACGTCGGAGTTCTCGCAGCTTTGCGTCCTGACGGTCTTTTGGGCGCTGGTGATTTCGCCGATGTGGCCCGCTCTCTTTTCCTGGGTGGGAGACTCGCATTCCAAGGAACAGTTGGGTGTTGCCACCGGAGCGGTGAACCTGTCCTGGAGCGTCGGGGGGATGCTTGGCGGGCTGGTTTCCGGGTGGCTGTTCGGTCTGTCCAAGCCGCTCCCTTTCCTCTGTGCGGTCCTGCCGGCTGGTCTGGCCTGTGCTCTGATGCTGCGATTTCGATGTGGCCACGGTCGACCGGAGGCAGTTGTGCGCACTGCTCCGGTTGTGGGGGTCAAGCGGGAGTTGGTTTCAGTGTGGCTCAGCAACATGGCGGTCTGTTCGTTGCTGGGCCTGATGAGTGGCGTATTTCCCGAGCTTGGGATGACGCTCGGGGTCAACGCCGCTGTCTTCGGGTTCCTCATGGCCGGCCTCGCCCTGGGGCGCAGCGTCGTGTTCTTTCTCGGGCTATTCTGGAGCCAGCGCCTCCATGATTGGCGTCTAGCCATGCCGGCGCAGATCTTCGCCGGTCTCATGGTGGCGAGTGTCGGGCGAACACATTCACGGATCTGGCTTGCATTGGTCTATCTGGCGGTCGGGCTGGCGGTTGGCATCAACTACTACCGAGGACTCTACAAGAGCCTCGAAGGAGCGGGGTCTCGTGGCCTCAAGAGTGGTCTGCACGAAGCCACGCTGTTGCTGGGAATCCTCCTGGGGTCGCTTGGCGGCGGCTGGTTGGCGAAGAATCACGGGCTCCGGGCTCCTTACATGCCGGCCGGGGTCTTCGTCATTGTGCTGCTTGTCTTTCAGGCCGCACTTCTGATCTCTTCGGGAGCAGCGCGGAGGAAAGCTGCTCCTGTCCCGCCAGAGGACGGTGCTGCGGGACCCGAGCAAGAGTAACGAACATCCAGAGGATAGTACCATGAATACTGCCACTTCCGGATCGCTGCTGAAGCTCGTCCAATGCCTGTCCGGTCTGGCGGTCTTCGGCCTGTCCGGAGCACCAGCGTTGACCGCCCCCGTCTCTCTTCAGAACGGCAGCTTTGAGGACTTGGTTGTGCTGAAGGCCGCCCCCGTCGGGAACGCGGTGGGGAAATGGGACCTGAAGACTGACCTTCAGGCTCCCGCTCACTGGGGTCTCTCCTCTGCGTATCCAGGTGAACTGACGGTGGTCGAGGGCGACGCGGCCTCAGGGGGTCGTTTTCTGCGTGTTACAGCTCAGAAGAAGCGCGCGTCGCACTTGATCCAGCTTTGTCCTGGTTTGCGCCGGGGCCTGACGTATGAGGTCGTTCTCCGGTACCGAGGCGGTCCGGTTGAGCTGAAGGTCTATGAGTACGACGCCAAGGGGAGCCTGAAAACTGACCGGGCATTCGCTCGCGGTGAGCCGACGCCAGCACGAACCGGGGGTTGGGGGACGGTGCGAGGTGCCTATCGACTGCCGCAGGGGATGAGCAAGGCGACCCTCGCGGTCACTGTGCCGGCCGGAGCCGAAGCCGATGTGGACGCCGTTTCTCTTGAGGAGATTGAACAGGCGGAAGGGTTCCTGAACGTGCGCGATTTCGGGGCCAGTGGTTCGGAGTTTGAGACCTTGGCCAGCACCACACCGGGAGCCAGGACCGTCGCTCTCGCCGAGGCAGGTGATTTCGAGGTCGGACAGGAGGTCGCAATCTCCAGATGCAACCCACACATCGCGGACATCAAAGCCTGGAGTATCGCCCGGCGTCTGGGCACTGCTGATGTAAAGGAGCAGCTACAGGCCCGGGGATACGACGGGAGTCTGGGCAGCTGGACGGTCTATCTCCTGGACTTCCCCGGCGCGAATCCCCCGACATTCCGTTGGAGCGACGATCTCGGCCTGACCTGGCAGGGAGAGGGCACCGCAGCGACGGAGGATTGGCAGGCATTGAGCGGCGGCGTTGAGGTGCGGTTCCCTACTCCTGCGTTTTGGCGCATCCCCACGGTGATCAGTTTCGGAGGCCGTGACCAACTGATCAGTACGATCACAGAGGTCAAGGGTGATCAGCTCACGCTTGCAGACGCCACGCCTTTGGGCGTTGAGGGGTGCACGGTACAGCACACAGACAGCCGGCCGCTCCAGCTTGCCTTTGACCGAGCCGTCAGCCAAGGGCGCAACGTCTTCATTCCTCCCGGCCGTTACCGGCTGACCCGTGGGTTGACTCTGCGGAACGCGGATGGCATTCAGGTCGAAGGGGCGAATGAAGAAACGACTGTTCTCGACATCGGCAACGGGACCGGGGCATGCATTTCCATTGTTGGCGGAACGTCGGTCACCCTGAGGAATCTCCGTTTCCGGGGCTTCAGCGGGTTTGCGGAACGGCGACAGATGGGCTCGATGCGGACCCAGGGCTACCCACACATGTGGGGGTTCTTTGCCAAGCACTGCAATGCGGTTGGCATTCGCACGCCGGAACGCGTTCTCGTGGAGAATTGCCATGCGACCGGCATGTCGGCAGAGTGTTTCTACTCGTCAAGTCGAAGTCGTCGCGGGAATACCGATCCCGAGCGGTACACCAAGTCGATCGTCTACCGCAACTGCACGGTTGTGGACTGTGCCCGTAATGCGTTCAACAACAACGACCACGCCGAGAACACGGCGGTGCTGTATTGCCGAATCCAGGACGTCGGAGGGTGCAGTTGGGAAGGGGCGTCGCGGTTCGTGAAAATCGTGGGGAACTACATCCGTAACGCGGGAACAGTCGCCATTGGCAACACGCGATCACGCCATGAGGCGTACGATGTGCTGCCCATCGGCCAGCACATCGTGGCTCACAACACGTTCGAACAAGAGATGGTCTACGGTGGATGCGCTGTTCGGACGTCAGGCGGAGCGACCCCGGTGATCATCAGCAACAACATCTTCGTGAACTTCAACACGTCGGCGATCGAGGCGAGCAGCTATGGGGACGACCGTCACCTGCCGTCCGCTAACACGATTGTCACGGGCAATGCCATAGACCTCACCTGCGTTCGGGACCGCTCGAAGCCCCGCTTTGGTATCCGGATGGACGCAGATGACGCCACCGTCAGCGACAACCAGATCATTGTCCGGGGAGAACCGGATCCGATGGTAAAGGGCATCATACTCACGGAACCCGGGCGCAATATGGTTGTGCACGACAACACGGTGCGTGGCTGTGCGGTTGGGCTGTCGGCGGGGAAGAAAACAGGGCGAATCACGGAGGTCCTGGACAAACGTTCGTTCCGATGTGACCGTGGCATGACCTGGCCACGGCGACGGTCCCACGCCTACCGGGGCTACCGGGTTGTGTGGGTGCACCGCGGCCGACCGGATCCGGACATCGGACCAGAAGTAGAGGCCTTCGATCCTGACGAAGGTGTCTTCCGACTCGTGGCGGATGCGGACCTTACTGAGGGCTCTCGGTTCATGCTTCTGGCGCCGCAGGGCTTTCACTGGAGTATCCATCACAATGTCATCGAGAGCTGCACCAAACTGGTTGACCTGGATGTTTTCGGAGGCCCAACCGCGGTATTCGCCGATAACATCCTTGCCCGCGGCCAAGTCACCGGAGGCGAAGCAGGCGTGTGGGTAGGTGGCCTGTTCCGGATCTGTGACAACCAGTTTGCCGGCTTCTCCGATTCTGCCGTACCGGCCCTTGTGGTGTCACCGGACCCGCTCAACCGGAAAGGGCTTCTTGTGTGTCGGGACAACAGCTTCTCGGACTGCGCAGTCCCGATCGGGGAGACTGTGGCGGGTGTCTGGGACAGGGCCATCACGGGTGGGAACATCGTCGGCGACCAGGTGGAAGGGGACGGCTTTCGCATATCGGCCGTCCACATCAGCGCGGGTGGCGGTGACGGGACGAAGGCTCCGACCTGCACAGCGGCTCGCGTCACCAAAGCACCGACCATCGACGGGGAAGTCACGGACTGGGATTGGCGCGGGAATCCTGCCACTATTACGCTGTCGCGGACACACGAAGGGGCTGCCAGCGGGGCCTTCCGGGGCCGAGCGTCGCTCGCCTACGACGCAGCGGCGTTGTATCTGGCCATTGATGTCACCTTACCGACCGGATTCGAGTTCGATCCCCAGAGCGGGGTGGAGTGGTCCTTTGCCAGCGCAGATAAGGCGCTGTCGACGCCCATCTTCGTTCTTTCGGGGCGATGTGACGGGAGCTTTGAAAGCCTGACCGCTATGGGAGCTGACACGCAACAGGCAGCCACGCTGGCCGGCGGAACGCGCTATGCCGTGACGGCCTCCGAAACAGGATGGACGTGCGAATGGCGCATCGCTTGGGAGTCCCTCGGTGTCTCCCCTGCTGCCCTGCCCGGGGCCTGGCTGATGAACATCGGAGTTCACCTGGCAGGCAACCCCGTCTGGCTCGTATGGACCCCTACCGGCGGCCGCGTCTGTGACGTGGAGAGCGCGGGCATTCTGCGTCTGCAGGAGTGACCCCAGCCTTGGAGCAGGGGGAGAGAAGGACCCTCACAGGATGAGACGACGAACGTTCTTGAAGGCCTCCGGTGTTGCCTCCTTGACGGTGGGTCAGCTCAAGTCAAGGGGAGCACGCGCATGAAACGTCCCAATATCCTCATTGTCATGACTGATCAGCAGTTTGCGGACGGCATGAGTTGCGTCATGGGTCGAGAATGCCTCCACACGCCTCACATGGATGCCCTTGCCGAAAGCGGAGTGCGTTTCACCCGTGCCTACTCCCCCAACCCTCTCTGTATGCTCAAGCACGTTGTCGCAGAGGGCTGACGCTTCGGCCTCGGAGAACACCACCAATGCAGTACTACGGACCGTCTGCCGGGCGCGACCTCGTACGCCATCCGACTCGCCGATTGAAAGCCGAGTCTGCCCATCCCCCCGCCGTCTGAGGGGCGGGTGCGTCGCTGCACCAAGGCGTTTCCTGGGTTGGGATGGCAGAAGGCAATGCTGAGTTGACCCTCTCCGTCCAGCAGCGCAAGCCTCGGCGTTCCCACGGAGGAACGGGGGATCGGTCACCCTGAGTGTGGGAGGGTGCTCCGGCCCGCGACCGGCTTCCTTTCCACTGAACTTCCCTCCCGTTCCCCCCATCTTCTCTTCCCTGTAGGCCGACGTGGCTCATTGTGTGTCATTATGGCGCACTTCCTGCCGGGATCTGCTCGCCCTGTATGTGGCATTGTGGATGTGTACCATATTGGCCAACAGCTGGTTGTAGACGTTCTAGTGGATTTGGCATCGCCGATGCATTGAAGGCAACCGACGACAGTGAGAAGCCTCCGGGGTCAGTCTGGACGAGTGACACGACCGGAGGGCTGAGACAGCCCAAACAGAGCAAGGAGGATTGAATCATGCTGTGGAGAGTACCACGACGGAATGCTTGGAGTCCCTGGGCCGAATTGGACCGGGCGCAGGAGGAAATGAGTCGGCTCTTCCGAGGAGTGGAGAGGCGTGGCCGGCACTCCGGCGGCGGATTTCCTGCCGTGAACATCTGGGTCAAGGAAGATGACGCAATCTTGACTGCAGAGCTTCCTGGTGTTGATCCGGACGAGGTCGAGATCACGGTCAAGAACGACACCGTCACCATTCGTGGCGAGCGGCCGGCCGAGTTGGGCGAGGGTGAGACGTATCTGCGTCGTGAACGTAGGGATGGCGCTTTTGAGCGCTCGTTCTCCCTCCCGTTCAAGGTCGATCCTGACACGGTATCCGCCCAACACCGGAACGGGGTGCTTCAGATCATGCTCCCCAGAGCTGAGGTGGATCGACCGAAGCGGATCGCTATCAAAGCGGCTTGACGGGAAGGCGACTAGGCCCCCTACGCAATGTGGACGACGACTTGGAGGACAGACAGATGTCGAACAGAGCAGTGACCAAATCAGAGACCAGCCCGGCAACGGTGGACCGGACGGACGAAGGAGCTGTCCACATCCCTCGGGTGGACATCCGGGAGACCGAGAGTGTCGTGGTTGTGAAGGCTGACATGCCTGGTGTAGATGAGAAGAGCGTTACCATCGACGTGGAAGGACGGCAACTCCGTCTTGAGGGGCGGTTTTCCCCGACTGCGCCTGAGGGGTACGCGCTCCGGCACCATGAGTACACGACCGGAAGCTATGAGCGCACGTTTGCCCTTGGCAACCAGATTGATCAAGGGCGGATCAAAGCGACCGTCGCAAATGGAGTGCTGGAGATCATCCTGCCCAAGGCCAAGGAGGCCCAAGCCCGGAAGATCGCGGTCAAGGCGGCGTAGACAAGGCCTCAACTCAGGAGACATGGATTGTCACGACGGGCTGTGCCACACGCGGCGCAGCCCGTTCGCTTCTGTGCCGGCCCCAGGCGTCGCCGTACCGAATCGCCTACTGCTTCAGCACGGAGAGTTGCTCTGCTGTGGAGAAGCCCCCAATGCTATTAGCTTTCTCTGCCCCCGTGTCTGGCCGATGAGTCGCCGGGTGGCACCGCCTGCCTTCTAAGTGGAATGCCACTTAGTCGACTACACTTCCA
>Ga0008651_10001302_pt1 | contig 14425 bp, 18 predicted proteins | sample SaaInlV_200m_DNA_6_FD_59173 | JGI IMG/M metagenome (GOLD analysis project Ga0008651, IMG submission 59173) | Marine microbial communities from expanding oxygen minimum zones in the Saanich Inlet - SI037_S2LV_200m_DNA | ecosystem: Environmental > Aquatic > Marine > Intertidal zone ...
GAACATTATTGGAGTAGATTCAATGCCAATTTTTAGATGGGAAAATATTAATTATTATTCCAAAAAATAACCCTACCCCAAACTCCCAGGAAAATAAGTACACTTATGCTCCTCAATCAACTGCACAGTCTTCTCGTCGGCAATCAACCCACTAAACTCATTCGACACTTTATCCTTAACCCTCTCAAACTCATCCAACGTCTTCGTCTGAAACTCAACCATCAAATTACAATTACCAACTCCCCTAACAACATAAACCCAATAAACATTCCCCTCCCAAAATCCGTGTAAATCTGCGTTCATCCGCGTGCAAATTCCCCTCCCTCTCCGCGTCAGTCCGCGAAAGTCCGCGGTTAAATTTCCCCTCCCAAAATATCCCCTATGCTTACTTTTATAAATTCTTTTATTCTACTCATATCATGACCAACAAAGAAGAACCAGCGCTAACAGACAAAGAAAGAAACATGCTCTGGAAAAAACTAAGCAAAATAAAAATGCAAGCTCCTCGAGGAGAAAACGACCTAAAATCCAACGTCGAACTCGGACGAGACCTAGACCTCTACATAGTCAACGACGTCATCGGGCAAGGGCTGCCATTGTTAACTCCAAAAGGCGCAACAATAAAAAGAGAAATTGAAAGATTCACAACAGACGAAGAGCTCAGAAGAGGGTATGAGTATACATCAACTCCAATCATGGCGAAAGCGGACCTGTTCAAAATCTCAGGACACTGGCAACATTACAAAAAAGACATGTTCGTTCTAGATGTCGGCGGAGAAGACTACGCGCTAAGACCAATGACATGCCCATTCCAATTCGCACTCTTCAAAAGAAAACCAAGAACACACAAAGATCTTCCAAAAAAATACGCAGAAATCTCGACACTTTTCCGAAACGAACAATCAGGAGAATTAAGAGGGCTAACAAGATTGCGGCAATTCACACTAGCCGATGCTCATATTATCTGCACACCAGAACAACTCGAAGAAGAATTCGGAAAAGTTATGGATTTAATAAAACACATCATGGAAGTTTTCAATATCGAAGTATGGTACCAATTCTCAAAATGGGATCCGAAAAACAAGAACGACAAATACATCAACAACCCAGAGGCATGGGAAGCATCACAAAAATCGATGAAGAAAATATTAGACAAAGCCAAAATTAAGTATGTCGAAGCCGAGGGCGAAGCTGCATTCTACGGACCAAAACTAGACCTTCAATATAAAGACGTCTACGGAAAAGAAGATACTCTAATTACAATTCAAATCGATTTCGCACTCCCAGAAAAATTCAACTTAAAATATCTTGACAAAGATGGAAAAGAAAAATCCCCAATGATAATTCACAGATCATCCACGGGAGCAACAGAGCGAGTTATCGCGTATCTTCTAGAAAAAACACAAGGAAATTTACCAACATGGTTAAATCCAATCCAAACAAAAGTAATGAACATGAACGACGACGTAAAAGATTATGCAATAAAAATAAACCAAAAACTACAGGAAGCCGGAATCCGAACACAGTTAGACTCATCAAATAATTCAATGGGCAAAAAAGCAAGAAGAGCAATAACAGAAAAGGTGTCTTATCTAGTAACAGTCGGTGAAAAAGAAAAAGCAAAAAAACAAGTTGCAATCCGAGCAAGAGATTCAGAAAAAATAACAACAATGGATTTAGATAAATTCATTTCCAAAATTAAAAAAGAGATCGAAACAAAAACAAAATGAAGTGGGGTAAAATCGTACTAATATTTCAAGCAGTAGTGACACTGGTCCTCGGAATAATTTTCTTCGCCCAAGTTCTAGCATTAGACATCGCAAAAGTTTCAGAACTTCAAGTATCGGAAAATAATCCATCAGGAGCAGAAACCGCAGAGCCAATTGACATAAAACAAAGATACGCATCCGCCGCATACATTCTCCTATTCATATCCCTAATGGAACTCATCATCATAACAAAGCTTTTAACCTAACAATTTCTATCCAATTTATGAAAGTCAAAGATCTACTAAACGAACTAACAGAAACAGAACACTACAAAAATTTCAAATCTCAAAACCCAGAATCATTCTTCGCAGCAGCATTCTTCATCCTAGACGTAGAGACCAAAACAGAAAAAATCCAGCTAGACTTCTTTCTCCCAAACCAAAACAAAATCGCATCATTCGAACACCCATGGAACGAAGCACAAATCCACGATGACGAAATAAAACCAATGCAACCTCAATCTACAGAAATCAAAATAGACATCGACGATTTAGAATCAATTTGCAAAAAAACAATCAAAGAAAACGAATCAGCAATAGTCCCAACAAAAATCATAGCAATCCTAAGAGACAATCAATGGAACCTAACCTGCATGGACAACGCGCTAGGAATTGTAAGAATAAAAATCGACGCAACATCAAGCGAACAAGCAGATTTCAGTAAAGGCTCGTTAATGGATTTCATGGGAATCAAGAAAAATTAATTTCCTGAACGATTATTATAAGAGGTTCTTTTTCTACTACCAGCACGACGCCCACTAGCTTCATACCCACCAACTCCGCTCACACTACGATGAGGATCCGGAACACCATCAACACTATGACGCATCTCCCGAAGGAATTTTTCCATTCTTGCCTGCGCTTCAGGACTCATTTTCTTTTTAGCCATAAAAAACTACCACAAAATCTCCTTTTAAGCCTTCCGAACAACCGCAACAATATTCTTCCCCTCTTCCAAAGAAACAATCTCAAACCCAGCACCCTTCAACAAATCTTCAAACTCATCCTTATCATAAATATAATTATACCGCTCAAACTTCTCACCACCAACAGTCCAGGGAATTACACCTTCTTTCGGTTTATTCTTCACCCTCTGATTCCCCCGCCCAATAGTAGAAATCACAGCCTCACCACCCTTCTTCAAAACCCTATAAACTTCCTCCAAACTCTTCCGCCTCTTCACCTCTGTCTCAACACAGTGCAAAACCCTAACAAAAACAACATAATCAAAAAATTCATCACCATAAGGAATATCATCGGTCACCCCTTTCTTCAATTCAACATAATTTCTCTCTTTAGCAACATCTAGCAACTTCTGGGAAAAGTCAACCCCATAAAAATCGAACCCTTCAACAAAATTCCGCCCACTTCCACATCCCAAATCCAAAACCTTGCCCTTCTTCCCAGCCAAAAAATCATTAACTTCATCAGCACGCCTAGTTCTATACCTAGCCCAATCCCCTGAAACTCCATCCCAAACATTTTCCTGATCCATAAAATACTATTCAAAAGACCCTTTATATTTTTTGTCAAAGTTAGGAAAATTTACGTTATCTTAAGTTGTAAAAATTTATATATCCCTTAAAACTATAAGAATTATGAAAGCAAAAAAACTAGTCGGAATTTTATTTTGCATTAGTGGAATGTTATCATCATTGCATACAATTAGTATAACTGGAAATGTGATCGGTTCTTCAGGATTTTTTAATCTGAGATTAATTATTTCACTTTTAATTATTTCACTTGGGTTTTTTCTTTTAATTACAGAAAGGCTTGAAGAAAAATTGGATGAAGGAGAATTTATCTCACTTGATAATAAACAAGCAAAGTCCAATCTTTTATTTCAAAGAGGGTGGTCTGCTTCTATGGATAACTTGGTCGAAAAAATTCATGACAATCAATATAAAACAATCTTTTTAACACAAACCTCCACAGTTCCACAGGGAGTAATGTTAAAGGAGGCCTATAAAAAAAGGTATCACGGGGAGAAAATGCCTAATTTCTTAACAATAGATGTTAAAGAGATTAGAAGTAATCGGTCTAAGTGGGAAGATTCGGAAGAAAATCCAATAAACAAGAGGGTTAAAAAAATTGTTCGAAAAACAGCTAAAAAGATGAAGAATTATGGTGTTGGTAGTGGAGATAAGATTCTCCTTTTGGATGAAACAATTCCCTATTGGGTTTCCCAGCCAGAAGCAATGGGAAGAGATCCTACTAATTATTATACCCATAAAGAGGCAGGAAATATCTTAAAGTCAAGAGCAGAAAAGGGATATAATTTTGGAGGAACCGTTGGAATCGCTTATAAAGTTTTAAAGGAGGCTGCAGAACTAAACCATACAAGTAATAGAATCGACTTTGATTTTGTGGGTGGAGATAAAATACTCGGTGATGGGCGCGCAAAAGGAATTGCAGGATGGGTTCGTGCATTTAAGGATGGTGTTCCATATGCAAGAAGATATTCGGGCAAGGAAGAAAGAAAGATATCAAAAGAAAATATTAGATTATTAAAAAAAATTGGAAGAATGAGTGGTGATGAAGCTATGAGGGAACATAGGAAAGTATATGAAGAATAATTTTCCACCACAAGACTATTTTATTTTCTTTTCAGAAAAAAGGAAGCAAAGTTATGAAAAAATTTCCTGAGACAATCTTCCAAATTAATTTTACGAGATTGCTACTATCCCGCTCTGTAAAGTTAACTTCCTGTAATTTATTATTAAACAACCCTCACACATTTAAACCTTAAAACTCTTCCCCTCCCATGAAACCAAAAATAGCATGCCCCAGCAAAAAAAAACAAATGGGCGAGGGTACCAAAAACCAAAAACCAAAAACCAGTCTCCGTAAACCAACAAAAACAATTTCAGGCGTAGCCCCACTAGCAGTAATGCTCCCACCAAGAAAATGCGATCACGGAGCTTGCTTATACTGTCCATCTCTAAACGCCCCACAATCCTACACTCCAGAATCCCCAGCAGTAATCCGAGCAAGAGAATGCGAATACGATCCATCAAGACAAGTCAAAGCAAGACTCAAAGCATTCAAAGCAATGGGACATCCAACCGACAAAATCGAACTCATAATCATGGGCGGCACATTTCTATCATACCCAGAAAAATTCCAATTCGATTTCGTAAAGAAATGCTACGACGCACTCAACAATAAGAAATCAACATCCCTAAACCAAGCAAAAAAAATAAACGAGAGAGCAAAAAACAGATGCGTCGCACTCTGCATCGAAACGAGACCAGATGTCTGCAAACCGCATCAAATAAAAAACATGTTAGAATGGGGCGCAACAAGAATCGAGCTCGGAGTCCAAGCTATCGACGACAAAATCTATAAAAAAGTAAACCGAGGCCACAGTGTCCAAGACGTAATCGACGCAACAGAAAGGCTAAAAAAGGCAGGCTTCAAAATTGGCTATCATCTAATGCCAGGCATTCCAGGATCCAATCCAAAAAAAGACATCCAAATGTTCAAGAAAATATTCAAATCTAAAAACTTCAAACCAGACCAAATCAAAATCTACCCATGCCAAGTTCTCAAAGGAGCAGGAATCGAAAACCTATATTACGGCGGCGAATACGTCCCGTACACAAAACAACAAACCGCAGAAACAATAATCAACATGCTAAAACTCACACCACGCTACTGCCGAATTATGCGGATCATGCGAGAAATTCCACCAACATATTTAGTGGCCGGAATAAAGAACATCGACATGAGAAAGGACATCGAAGAAAAAATTCGAGCATCCAAAACAAAAATAAAAGAAATAAGATTCCGAGAAATTGGATTCGCGCTAAGAGACAACAGGAGAGTAAACCCAGAAACAAAAATCAAAACAACAAAATACAAATCATCAAAAGGAACAGAATTTTTCATCGAAGCAATAAACAAAGACAACATTCTTTTTGGGTTGATAAGATTAAGGCTAGATAAAAACATGGCAACTATCAGAGAACTTCATGTTTACGGCCCAGCGCTCAAACTGAAAGAAAAAGGCCAACACAGCCAACACACGGGCCTCGGAAGACAACTTCTGAAGACAGCAGAGCAAATCACAAAGAAATACAAACAAAAGAAACTAAGGATTATTTCAGGAGTAGGTGTCAGAGAATACTACAAAAAACTTAACTACAAATTAGACAAAGACAAAATCTACATGGAAAAAATTATTTCTTAGACTTTCTTTTTTTAACGGCAACAAAAGCAACAATTGCCAAAATAACAAAGAGTGCAACAATCAGCCAGCTACCAACAGTTCCAACACCTGTAACCGCACCAGTAATCAAAGAAAAGAACCCATTCCCAGAATCATCATCTTCTTCACTACCAGCAGAACTAAAATTTGTTTCGTTAGATGATACATCATCCAATTCAATAACAGTACAATCTCTAACTACCGTAGAGCTACCACAAATCCGGCTTTCTATTCCATCAATACATTCACTCCATATTCCACAAGTAGCCCCACCACCAGTACTAGGACTTGAGGAAGAAGAAGGCGTAGGTTTTGGAGCAGGAACAGCAGTAATAGTAAAGCTTCGATTACCGCTCATATTAACATTCGTATAATTATCAACACACTCAACAGACCAAACATAGTTTCCAGGGACCAATCCAGCAATAGTAAAATTAACAACATCACTAAAATCAGTACCATTATCAACTTCCGCACCATTTAAGTAAGCCCTACAAATATCAAGCACATGATCCCCGCTAGCATTAAACTCAAAAAACATATCGTAAGAATCAGATTGAACTGAAAAAGAATCCACAGGAGAAATCAAATCAATAGTAATATTGTGAGGAATAATCTCGTTATACTCATCCAAAATTTCCGTATCGTTCAAAACATCAGAATAAATTTTAATTTCATCAATCATACCGAAAAACGGTTCGGCGTAAGCCTCTTGGTAAATATTCGCTTGAATATGATTCAAGCTTCTAGATTTTCCAACAGTAAAAACCGAAGACGAAGCATCAGTCCATCTTGTCCAGTCCGACGGAGCAACACCACTCAAATTAAAATTACTATCCAACTTTCCATCAACATAAATCGAACCAACCTTAGTCACATTATCAAAAGTCGCAGTCAAATAATACCACTTATCCTCAACTAAATCAACATCCGAAGAATAATTATTAGAATTTTCCCAGTTGTTAATGTGCCCAACTCTAAAGTGAAATTTGTCGCTAGGACTAACCCAAATTCCAAACCAACTAGTACCAGCACCACCAGAATTGTGCCTATCATATTCTAATATAGTTTGCCAGCCCCCAGTAAGCTCATCAATTTTAACCCAAGCTCCAACACTAATATTTCCCGGAGCCAACTCAAAATTACTCATACCGGGATTAAGCAAATGACTATCATTAACAAACAACCCATTATTCAGAATCCCATTATCAAAACCACAGCTATAATTATCCAAATTATTGAGCCCAGCAAAATCACTATAATTACCATCAAAATTCCAATAACCAATAGGACTAGCAGCCTGAACCATAGAAAAACTTAGAGCAACAACTAACAAAAACCCAAAAGAGAATACATAGTTCTTTTTCATGAAAATACATCGTTTTTCAACGTTAAAAACTTTTCTAAAGAAATTCGTCCCCGACCCGAGACGAATAGAATCGCAACTCAACCATAGAATGCCCCAACCTATTCTCCAATATATATGTGAGGGTACAATAATCTTTAAATCCAACAATACCCTCAAAATCCCATGAAAAGAATCAAGCAATTTGAAAAAGATACAACCACAAAGATCAAACGTTTCGACGATAAAATCAAGACCTCTTTCACTCTAATTAGACAAGACGTCGACGAGATGCAAGTCACGATAGACGCAATGCGAAAATACCTCAAGAAAAAAGACAAACAATACACAAAAGATAAAGATAAAGATAAAAAAATCCAAGACGAATTCCAAAAAGACGTTGATGAATTCACACAAAACATATCACAATTAAAACTGGCCCTGTCAGCCGTCCGAGACCTAAAAGAAGAAGTCGTCACAAAAAAAGAACTAGCACAAATTGAAGATCGAATCAAAACATCATTCAAAAACGAAATCGACAACTACAAAGGCCAAGTAAAAAAACTAAGACTCTACCTAAAAGAATCAGAAAAAAGAATCACGGCCCTCGAATCCGGAAAAGTCTTCGAAAAGAAAAAAGGCTGGTTTTTCAAAAAGAAAGAGGAATGAAAATCTTATAAACACTAATCTATTTAGACAAATATGAAAAGCAAGCTCGCCATAACAAGTTTAATTTTATCATTAATTGCCCCAGTAATATTCGCATCTTCCTATTTATTTTTCTTTCTTGATGTGAGAGCGGATAACATATTATTTACATCATTTATAATATCACCATTTCTCGCAATCCTAACAATCATACTGTCAAAAATTTCATTCACCTCAATAAAACAAAGAAAACTCGAAGGGAAAAAGTATGCAATTGCCGGACTCATAATTGGTAGCCTAACGCTACTTATATGGCTAATATTTTTATTCTCAATGAAATCCTTTTAGTTATCTATCTATATAACATAAATCTTTAAAAGCAACTCCGCCAACATTATCATACGAGGTGCTTTATGTGGTCATTATACAACAGAGTTAACAATCCAGATTCTATAAATCCATTTGATAGCGACGGTGAAGCACTTCCTCCAATGAAATTCTCAAACGGCAAAACCCAAGCCGACGTAGTAAAAGAAATTCTAGATTCAATCGAAAAAGGAAACAAACTAATCTTCATCAAAGGAGTCTGCGGCACAGGCAAATCAGCAATCGCCCTAAACTTAGCAAGACATTTCAAAAAAACAAGCATAGTCGTCCCAATCAAATCCCTCCAGGAACAATACGAAACAGACTACACAAAAAAGAAATTCATCTTAAAGAAAGACAAAAAACCACTAAACATCGCAATCGTAAAAGGCCGAAATAATTTCAGGTGCCCATTCAATGGAGAACGAGCAGACGATCAAGAGCTCCCTTGCACAATCGAAATCCGAGAAAAAAACACAGGCCAACTCTTAAAATACATAGACTCAAATCCAGACATAGACAAAGAAGACTTCTCAACAGCTTCAGATGTAAAGCGAATGAACGTCGCATCAGCCTGCCCATATTGGGCCCCATTAATGCCAGCAGAAATAAACCCAAAAGGTTTAACCGACGTGAAAAAGAAAAAATACAATGCAATTTGCGGAAAAGAATTCGCGCTATTTCAAAGAAAAAAAGGATGCGGGTACTGCGATCAATACACAGCTTACGCAGACGCAGACGTCCTAATTTTTAACTCAATGAAATACCAAATCGAATCCCAAATAGGACGAAAGCCAAAAACAGACCTCGACATAATAGACGAATGCGATGAATTCCTAGATTCATTTTCCTCAGAAAAAAAACTAAACATAAACAGGCTCCAAACAGCCATCACAAAACTAACACCAAACGACCAAGAAAAAAAACAAGCCCTAAAAAAATTAATCCACGAAGTAAACGACATTCTTTTCTCAACACCATCAGAAGAAATAACAGAACTAAAAAAATCACCAATACTAAAACTCCTAGAACTCGCACTAGAAAACCCAAACCTAGCAGAAGATGAAGAAATGAATTACTACAACGCGCTAGTAGAAATAGCAAGATCATTCGAAAACCTCGTCGACGAAACCTACATATCCGTAAACAAAATCGAAAAAGAAAAATCCCAAACTGGACTTTTCAATAAAAAATTCTCAAACGACGACACAATAATAGTCAACATAGTCTCAATCAACCTGGCTCAAAAACTCAAAGAATTAATCGAACAAAATAACGTATTGGTACTGATGTCAGGAACCCTACATTCAGACCAAGTCCTAAAAGATATTTTCGGATTAACAGATTTCAAAGTCATCGAAGCCGAAATAGAAATGCCAGGAGACATCAACAAACAAAGAACAGGATTAGAAAAAAGCTGCTCATATGCAAACTTCCAAAACGGAACACTCACCCGAAACAAATACCTAAAAATCCTAGACATGTGCATGGCAAAAGCGACTCCACCAACACTAGTCCATGTCTCAGCATTTAAAGACCTCCCCTCAGAAGAAGAAAACCAAACTCTAATGCTAGACAACCTAATCACAAAAGAAAGGTTAAGGGAAATTCAGTCCCGTGGCAACACAGCAGTAGACGAATTCGCAAGTGGCGAAGAAGATATACTATTCACAACAAAATGCGCAAGAGGAGTAGATTTCCCCGGCGACAAATGCAACTCAATCGTCATCACAAAATTCCCATATCCAAACATCCAAGGCCTCTTTTGGCAAATCCTAAAAAGAGAACAGCCCGAAAAATTCATGGAATTCTACCTAGACAAAGCAAGACGAGAACTAATCCAAAAAATCGCAAGAGGCGTCCGATTCAAAGGCGACAAAGTAAACCTCTACAGCCCCGACGCAAGAGTGATTAATGCGAAGCTAGAATAACAATTAATCTTTTAAACTAACATCTCCCTCTCATTATATGCCCATATCGCATAGTGGTATTGCACGAGACTGGAACTCTCGGCCCTCCGGGGCTCCCAGGTTCAATTCCTGGTGTGGGCGTTTGAGAACATGGGAGGCTCCCAGGCGAAAATCTTTGCTCGAATTTTCTCAACGAAGTGACTAGAAAATTTTAGAGTGAAGTTTGAGTAAATTCCTGGTGTGGGCGTATAGGTTCTCAACCACAACAATTCTTTTAAATTAAACAACACTACATCGAGCATGAGAAAAATGCGCGGGATTTTCAGAAAAAACTATACGGAAGTAGTTCATCGTGCCATGCTTCAAAGAAACCAAGCCTCCAACATGGCAACATCAATAGACAAAACAATAGACGCTTGCATCACGCACCCAATCTACACAGCATTTCGATCAATTGGAAGGGCTTTCAAAAAACAATCAACAGCAAAAAGCTACATGATGCCAAGAAACTAATTAGCCACACCAACAGCCCCTTGTAAAGAAGGATCATATTCTCCAAATCTTTCAATAAGCAAACTCTGTGTTCTTTCGCAAAATCTATTTTTAGGATCAGCTGCAGCTGCAGTAACTGCATCTTTAACAATTTGAGTAAATGGCACATCAGAGGTAGCATTCCTTAATCCATCCAAAACATATACCCCGCAACGAGCCGTATAGGATCCATCATCAAGCGAGCTAATATCGCCACCAATCCTTTCTATCAATGCTTCATTTCCCATTTTATTATTTTCCTTATTTTATTCGCAAAAATCCTGACTATTGTAAAACGAAATCGATACATAAAAAATCTTTAACAACGAAATCGAGAACAACGGTCAAAATCAATCGACCATCTCGATCTTAATCTTAACGGTTCGAGGAATCGAAATCCTCATAATGTTATGCAAAATCTTATCGTTCGCAGGCAGATCAACAATCCGCTTGTGAATCCTCATCTCATATCTATCAAAAGTAGCAGTTCCATCACCACACGGCGATTTCCTAGTTGTAATTTTCAATCTCTTAGTCGGCAAAGGAATCGGTCCAGAAATCGGAATGCCAGCTCCACTAGCAATACCTTTTATCCGATCGATAACAGCATTCAACTTATCGATCTCTACACTCTGTAACTTTATCCGCACGGTTGTCATAACCAATATCATAAAATTACACTTTTAAACCTTACTGTCCTAAAACAACAATGACAATAAAACCAATAATCATCACAATATTATTCCTCACATCCGGCATCTTCTACTACAACATCACCGACGCCAAATCAAACCTACAAACATTCCAAATCTCACAAATCGTCGACGGTGACACAGTAAGATTAACAAACGGAGCAACCCTCAGATTAATCGGAATCAACACCCCAGAAAGAAACATGCCATACTTTCAAGAAGCAAAATCATTTCTAACAACTCTAATCCAAAACAAATCAGTCCAAGTCCAATCCTTCGGCATCGGCAAATACGGAAGAACCCTAGCCTTCATCTTTCTAAACGACAAAAACATCAACACCCAAATCCTATCAGCGGGCTTGGCAACATTATATTGCTACGAAAACGATCCATGCTTAGACGAACTAAAACAAGCCGAAGAATTCGCAAGACTAAACCAAAAAGCATTATGGAAAAAATCCCCAGATGAAAATTGCATAAAATTAATCCAACTCAAAACAGACGAACCAGAAAAACTAATCCTCCAAAATAAATGCGACAAACAAATTAACATCACATTCAAAGATGACGCAACTCACATCTACCGCGAAACCTTAAACCCAAAATCAACATTCACAAAAAAATTCTCCCACATCTGGAACACAAACGGCGACTCACTCTACATCTCAGATGACAAAGGATTATTATTATTCCACAGATACCAAGCCTCTACCGAATATCCTTAAACCACGCAATCTTTTTCATCAAACCCCTGGGAAGACGCTTAGGTTTCTCAACACCCCCATCGGGCAAAGTAATAGTAATATCCTGTTTACAGTAAACCTTCCCTGGAGAAATCTCCGAATTAATAGTCCTTATCAAAGAACCACTAGCATCACGCTCCTCGACATTAATAGAACGATTTTCACCACTTCCATACCTACGAACAATTCTTTCCCTCACAATTCTATCACCAACTTTATCATTAGGATCATCATAAGTCACACTATAATATTTGCGACTAGGAAGATTAGGCAACAAAAATTTCATCCTCCCACCCCCGGGAAGCTCTATTGACTCTCCCGTAATACACGCAGTAGTACTATATCGTAAAGTATCGCCGCACCCAGCAACACCAAATCCAAAAGCTCCAGCAGCAACCTTAAAAAAATCACGCCTCCCCAATTTAACCATAGACCACACCCCACTCCAACTTATTTAAACATTTATATATTCCATTAACCAACAACTACCATGACAATCGACACAGCAACAAACGCGCTAATGCAACAAATCCAAAATCCATTTCTAACATCAATTTCAAAACTCATCGCATTCATCACGGATCCAATCGTCCTCCTAATCGCCGCACTCATCATCGCATCCTATCTCTACACAAAAAAACAAAACAAAAAAGCCACGATTTTCGCATCGGCAATAATCATCACAGCAATCCTAATCAAACTCTCAAAGGCAATTTTCCAAAGAGCTAGGCCAGCAAATGCCCTCGTCCAAGAACTAACACAATCTTTCCCAAGCGGCCACGCAACAATGGCAGTCATATTCTTCGGATTAGTAGCCTACATGTTCGCAAGAAAAAAATACAAACCCGCAACAGTAATCACAACACTAATCATCCTAATAATCGCCTTCACAAGAATTTACCTAAACGTCCACTGGTTAACCGACATCATCGCAGGCCTCGCACTCGGAACAGCAATATTAATCCTCTCAATCCTAGCACTAAAAAAATCATAAACGTTTCCCAACAACATAAACTTCACATTTCCCAACCCTCATCCCAAAATCAACCCCAACATCATCACCCTTCTTCGCAACCTTAACAGACTTCCCTTTCAACTCAATCGATTTAACAACAGCTTTCTTAACCCCAATATCATCCGAAATCAAATAAACATCATCCCCAACTTTCAACTTCCCAGTATTAATCAAAACAGAACAGGCTCCAACTTTCGGCCAATACTTATACGCCTTCCCAACAAAACTCTTCGACTCACTCTGCTCCCCATTCTCACTGAAAGAAAAATCATCGGCCGTCGGGATCTTCAAATAAAATCCAGAACTAAATCCACGATTGTAAACCTTCTTCAAATTCCCAATCCCAGAAATAATCTCTGCTCGGCTCAAATCCTTATCCAAAGCTTTCCGATATTCAGCAACAACAGTCAAAACATATTCAGGACTTCTATTCCGCCCCTCAATCTTAAACGAAACAATCCCAGCCCTTTTCATCTTCTCAATAAACGGCAACGCGCACAAATCCTTAGCAGACATAACCCTAGAATTTTCCATCTTCAATTCATGACCATTATCATCCTTAACATGCCAAGCCCTTCGACAAAGCTGCGCACATTTTCCCCGATTCGCAGAAAGCCCATGAACATGCTGCGACATAAAACATCGACCACTAACAGCGACACACATAGCCCCATGACAAAAACACTCAACATCAACAATCTTAGAAATTTTCGCAATCTGTTTCAGCGACAACTCCCTTGCCAAAACAACTCTCTCCGCTCCAAGCTTCTTATAAAATTTAGCAGCCGAAACATTCGAAATCGAAGCCTGAGTCGAAACGTGAAACGGAATCTTATACTTCCTACAAAGTTCAATCACAGCCAAATCCCAACAAATAATCGCATCAACATATTTCTTCGCACCCTTAACAATCTTCTCAATTTTCTTCAACTCATCGTCATACATCACAACATTCAAAGTCAAATACATCTTAACATCACCACAAATCTCCCGCACCTTTTTCAAATTCCTCAAGCTAAAATTCTTCGCCGAATCCCTCATGTTAAATCCACGAATCCCAAAATACACAGCATCCGCTCCAGCCGCAACGGCCGCGCGCAAATTCCTAAAATCCCCAACGGGAGCCAATAGTTCATACTTCATTAGAAAAAATCTCCCGATTTTTGACAAGCAAGGGCTCCGCCATTGCAATATCTA
>Ga0008651_10001339_pt1 | contig 14255 bp, 7 predicted proteins | sample SaaInlV_200m_DNA_6_FD_59173 | JGI IMG/M metagenome (GOLD analysis project Ga0008651, IMG submission 59173) | Marine microbial communities from expanding oxygen minimum zones in the Saanich Inlet - SI037_S2LV_200m_DNA | ecosystem: Environmental > Aquatic > Marine > Intertidal zone ...
ATTTGTGCCCCAACGGGGCTGATTCATCGTAGCCCAGGGCAAATTGCCCTGGGTATGAGCGAAGCAGTGGGGAGTGCCCTGACAGGGCACTTCAACAGCTTGGTTTTCAATGAGTTTGAGCGCACCTTCAGCGCGCGTGATTGTGCTGCTCCTTTACCCAAACCGCTGGCCTAGGCTACGTTGTACATATCCTCTTAGGGCTCGAAACCACGGCTTGTTCCACTTCTGAAACAGCCCCAGAGTCACGTTCTGACTGATGTTCTGCTCCCTTGAGCATGCGACCAACACCACGTAAACGCACCGGACACAATGCCATGCTCCGTCGACATCGCTTCATGTTCTCTATCCACCTGTTCTGGGTCTGCTGTGCTATGGGCGCAGTGCAGGTCCACCACGTTCCGTTCTATGGCGAACATCCGCTCGGAGTAGCCCCGAAAAACGGTCCCGTGGCAAACAGCAGCGACATCCGACTGGAACCCGAGGGCGTTGTGGTGGGGCGCGGCGCCCGAGCCCCGATGATCAAACTCCCCGATTGGACCGGCAGACAGGGCACGGTCGCATTCTGGGTGAAGGCGGTCGATTGGGACGCAACGACGCAGGAGCACGTCGTGTTCATCAAACCTGTGGACGCCGTGAACGGGAGCTTCCTGATCTACAAATACATCAACAGCGACAAGCTCTGGTTCTACAGCGCCCTAGAGACCGGCCCGAAAAGGGACCGAGTCCGAGTCAACTTCGCATACGACGGTCTCACGGCATGGAAACGTGGTCAGTGGCATCACCTGGCCTTCGTCTGGAAGTGTGGCACCGTAGCCAAGCTCTTCATGGACGGAGTACTGACCAACACAGCCAAAGGAGAATTCTACTTCCCCGAAAGCATGGCTGGAATCACATTCGGCCAAGGGGGCCGTGTCCGAGGCATGGGCGGCAAGACCCAGAGCATCGTGCGAGACCTGCACGTCAGCGCATCCCCCATCTCCGACACCGAGATCGCCCTGCTCGCACAGGACCCGCCAAAGATCGCCCCGGCGAAACGTCAGGAGGCCGGTCCGCCCCCCCCTGCCCCCAATCCTCCCACCATCCTCCCGATAGGGTCGGCCCATGTGCCGCCGCAGGTCGACGGAGTCATAGACGAGTACGAATACGCGACCGTCGTGCCGGGCCTCATCGCTGCGGACCGGCATCTGCTCTACCCGGAACCCGCTCAGACGTGCTTCGCCGCCGATGACACCTGGCTGTACGCAGCGGCCAGAATCGCCCTGCCCGAAGGACACACGCCCACATCCATCGCCGCCGTCCGCGACAGCCCGGCCCAAGTCGCGAAAGGTGACCTGTTCTGCATGTTCATACGTGCAGACGCAGATGTGACAGCGACGGCATATACCGGCACCTACATCACCGTCTCGCCAAACGGCAACGTGTACGATGCCACCGAATCGATTGACTGGGGCAAGATGAGCTGTACACGCGACACAGGCACCGATATCGACCTGGACATCCGCAGCATGGTGTCCGCGACCGACTGGACGGTAGAGCTCCGCCTACCCCGCACTGCCCTTGGCCTTGAGGAGAAGCACGCCTTCTCGGTGTCGGCGGGCTTCAAGCTCGGCAATCTGCGCGCCACGCTCCAGGATCACCCCATCTGGTTCGACCACCACCAGGCATTCTCCCGGGCCATCTTCACGGACCTCAGCGTCAACTGCGGCCTCTCAGGACTGGGTTGGGGGAACGTCGCTGCTCGTTTCAGCGTACACAACCCGACTCAGGAACCAGCGGCCTGCCGTGCAACGATCGACATTGCGTTGCCGAGCATTAGGCAGACGGCCGCAGGTATGGTCGTCGACCAGACGTTTGGCGAGAGAATTGAGGTCACCGCCCGAGAAACGGTGCACCAGTGGTCCGAGGAACTTCAGATCAGTCCGTCAACACGTGCTGAAGCCGGTAAGCGCTGGGACCTCCCCGATCCCGGCACCTACATGTTGACCACGGTCCTGACCCAAGACGACAACGTGCTCTGGCGGCTTGTCCGGCCTTTCGCGGTCTCGCCGCCTCTGGACGTTGACGTCCGACCTCGCCCGAGTGCTCAGGAACTCGACGTGACACTGTCGTTCTGCGGCCTCGACCCCGATCGTCTCGATGCCGTGGAGCTCACCCTCACCGATGCAGGTCAACAGAGGGTATGGACGGCCGAACACCCCGTCCTCGGCAAGAGTCAGACTGAAGTGGTGCCGATGCGGCAGTTGGGTCCCGGTTCCTACAACGTTCACGTTTCCGCCCGGGACCGATCGGGCAAGGTGGTTGCAGCCCGGGAAGCCATGTTCAACAAGCAGGCGACGCCACACTGGCTCGCAAACAGGCGAGGTCTGGGAGCGCTGGCCCCTGACTGGGTACCTGCGCCCTGGACGCCGTTGGCCGTCCGGAACAGCACAGTTTCGCTGTGGGGCAGAACATTCACGTTCGCAGCACCGAGCTTGCTGGCCGGCATGAAAAGCCAGAACGTTGAGATGCTCGCGTCCGGTGCGGAAATTGTGGTTGAAACGGCGACAGGCAAACACCGTTTCGAGATCTCCAAGCCGTTGATTACCGAGGAACGACGCGGACGGGTTCTGGTTGCGCAGTCCGGGACCGGAGCTGGCATCGCCCTGAACGTGCGCCACCAGATTGAGTTCGACGGAATGGACCGCCTGGACCTCGAGTTCACGCCAACCAGGCCAACGCCGGTCAAGCGCCTTTGGGTGGAACTGCCGTTCCGCGACCCACACTTCATGTACGTAACCCAGCCTGGGGCATGGACACACGGGGAAGTGGCCGATGCACAGTGGACGATACTGCCACACATCTGGCTCGGAAACGATGACGTCGGGTGCGCCTTCTTCGCCGAAAGCTGCAAGGGCTGGCTGATCTCATCGACCAAACCGCGCGTCACCCTGACCCGGCGCGATGGGGTGACGACCGTGCGCCTGCTCCTGGTGAACGAGCCCTGTGAAATGCTCAAACCGATGGCCGTCACATTTGGTCTGCACCCGACGCCCATCAAGCCTTTCTTCCCCGGTTGGCGCGCACTCAGGCCGCAAGGATGGGGCTGGACGAAGCCCCCAACGTCTCTCTACATGGCCGGCCCCACGGCGTGGATGTCCAGCTACTCGGTGCCCACCCCACGGAACTGGACGGCTGTGACACAGATGGTCGCCTACGCCCGGAAGTATGACCAGACCGTCTATCCCTACCTGACCCCGTTCTCAATCTCCATGTACGACATGATCCGACGCGATCTGCCATACCTGTTGCCCGGCCAAAAGGCCCCGGACGGCGCCATCACTCATCAGATCAAAGATTCCCGACGCATTGAGCCCTACTGGTACTACGCCGCAGACTGGAACCTGGGGCCGCCGCGTTTTACCGGCGACGGCTCAGCCCGGGAGACGACCCAGATGGCTTGCGTCAGTCCGAGCAGCTCCTGGGCCGACTATCTGGTGGGCAACGTGCACGAGATCCTGAGCAAGAGTGACGTAGACGGCTTCTACTTCGACCTGGCATCCCCACGCCTCAACTACGACGAAGGCAAAGGACTGTCCTACACAACCCGCGATGGCGTCTCCGAAGGCACCAGGGAGTATTTCGCGGCCCGTGACCTCTACAAACGACTCTATCATGTCTTCGACGAACTCCGGGGGCCTGCTCGGAAGCCATACATTCTGGGACACGGCTCCCCTTCACACTGCCCTATCAGCTCGTTCTGGGACATCAACTTCCACGGTGAGGGCGTCAAACCGCGACGCAAGCTCGAAGCCACAGCGCTGTTCACCCAGAAGCAGCTCAAAGGGAACCCGATCGCCGCGCCGGCAGCCGCGGATGCGCCGCGGAGCTTCGACGCTGTGGCATACCGGGCCGCCAACGGAGCGCAATTCGGACTCCCCGTGATGTACCTCCCGCAGTACGGCTACCGCAGAGAGCTGCTGCTCCCGGAACACAGTCGCGAGCACCTGTCCTGGACCTTCCTCCACAACAACCTGCTCTGGCCCGCTTACATACCTTCAGGCCCCGTCTACGACTTCTGGCGGGCCGTCGAGATCCCGTTCGGCATGGACGACGCCGTGTTCCACCCCTATTGGCGAAATGTCGTGCGCGCAAAGCCGGAGTGTATCCGAGTCAGCTACTGGCGGAAGAACGCCAGGCCAGCGTATCTCCTGGCTGCAGCCAACTGGTCAACAGCGGTGACGGACGCCACCATCGAACTTCCCCCCGAGCTCGCGCAGCTGACGTGGTGCGATGCCGAGTCCGGCACGGCCATCGCGCCAGGATCGACAATCAAACTACGCATCCCGCCGTGCGACCTCCGCGTCCTGCGCGCCGAGTAGCGAAGCCTGCGCCCCGAGGGAAGTCACCCCTCGTCATCTGATGCACAAGACAGGAAAGCCAAAGCATGGCACACACCAGGACATGCATCCCGGTGCTCGTTGTCACCGTTGCCTGCTGTACGATGGAAGGGATAGGAGCCGTGAAATCAGAAGCAAGTGATCTCCCTTTCGTCGCTATCCCGCGAATGGCCGCGCCAGCCGTCGATGGGAGGTTGGGCGATTCGGAGTGGCAGGGAGCCGCTCAGATCGGCGACTTCGTGCTGCTGGACGGCAGCCGCCTGGCCCGAGAACAGACTACCTGCTTCCTGGGACACGATGAACAGGCTCTGTACTTCGGCTGTCGCATGGCCGCCTACGCGCTGGACCCGGGCAGCAACCAGGAGCACGCCTTCAAGGACCAACTGCACGGCAAGCAAGTGCCGGTCTGGGAAGATGATTCGGTTGAAATCCGTTTCAGCCTGCCGGGTGCACCGAACACAGTCTTTCCCGCCGCAGCCAATACAGCTCGTTAGTCTTCATCGCTCTTCGCGCCATATTTGGCGATGATCCGCTCGACGTCCCTGAGATAGGAGTCGGACAACTTCCTCATCGTTGTGGCAAGACGGTGGAAGCCGGTGGTTTCTGCGTCATCTGCCTGCGCACGATACTTCGCCGCCAACTCCTTCTCAGGCTTGCCGGTGGGGTCAACGCAATGGGCTCCGCGGGAGTTATAGATACCGGTGCGGAAGCCGGAGCGCATTTCTTCGGAATCCCTCGCGTTCAGCGCACTCGCGACTGACTCATCGATCCACAATCCGCGAGGATCAGCAGGTGCATGGATGAGCGCCTCTCCGAGCTGAGACAGTGCCACCTCAAGATGCCCCGTTTCTTCGCAACTCGTTCTGACAGCCGCGAGCCACTCGTGGAAGGCATCGGCGCAGAAGCCGCCTTCGGCAAGCGTTCCAGGGGGAGTCTGCCATTCGTGCAGCAAGCGGTAGGCCTGATGGGCTACTCTCTGCTCCTGCTCTGTCGGCTCCTTCTTCTCACCTTCGTCATCACGAGAACAGAAGGCGAGGCGAATGAGCTCGCAGAAGAAGGCCGAATCTGACGCCAGGCGTTGCTCGAGGAGCTTGGGGCGTGTTCCCCAATGCCCGTCCAGAGCACCCAGGTACGCCCACTCCACTTGGAAGAGATCGTCGCCATCCACCCCGTCATCATCCTGCAAGGCTTTGATGACCTCGACGGCATTGTGCACGTCCATCGACTGGGCCGGCTCTTTGGTCGTCGCTGCCGCGAGTAGTGCCCGGACAGCACGAACATGGTCCAGAGGGTTCTCTTTGTGAAGCGACACGCTGACACAGTCAATAGCGGCGTTCGACCGGCCATGCTCAAGGAGCTTGTCGATGGCAATTTCAAGGCCCGTATCTGCTTGGTAGGGATTGACGCCGACGCTCTCCCAATACGCGGATTCATGCCCGCCAAGCAACTGCGATGCTCTGGTCCATGTTTCGGGACAGAACGGGAGACTTCGCAGGAAGCACCCCAGCTGCGTCACATCCCAGTCCTCAAACAGTACTGCGTCTACCCATTTCCATCCCTCCTTCCAGTGTCTCGCACGCACATAGCTGGCGATGAACTGAACGACTGGTTCTGATTCGTCGCCAAACAGTGCCGGCAACAGTGATCGGTCGTGTCCGTCATCCGCGATTGCGCCAAATGCTGTCCCCACCTGCGTCGGTGACTCAACCATCCCCGCGAACTCCACGACGTCATGAACATCGCCGAACGACAGGATCTCTTTGATTGCTGCCTCACGACGTGCGCGCAGCTTCCTCTCTTCCTCCCGCCAATCACCATGCTCCTCGTAGAGATCGTGGTCTCTAGCGCCGAAGATCCTGCGGTAACGATTCCTGGGGGCCTCGGGAGCAAGCAAGAGGGACACACGTTCGATCCGGGCCAAGGGCTCTTCGTCAAGCGACCACTCAGCATCCGCGTAACGTCGATGCCTGGCAACGAAGCCTTGCAGGGCTGACCAAAGCTCTGTCCTCTTCTCTTCCGGCAGGTCGGTGATGGTAGGCGACGCCAAGTGATCCAGGAAGCTGTCACGTGCAACGGCAGGCAAATGGTCCAGGTGACGGACAAGAACCGCGAGGCGTTCAATGTCGCCCTCTGCTATGCCGACGGTGATGTCCGCGTAGTTTGAGACTTGGTCCCAGTACTCCTGCTGCGTAACACCGTCATTGTCTTCGGGCAGCGTCATCCGCCAGCGGGGTTTGTGACTGCCCATGGACGTTTGGTGTTGGTCCGGGAGGAGCCCCAGCAAGAGGCGCCACGCGCTTTTGGGTGCCTCCCTCACCAGTGTACGGACAGCAACCAGACGTCTTTCCTTAGACGCCGTGGTCTGTGGAAGCCAGGGCAGGAAGATGGTTGTCAGCGAGTTGGCTGGGCGATTGGCCCAATTTCCGCCCGGATCGATCTCAGCAAGCTCACCGAAAACGACCGTAACCCGGGTCAAGTGCTCCTTATCCCAGGCAAGCGATTCCAGTGCCCATAGCAGACCGGTGAGGTAGTTGCTCCCCATCATGCCACTGCCTTCCTCAGCAAACAGCGCGCTGAATGGACATGGTTCGCGTCCCATAGCATTCTCAACGGCTGACAAGAACTCCCCCGGCGCCGCTTCCGCGAGCAACGGCAACAGATTGTTGAGGCTGCCCCAGAGCATCCAGTCGGCCTCGTCCAGGACGTGCCGCACAACGAGTGCAGCAACCGTCTCGCTTCTGCCATCGGAGCAGTTGGCAAAGACCCCCGGCATGCTGCCCATGACGGCCAGAGCATCCGCAAGACCTTTGCGGAGTGCATGGGAATGGCTCGGGACTTTCCCCATGATGTTGGCCAGGTAGCGTTCCTCTGCGGGAAGCTCGAAGGATGGGTTGGGTTCGCGCAAGACGGCCACGGCGGCAGCCTTCAGCGCATCGAGATCAGCATCGAAGAGTTTGCGTGCGAGCGCTTCCCACAGCTCCCTGTCGCTCTTTGCCGCCCACACGCCATTGCGCAGACCTATGGGTTTGGCGGGGGATTCGAGGGCTTCCCGTACGGCTGGTATCCACTCTTCATACGTCTCCCCTGCAAGCCGAGCCACCAGCGCGCGATCGCCTTCGCAGGCCTCATCCCAGCCACCAAGAAGGAATGCCTGGCTCAGACTCCGCCCGTAGCCCATCGCCGGAATGGCACTCGCGGGTGAGGTCGCCCCCCCTCGAATGATCTCGGCCGGTATCGTCGACGTAACCCGCTTCCTGAATAGGTTGAGTAGATCTTCAGGCAGATTGCCACGCGTGATGGTCCCCGCATTCTGGTTCCACGTCTGAACGACATCAACAATCCTGCCCCAGACCATCTGGGGAGCTCCGGCATCGAACTGAGAGATGTGGGAATGGAGCAAGGCCAAAGCGACCCCTGTCTCGCGTCCCAGGTCGTATCCGAGCAAGTGGAAACAGCAGAGGAAATCATGGACTTGGCAGGGCGAGAGAGCCTTCCCATCATTGGCAAGCCGCAATTGGTGCCGGAAAGCGCCCAACTTCTTCTGCTTGGCCGTGCTGCTGAACTTCGCTTTGGCGACGTTGCGGAAGAACTCGCCCTCGTCCTTCGTGCAACGCGCATAGTCAAGCAGCCAGCAGGCATCCTGAGTGTCCGTGTAGCTCAGCGGCCCGGTCATTGCCGCGATGACGTCTTTCCGTTGAGTGAAGAGCGACGGCTTGTTGAAGTCAGTCCAGGCGCGCTGGATGATCTCACGGAACAGCCGGTTGTCCTTCGTTATCCTGGGGGCTTGCTTGATCTGGGCCAAGAGCTTCCGTCCGTCCCCGCCTGTTCGTTCCAGGAAGACGATAAGGTCATCCGTGTCATAGCCATCGACTTTCCCCTGTAGCTTGATCTCCCGAATCGGCCAGCCAGGAAAGCACGGTGCACAGCCGCCTGTTAGCATCAGAGTGACAAATGATGCTTGCACATGGGCCTCGAAATGGCCCCCCCGGCCTCCGGTGGAGGCTGGGTTGCTAAGCTGGGCGAGGCCGGAACTCACCTGTTTCCCCTTCTCCGTCATTCCGTGCCTTTCGTGGTTCCCTCAATCTCTCTGGCCGCGGCTTCCAGACGCTTGATGTCGCGGTCCAAGTCGGACACGTAGAGTTGATCTTGGACGATACGGAACGTCTCGAATTCGGATTCGGCGTGGACTTGGGCGATCTGGTGTGAGATCCGGCCTTTGTCCTGGAGGATGTCTCTTTCGTCGAACTCCAGGAACCGGTCAAGACGTTTGGCCCAGTCTTCCATGGTCATGGGAACCCGGCGGCGCGCACGGTCTTCGGCAAGCTCCAAGTAGGCATTGATGATACGGCCAAGCGACTCAATCTCGTCCTTGCTCAGGTAGTTCTTGGCGACTGCGACATCAGTCTTCAGGATCTTGCCGTCAGGCCCCCTGTTCCAGGACGTGAGGCCCATGTTCGGCTTGTTGCTGTCGGCGCGTTCCGCGATGAGTTCTGCGGCAGTATGTCCGTGGATGGCGAAGTGCAGTTTGTTCTGGACGGTGGCAAAAAACTCACGGGTGGCTGGCGCGTCTTTGTTGTAGTCCATGCTGGTTGCATAGATATCGGCGATTTTCTGGTAGAAGCGGCGTTCGCTGAGGCGAATCTCCCGGATTTCCTCGAGCAAACGCTCGTAGTAGTCTTCTCCCAAGAACGCACCGTTCTCGAGCCTTTCCCGATCCAAGACATATCCGCGGATGGCGAAATCTCGGAGGACACGCGTTGCCCACTGCCGGAACTGGGTTGCCCGCACGGAATTGACCCGATAGCCGACCGAGATGATGGCGTCGAGATTGTAGAAGTCCAAGTTACGGGTGACATCTCGATTGCCTTCGCGGCGAACTGTCCGGAATTTCCGGATAGTTGCCGCACGCACGATTTCCCCCTGGTCATAGATATTCCCGAGATGCTCGCTTACAGTGCGGACATCCACCTCAAAAAGCGTCGCCATCAGCTTCTGAGTCAGCCAAATGGTTTCGGCTTCGTAGCGCGCCTCAATGCTCTGCTCTCCACTTTGGGCGGTGAAGATCAGGAACTCCGCGGTGCTGTTCCGTATCCGGATCTTGTTCTGCTCGCTCATTTCCCCCGCCTCCTCCGTTCGACGTACTTGATGAAGTTGCGCTTGCGCTTGTACTGGCAAGAACAGGAGAAAACGCGGATGGGCAACTCAAGACCCCCATCCTCTTCAGCGAAGGCGAGCATCATGCGTCCCAGTCTCCCGCTGCGTCCATAGCGCTCGGTGTCTCGGCCTGCCCCGGTTTGACCGGGGGAAATTCGTTCCATTCGGCTCTACCGGAACAGCTGCTGCAGTTCCCGAAGCGTTGCGTCTACCCATTCCTGGCCTCCCTGGTGTCCCACCTGATTGCAGTAGACACAGGCGCTGTAACCACCCCCGGCCTCAGCCCGAGCGGTTGGGAGATAGGTGCCGCCTCTGCGGGGGAAGCGTCCGGGATGGTCGTCTTTCGTTCCCGTCCTGCTCCCCACGAGCTGCATGACGAATGTCTGAATGGCCGGGCCGCGAGCTCGCACTCGCACCCCGTAGTCGAGGAACAGTTCAAACGGGTTCGTCACGAACGCGATGTCTCCGAGACGGACAACATGATTTTCCATGGCAAACGTGGGCGCCTCATCCTGTTCCTCGTACTTATCGACCACTGCTTGACACCGGTTCAGGAGCGTCTCTGAGTGGGAGTCGTCCTTCGCCTTCAGCATCGCCATCCAACTCACGTTTCTGGCGTGTTCCTCTTTGCTCACCATACGTCGTGTGAGATCGGCGGTCTTGGTGACGTGCCTGACTGCTGCATCGTCCCGCATGTCCTTCCGGGCCCAGGGCAACACTTCAGAAAAGGCCGCCTCAATCCGTCGCCCAATCTCTCTACGCTGGGCAAGGTTGAAGTCGAACTCCTCGCCTCGGCCCTCCTCCTTCAGAGCCAGCATCCGGGCCTCAGCGGCCTTGTGGAGTTGAAGGTGTGGAGACTGGTCTCCCGCCGCCGAGCATTGGGGCAACAGGAAAACGTCCTCGCCATGCACCTTGCGGATCGCCTCCCGGGTATCGTGCCAGTAATCAGCCGACATGCGACTCCAGGATTCGGTGACCTGGGATGGACAGGGGACATTGATAATGGCTCCGGTCAGCCTGCCATCCGGATCGAACGTGTAGAGGAATTGGACCGAGTGGTCTTCGTGCCCTTCCACATGGCTGAATGAGGGATCGTCCGTCTTGCCGTACATGCGGGCGTTCCGCTCGATCTTCTGGCCGGGGAACTCCTGCTCTGCGAAGTCTTCCAGGTAGCTCGTCCGGCGGTTGTGTCCCACAACGGCGTGCCCAAAGCCCCAGGCGAGCCGGCCAGCCGTCCGTCCTTCCCAGCTCTCCAACGCTGCGTCGGCAATGTGCGCGGCAAGGAAGGCGCGGTACTCCGCAGGCACCATCAGGTTCTCACGTTCCGTCGGCGGCAGCGCATCATAGTCGTGGATCGCATCCCGAATGTTCGGGGCCGCGTGCGTATGCGTTGCGTTGAAAATCAACGAATCCAGCGGGAACGAGGGTGAGCGGTCTCTGATATTCTCCTGGGCTTCCTCGATGAGGTAAACCGGGATCACAGATATGTCACACGAGATGAAGACGACTGTATCCGCCGCTGTGTCGCCGGAGGAAATGGTCAATGCGGTCACCGTCAACGGATCGTTGACTACGTCGGTAATCCGCATCCTGAACTGTCCCGCGAGATCTACTTTCCGGCCGTACGGGGTAACATCACGCGAGGCCCAACCAATACGCAGTGAAGACTCTCTGTTTTCCACAGCAGATAACCCTTTCCATTGTCACAGTCCCACCCCGTGAAGACGCGAGACACTTTTCGCGACGGCTCTGGCTATGCGAGCTGCTGCCAGTCCAGGACGACGCCCACCGGCGGATTCTCTTCCTCGACAAGACGACCATATATCTCCGAAGCCATTGCGGGAGAAACGATTTCAGAGACGATGGACCGGACGTCCAGCCTTCCCGCCGCAACCAGTCTAAAGAACGTCGCGTAATCATCCTTCTCCGTCCAGGCACCGGTATGGGATTCGACCTTGGCCCGGCTGAACGTGTGTGCACCAATCAGCGAGACGCCGCGGCGATGCACGTACTGGTAGAAATCGATGGGCGTGTCTGAGATCCGGGTGCAGCCGAGAAGCGAGATGCGTCCTTGTTCGGCGACACATTCGAGGGCCTGTTGCAGGGCAATGGACTTGCCTGTTACCTCAACGATACTGTCAACCCCTTTGCCTCCGGTCAACTCCTTCACCTTCTCCGCGATGTCACCGTCAGCCGGCGAAAGCGCATGGTCACTGCCAAGCCTCAAAGCCAGCTCACGCCGTCCAGGAGACATGTCTGAAACGATGACGGGTATTGCTCCCGACAGCCGGGCGATCTGTGCCGCGAACTGCCCGAGGATGCCCATCCCGATCACCATCACCGACTGACCTATCTCGACCCTCAACTTCCGCACGCCCAGGAACGGGAATGCAGCGATGTGGGCAAAGGACGCGTCAAGCTGATCAACGCCGTCGTTGATTCTCACCAGCCTGCTCGCCGGTCTGAGGAAGTGGGAGCGATGTCCGGCCCAGGGAACGATAACCCGGTTCCCGGGCTCGAAATCGGTAACGCCCTCACCCACACGCAGCACCCGCCCCGAACTGCTGTAGCCCGGAAGCCAGGGGAAGCTCCCGTGAGTGTTGGGAAGGGCAAGCAGGTTAGCGCACTCCGTTCCGGCGCTGACGGCGGAATAGTCGGATTTCACCAGGACTTCTCCGGGGCCCGGCGAATCGCGCTCCTCTACGGTCCTCAGCGACACCGTCTTCAAACCGTCAAAGCTGACGTAACTCACTTCCATGGTCAATGGACCTCTCTTGTTCCATCCCTACTCAATCTGCGCGTTCCACTGGAGTAGTCTAAGATGCCGGGTCCGGAAGACAACCGAAGAAGACATGAAGGAGAGCGTAGAATTTGGGACAGGTCTCACGAGCTCTCTCCCCCCCGTCTGACCAGGACTGAGACGGAATCACGCTTCCGGTCACGGGGGAGATATCCAGTCTCGTTCCCAGGTGAGCACTGGACTCCCCTCACTCCATCGTGAGATTCTCAGACTCACCTTCGAACAGATGCGTCGCGCCGTCTTCCCGCAACTGCCGGACTCCCGCGAACTGCACATCCTTGACATCGGCCTTGACGATAACAGCAAAGCGAGCCCCTCGGGAGACCACGTTCGTGACGGAGATGTTCCGCAGATTCCCCTTCCCGTAACCGCTGCCGTATCCTGTGTAGATTCTGACGCAGGATTCGCGCACCGACGGGGCTTCCTCCAGCACGTTCTCAATCGAGATGTTGTAGACTGACGGGGCTGTCGCAAGACAGATGACCCCGTGGTGTTTCCCGCCCGTACGGATGTTCCGTATGACCATATCGTGGATATCGGCCGCATCCCCCGCGTATTCCAGCCCCATCGGTTGCATCGGATAGACGTAGTTTGACTCGGGAGTGATGTAGCTGCCGTTCAGTGCCGTGCAGGCAACCGTGTCGTCGCTGGTGGTGCCCGATATCGCGTCGACGAGGCAGAACGAACACCCGTTTCTGAAATCAATACCATCGCCATTCTTCACGTTGGTATTGAACACGATATCGTGCAAATAGCCGTGCGAGCACTGGTCCTGAGATATCGCCCAACAATGCGTTTTCCGCATCGTGAAGCCGGATATCTCGTAACGGCTGGCCCTCGACAACAGGATACCGACTGTCCGCCAACCGAAGTAGTCGCCCGTCCATTCCTCGACAACGCCTGTCTTGGGGTTTGCCGCCCGGTATGGGTTGTCGGCGCCCTCGATCACCGCGTTGTTGCGGCCCGTGATCCGTATGTTCTCGGTGGGCTCTATCGTTGCGCACACGCCATTGGGGGCGGCCGGATCCGGCTCGATCCCGGCACTCCGAATGATGTTGTCGAACACGCCATCAGCGAGCTTGAGGGTGCAGCCGTCGATGACCAACTCCATGTTTGACGGCAGCAGAACCGCCCTGTCGATGAGCCAGTCCTGCGTGTCAAGAACAACCGCCGCGAGCGATCCTGAGTTCCTGGCGGACGCAATGGCCGCCTCGATGGCCTCGGAAGGCGTGTTCCCGGCGAGGAAATCCGCCGCTCTCAGACAGAGAACTGGAGCGTCCCGGGGGACGTAACGCTCAGCAAACTCCGCGGACGCCAGCCCTGCCAGTTCGCCACAGTACACGGGCTTCGAGGCAGCAGGTCGATGCGGAGATCGCACGTCACCCACACTGTCAAAGGCGTCAAGATAACGCCCGACCGCGTCACGATCACCGGCGTTGATGTGCAGGATCATCCGCCCGGAGCGGTTGTACTTCTCCCACAGCGTCACGGCTGCTTCCGGCGATCCCGCATGCAGCCACAGTCCCTTGCCAAGAGCATTGATCTTCTCATAGAGCCAGGTCCAGTCTTGCGTCTGACTCTCTCCGGCCCCCGGTACCCACTGGATGACCTTGACCTTCTCGATGCCACAGATGGACTCAGCATGGACGATGTTCCCCGGACCATCAAGATGGTACTCGACGGCATCCAGATGGTCGAATTCCTGGCGGAGGTACGGCAGTGCGAATTCGTCAAAGTGCTCCTTCCCAATATTGAAACCAAAATCGCACTGCGGTGTCGCCGCTCTACCCTCGGCATAGAATCCGTGTCCGGTGACGCTGCCATACGTGCCTATTTCCAGAATCCGGGACACCTCGTCCGTGACCTCCCCATAGGCGACCATGATCTGCTCCATGGCTCGATGGACACCGGCGGGATTATCGTAG
>Ga0008651_10001344_pt1 | contig 14222 bp, 14 predicted proteins | sample SaaInlV_200m_DNA_6_FD_59173 | JGI IMG/M metagenome (GOLD analysis project Ga0008651, IMG submission 59173) | Marine microbial communities from expanding oxygen minimum zones in the Saanich Inlet - SI037_S2LV_200m_DNA | ecosystem: Environmental > Aquatic > Marine > Intertidal zone ...
CTGTATTACAGAATATTAACATCATTTTGCTTGTTTTTGTGAATTATGCAGGTTAAAATTACAATTTTTATTTTTGCCAAAAATATTTTTATGTCAATTTTCAAATTATATTTCAATTTAGGTTTCGAACATATTTCCGATTTTGCGGGCTACGACCACATTTTGTTTCTGCTGGCTCTTTGTGCTGTTTACGATTTCAGGCAATGGAAAAATGTGTTGGTGCTTGTAACTGCTTTTACAATAGGACATTCTGTAACTTTAGTTTTAGCAACTTTCAATATTATCAAAATTTCGAATTCGATGGTTGAATTTTTGATTCCGATTACAATTTTGATAACAGCCCTTGGAAATATTTTTCAGAAAAAAGAGAAATTTTCGAAATCTCTTCACAGCTTTAAATATTTTGTTGCAATGATATTTGGATTAATTCATGGCTTAGGATTTTCAAATTATTTGAGAGAATTGATAAGCTCAGAAAATGGAATTTTTCGTCCTCTACTTGGTTTTAATTTAGGTCTCGAATTCGGGCAAATTGTCATAATTATAGGAATTTTGTTTGTTGGTTTCATTTTTGCAAATTTTCTAAAAGTAAAAAAGAGAGAATGGAATCTGGTAATTTCCGGTGCAGCTCTGGGTATTTCAATAGTTTTGATGGTGGAAAGGTTTTAGCTTTTAGCTGTTAGCCTTTAGCCTATTCCTAATTTCCAATTTCTAATTTCTAATTTCAAACTTCCTACTATTTTTGCAAAAAAATAACATATATGAAAGATAGATTACTGGAATTGAATGAATGCATTGATGGCGAACTCTATCACGATTTGTCATCGAAAATATTATATTCGACCGATGCTTCTGCATATAAAGAAAAACCACTTGCAGTAGTAGTTCCAAAAAACAAGGAAGACTTAAAAAAAGCAATAAACTTTGCCACCGAGAATAATACTTCATTAATTCCTAGAACTGCCGGGACATCTTTGGCAGGGCAAGTTGTTGGTTCCGGTATTATTGTCGATGTTTCAAAGCACTTCAATAAAATACTGGAAATCAATGCTGAAGAAAAATGGGTAAGAGTAGAGCCTGGCGTGGTTCTCGACGAATTGAATATTGAGTTGGAGAAGTACAATCTGTTTTTCGGGCCTGAAACCTCAACATCGAACCGCTGCATGATGGGTGGTATGCTTGGGAACAATTCATGTGGCTCACATTCAATAATTTACGGAAGTACAAGAGATCATACAATATCAGTAAAAGCAATTTTATCAGATGGTTCGTTAGCAGAATTTTCGGCACTTTCAGAAGAAGAATTTCAACAAAAATGCAAAGGTGAAACTTTAGAAAATGAAATTTATCGAAATATTCACGAAATATTGTCTGACAAAGAAAATCAGGAAAAAATCAGGAAAGAATTTCCTAATCCGAAAATTCGCCGCCGAAATACCGGTTATGCTATAGATTTGCTTTTAGAAACTGCAATATTTTCGGAAACCGATGAGAAATTCAATTTCTCTAAATTGCTTGCCGGTTCGGAAGGTACCCTCGCTTTTACTACCGAAATTAAGCTTAATTTGGTAGAGCTTCCTCCAAAAGAAAAAGCTGTGGTTGCTGCACATTTCAACAGTTTGGACGAAGCTTTGCGGGCAAATATTATTGCTTTGAAATATTTTCCGGGTGCAGTTGAACTCATGGACGATATTATAATTGAATGCACAAAAGATAATATTAGCCAGCGAAAAAATCGATTCTTTATAAAAGAAAATCCGGCGGCTCTACTAATAATTGAGTTTGCCAGACATTCGAAGGAGGAAATTCAGGAAATTACTTATGAGCTTGAAGCTGAGCTTAGACAAAACAATTTAGGCTATTATTTTCCTATAATTTTTGGAAAAGATATAAAAAAAGTTTGGGATTTGCGAAAAGCAGGATTGGGGCTTTTATCGAATGTTCCTGGCGACAAACGAAGCACAACCGTTATTGAGGATACCGCAATTTCTACAGACGATTTGCCCGAATATGTTATTGAATTTAAGGAGGTTTTAAAAAGAAATAATACAACATGTATTTTTTATGCACATGTCGGTTCTGGCGAATTGCATCTTCGTCCGATGCTTAATCTCAAAGACAAAAACGATTTAGAAATTTTCTACAATCTTGGTAAAGAAATTGCAAAATTAGTTAAAAAATATAATGGCTCTTTAAGTGGGGAACATGGTGATGGTAGGCTTAGAGGCGAATTTATTCCACTCATGTTGGGCGAGCACAACTATCAGTTACTGAGAAAGTTGAAAGCTGTATGGGATCCAAATAATATTTTTAATCCTGGAAAAATTACTGATACTCCATCTATTACAGAGAATTTGCGATTTAGCTCGGAAAAACCAAGCCCTGATATTAAAACTATTTTCGATTTTTCAAATACAAAAGGAATTGTGCGGGCAGCAGAAAAGTGTTCCGGCTCAGGCGATTGCCGAAAATCGGAGAAAATTGGCGGGACAATGTGCCCTTCGTTTATGGCAAGCCACGACGAAAAGAACTCAACACGAGCACGTGCAAATATTTTGCAGGAATTTTTAACTAATTCCAAAAAATCGAACCCATTCAATCATAAAGAGATTTATGAGATAATGGATTTGTGTTTGTCTTGCAAGGCTTGCAAATCGGAGTGTCCATCAAGTGTTGATATGGCAAAACTGAAAGCCGAATTTCTGCAACATTATTATGATGCAAATGGTATTCCGCTACGGGCAAAGGCAATTGCTCATATTTCTAATTTGAATGCAGTTCTTTCAATATTACCCCAATTTTCAAACTTTTTCTTAAAAAACAGGATAAGTTCATATATTTTTCAATCTATTTTGGGCTTTTCTACAAAAAGAAAAATGCCACTTTTGCAAAAATCGACTTTAAACAAATGGTTTAAAAAATCAATAGGATGTAAAAGCTCCGATTTTTCGAATGGAAAAGTATATTTATTTAATGATGAATTTACAAACTATAATGACACAGATGTAGGAATAAATGCCATTCGTCTGCTAACGATTTTAGGCTACGAAGTGAAAATTCCAAAACATGAAGTCAGTGCCCGAACTTTCTTGTCGAAAGGCTTGTTGCGGAAAGCAAAAACTATTGCCAACAAAAATGTGAGTTGGCTTAAAGATTTTGTTTCTGAAAATTCTCCATTGATTGGAATTGAACCATCGGCAATTCTTTCATTCAGAGATGAATACCCCGAACTTGTTGATTCTTCGCTCGTTGATGATGCTAAAAAACTTGCCGCAAATTCTTACTTAATTGATGAATTTCTTTCGAAAGAAATTGAAGCCGGAAAAATTGCAAAAAATATGTTCACCAAAGAAAAGAAGAAAGTTCTTCTTCATGGGCATTGCCAGCAAAAAGCCATTGCTTCAACTATTCCTACAAAAGCCATTCTGTCGTTCCCTGAAAACTATGAAGTGGAAGAAATTCCATCGGGTTGTTGCGGTATGGCGGGTTCGTTTGGTTACGAAAAAGAGCATTACGATTTTTCTATGAAAGTTGGGGAATTGGTTTTGTTTCCAAATATTAGAAAAAGTGATGAAAATGTTGTGATTGCAGCCGATGGAACCAGTTGTCGTCACCAAATAAAAGATGGTACTCAACGACAAGCTTTTCATGCTGTGGAGATTTTGTATGATGCTCTTATCATTTGATGAGACTTTATCAAAAAAAAGCTTCTCAGTTGTTTTGAATTCTGAGAAGCTTAGCTTAGGGGGAATTAGTAATGGCAATTACAATAAAATTGGGGGGACAATTTTATGGTTTAGCGAATTTGCCAATAAAAACAATTGCTTTTGAGTTTGCTTCTTTAATTGCAAAAATAAAAGGACGATTTGCATTAAAATAAACACCGTTGACACTTGTTAAATTAATTTCGACAGATGTAACAGCCGCTGCTTCTGTTCCTTCTTCGTTTACTTCAATAAATGATTTATGCTTAACTTTTGAGATGAACAGTTCGTTGTTTGGGTTGATTTTTGAAAAATTGGCAGCTCCTGAAAATGCAATGCCCAAACCCATATCTATTAATATTTCGTTTAGAGTTTTTTCGTATTCAAACTTAAATCTCGGTAAATACACATGAACATCTTCTGTTGGTAGCAAGTTGTTTATCCATTCTTCCCAAACATTTTCGTCCATCAGAGAAACAATGCTGTCTATATGAATTTCAGGTTTTGGAAGTATAATTAACATTGAATAGTTGGCATTTCCGTATGGCAATTCCAAAATTTCGATTTGTTCGTTTGCAAAATAATTAAATTCACCGGTCTGATTCATGGTCGGAACTGAAACTGAATTTCCATTTTGCAAATAAAACGGGCTTTCAAAGGTATTATCAATATCAAATTCATAGGTCCATGTTCCTTTAAAATAAATTGCATTTATTAGAAACATAATAGTATTTGGACTAATTTCATCTACAATTTCAGGTATCAAATCGTTGGTATTTTGCGAAACCCAATCGTTTATAATATCTACTGACTGTGGGTTTTCGAAATTGAGAGCTGAAACTTCTGCATTATAGTAAGTAGAATTTACATCAAGAAAATTGGGTTCGACAAAATACGTATCTCTATACCAAATTGAGTTTGCAATTTTTAGCAAAACATCATTATCGATTGTTGTAAGAATATTTATGAGGCTTTGATATGAAAGATTTATTTCATCAACTGTAAGTCCATTAAGTTTTAAAACATTTTCGAATGCAAGTTTGGTTTCTTCATCGGCTCCATTGTAGGTCATTGCCAAGGCTATTGAAATGCTTGTGGGAGAGACAAAAATATTTTTATCGGTAGCTTCATTTTGCACTGTTCTTTTGAATAGATCAAGTCCAAATTCGTTTCCAGATTCTACCAAAGCTAATTCTTTAAGATTAAATTCAACATCGGTAGAACCATCTTGTGTATCTATTTTTTTTTCGCAAGAAACAATAGAAATATATGCAAATACCAATAAGCCAACTATTATGGTCTTTTTCTTAATATACAGAAATACTAAATCCATCATCTATTAATTGATTTCTTTCACAGATGACAGAATTCAAAAAAAGGTTGCTATTGGGAAATATTTAGTTAGAAAATTTGCAACTAATCTGTGTCAGATACTCGAAGATAATGATAGGCTTTATCTGTGAAACTCAGTGTTTTCTTCGTGGTTCTTTGTGAAAGAGCTATTGCACTAAGTTGCTCAAAGATTAAGTAGAAATTATTGAAACCTTGCATCATTCTTGCTTTTAAGCATACTAATTTGCAACGAAAATTTCAGTAAATATTTATATTTTAGATAAATTGAGGTAATTATCTTAGAATATTTTGTTTTATCGAAAGGCAATTAATCTTTTCGTTTGAAATCTCCATTTTTCAGAGCTTTAAAAAATTGAGCCCAGGCAAATGGATTTAAGAGGCTCACCACAGGATATTGTCCTGCAGTATATATTCTGTCGTAATGTCCTTGCATAAAGTATTTGTAATTTAAACTGGCATCAACAGGATAATATTCCATATTCAGAATTTGTTCTTTTAGGCGGAGCAGATTTCTGTTTGCTCTATCCATATCGTTTTCAGGAATTTCCATTTCGACTACAGCCATAAGAAATTGCTCGTAGGTGTTCCATGGAAAAACAATGGCTTCTTGCAAAAGAATTGTGTCCATATCCATTACAAAATCGAAGGAAAAATTGCTGTTTTTTATTGTGTCGGGTACAATAAATTGGAAGTCTTTGCAGCCAACAAAAGAAAATTTCAATGTGTCGCCAATATGAACTGGCAAGGAATAATATCCAAAAAAATTTGAGATTGTTCCTTTACCTGTATTTTCAACCAGAACTGTAACAAAAGGTAAAGTACTTAAACTGTCATTTTGAATTACACCTGAAATTTGAATTAATTTCCGCTCTTGCGAAAACGAATTCATAGAAAACATGGATATAAAAATGGATGCAATAATTATAGCTTTCAAGCGAAATAAATTCATTTTCAAATCAGTCATTCAAACGAAGATAAAATGTTTAATATTTATAAAATATGTACAATAAACGGAAATAAATCTATTTTTGTACTATTAAAAAATATTTTAAGTTTTTTTAAGAATGAAAAAAATTTTGATAATTTGTACAGGAAATTCATGTCGCTCGCAGATGGCAGAGGGTTGGATGAAATATTTTTTTAAGAATGAAGCTGAAGTTTATAGTGGAGGAGTGGAAAAACATGGTGTCAACCCAACTGCAGTAAAAGTAATGGCTGAAGTAGGTGTAGATATCAGTTCTAACACATCCGACCTTGTTTATGATTTTCTTGGAATTGATTTCGATTTTGTATTAACTGTATGCGAAAACGCAAAAGAAAATTGTCCGGTGTTTCCAAATAGAGCCCAAAAAGTTCATAAAAGTTTTGAAGATCCGGCTAAAGCAAAAGGTACTGAAGAAGAAATTTTAGATAAATTCAGGCATATAAGAGACGAGATTAAAAAGTTTTGTGTAGATTTTTCTACAAACAATTTGGAATAGATTCATTAGTAAGTTTCTGATTTTAAGTGCAATCAAAAGATCTCAAATTCTTTAATATTCAATTAGAAAATCTATGCGTATAGATATTATTACAGCCTTACCAGAATTGCTGGACAGTCCGTTTTCGCATTCAATTGTAAAAAGAGCAATAGATAAAGGAATTGTTGAAATTAATATTCATAATCTGCGTGATTTCACCAAAGACAAACATAGGCGAATTGATGACTATGCTTTCAGTGGTGGGGCAGGAATGGTCTTAAATATTGAACCAATTGATATTGCATTACAACATTTAAAAGAGCAAACCAAATATGATGAAATAATTTACACATCGCCCGATGGAGAAAAATTTAATCAGGGATTGGCAAACTCGCTTTCACTGAAAAAAAATCTAATAATTTTGTGTGGACATTACAAAGGTGTTGATCAGAGGGTTAGAGACAATCTTATCACTAAAGAAATTAGCATTGGCGATTATGTTCTCACGGGTGGCGAAATGGCTGCGGCAGTAATTGTTGATAGTTTAGTAAGATTGATTCCGGGTGTAATTTCTGATGAGACATCAGCATTGTTCGATTCTTTTCAGGACGATATGTTAGCCCCGCCCGTTTATACCCGCCCCTCAGAATATAAAGGCTGGAAAGTTCCGGATATTTTGCTTTCGGGAAACGACAAAGAAATTGAGGAATGGAAATTTGAACAGGCACTTGAGCGGACTAAGAGGTTGCGGCCGGATTTACTTTAATTTATTTTTAACCATTGAACATTACTCCTATTTTTGAAATGTTGATGTGAAATGAGAATATTCACAAATAGAGCTTAGAAATACTCCCTAACTGGTTTTTGAACTTTATGTGAAAATTACTTAGTAAGTTTCAATCCATTTGCAATTATTTCATATGCAAAAGGGTTGTCAATATTGAATGTGAATTTATCGAATGGATGCGGTTCTATGGATAAATCAAAATTACGCCGCCATTTCATCAGTTTCAATTGCATATCTAACCTATCGCTTAGCTTGTGGAAAACAATGGCTACATCTATATCGCTATCAGGATTTTGTTTGTTTTTGGCATATGAACCAAATAAAAAAACCTGGTGCAAATCAAGTTTTTGTTCGTTCTTTAAAAAGGAAATATAATCATTCACTATTTTAATAGCGTATTTTTTATCCATAGTCGTATAATTTTAATGTTCTTTATCCATTTTTTTGTGTATTCTAAATCACACTTTTTGTAAAATGCTAATTTATAGTCATCATAGCGTGCATTTATATTAAAAGTTGAGATGGTATCAAGGATATCCATTTGTTCACCTGTGATTGAGATCTTGCAACGACTTATCAATTTTAGTAAATCATGTATAAAAAGGCGGATGTTTTTGATTTATTTTTACATATGTAGCTTTAATTAATTTTTCAATAACGAGATGTCCAATGAATAATGACCAATTATATCGTTTTATTCTATACATATCAATCATAATATCAAAATCGTTATCGGACATTTCGACCCAATAGTGAACAATCTTATCAACATTTAATTTTGTATTATTATGCTGATTTGTTTTTTCTATATCATTAATCATATTAATCTTATTCAACTAAAAAACCCAAATATGCGAAAATATTTTTACTTTTTATAAGCTTCAATAAGTAAATATGTCTTTATTTCCTCTTATAAATTAATACCATCTGATAATCTGTGATGAAGTCAGAAAATCCAATATACTATGCAAACTTATGTTATTACTTGTAAAAGCAATAAAAAATGGGATTGCAAATGTCAGGCTTTGTAATCCCATTTTTTTATTCATTAAGCTTTTTTTCTACAATAAGCTTATTTTTATTTCAGTCGCATCTGTCTTGAACATAGCACCTTACTAAAATATACTCAAAGACTTAGTTGCAGAAAAATCTTTAACTGAAAGTCGGTAAAAATAAACTCCTGACTGCAAATTTTTCTTATCGTAAACAATTGAATGATTTCCGGCAGGATAATTTTGTGCCTGAATAGTTTCAATTTTTTCTCCAAGAATGTCAAACAACTCAATTTCTACAAAAGCATTTTCATAAATATAAAAGCTTATTTCTGTATTTTCTGAGAATGGATTTGGAGTATTCTGATGAAGTTGGAAAGTTGAAAGTTGGAAAGTTGAAAGTTTTTCAGCAACTGAGATTTTATTTGTTCCATAAAATTCATCGCCTTCAAGCCAGTTTTCGATTTCAAGAATTTGCTCATTTTCGCCACCCCAAATTCTAATAATAAATTTCTCACTTTCTATCATTCCATCAATTTCTTCCGTCAAATCATCATTTGCCCAAATGGAAATTGCAAGGTTTTCGCCGATAAAAACTGATGAGCCAACAAGTTTTCCGTTTTCGCAGAAAATTCCAATTTCATCTCCAATTTGTGGTTCTATTTCCCAAGCAGTTTTTGGAATTCCGAGAGTCATATTTGAGCCGGTGTTTTTCACTCCTTTGAAATAATTAGGTTTTAAAATTTGGATATTTGATTTTGAAACATTTGCTGTGTTTGCAGGATATGTTAGAGTTGTTGCATTGAGCATTTTTATTTGATAGCCCTCGCCTGGATCCATGTTCCCAATGGAATTAACACCATATAATGGCCAGTATATTTCACCCAAATAATCTTTAACAATTACAATATCGCTAACAATAGTGCTCATCATATCAACTACAGATGAAGGGCTTTTACGCAAATATGATATTATCGACCATTCTGCAGGGATATCGCAATTTGTATTTTCGGGGTGAACAGATAAACCTGTAATTATCAATGTATCTTCAAGATTCATTTTAATTTGATAACCCTCACAAATAGAAATATTTCCAATTAAGTTTACTCCATAAAATGGCCAATAAGTTTGTCCGAGATAGTTTTTAACAATTTCAACATTTGAAACTATCTCATTAAAGGTTGTATCGAAAGATGAATTTATTGGATTAATATATGTTGAGAAAATACTCCAACCATAAGGTAAAACAATTTCCTGAGATTCTCTTGTGCTTAATGAAGACAAACCACTTATTCCGTTTACTGCAAAATTCCCCTGATTAAATATTTGATTATTAATAGAAATTGGTATATAGGTTGCATATACATCATACACAATATTCTCCGAAGCATCCCAAATTTTCCACTTAAATTGTTTTCCGGCAACAAAGCCATCATTTCCAATATCCTCACCCCATGCTGAAATAGTTGTACTTGTTGATTCCCAAATCCGATAACCACCGCAATTCAAAGTTCCCAATGAATCGTAAAATACTCCTACATAATCACCAGGTTCAATTTGAATTCCATTTATTGTAATTGGAGTGGATTCATGGATAAGGATTGTGTGGTTTGTGGAAGTTATGGTGTATGACCAATCTGGTGTTGTTAGTACAGGACTATCAACTTGAATATAACCATATTTAACTAATGTATCACTTGTTGTTCCATTAGAAACAATCAATGAAACATCATATTGTCCTGCACTCGAATAAATATACAATGGATTTTGCAATGTAGAGGTTGTGCTGTCTCCAAAATCCCATAACCAACTTATTGGATTTCCGGTTGAAAGGTCAGTTAATTGAATTGTATCACCTACAAAAGCATTTGTGTTAGTAGCAATGAAATTTGGAATTATCTGTACTGGTGGAACAGAAATATTTAAAGTTAGTTTTACTAATTCATCTGATTGATTAGAAGCTGAATTGACTTTTAATGAATAAATTACTCTTGGATCGCTAGGATGACTAATACTAAAAACATTCTCAAACTGACCATGTACAGAAAACTCTGTCGTATTAATCACATCTAAAATGTAATTATATTTATATACTAAAGTGTCACTTGCACTTCGGTAGAAATAGTATAATTCATTATTATTCTCTATATGCCAAAAATTACATGGTGATTTCATACTTGTTGATAGCAATTCTGTTTGATAAGTCAAAGGATTAAATCTTTGATTAATATGGTTTGTAGCATGATGTCCTAAAATATAAATCCAATTATCCGAACCTACAAATACTGTTGCTCCTGTTGTTGCATTAAGCAAATCAGAAACATGAATTAATGTATCTGATATTGGATCATACTCAAATATTTCTGTCTGGTCTGAACCATTATGACCACCTATGAAATAAATCTTTCCGTTATATTCACAATTACTGGAAAACCATATACTTGAAAAACCTGTAAAAGCATGAGTTTCTGAAGCCATTTGATTTGACAAATCTACATCAATCATTTTGTTGTGGCTACCCCATCCATTTGAATTTCCAGTAGCAAATCCTGGAGACATATAAATATGATCATTCAAATAACTTGCTGATGAATAGTCAATCCCATACGGAAGATAATAGCTTTCAGGACTCCAGTTTTGCTGTGCAAGATTGTATTTCCATATTGTGTCACTCGATATGTAAACGGAACCTCCTACACGACCACCTAACAAATAAATATTACCATCTACAGTATTAGGAACTGAAACCATACTCCCATAAGCAAATGGAACAATTCCTAATGATTCTTGTGTTATTGTTGACGAATTACCTTCATAATACAATTCATTAATTTCATTCACAGAAAGTTGGCGATTATAGACCCGAATTTCATCCATAATGCCTTTATAATAATATTGATTATAAACTTGTTGCCCTCCAATAGACCAGCCATCACTATCATTATTTTGTAGGTTTGTTGTAGCTGATGCAACTTCAATTCCATTAATAAATATTTTACGATTTAATGAATCTCTTGTTAGAACAATATCATACCAATAATTATTAACTATATGGTTATCAGTAGTATGCAGATAATCTAAGGGCCAAAAATCAAAACCAATACTACCATCGTTTCTAAGTACAAATTGAGTATTGCTACTAAAACCATTTGAAATAAATAATTCTTGGGTACTACTTGATACATCTTCTGGTTTCAGTAATAGCCTTATTGAATAACAGCCCTGCAAGCCTATGGGATTAAGTAATATGCAATCATCGATACCATCAAAATAATAAGCTGAATTTTGATTCCCAAATTGATCTGTTGTTAAGGTTGCTCCATTGGCCACACCATGATAATTATTCCCACTTTCATCGTTTGCATTGCCATTGAATGAGTAATAAGCAATCAAACCTGTCGATAAATTTTGTGCAAATAGAAAATTTGCACAAAAAAGAAAAGAAACACTAATAATAATAAACTTTTTCATAACCAATAATTTAAATTAATATTAAAAAATAAAACATCTCAATAATTTTCGTTGGCAAAGGTTTAGCGATTTAAAAAATCCTACAATACTCATTAATATTGATTTTAATACAAATAGATGAGTATTATTGGATACCTTTACTCGCTTAATAAATAAATTAGCAATAATTACGGAATGATATGTTTTGTAAATTTATGAATGTTAATCTATCTAATAATAAGATAAGTAGTATGTTTGTAAAACAAAAATTAAGTATTTTTAGTAATTATATAATTTTGTCATAAGTGTTTACCTTAAATATGTATAGAAAGATAATAACAAACCCAGTGTTTTATACTGTAATTTTTGGTTCTGTATTTCTGTATTTGCTACCATTCGACTTTTCGAAGACAAATGTGAGCTTAATGGATAGTAGAAGAATTGATCAGCATCAGGAAACCTTCTATCATGATCTGAATGGAAATGGATTAAAAGAAACAATACATATAAACGTAAACAACAACGACAAGAATTGCCCAATTGTTTTAGTTATGGACGAAGATGGTCTTTTACTTAAGGAATGGAATCCAAAAGGAAGTTGGTTGGATATACATATCCCAGTTTTTGGAGATTACGATAATGATGGATTGGAAGAAATGTACACTGTTACCAAATCGAATGATTCACTTTTTTTGTATGGGATTGAGTTCTTTGGAGAAAAAGAATTTATAATTAGGCACAAATTTATTGCAAAATCAAATTATAATCAAACAAATGATATTGATGTGTTTTTGTTTGGAGGGAAGGTAATGAGTCCTAAGAAAAATGCTTCAAAAAAAGTATATTTTTATCTTGGTAGTGGGTACTCAGGATATCCAAGAAATTTGTTTTGTTACGATATTCAGAATCAAACAATAAATAGTTCCCCAAAATCAGGTGCAGGTTTTTCTAATTATGTACATTTTGCTGATATTGATAACGATTCTATAGATGAAATATTTGGAATGGTTACTTCACCAGATAATTATACTGAAGATATCCCATACAGGGACAATAATGGATATTTAATGGTATTTGACACCAATCTAAAATTCAAATTTAAACCAGTAAAGTTTGAAGGAGATATGTGTACTGTTGACCCTTGTCATATTGTTTTTAATAATGAGAACTATTTTGCTTGTCTGTATCAAATACGAACCGTTGAAGAAGGAAGTATACAAAAACTTTTTTTTATACACCCTTGGGAAAGAAGGTTTCTGAAATAAATTTGCTTGAATATTCAGATGCTAATTCGTACAATTATTTACATTTAAAATCAAAAAGTATGGAACGATTATTAATTTCAAATAACAAAAACGAAAGCTTCGAAATTATTTCGCCACAACTTATTCAACCAATCAATCTACCTGCAAGCATGAGGAATATCCCAAAACAACAAGTTGTTAATTTCGATATTGATGGAGACTCAATAGAGGAGTTTATAATTTTTACTGATGGGCACAATAGTGTGACTGTTCTTGATGAGCATCTTAAAGAAATTCATAAATTAGGAACGATAGCAAGAACAGGAATGTCGAGAAAAATACAAACTCAAGTAACCAAGGATAAAAGAAGATTTTTACACATTAATTCTGGGGGTGTTTCATATACTTACGAATTCACAATTAATCCTTTGTATTTTTGGCAATATCCAATCTACATTGCCATTTTTCTAATCTTCTATTTGTTTTTTTATTCCTTAAATCAGGTTCAAAATAGACTTGCCAAAGAAAAATACGAAAAAGAAAAACAAGTTTTAAAACTCCAATACTCTTCCCTGAAAAACCAAATAGACCCTCATTTTACAATAAATGTTCTTAATTCAATTTCAGGAATGTATGACCAGCAACAAATTAAACTTGCTGAAAAATTTATGCAGCGTTTTTCGAATCTGATGCAACAATCATTGATGAATAGCGATAAAGTTACAGTGAGTTTAAAAAAAGAACTGGAGTTTTGCCGGAATTTTATTGAGGTACAAAAAGTTCGTTACAGCAATTGTTTCGATTATTCTATAGAGGTGGACGAAACAGTGAAACTATCAATAGAAATTCCAAGAATGATAATTCATACTTTTGTTGAGAATGCCATAAAACATGGTTTGCTTCCGAAACGAGAGGATGGATATTTGACAATAAAAGCATCGAAAACCGGCAAAAATATTTTCATAGAAATCGTAGATAATGGAATTGGCAGAAAGCAAGCAAAAGAACAAAACACTAAAGGAACCGGAAAAGGCATCGGAATAGCTGATGAAATTTTGGAGCTTTACAAAAAACTATCGGGCAAAAGAATAAAATATAATATGACTGATATTGAAGAAAATGAGCCGGACAAAAGTGGCACAAAAGTAAGAATTGAAATACCTGTGTAAATTTTCAATTATTCAATGGTTCAATTATTCAATTATTCAATGGTTCAATTATTCAATTATTCA
>Ga0008651_10001429_pt1 | contig 13789 bp, 23 predicted proteins | sample SaaInlV_200m_DNA_6_FD_59173 | JGI IMG/M metagenome (GOLD analysis project Ga0008651, IMG submission 59173) | Marine microbial communities from expanding oxygen minimum zones in the Saanich Inlet - SI037_S2LV_200m_DNA | ecosystem: Environmental > Aquatic > Marine > Intertidal zone ...
ATGGGCTCGTGGCGTAGTCTGGTAGCGCAACTCGTTTACACCGAGTAGGTCCCCAGTTCAAATCTGGGCGGGCCCATTATCTCAAAATGGCAGAAATAAGAATAATAGATGCAAGTGAAATTGTAAAACCTTCTACTAGACCAAACAATCTAAGATTAACATATTACAAATTATATGGGACAACAGATGTACATTATTCTCCTTATGGCACAAATAGATCAAGACCTTCTCCAGCAGAAATAGGTAAACTAGAATCAAAACTAGTAATGGAAGAATTCGATAATCTTTAAACTTTTATTTTCATAAATTCATTCTTAGCTAAATTAAATCTTAATAAATTCTTTTCAAACTTTTCACCAGTTAAAATTTTTATAGCTTCGTTTGCTTGTACAGAAGCTATCAAAGAAGTAATAGTATTCAAAACTCCAACAACTTTACATCTTTCAAAAGTTGGGGCATTATTAAATATATCTCTAACTGTTTTTCCTTTTGGAACTTGATTAAACACATATCCTTCTAATCTAATAGCAGAACCAAAAACTAAAGGAATTTTTTTACAATAATCACTAACAGGATAGCTTGCTTCAAAATTATCAGCACAATCTAAAACCAAATCAGATTTTAAAAGATCTAAATTAGTTTCATCTATGGCATCTTTAATATCAATTATTTCAACTTCAGAATTAACTTTTTCAAGATATTTTTTAGCAACTTTTACTTTATATTTTCCCACATCTTTTTCAGTATAGATATGTTGTCTTTGTAAATTATCTAAGTTTACAGTATCATAATCAATAATTTTTATTTTACCAACACCAGATCTTGTTAAAAGATCAGCACATAAACTCCCTAATGCTCCCACTCCAACTATAGTAACAAAAGAATTTTCTAACTTTTTTTGAGATTTTTTTCCAATGGTTATTATTTGCCTATTGTATCTATCCATCGTAATTAGAAAGACTCTTCAATTCTTCTATACTTCTTGTACCTGGATATAATTGTCCATCTGGGAAAACCCATGTTGGATAACCTTGAACACCATGATCTACACACCAACTCTGTTCATTATCACAATTTTTAAAATCTACATATTGGAAAGAATCTCCAAACAATGCTTTTTGATCTTTACAATGGCTACACCAATCTGTTCCTGCCATTGCAATACCTTCAGAAGTTAAATATTGTGCAAAATCATCATGCTCACTAGGTCCACTAGTTGTTGCGCACCCAGAAATTAACAACATTAATCCAAATAAAATTAATATTTTCATATCTTTAAAATAAATTAATCAATTAAAAAGCTTTTGGTAACATTTATAAATGGAACATATATGCTGTAGAATATGGATGGACCAGGAATTATAATTGGAGTCTCATTAGTTGGAGCATCAATAGGCATAGCTGCCTTTGTAGATTATGCAAGATCAGTTGGTGAGCAAGAAAAAGCACATGATCTTAGATCAAGGATACATGGAAATCTTGAAGCATATTTAAATGGAAAAACAATTAGACAGTATAAAATAATTCGATTAGAAACTTCACAATCATCTATAGATAAACACCGTGCTGAAAATAGATGCATAATTGATATTTGTAAACAAATGGATTCCCGAGGGGTAGAATTTATAGTCAGCCCACATTACGATAATTCTATTGTAAAATCATATGTGCAAAAAAAATACAAATGTGAATTATCTGGAATTGGTTTAAAACCTAAATCAACCTCCTGAAACAACACTTAAAAATTTAACTTCATCACTAGATTCAAAACCAACATCTTGATTAACTAATTCACCATTCTTAACAATAATATATTCTTCTAAATTAATACCAAGTAAGTCAACTAATTCTTTAACACTCTTAACATCAATATTTCCTTTATCTCCAATTCTATCTACATAAACTTTAACCATTTTTTAACCTCTTAACATATTCACATGCCTGACAAGTTTCATTTGAAGCGGGCTCACCACATTTACAGATTTTAATGCTAGATCCTGCATATTTTTCTTTCAAAGAAGGCAATATCTCTAAAAAAGAATTTACAATTGAATATTTAGTGGATGGATATTTTTTATCAAAGTCATTAATCATAGTTCTAACCTCACTTCTTAAAGATCCTTTTGCGTATGGGCATTCATTGAAATTATCAGTTAAACCCTTAATAAATGCATAAGTCATAATTTCTTTTTCAGTTAAAAAATATAATGGTTTTATTCTTTTAATAAATTTCTTATCATCCTGTATTCCAGTAATTGGCCCTAATCTAGCAGAAGTTTCCATAGTATTCCTAAAAGTATTCATAACAATTGATTGTGATTCATCATCTAAATTATGTCCAGTAGCAATTCTATCAACTTTTAACTCTCTAGCAGCTTTATTCATTAAATATCTTCTAAAAACCCCACAAATACTACAAGAATTGATATCTAAAATTTTCAAAGCTTTATCTAATTTATATCCAAATTCATCTTCGAAACTATAAATATGTAATTTAATATTATTTTCATCACAATATTTTTGAGCAGTTTTTATTGATTCATCTCTATATCCATGAATTCCTTCATCAATTAATATCCCAATAATTTTTGTAGTTCTTTGTTTGCTAATAATATCATTCAAAACATGTAATGTAGTTAAAGAATCTTTTCCACCGGAAACTCCTACAGCAATACTCTCGCCCTTCTCAAATAAATTATATTGTCTAACTGTTTTTCTAACTTTTGCTTCAAAGTATTTAATAAAACAACTTTTACACAAAGAAATATTATTATTTGGAAGTGTAATTACCGGTTTTTCTTTACATTTTTTGCATGCCATACTAAATTTCTAAGAAAAAAGTTTGTTTTTAAGCGTTTCTAATTGCATTTTGATAAGCAGCATAACCTTGTAATCCTTCAAATTTTTTCCCATTAATAAAAACAACAGGTAAATAAGAAACTTCTAATTTTTCTCCTAATCCAAAATCTTTTTCAATTTCAATTTCAAATATATTTGTTTCAACACATTGTTTAAATTCTTCAATTCTTAATCCAATTATTTCATCAGCCATTTCATATAAACTATTTTTCCCAAAATTTCCATTAAATGAATAAAGTCTGTTGTGCATTTCTTCAAAATATTTTTGATTATTTGCACATTCAGATCCAATTGCTGCCAATTTTGATTGGTTAGATTTAACAAAATGCTTGTAAATAAACTTAACATCATAATCCATTCTTAATCTCTTCATACTATTTTCACTTTGTCTAGAAACCGGATCTAAATAATCTCCAAATTCAACAATTATTATACTTGCATTATCTTCGCCAAGGAAATCATCATCTCTTAAAACCCTAGAATAAGGATCATTTGAGATAGAATAAGCAACAATAAAGAATACAATAATCAGAAAAACCCACAAAAATGTAACCCAATGCTTCATAAACTAATTTTAATTATATTATTATTTAAATCTACCGTAATAAAAAGATTTATAAAAAATTAAAATAAATAAACAATATGAGAAAAAAGATTGATATATTATTTGGAGTATTAACATTAGTTATTTTAGCAACATTATTCACCAGTGTACAAGATGAACCAAGATTATCTCCGGCAATACAAGAAAATGCCCCAAAATTAAGTTCTAACACTGGATTAATTCATGCTCCTTGTAGTGAAGTTTGTTGGGCAGGAGATAAATGTAAACAAGCAGAATCTTTCAAAGGGTCAAACAACTATCTATGCATTTGCAACTCATGTGAAAATATAGATAAATGTAATTTAAAATCAGATAATCCTTCAGAATTTAATTGGAATTGTTAAAATTATTTCTTTTTCTTAATTACTTTCTTTTTAGTAGATTTCTTCTTTACAACTTTCTTTTTAGCAGTTTTCTTTCTAGCGGCCTTTTTTGCTTCTTTTTCTTTTAATTCTTTAGCTTTTTTTCTTGCATCAGCAAATAATCCCCAAATCGGATATGTTTTTTTGCTATATGGAGAATCTTTTACCATTTTTACAATTTTTCCATCTAAAATTTCAACTCTAACTAATGTATAATAAGCTGGTTGATTCATGAATCCGCCCTCTTTTATAACAAATTGAACATCATACGGTCCAGAAGACCAATTTCCAGTAAACTGGTGCATAAATTTCTTAAAAGTTGGTGCAGACTTACAATCTGCTATATTAACTCTCAAATATTTATTTTTATGATACGGTGCCTTATACGTTTCTCTAATCTTTAAAACCAACATTGGCCTCATAAAATTTACTTTTATAACTTCATCCATCTGATACCTATAATTTCTAAGCATCTATTTAAAACTTTCCCAAGATTCTAGCAAAAACTTTCAAAAAATCCTCACTTCTTAATTCATACTTGTTCTTGGCAAAAGAAGAGAATACCATTTTCACTTTATATTTTTTACAAAACTTTACATTTTGTTTCATTCTACCCAAAATTCTGGCCCTTTGTTTATCAGAAGAATGCAATAAATATGAAAAATCAAAACCAATTGCTACCCCATTTTTAGCAGCTAACTTACATAAAACTTGATTCAATCCAGATCTTCTAGAAAACATTAAATCTTTCCTGGTATTTTTCTCAGGACTTAATAAAATATCAACTTGTTTATTTTCAACAGCAAATCTATTAATATCTAAGTCTCCACCCTGAACAATAACTAATCCTTTTTTATTCATAATTTCTTTTCTTAATTCTTTTAAAGGAACATCAATAACTCTAATTAATTCAGTTTTAATTCCCAAATATTTCTCAATTTCTTTATCCTGAACAAAACTTAACTGTTCCATAACAAATAAATAGTACAAACCATTTAAAAATCTAATGAAAATTGACTTAAAATCAATAATTCTTGCAACATTAATAATTGGAGGGTGCGGGCAATCAATAACTAGAAATCCAGAACCAATCCCAGATACAGGAATACAAGAACTAGTTTATGGAACTCCAGAAACATTAGAAGTTTTAACTTGGAATCTACAAACTTTCCCAAAACATGAAGATACAATTCCTTATTTATCCCAAATAATTCCTAATTTAGATATAGACATAATTGCTTTACAAGAAATGCAATCATCTTTTCAAACATTATTAGACAATCTTCCCGGGTATGAAGGAATAAAACCAAATTCTGCAAGTTATAGTTTAGATTTAGCTTTTTTATACAACCCAGAAATAATAACTATAAACAATACTTATGAAATTTTTCAAAGTAATTGGTATGCATTCCCACGTTCACCATTAATAATAGAGGCAGAATATAATTCAATCCCAATAACAATAATCAATAATCACTTTAAATGTTGTGGAGGAGAAGAAAATGAAAATAGAAGAACCCAAGCAAGTGAGTTATTAGAAGATTACATCCAAGAAAATTTATCAGATAAAAATGTGATTGTATTGGGAGATTTGAACGATGATTTAGAATTCTTTCAAAATTTCATAAATTCTCCAGAAGAGTATAAATTTGCAGATTATGAAATTTCTCTAGATCAATCCCAATGGTCATACCCAAGATATCCAAGTCATATTGACCACATATTAATAACAAATGAATTATTTCAAAATGAACAAGAAACTAAAACACTAAAAATTGAAGATCTTTTAGAAGATTCTTGGTCAGAATATTACACAATACTTTCAGATCATCGCCCTGTTGTTATTAAACTTGATTTTGAATAAAATTAGTTTCTTTGAAAAGGTCTTATTATTCCATCATACTTGCTTAAAATTTCTCTTTTTTGAATTATAGAGAATCTCAAATCATCTTTTTCAATTTTAGTTTTAGTAAATATTAGCCCTTCTAAGTTTTGTAATTCTTCTGAACAATAATGAAATGAGGTTTCGGGATATAGTATAACTTCTCTAGAATTAGAAGAAGTATATTTGAATGCGTACATATGAATAAGTTCAACCATAATAAAAGGAGTTAACTTTCATTAATAAAATTAACTATATCTTTTATTTTATAACCGTGCGTAGTACTAAGAACAAATAAATGATGTTTTTTTTCTTTTGCTTCAATAACAATTGTATCAAATATTTCTGCCTCAACATTATCTCTTATTTTTTTAGCATTATATTTTCTTTTTTTCAATCTATCTTTTAAAATATTAATATCACATGTTGTCACAATACATAGATCAACATATTTTTTGGGTAAATAATGACTTAAATGAGAATCAATAATTAAATTTTTCTTTCCAATTAAAGAAATCAAAAACTTGTTTAATTTTTTTACATCAATAATTTCACACTCATTTTCTTTATCATAACCAGAAGATAATTTATTTTTTTTAATTAATTTAGAAACATCCACATATTCATAATTTAAAGCCTTACTTAATTTCTTAGATAAAATAGTTTTTCCACTTCCAACTGATCCACTAACAACTATTGTTTTCATAAACTAAAAAAATAAAAGAAGTTTAAAAAATTAACTCTTTCAAAAAATCATAGATAGTTAACCATACTGGTTTATCAATAGATCTTAAAGGCATTCCAATTTCTCTTGGAAAATAATTTTGAGGAACTTTAACACCACAAATACCAGTATTTCTATCACAAGAAGGTTTTTCAACAGTACACCCACATCTAGGACAATCTCTAATCAATTCACTATCTCCATTACAAAACCATGGTTTTCCATATTCAACACTATTTGAGCACGAGTTAGGAAGGGAACCATCCAAACAAAATGAAACGTCTTCAACACAATCTCCTGCATCACAAATAAATCCTACATTACAATCAGCTTGCAAATTATCACAATCTAAGGCACAATTGGCACAAGTTTCTCCACCAACAACATCACAAACGCCATCTCCGCAAAGATCAACTGCAGGAACAATATCTAATCTTTCAGACCAAACTTTATGTGCATAGGAGCTAGTTTTATGAGTCCAAATAACTGGAATAAAATCTGAACCTAAATTAACATTCATCAATGTATTTGTATTAAAATCTCTTCCAACATCCCAACTTAAATGATGTTGATTAGGATTGTGTTCCCAATTCCAACCATTTACAGAATCCCATTTATTATAATATATTTCATTGATTCCAGCAGAAGAAGTATGACTATTAATAGCGCCACCAACTGCATAAACAACATAAACATCATCACCATGACTAGTTAATGTTGGAGTAAAATACCAAGCTGTATCTCCACCACTATACCCATTAATTAAATCATTATAATTCCAACTATCTCCAGGAATGCTTAAATCCAACCACGCATGTTTAACATTATCAATATCACAAGACCAAGTAACATGAAGTAAATCTCCAGCAACTACTGCAGAATATTCTCTAGTTCTATCACTTGAGGTACTAACAACACAACCAAAATCACCATAATTCCATATTGCAGAATTAGATCTTTGTTCAAAACTTCCAGAATTCCAAATAAAATATTCTAATTTTGCTTGCCCAGCATTTCTATCATTTGTATCATGGACAACAACTATTGGGTTCCCTTGATATTCAGTAGAACCAATTCTAACAATAGAATCAGTTTGATGAACAAGATTGAAACTAGAATCAACTGGGTTCAAATTTTTATCATATCTTCTGTACATTACATTATCGCTACTTGATTCATCCCTTAGAAAAACCCAAACATAATCATCAGTAACTTGAATATTTGTTCTTCTTTTATTTCCATCTACTGGAAAAACTTGAACTGGAGTTCCAATATCTCCCGTACTTGTTCCCGGAAAAGAAACTTTATTCACATAAATTCCTCCATTTCCTTCATCAGCATAATATGTTGGATAAGTATAATATAATCCATCTGAATCTCCATCTAGAGAAACATGTTGATCTAACATTGTAGTACTTGAACCATGAACATCAAATCCTCCGTACCAATTTAAACCACCATTAGTAGAATAATACCAATTATCATCATCACCAGCAACAATAGACCATAAATTATCACTATTACTATCATCCATAAAAACTTTCCATCTTGGATAAGCTAATGTACTTCTTTCTGTAGCGCTTCCCGGAAATTCAACAATAGCACTAACACTAGAAACAAATAAAACCAACATAACTAAAAATAATATTCCTCTTTTCATAGTAAAATCAATAAAAACTAATATTTAAATTTATTCTTTTAATTTTTTTAATAATCCAGTAAGAGATTCATCTTTTTTTGGCCCAATTACTCTTGGATCAGGATGAGGGCCAGGACCAATATTAATTAAAGGAATATCTTCTCCAGGGCCATAAACTCTTTCATACCAAAAATTATCTCCTTCTAACTTATAGTGCGTTCCAGTATCGTCCGCAATTTTTTTATCTTTATACATCCCCAATCACAGTTCCAACAAATTTTTTCTCATTCAACAATTTATTTAAATTTTTCAAATCATTATTTACAATACAAGTTTTAATTTTACTTCTACTAATTATTTTAGCTGCACTTTGATCTAAAACAAAATGTTGTCCAGCCTTAAATTTAATTTTATTAATTCTAGTCATAAAATCTTTGAAAGAAATTTCAGGAATAAATTTAGCACTTTTATTTGTTTTAGGATTTTTATCATATAATCCTTTCACATTAGTCATATTAATCAAATAATCTGCTTTAATCAATTCAGCAACCTCAGCAGCATTTCCATCAGAGGTCATATTCTTTTGCATGCCCAAGGCACCACAAATAACTAAATTCCTTTTTCTTAGAAACTTTTTAACATCTAATAATTTTTCAGGAATTTCATCTTTAATATCAAAAACTCCAGAAACTAATCTAGCATTTAATCTAGTAGAAGCAATACCCACAATACTTAACATATCTGGATTAGAATTAATATGTTTCATTCCATCAATATATTTTCTTGCAGTACTTCCACCGCCAGTAACAATAACTACTTTATTTTTCTTAGAGAATTTCTTGATAAACTTAGAAAATTTCTTTAAATATCCATAATCAACTTTATCAGGAATAATAATCGAACCACCTAATGAAATCACAACTTTTTTCATAATAGTTAATTTAAAAATAACATTATTTAAAAGTTGTGTTTAATAATCAGAAAATAAATTTGAATCGTAAACGTCTTGAACTTTTTTTCCAAATGAATCTCCTTTGATATGTTTTCCATTTAATACATACGGAAAGGTAGTGCCTCCGGCCCTTGGTTGTCTATTTGGATCTGGGAATACATTTCTTATTCCTATATTGTACACAGTCCCAAGTAAATTAGGAGAATCTGAAATATCGTGGCCAACATGAGAATAAATATTTTCCAATACTTTCAAAATAACAGCGGTTTCACCAATACTAACTATATTTTGTTGATCTTGTTTTTCCCATCTTTCCCAACCAGTAGATTCAAAAAATTCATCAGCAGCAACATTATATACTAAATCTGAATTCCTTTCCATTCCTGCAGTAATAGTTCTAGTTGTATCAGGATATAATGCATTAGAAGTAGAAGTAACTTCGATAGGGTGGCCAGAGGCCAAGTCCTTAGAATTTGATCTTGCACTATATTTTAAATGTGTAAAGCCAACAGAAAGATCAACTTCTGTCATAAACCATTTTATAACATCTATTTTTGCCAAATCAGCCTTCAATTTTCTCATTGTATCAAATTCATATTGTACCCTTTCAACATAAATTATTGAAGCCATTACTTTGGGATCTACCTCATACCTATCTGAAATATACTTTATTGCATCTTCATATCTATTAATGTCACCTACAACCATATTTTGAACTTTAACATATCTTTCATCCATACCAGTAGGATCAATAAAATTCATAGGATTATTATTAACATATACATAAGGTAAATTATCTTTAACAGGATCTACAGAAGTAAACCTCCCTAAATTTGGATCATAATATCTTGCATTAAAATAATACAACTCTTCATCCAATTCTTTCCCAGTAAAAGAAAATCTTTCTAGAACTTTCAACGATTGGCCAAATGGCAAAGATTTAGAATTTATATCCGAACCTAAACGATCTTGATAGTGATAAGTTACAATGTCATCATTTTTAGATGCAAGTAATTTAGAACCAGCATAAAAATAAGTAGTTTCACCAGAAATAACTTTATCTGGAGTTTCAAAAACTTCTTGGATAACAACATCTTTAGAATTAACTAAAGGAATAATTAACAAAATTATAAATATCACCCAAACTTTCATAATGAAAAACAATCTAAAAACTATATAAATATTTTTAAAATATATAATGTATAAAACGTTATGATTTTTGGAATTACTGGTTATTATGGATCTGGAAAAGATGCAGTTGCAAAATATCTAGAATCAAAAGGATTTATACACCACTCTCTTTCTGATGAAATAAGGTTTGAATTAAATAAAAGAGGAATGGAAATAACAAGAGAGAATTTAATTTATTTAGGGAATGAACTTAGAAAGGAACATGGCCCTAGTGTAATTGCTAAAATCTTATCAAATAAACTAGAACAAGATAAAAATTATATTCTAACCTCAATAAGAAATCCATCTGAAGCATTAGAACTAAAAAAATTAGAAAATTTCAAATTAATTAGCTTAGACGGCCCAATTGAGCAAAGATTTGAGAGAGTAAAAACAAGAAATCGTGAAGAAGACCCAAAAACAATAGAAGAATTAAAAGAAAAAGAAAAAATAGAAGAATCAAATGATGAAACAAAACAACAATTACACAAAGTAAGAGATTTATCAGATATAAAAATAAACAATAATTCAACTTTAGAAGCATTATATGATCAAATTAATTCTATACTACCGGGCAATAGTTACAAATAGAAAGATTTATAAACTAATTATTGAGAATTTATATTAGAAAAATGACAATAATGGCTACTAAAAGGAATACTAGAAGAAATAAAAGAGGGGCAATGGCGGCTTTATCTTTAATAGCATTAGTTACAATGCCCCCTCATATGCAACCTCAAGAACAAACAATTCCTTATCCAGAAATACAATATGAAATTCCAGAAGAACCATTAATTTTCTCTGAGAATGAACAGAAAGTAATACAATTTCCATTAATTCCAACTATTGAAGTAAATCCAAAATTAGAAATTTATAGAGATTTAATAAAAGAAAAATCTGAGAAATATGGTTTTGAAGCAGATTACGTTGCAAGAATTATATGGCAAGAATCAAGAGGAGATTCAACTGCAGTTTCAAAAGCAGGAGCAATAGGGTTAGTACAATTAATGCCAAAAAACATAGATAGATACAAGGTTAATAATCCAAATAATCCTGAAGAAAATTTAGAAGCAGGATTACAACATTTAAGATGGTTAACAGATAAATTTGGTGGAGACCATGAACAAGGTTTAGCAGCATATAATGTTGGTCAAAGACATGTAATAAAGGCATTAAAACCAAAATCTGGAAAATTAGAAAAAATACCATTATATGGGGGAAAACCTGTTAATGGAAAAACTCATTACAATTGGACTTGGCATAATTATGAATTAAGAACAGAAAGATTACCTAAAGAAACAAGAAAATACATCGATACAATAATGGAAAATGAATAAAGTAGGAAAAACATTATGGGCATTGTTAGGAACAGCTTATGTTGCTGGAACAATTGTAAAAAATGTAGAATTATACAAAGAAAAAATAAATCCTTTAGAAAATGAATTTAGGCAAATTTGTGAAGAAGTTGTTGAAGAATATGGAATTCCAATTCCAACCGAAGTTTTAAATTCAAAAAATGGGCCACTAAATGATCTTGTAGCTCAAAGAGAACAACTTATTAAAGAATACAATGCAAAAGATCGGGGTTCATCTTGGTTTTTAAAATATTATGGTGCCGATTTAGAAACAGGAATTTATTTGTGGCATCCATTTCATAAAATTGATTAATCATCAACAGTAAATAATCTACTATCATGAACATCAAAAACATTACTTCTCGCACCAGCATCCAACCAACCATGTGCATAATTTAAAGCAGCAAATGCATTCACAAAATCTTTCTTTTCATAAAAATGCTTAGCATCACTAATATATCTAGAAATCATATCAATAAAATCATTAAAATATTCATAATTAGAACCTTTATTATCTTTAGCTAATTTTAAAGCCTCTTCACTAACAGAGAAATATTTCAAAAGTTTTTCTTCAGTTATATTATTCATAATAAAAAAAATAAGAAGAAATTATTCTTCTTTTTCTTCCTCAGCAGCTTTTTCAGCTGGTTCTTCAGTTGCTTCTTCTTCAGGAGCCTCTTTAGTTTCTTCAGCCGGTTCTTCAGTTTCTTCAGTTGCTTCTTCTTCAGAAGTTTCTTCTTCTTTAGCTGGTTTTTCTTCAGCATCTTCAGAAGTTTCTTCTTCATTAGGAGCATCTTCTTCTCCACCGAATTCTTCTACTTTAGTTTCAGCAACTTCTTCGTTTGCTTCTTCTAAATCAGTTCTTTCACTGCCTTTTTTAAGTAATTGTACATTTACGGCTTGTTTTCCTTTGTCTGTTTCTGTTGCCTCAAATGAAACTTGATCATTTTCTCTCAAAAATACTCTTTTGTCTAGAGCTGTATGATGTAAGAAATAATCTTCTCCGTCTTCGCCTTTTACGAATCCGTACCCTTTCCTGATGTTATACCATTTTACTGTTCCTTCCATTTTTGCCTCCTAATGTCGGTATTGTTATGCTTTTTTAACAATTAATCCATTTATAAATGTTTGGATGGATAACTACTGAAAATGCAAACTATATTTTTTCTTAGGTAAATGATTATAAAGTGAGATAGAATCAAAAAACTAATGAGTCAAAATTATGAAAAAGTAGAAAGAGTGACAGTTCCAGCATTAGAAGAAATTTTAGGGAAAAAATTCAACATTTTAAATGATGGATTTATTCGAGTAGTAGATTATATGGGTGGAGACTCTTCAATTGTACAAGCTGCAAGAGTAAGTTATGGGGCTGGAACGAAAAAAGTATCAGAAGATAGAGGATTAATAAGGTATTTGCTAAAACATAGACACACCACTCCATTTGAAATGGCAGATTTAAAACTACATGTAAGAGTTCCAATGGATGCTTGGAGACAATGGATAAGGCATAGGACTGCATCAGTTAATGAAACGTCATCAAGGTATTCCATAGTAACAGATTCTACTCAAACAACAAATCCAAATGAATGGAGATCACAAGCAAAAGATAACAAACAAGGAAGTGGAGATTATCTCCCAGAAGATTTAGGGAAAAAATTTTCAGCCGAAGAAGAAGATATACATAAAATTCTTTTTGATTCTTATAACGAAAAAATAGATGCTGGAGTAGCTAAAGAGCAAGCAAGAAAAGATTTACCCCTTTGCACTTACACAGAAGCATATTGGAAAATGGATTTACACAATTTATTAAATTTTCTTAGATTAAGAATGGATTCTCACGCTCAAAAAGAAATTAGAGAATATGCCACAGTAATTGGTGAAGAAATTGTTAGCAAATGGGTTCCACATACTTGGGAAGCTTTTAATGATTATTCTTTAAATTCAATGCACTTATCTAGAATGGATAAAGAAGCATTAAATCTTATTGTAACTGGAAATTATGATAAAAATAGCCCAGAAGTTAGGGAAGTATTTGGAGTAAAACCTGGGAAAAAAAGTAGAGAACATAACGAATTCATATCAAAATTAGAAACATTATTTGATTAAAGCACTAACAATACTATAAACCTCATCAGAAATATTTTCAGGAGTTCTAAGACTATCAATTGTTCCATCTGGTGCACAATCAATTCTATGCCATCCTTCTGGATATGATTCTAACATATGTAAATAAGATAATTCT
>Ga0008651_10001430_pt1 | contig 13777 bp, 5 predicted proteins | sample SaaInlV_200m_DNA_6_FD_59173 | JGI IMG/M metagenome (GOLD analysis project Ga0008651, IMG submission 59173) | Marine microbial communities from expanding oxygen minimum zones in the Saanich Inlet - SI037_S2LV_200m_DNA | ecosystem: Environmental > Aquatic > Marine > Intertidal zone ...
TTTCAGCAAGATATGAAGGATCATTTCTTCTTTTGGCAACACGCATTAAATCATAAAAACGTTCACCTTCAAAAGCAAGTTCGCGTGCCCGTTCATCCATAATAAGTTCTTCTAAATACAATTGAAGGCTTAAAAAATCGCCCGTAAAATCCAGGTAACCAGTAATTTCGTTGCTAAACGGATCGCGCAAATAATTAATGTTGCCCACCCGAATACCATCGTTTGATCCACCAAATCCAACCCGGCCCCTTACACCAAGTTGTGGCCGGCTAAGATCGGCAGAGTAATTGGCACCATTATTTACAATATTAACTGCATTGCTTGTAAAATTGCTGGGTACATTGTTTCTTACAAATTTCCAATAAACATAAGCTTCAGCCAGCCACAAATGTACACCGGCTGCCCTGTAAACAATAAAATTGGCATCCTGGTCAAAAACATTTTTATTCCACGAGTATTTCCAAACAACGGTGTCAACATCTTGAATTAGCACATCAGCAGTCCTGAAATCGCCTTCCGATTTTAACCACAGGCTTGCAAATACATTACTTTCTGAAATCGGAACCCCGTTTTGCAAATAGGCATATGAAACCCCATAACCTCTTGAAAAATCGCCTGGCATTCCTTTCCAAACAGTTTTTGCCAACCAGGGTTGGCTGTTATTTGTTTGTAATGTAAAATTATCCCAGGTGGTTTCCCAATTCAATATTGCCCTGCGTGTTGGTTTTAACATGTATTTATGTGGTGGCCTTGGTTCGAAAAAGGTTTGTAACTGGTTTTGTTGAAAATTTGATTTGTTAAACCACAAAGTAAAAATGTGTTCTTTTAAATCGATATTATTAAAAATATTCCTCCAATTCCAGTTACTGAAACTTTGGTCGAGTTGGTAACGGTAATTATCGGATGGTAAATAAACAATCTTCTCGAAATGGTAAACTGCCTTGGCTAAATCCCCGTCGGTTAGGTACATGCTCCCGAGCAATGTATGCCATGCGTGCGTATTCCAGATCGTAACTTCCCAGGTTTCGTCATTATTTTCGATGTGATGGTTTACACCCACCGCTTTTACTTTGTTTTCCAGTTCATTGGTGAAATAATCGATAATTAAATCTTGGCTGAAATATTGTTTTTCCAAAGAAATGGGGCTGTTGTACAAGGTGTCGTTATCGTAACCGTTTAATCCATAAACAATATTAACACTGTCGATATAAGTACCCGGCGAATTGAGGTAATTATTTACTTCATCTATTGAGGTTAGTGATTCATGAATAAAAGGTACTTTACCGTAAATGCGGACTGCATTAAAATAGGCCCAGGCACGCATACATAAAGCTTCACCATACAGCCTGTCGTAATTATTTATAGGGCTTGCAGGATCAAGAACTTCTGGGTGCTTGTTTTGCAATACTTTAATAAAATTATTACTTGCAGAAATTAGCTTGAAAAAGTTTGTTGGCGAGGCATATTTATTTTCGCTTGTTATGTTGAAATTATAGATTTCAACCATGTCGGCATCGGCGGTTTCTGTAATTTGAAGCAAATCGGCCCTTAATTCGCCAAGAATTACAATTTGTTCCACCAATTCGGCCTGAAGTCCGTATAAGCCCATTTCAATAGAACGATATTCATACCAGTCATCGAATAATTTATCTTCTGTGATATTTATTTCCTGATCAGGATTTAGGAACTCAGTGCATGAAGAAAATAAAATCAGTGATAACAGAAACGCACTGATTGTAATTGTATATTTATTAATGTTTCTCATTTCTATTCAAATAAATACATTATAAACCTAGTTTAATTCCCAAAATAAATTGCCTCGGCTGCGGTGTTTGTCCATAATCTATGCCCTGGCTAATGTGATTATGTGAGTGGCCAAATTCGGGATCGTAGCCTAAATATTTTGTAATCGTAAATATGTTGCTAGCCGAAATATAAAATTGGGCATCTTTAAAAGCCAAAAACTCATTAGGGATTGTATAGTTTAAAGAAATATTTTTTAAACGGAGATACGAACCATCTTCTATCCAACGGGTCGAGAAAGAAGAGTTTCCGATTAAATCGTCAAATTGTGCCCTTGGTACTTCTGTTGTTTGACCTTCAAATTGCCATCTGTCCAATACTTTTGTGCTTTGGTTTTCAAGGCCTACCATATTTTCATTTTCACTTCGTACGTAATTAAATATTTCATTACCAGTTACAAATTGGAAAAATGTATTTAGCGTCCAATTCTTGTATTGAACAGTATTGTTAAATCCTCCAAAATGTTCTGGCATAGAAGAGCCGATAATCGTTTTGTCAAAATTATTAATGACTCCATCGGGAGATCCGTTAGGCCCTGACAAATCGGTAAAAATTGCATCGCCCGCCTTATAGTTTACAAGTTTGTTGTTTACCAAACCTGCTCCCTGTGCCTCTTCAGTTGTTGAATATACCCCTTCGAAAATATACCCGTAAAAACTGTTGGCTTGTTCACCAATGGTATTTACAATTTCTCCTCCCTGTACGTACGTTACTAATTTATCTCCCTTTATTTCTACTATTTCATTTTTATTTGTAGAGTACGAAGCTTGAATGTCCCATTTAAATTTAGGATTGTCGATTAATCTGAAAAACAGGTTTAATTCAATACCGGAATTTTTCATTTTTCCACCATTTTCAGGTCTAAAATCGTAGCCAAAATAAGTTTCGAGTGGGGCGTAAATAAGCAAATTATCTGTTTGCGATTTGTAAATATCAAAAGTGGTACTTAACCTGTTACCCCAAAGCGACAAGTCAATTCCTGCATTAATTTGGGAAACCATTTCGTAAGTTAGCTCATCATTGGGCAGCAGTGCCGGATACAATCCTGATGTTTCCCTGAATTTTATGGCATTATAATAATTTGTAGCATTCGATTCACCGATATCGTCATTTCCCGAACGGCCAAAGGTCAACCTAAGTTTTAACTCTTCCAAAGTAGATTTATCTTTCAGGAACGACTCGTTTGAAATTCTCCAGGCAGCACCTGCAGAATAAAACAGACCAAAAGGCACACCACTTAATTTCATTGTATTTGCTGCATTGTCGCCAACCCTGGAAGAACCGTCGAGAGAAAACGAAGCCATTGCAATGTATTTGTCTTTGTAGCTATAAGTTAGGTTTTCGTATATTGAAAGCCAATTCCATGTGCGGTTTGCGCCACCAATTTCCCTTAAATTGTTTGTACCATCCTGCAACATCCTATATTCATCGTTTTGATGGGCATTTTTAGTAAGTCCCCAGTCATATTCAAATTTATTGCTCAGTATATTTAAACCGGTAATCGTGCTGAAAACATGATCTCTACCTAACTTCTTATTAAATTTCAAATATGTATTGCTATAAAAAGATGTTAAATTGTTATTGGAAGCTTTTGAAACATTAATTGCTTCATCGTTGTAATATCGCTCCATGCCTCGGTTTGGCATAAATAGTTGTTCTTTAAGTACATTGTAGTTTAATCCGAAATTGGAATAAAGAATAAGGTCTTTTTTTAGAGTAGCTTCAAAACCTAAAGCAGATGTAAAATTGAAGTTGTTATTTTTTGCTTCATAGTTATCAATGACTGCCTGGGGGTTACTAACTCCCAACTCATCTACCTGTGCAAGGGTGGTTAATTGTAGCCCGTCCTCATCGTATTGGTATGGGTTTAACATTGGCGATTTGGCCAAACTTGTTAAAATTGGACTGGTTTCTGCAATTTTCCCCGATTCCTTTAATTGAGAGTTATTATAACTGACAGAAACTCCGGCATCCATTTTTAACCAGGTAAAAATGTTTAGTAAACTAACAAATCGGAGATTATAGCCATCGTAGCCTGTGGTTTTAATTATCCCATCGCCATTTATATAACCAAAAGAAAGTCCGTACCGTGCAATTTCGTCCCCGCCTTTTACATTAATGTTGAGGTTTGTAAAAGCTGCATCCGAAAAAATCATGTCCTGCCAATTCGTGGCATGTTGATAATCGATATAACGCTCGTCTTCCGGTGTAAGATATAAATTTGGGAATTCTTCAATAATAAGTTCTTCCTGCAATCCCGAAGAAAACAGCAATTCGCTAACTAAAGTTTTATGCTGGCTTGCGCTCATTTGTGGAATTTGATTTGAAGGAGCCAACGAATACCCGGTTCGTAAATCCAGTTCAATAACTGTTTGAGTAGCACTGGGATCCAATGTTTCGATAAATACTACACCATTTGATGCTTTTGATCCATAAGCTGCTGTTACGGAAGGATCTTTTATAATAGTAATTTGAGAAATATCGAGGGTATTTATTCCTAAAAGCGGGTTATATTCAAACCCTTCGAGGTTTGAACCAAAAACTCCCATTGAATTTATAGGGATTCCATCTACTACATACAGTGGGCGGTTGCTGGCATTTAGCGAATTTATACCTCTTATCATTGTTACAGCGCCGCTTCCCGGATCTCCCGATCGGTTAATAACATGCATTCCGGGTACCCGTCCCTGCATGTATTGATCGACAGAAAGTGCAGTGGTTTTTTTAATATTGTCTGAATTAAGCGTTGAAAATGCTGAAACCATATCACGTTTTAAAATATCCTGAGACAATATTGAAATTACGTCATCGCCCGATTCTATTTCTTTATTTGTAAGATAAATGGTAAGAACTTCCCTGTTGTTTAAGAATACCCTTTTGTTTTTGTAATCGCTCGAAGGGGAGATGTTTAACCATTCGCTACCGGTTAAAGCTTTTAAAGTAAATTCGCCTTCCTGGTTTGTTACTGCAGGTAATTCAAAAGCCCCCTCAATACCCACTGAAACATTAGCAACGGGCTGATTTGCACCATTTACGATAGTTCCTTTTATGAGCAAAGTGTCTTGGGCAAAAGCTGTTGAAATGCCTATTATCAGAAACGCTGTTAAAACAGCCAGCTTTCTAAAATCTGTTAAGAAGAATCGATAATTCATTATTACACTGGTTTGCACTTGATGCAATTTTATTTTTTTTATAAAATATGTCATCAATTTGCCTGATTTATAATCCAAAAGCATATTGTTCACTTTATTAAAGTGCTTATTACAAGTTATTATGTTGTATGTTCTCTTCACTATTAAATTCAATATTTACGCTTAATCGGCAGCTGGTACAAATTCAATGTAATCGATTACTAAACCGTTGCTCACAACAAAACCCGGCTTTTTATATTCAAACCTTATTGTTGCTTTGCCGTATTCCTGTAAATTATCAACATACATATCAAAACTATTAAACCTGCCGTCAGGGAGATACCTTGCCCCGGTTACACTAAACATTAGGCCTCTGTATAATATGTAGTCGTAATAATCGAATGTCTTAACCAATTCATCGTTTATATAGATATCGTAAACACCCCCGATATCCATGTGAGTCCTTACTATCATTACATATTTTCTTGGGAATAAACTTGGGCTTTTGAATTCAACTGAATACTCCCCGGAATATCCTTTGGGGAAAGGCACCCTTACTATGGAATCGTTTGATGCTGTTGTAATAAATTCCCTTAGCGGAATAACAGAAATGCCACTATTTACGGTTACACTATCTGTCCAGGAATATCGGTTTACACCTGTTTCTTTTAATAACCATTCAGCTTCAAGTTTTGTCCCGCCCAGGTATAAGGAGTCGGGTATTGCGTAATTTTGATAATTGTAGGCATATCCGTTGCTGCATAGTGTTTTTTCGATAGGTATATAATCAATAACAATACTGTCACCTAGAATATTTTGTAATTTTAATGTGTCTTTTTCCGATTCCCAAATAAATTCTTCAGGTTCAAGCATATTTAAAAATACCCCTTGTTCTAATAAATGTGGGAATAGAATATTTTCCTGCCATTTGATTGGTATATCGCCATGGTTGTTATAATTACTACCAAGAGCATCTGCCATTATGTCCAGCGCTGCGTTATAATCGTCTTCTTTAGGAAAAACAATGGTGCTGGTAAGATTTCGGAACTCATGTTTTACCGGAAAATATTTATATTCAAATTTATTATAAATGATAGAAACCGTATCATAAATAGTATTTCCATCTTCGTCAAAACCAATCGGCTTGCTTTTTTCCTTGTCCAGGATAATTGAATCCTGACCATCGATGTAGTTACTTAAAAACGGATTAGTTAACACAAAATATTCGTACAGGTTTGCTTTTGGTTCAACCACTTTTTCCATAACAAAATATTTTCCATTTAAGAACAAGGGGCTTTCCGAATCAGCGTTTATTCCATCAATCATTACAGTTTTTCCATATTTCTCGAATAGCGCAAATTTTTCAGTTAAAGTTTGGACTTTTCGTTTTCCCTCAATGTTCCCCGACTGTATAAAATGAGGAGCAATGTGATAAGCCAAAAGCACGTCGGTAATTGAATTTGTACTTGTATATTCTGCAATTGCGTCGTTGGTTGGCGCAAAAATAGTGTATGGAATATCTGTTTGAAACAAAGTGTCAGCCTGATGTTCTTTTAAAATTTGAACAAAAGTTGAAATTTTTGGATCGCTTTGCATGGCATCCCAAATGTTTTTATCGACCGTTTCCGGATAAACATTATAGTGATCGTCCCATTGTTTGGTGCATGCCACCAAAAGGGAAACAAAGATTGCAAAAACTAATATGCCTATTTTAAAGTTCATTTTTAGTTTAATTTAAATTGGTTCAAAACGAATATAATCCCATAAGAATCGTCCTGGTATTAAGGGCCTGATTTCTACCTTGTGAGAATCATATCTTTGAAAATCAATAGTTCCCAATAAGATGCTTTGAAATGGGTAGTTAGAACTGCCACCGATTGATAAATCCACCAGTCCGCTTACTTTTTTATCATCAATAAAAACTTCTACCAAAGCATTTCGTGAATTAAATGCTTCTGCACCAAGAAACACCTCATATTTCCCTTGTATTATTTTGGGAATTTCGTACGAAATAATAAAATCGCCTTCAATTTCCAGGTAATCGTTTCCCCATGCAGAAGTATTTTGTTCTCCTAATTCTACAAAAAACAGATCGGCTCCAGACCATTTAATACTGTTTAATGATTGTTTGTCTTCGATAAGATATGTCCCTATTTCCCTTCGGAAACCTGTAATTAACGGCTCTTCCCAAAATTCATAGGTTTTAATTGAACGGGAGGGTGTTTGTTGTTTCATAATCCTATCGATAAAATGAATAGCCCCACTTTGTGTTAAAACATTACTTTCATCATACAAAAATCCTATGTAATCGATAAATGTTGAATCTGTCTGGACAATAATAGTGTCATATATTTCTTTTCCCTTATTTATTGCAAGGTCAATGCCATTTCCGTTTATGTTCAACGGAATCTCAGAAAAGGTTGTGTAGTTTGAGCTTACACCTTCAAAATTGTCGATAAACATACTTCCTGTTAAAACATGATATGCAACAAAGTTGTACAATGGATTAGTGGTATTTGTATAATCGCTGTTATCGGGGCTAATAAGATTTGCGAGATCGTTTACCGAGTTGACACCGAATTTTTGGAATATTGCATCGGGTTCAATCAACATGGTAACAGGTTGCAAATTTTCATCTTCTTTGATATTTATATCTACAATCGACTGCAAGCCGGTCACATCTATTGCTGCTTTAAAAATTGAATAACCTGTATTTAGCCCTAACCACTCATAACTTGTAAATGTAACTGGTTGTAAAGCAGTTTGGATAAGATGGACATACCCGTTTGATACTTCAATGTTTGGATAAATGACAGCTGCCTGGTTATTTATTTTATAATACGAAGTATCTGTTTCAATCACAAAACTTACTGTTAAAAAATCATTCGATAATGTAGGTTCAGAAAATGCGCCAAAAGGAAAATCATTCGTGTGCACGCCCATATTTACTACATGATATCTGCTAAATGCTGCTGCATATTCGACATTACTTAAAATAGCTTCCAATGAATTGAATTGCTCGTTTTTACTAATGAAGTCGTTAACAGCGTTATTGTCGGGCAAAAACAGGGTGTAACCAACTCCGTCGGGATTGTAGGCACTCAATGTTTTATCTATCCCCCCTTTTTCAAGTATAGAAATAAAACTCGAAAAATTTTCTTTGTTCTCCATCAGGTAGTTGTAAATAGTAAATTGCTCGGCATCCTCGAAGCCTGCAACACGTTCAGGTTCCTGACATGAACTAAGTACAACTACAACAAATAAACTTAATATGTATATAATTTTTTTCATATTAAAAATCATAATACGGGTTTTGGACTAAATTTTTGTTACGCTCAATTTCATCTTCAAATATGGGCAAATACCAACCTAAGGGATTGGTTAATTTTGCCGCCAATATTCTTTTTTGTGTTGAAGGTACATTGCTTACAATGATTTCAATCAACTTATCTTTTCTGGCAAAATTATTTCTTCGCCCCATTCTTAGCAAATCGAACCAACGTTTTCCTTCATAAGCCAGTTCAAGGGCCCTTTCGTTCATAATGGCATCTTCATAAGCATTTGGCGAATTGGCAATCGGCATTGGTTGCACGCTGCCCCGGTCCCTGATTTCGATAATAATATTCATTGCTTCCTGATACCTTTCCAACTGCGACAATGCCTCAGCTTTCATTAATAACACATCAGCCAGTCGATATACTATCCAGTTGCTACTGTTTTGATAAGAACCTGATCTTACACTCTGTCCGTCGGGTGCCATCCCAACATATTTCCAAATAATAAATTCATCTTCACCATATTTTTTAATCGTAACATCTTCTCCACGAACCAGTTCACTGGCAAACTCAAAGGCGAACATCTCCAATGCTTTTTGACTTGGGATGTATTGACTACTGTTTCGGTTCATTGTTCCGTAAAGGCCATTTTTCTGGTTTAAGTTATCGTCGAACTGGAATTCAAAAATACCTTCGAGCGAATTTCCCGGGAAAAACATTTCGAACCATCTTCCACCTGGCATCAGTGTATATTCAATATTATTTTCTATAGCCTGTACATGTTCGATTACAGCTTCGTAGTTAAACCTCCATAATTCAATATCAGCCAGCAATGCATCGAAAGAAGCCTTGGAAGCCCGGCCTTTATTTTCCCTTATTGTTGCAAACCCGCCCGATGGCGCAAATGTCCTGTATTCTTCTAAATCGCTTACTAACTGGTTCAGGATTACTTCTTCGCTTGATTTTGTTACGTAAAAATCGGCATCGTCAGTTTCACTTGGTTCTAGTATTAATGGAACTTCTTTGTAAAGCCGTACCAGATAAAAGTAAGCTAAGCTTCTCAGGAAATAGGCTTCGGCCATTAAACCCTGTTTTTTATAATCGGTAAACGTATTATCCATTTCCTGCACCAAGGGAGCATTTTTGATGACCTCGTTACAATAGTTGATTACTTTGTAGAAATTACTCCAGTTACATATCCCGTTGTCTGGGTAAATATTATTTTCCATCAGTAACTGTTCTCCCGTTCCCTGGTTAACATCTCCTTCGAGCATATCTCCCCTTATCTCGCCAAAAATAAACAGGTTTCGGTTTAACCCGGCAAAAGATTCATACGAAGCCATTAAAACCGCTTCTACGTCTTCCTTTGTTTTCCAGAATTCTTCCCGGATTAACCCATTCGGAGGGATCAACTCCAGCCAATCGTTGCAAGAGAATTGTGCAAAAACCATGAAGATTACCAGCAAATATTTAATTTTTTTAATCATCGTTTAATAATTTAGAATCCAACACCAATACTAATAGTATATACTTTCGGGGGCGGGGTCCTGGCATAGTCAACCCCTATCCAAAACGGATCGGTTGCGTCCTGGCTAATTTCCGGATCTTGTCCGCTATAATTTGTAAAAGTGTACAATTTACGGGTACTTAGTGCAATATTAGCTTTACGTACACCTATTTTATTGCATAGTTCCTTACTTAAGCGATATGAGATTTTTACGTTATTTAGCCGTAAAAAATCTCCTTTTTCAACGTATCGATCTGAACCCAGGTTGTTTGCCGGATGATTTAGATACGCTCTTGGCAGCATTCCTTCTTCGTCTTGCCCCTGGACCCGCCACCGGCTTAAAACGGCTTTACTTTGGTTGTCGCGGTTATTCATCCCCTCGGTTTGCATGGCAATCCCATTTACGATATCAAATCCGAGGCGGTAATGAAATGATGTGGAAAAGTCGAAATTTTTATATTTTACAGTTGTCCCAAATCCACCGATAAAATTTGGGTTTGAATCGCCAATATAAACTACATCGTTTAAGTCGATTTTACCATCATTATTTATATCTTCATAAATTGGATCGCCTCCTTTAAAAGTATAAGAATCAGTGTATCTTAGCGGAATAGGCCTTCCTTCGCTATCGTGTAATGTGTTCCCGTCGGCGTCCCTGGCCACTACATCTTCATCGCTTGCCCACACCCCCAAATAGCGGAAACCAAAAAACGAACCAATAGGCTCACCTTCAACCACCCTTAATGGATATTGTTCGTTGCCAATCGAAGTAGAACGTTCGCTATTAAAGTTTTCAGGAAGTTTATTAAATGAATTGATGTTTTGCGAAGTATTGAAATTAACTGACCACAACCAATCTTTTGTCCTAATAATTTTAAAATCGGCCATTAGTTCCCAACCGTTATTTGTCATCTGGCCGCCATTTAAATAAGTTAATTCCGAGTATCCAGATGTATAAGGTATTTGGTAAGGGTCGAAGAGCAGGTCGTTGGTTACTTTTTCATATATATCGGCTTCGAAATAAACCCTTTCTTTAAACAAATTTAATTCCAGCCCAAAATCGTAAGAAGAGATTTTTTCCCACCTTAAATTGTTCAGCTGAATTCCCTGAGGGGCAACAGCAGGTTCTAATATATAACTTCCTGTACCCGTTGATTGGTAAGTTGCAAACCGGGCATAAACATTACCTGGTTGCCTGCCCGATACTCCCCAACTGGCACGCAACATACTTTCGTCCAGCCAGGTAAGCGATTCTAAAAATGATTCATTAGAAAATCTCCATCCTGCTGATAAACCCTGGAACAGTCCCCAACGGTTATTTGCGCCAAAAGAAGAGTGTGCATCGGCTGTTAACACTGCCTGGAACATATATCTGTCTAACAATTTGTAATTAAGGTTATTTACGCTCCTTGTTAACCTGTTTTCGCCCGAACCGGTACCTATCCAATTTATTTGTGCATCAATGGCCGGATCCTGGATGTCGGTACTTGGAGTGCGGTTACTTTGAATGTTCATCCATTCGTATCCTGCTTGTTCCGTAATCCAGGTAAAAGCTCCTGACAACTCATGATTTTCATTTTTAAAAGGTGAATTAAACGCAATTTGTGTTTCAGTACGTATTTGCCGGTTTAAAGAGTTGCCTTCTTCGGCTTTGTTAATATTCCATTGCAGCCAATCTGCTCCTATTGCATTGTATGGGAGGTAATTTTTAGATTTTTCACCTGCATATTGAAAAGAAATAGTTTCACGGAAAGTTAACCAGTCGTTAAAACGGTATTGTAAGGTAAATGTATTTTCTAATTGATTTCTATTCTTGTCGTTTTTTCCAAGATGGGCAACAGCCACTGGGTTAAAATAGGTAACCCCATCGCCCTGATAGCTTTGGATAGGCGTAAAGTATTCACCTGTAGGGTTTCCATTGGCATCGTATTCCCAAATGCTCATGTTGGGTGCTTTTATATAGGCCATTTCCCTTATATTTCTAGACTTCCAATAGTTACCTTGTAGTGAAACATTTCCGTCGGTTATACTTGATGTGTAATTAAATTTTACCTGAAACAATAATTTAGTTGATAGAAAATAGTCAAGGTTTACCCGGGTAGAAAACCTTTTATATCCGGTATTGATTGTAGTTCCGCCTTCATCTAAATAACTGAATGAAGTAAAATACCTGGTTTTTTCACCTCCTCCCGATACACTGAAATAGTGATCGTGAGTAATTCCATTTTTGGTAATTTCTTTTAACCAATCAGTATTTGCTGAATAATTATAAAAATCAAAATAATCTTTGTTATAAGCTATTTCAGGTGGGATTTCGAAAACTCCTCTTGCATTATGCCATTCTTCTAATTGCAGCATAATGTATTCGTCGCCGTTTAACATTGGTATAGGGGGGGGTTGAACGTTTAAATTATTACGGTATTGATAATCGAACTGCACTTTGCCCATTCTCCCTTTGTGTGTTTCTATCAACAAAACACCATCTGCCCCCTGGGAACCGTATATTGCTGTTGACGCGGCATCTTTTAAAACTTCGATAGATTTAATATCTTGTAGCGCAATATTTATAAGGTTACTGATATCTTCAGTGTCGGCAGAACTTAAATCAAAACTGTTGTCAACCCTGAATTGTGGGATTCCATCTATTACTATCAATGGTTGGTTATTTCCCATTGAACTTAATCCCCGAATAACCAATTGAGACCCTGATCCGGGGTCGCCTGAAGCAGCAATAATATCTAATCCACTTACTTTTCCCTGAAGTGCGTCGGCGGCAGATAATACCCCTGCGTCCTGCATATCCATTAAATCAATTTTAACACTTGATGAGGCTTTGTCACGGTCATCGATATTTGTTAACGAATTGGTTGATTTTGCTTCTGCGGTAATTGTAACCTCCCCAAGTGCAACATCGTCTGACTGCAATACGACCATTATTGATTTATTGGGATCAACTTCTATTTCTTGTGCTTTGTATCCAATTACACTGATTTTTACAATGTTTGTTGGATCGAGCATTTGTAAAACAAAGTCGCCATTAACGTTGGTGATTGTTCCGTTAACAACGCGGTTTTCTTTATCGTATTCAACTACATTGGCACCAATAATTGTTGTTTTGTCGAAGTCGTCGATAACACGCCCCCTGATAATTGTTTTTTGCTGGGCAACAACCGTAAAAAAATTACATAGTGCTATGATGAGAATTATTGCTGATTTGAGTTTTTTCATCTTATTCACAAACCTTTGGTTTAATTATTCTGAAAATTGATCTTATCATTTAATTGGTATCCAATTCTTCTACAATCAATACTTTACTTATTTCGTGTATGACCGCATTATTGTACATCACCGGAAATACTTCCTGCCCAGTACCTAAATTAATCCCTGTAAGCATATTTGTACCTTCAGATTCAGGTATTTCTACATAATCAGTCCCTTCTTTTCCCTTTATTTTGATTATGTCAATATTCGGTTCAATATATATTTTTGTATATTTTACTGAATAAGGAGTTGAGTTTTCGTCAATCCTTGCTGTTTCATAATAACCAGGAGGTTTTATTCCGTCGGTAAAAATAATATTGCCTTGAACAAAGTGTAACTTCAATAAATTTTTCAGCTCGGTAATTGGTAAAGAATTTACATTTGCACTGTCCAATACTTCATCGCCTGGCACAAGTACTGTATAAAATTCATTGTTCGAAAGAAAATTATAGCGGAACAGTTTATCATCTGTTAAACCTGCTTTTCTCAACAAAGCATGAAATTTTGGGTACTGTATTGATATTTTTGAAAACAAAGTTGAACTGGTAAAACTAAACCAATTGTCAATTTCGTATGTAGTCCCATTATCCGCATCGGCTCCTAAAGCAATCGGGAATTCAGGCATAATAACAGATCCACGGTACCCATCAGTTGTAGATCCGGTTCCTTTAATTTCTCCTGTTTCATTATTTACAACAATGTAATTTCCCGCTAAATTCGGGATAAATTCTTTTTTTGCGATACCTTTTGGCTGTTCGGTTGCTACATGGTTTAACAGCAATGTCCGCAAATCGCTATTT
>Ga0008651_10001439_pt1 | contig 13740 bp, 10 predicted proteins | sample SaaInlV_200m_DNA_6_FD_59173 | JGI IMG/M metagenome (GOLD analysis project Ga0008651, IMG submission 59173) | Marine microbial communities from expanding oxygen minimum zones in the Saanich Inlet - SI037_S2LV_200m_DNA | ecosystem: Environmental > Aquatic > Marine > Intertidal zone ...
CTTCCGACTCCAGCGACATGTAACGGAGGAAGAAAAGGAACCTGGAATCGCGGTGAAACAGGTCAACCAGCTTGCTGACCTGCGACAGCGTGCCGATCACGGTGATTTCTATGGGAATGACATTGTACAGTCCCTCTTCGCGCTCGCCCAATTGCATCGGTCGGCGAAGGTCACTCAGCTCACTGACCTCAGCCAAGCCAACCAGCCTGACGATCTCTCTCACGACTGTGAGCTGCCTGAGAATGCCGGGCACATGGGAAGCGTGGGGCAGGGAATTTGCCTTGGCCAGTGTATCGAACGAGAAGTACTTGCAGCCTGTCCCCGGCATGATGTTCTTGTCTTGGAGATCCCGGTTCATGGCCCGGATGTCGTTGTCCAGGATGCGAACACACTCGAGCGACGTGGGAGGTCGCTCGCGAGGGATTCGATACTGCTTGGTAAGTAAAGTGCGGAGGTCGCGGAACTTCCCGCGCACAAGTTCCGCGTTCTGCCGGGCAATCAACAGGTTGCTCTTGGTGAGCCCGTAGCTGTTGCTCGCTATCTTTTTGTAGAACTCCTTCTGACGGGTGACTTTGTCAGCCAGATCCGACGCCGTTGAGGAGGCCTGCTTGATTCCCAGGATGATAAAGACCGCCAACGCGAGACAAGCGATCGCGTAGATGATCAGGCCCATATTTTTTCGTATCAGATCCATGAACGAACCTTATCTCGTTCCGTTCCTGCCCAGGCCCATCATCAACCGAACGGAAGATGTCCGGAAGGGCCTCACAGCGTCTACTTGGCCTTATAGAAAGCCAGCGGTTCCACCAACTTCACCTGCAGCGAGAACGTACTCAGATTCTGTACAACGTTCGGCGGTTGGTAGATGACGATGCCGGTAAAATTATCGTCTTCATCAAAGAGCTCAGAAGCCTGGAGACGGGCCACATAGGTCAACTCCGGTGTAGCCTTGGGTTCCACCGGCTTCTTCTTCGCCTCGTCGTCATCGTCGTCATCGTCGTCGTTGCCCTGAAGCGGATCACGGGGGCCGTCCTCATCCTGCTCATCTGCCTTCCCGTCATCATCGTCGCCATCGCCATCATCGGCGTTGCCACGGCCTCGGCCTATCGCTCCCCGGGCCTCCATCACAACGCTATGTCCATAGAGCTCGATCCCGGTGACCATCGCCTCTCCTCCGCTGTCGCCGCCACCGCCACCGCCCATTCCCATGCCCATACCCCCGTCGCCCATGCCCATTCCCATTCCGCCTTCCGCGCCACCCTCAGCCCCCATTCCCATCTCCATGGCCCCGTCGCCGCCGCCGCTGTTGCCCATGCCCATGCCGGTGCCTTGAGTGGTCGTCGTGCCACTGGCCGCCCGGACGGACTTGATTTCGCCGATGATCGGCTTCACACTCACGAGCCAAAGGCCTTCAGGGCGCAGGCGGAACAGCTCGTTGTAGAGGCGGGGCCAGATCATCCGTTCGCCGAGCTTGGCTTCGACTTCGGCATACTGAGCCTGCACACTGTCAACTTCGCTTCGCGCCTCACGGATCTTCTTGTCCAACGTGTCGAGCTTGACGATGTTCTTGTCGGTTTTCTCATGGACGCCCTGATAGAGCACGGCGCGCTGTTTGTTGGCCAACAAGGCAATCAACAGAATGAGGATCATACAGGCGAGAACGGCAAAAACGTAGGGCTTCTTCTTCTTGAAGGCCTGCTGACGGCGAATCGTCTCCGGAATCAGGCTCACCTCAATCGGGCAGGGCATGTGGTACCGCAATCCCAGCCCGATCACCTCGCTGAACATGTGAGCGACTTCCTGGAGACGCTGGCGATTGATGTCGGGGCCCAAGTTCACGACCTGGAAGGGATTCAGGTAATGGACCTCCATCCGGAGCTTCTCCGCGAAGAAGTGGTCCGTATAGGTCATGGTCGAGCTGCCGCCGGTCAGGAAAAGAGCGCTGGGGCGATTGCCCTTCTGGTGAGCCCGATAGACGCTGATTGACCGATTGATCTCACCGTGCAGCCGGGCCATGACATTCCGTATGATCTTGGAAACGGCCGCAGCCACCTCTGACTCAGGCTCGGCGTAGGCTCCGCCCAGGGCGACGAAGCCGTGCCGCCGTTTCAGTTCCTCAGCCTCGGCAAAGCCGATTCCGAATTCCTTTGCGATCTGCTGGGTGATCGAGTGGCCGGCAATAGGGATCGTGCGAGCAAAGAAACGGTTGCGATCCGCAAACAGGAGATTGGTGCTCCGCCCGCCGATGTTGAGGACCATCGCGCAGTCCTGGTCACCGACGTGGTTGGCCCGGGCGGCGTTGTAACAGGCTGCGGGCGCAACGTCAACTCGGATGGGCTCCAACCCAACCGCCTGGACAGCGCCGGTCATCTGCTCGACGATCTCGTTCTTGATCACGACGAACATCACGTCCATTTCCTCGGCTTCCGGATTGGCGATCAACTGGTAATCCCAGATGACCTCTTCCATAGGAAACGGAACATTCTGCCGCGCCTCGAACTCCACGATCTGTCGTACACGACTCTCTTCCTCAGAGACCGGGGGGAGCTTAACAAAACGGGTGAAGGCCGCCTGGCCGGAGATCGAGAGCATACAGCGGCGGGAGGTGAAGTTGTTCTCAACGAGCATCTGGCGCAGAAGACCGGCGACGACGACGGAGCGGGAACTCTCGGTGAGTTCCTCCTCATACTCCCGTTGGGTGAAGCCAATAAGGGATACCCCTTCCTTGGGGTACTCGAACTCGCCAACCTTGATGCTTGTAGCACCAATGTCGATGGCCAGTACTCGGTCTACACGCGCCATGTTGAGGTTTCCGCGAAGGGGTCTTTAGAGGATGCCGTTGAAGGGCCCTTCCATCAACGGCGGGGCTTGAGATGCTCGTAAAAGTCGTAATCAAGAGGAGCGAAGGGCGTCTCATCCCGGGTCATCAGCTCGTTCTCCCGGATATGGACACGCGGTTCTCGCGCTTCCCACCACGTGCCGCGAAGATCCTTGGATTTTGCCTCACGGTACGTGTCTGAGGATTCCCCATTGACCTTTGTCCGCACGTAGATGCCAATATCGTTCTTGTTTATTCGGTCTGTTCCATAGTAACGACGAATGAACGCAGGACGCAGGTATACGACAGCGTGATGAGTCGCGCCCTTCGCCGTTTCAACGTCGACGTAAGTCACGGTTCGCTTTAAGAGAAACGGCTTTGACGATGACTTGGGGGAAAGAATGACAGACCATTCGAGTTCCACTTCATCCAGCCAACCCCGGTCGCCGCCGCGGGCTTCATACTCGACGGTGATCTGGTACCACCTGTACTCACGGGTGGCACGAGGATTGCTCATCGCCTGGAACTCGGGACTGTCCTTGTGTTGAAGGTCCAAGTCCGTGATCCGTAAGGCCCCGCGCTTCTTGGCCTGGCCTGAAGCAGGAGCACAGCAGAAGGATACAACAAGGGCGAAACAAGCAGCGTATGACAGCAAACGGGTTGTGGTCATATAGGGCCCACTCCTGAACAGCATACTCCGCCGTACGAGGTCTCGCTTCCGGGGACGAACCCGGAGCCCGTTCTCCAGCCTCCGTAGAGGTTCTGACCACGGTCGACTACTAGCGGATTTCTTCGAGCAAAAGCGACACAATCATCACGTCAGTCGAGGCACAATGCCGGGACAGTATAGCACTTCCGAAAGTCAACACAAGCTACTAAAGGTAGCCTCGGAATCGCGCAAAATCAAGTATCGTGCCCCGTGCCTGCGCCTCGGAGGGCCTGCGCCGGCCTATCGCTGCCCCATGCGACTCGGGTAACTGACGCCTCCGTCCGGAGAGAGACAACTGCTCCGGGTCAGTCCCGTCTGGATGACCACCGTAACCTGGACTGCATGGTTGGTTGCAGCCGGGCCGAGTTTCCGAAATTGGCCTCGGCTACAGCCGCGGACAGGGCCAACGGCACCCTCGACTTCGCGGAAGTGACTCGCCCCTCCATCTCCTTTGTGCGGGCCACCATTTCCTGCTGGGCCGCGATGGCGGCGGCCCGCCTGACCTCGGCCTGTGCCTGGGCGATGCGCTTGTCCGCTCCGGCCTGTGCCGACTTGAGACGGGCCGATATGTTGTCCAGCACGTCGATGTCGGATATGTCGACCGACACGATCTCGAAGCACGTGCCGCTGTCAAGGCCACGGGCCAGGATGTGTTCAGATATGAGCTCGGGCTTCTCCAGGATCTCCCGATGAGATGGGGCACGCCCGATCGCGGAGACAATTCCCTCTCCCACGCGGGCCACGATGGTGTCTGCCCCGGCTCCGCCCACCAGCCGGTCAAGTTGCGTCCGGACGGTGATCCGAGCTCGGGCAGCGAGGCGAATTCCGTCCCGAGATACACCGGAGAGAGCATCTTTCTGAGCGGTTGCGGGAGGACAGACAAGAACCTTCGGCTGCACCCGCGTATTGACGGCATCGACGACATCGCGCCCGGCCAGGTCAATGGCGGCAAGCATGGCAAAGTCGACATCCAGACCAGCTTTGCTGGCCGACACGAGGGCGTCCGCTACACCGTCCAGATCGCCCCCGGACATCACATGGACCTGCAAGTCATCCAGGCGGACCTCGAGACCCGCTTTGTAGAGGGTGATCATGGCTCGAACGACCCTGGCAGGATCAATCTGCCGAAGACGCATCACAACCATATCAAGAAGCCCAACCGGGACGCCGGCAGCCTTCACCTGCGGCCAAAGGTCGATGAAGACCAGGACCACGGCCCCGACCACGAGGAGAACCACGACCGCCAAAGCAACCGCAACCCCGATCAGTATCTGAAGCACTGGTGTCATGTGGTGTGTCCCATCATTCGGGGGGAAGCCGGATCAGGTCGCTCGGTAGTTGGGGGCGTCTTTGATGACCTTGACGTCATGCGGATGGGCCTCCTGGCGGCCGGCGGCGGTCACCCGCACAAAGCGCCCCTTGCTCTGGAGTTCAGGCACGGTGCGAGCCCCACAATACCCGAGGGAGAAACGCAGCCCTCCCGCATATTGGTGAATGACGTCGGAGAGACATCCACGGTAGGGGATCATTCCCTCAATACCTTGGGGGACAAGCTTCTCGGCTTCCACCCCATGCTGGCTGTAGCGCTCGCGGCTTCCCTGCCCCGTCTTCATGGCGTCCAGACTCCCCATCCCCCGGTAGAGAACGTAGGGGCGGCCCTGGTGCAGAATGCGTTCCCCCGGACTCTCGTCAGTTCCAGCGAGGACAGATCCCATCATCACACAATCGGCACCGGCTGCCAAGGCCTTGGCCACGTCGCCGGAGTAGGTGATCCCGCCATCAGCAATGATTGGTATCTCCCCTTGAACGGCCTGCGAAGCCCGGTAAATGGCCGTCACCTGTGGGATTCCGACTCCCGCGACGATGCGTGTCGTACAGATCGAGCCCGGACCAATTCCGACCTTGATGGCATCGGCTCCGGCATCCAGCAACGCCCGAGCGCCTTCACCAGTGCCAATGTTGCCCGCCACCACGTCGAGATCTGAGTAGGCCTTCTTCAACTGGTCAATGGTCTCGATGACCCCCTTTGAGTGCCCATGTGCCGTGTCGATAACCAGCGCATCGACGTCGGCGTCGACGAGGGCCTCGATCCTCTCCTCGTCAAATGGGCTGATCGCGGCAGCGACACGCAAACGGTGTCGAGCATCACGGTTGTAGGCCGGCTCGACGTTGTCGATCAAGGTCCGGACATCGTGGAAACTGTAAAGGCCGCGAAGGCAGAAGTCGCCATCGACAATCGGGAGTTTGCCCACCTTGTTGCGCAGCATCGTCTCGAAGGCCTGTACCATGGTCGTCTCAGGGGGTGCGACAATGGGCTCCCGAGACATTACCTCCGAGACCGGAACACCGTAGTTGGTGAGAAACTTGAGGTCGCGGGATGTCAGGATGCCGACCAGGCGATCATTGTCGTCAATGATGGGGAAGCCGCTGAACTTGTAGCTGTTGCGGTCCTTCTCCTCAAGCACCTCTGAGACCAGCATGTCGTCCCGGAAAACGATGGGGCTGGTGATGAGGCCGTTCAAGTAGTGCTTGACCCTGGCCACCTCGGCCGCCTGCTCACGCGGGGTCAGATTCTTGTGGACGACGCCTATGCCGCCGAGAGAGGCCACCGCAATCGCCATCTCGCTCTCGGTTACGGTATCCATAGCCGCGCTGACGAAAGGCACGTTGAGCGCAATATTGCGGCTGAAACGAGAGGCAACATCGGCCTCGGCAGGAAGGAAATCAGCGTACTGCGTTTCCAGGGAAACGTCATCAAACGTCAGGCCCAGGTTCCCCTGTTGGGCCATGAAGGCATCAAGGACGGGATTCGGCACGGGTGTTACCTCCAAGTGCGTCGGGTGATCAGGACGACCGAAGACAGGAACGGCTATGCCGCACACCTATCACCTTTTCCCAGGAAATTTACACGATCCACACGCAACATGCAACCGTGGAAATCACCTTGGGGAGCATCCGACAGGAATGGCCTGACGGCGCCTCCTGAGCCGCAGATCAGGCACCCAGTCCGGGCTGGAATCGCATGAAAGAGAGAGCGCCGGCAGCGGCTACTCGTCAGCTGAGGTATCCGCTGGCCGGACGATAACCCGCTTCAGTCCCTCGCCTTCCTCCGGTCCACTTTCCGTGACGATGCCATCGTAGTCGCGGAGGGTCACGTGGACGACGCGGCGGTCGCGGGCATTCAGTGGGGCGGTCGACTTTTCCTGCCCCCACCGCTCAACTTCCTTGGCGGCGTCATTGGCCATCTGCTCTAGTCGTTCGCTATCCACTGGAGCGCCTCCACGCCGACGCGCTGGAGCCTTCCGCTGGTAGCCGTCCACGTCGAGAGCTATCCACGGGAACTTGCCGTATTTCTTGCGCATCATCCGATTGAGCAGCAGTTCCATGCTCTGGAGGTAGTGCCCTTTGCGGCCAATGAGACGTCCGGGCTCGTCAGTCTTGAGGCTGAGAGTAATCCCCTGGCTGTCCTCCAGCTCATTGATCTCGACTGTAAAGCCAAGCAGCTCAACCATCCGGTTGAGGCTGGACACCCCGTGTTCCTTCTGTTCAGGCGTGACGTCCATTCCTTAACTCCTTCGTTGCGTGCGGCTTTGTGCCGCGGGGAGAGCAGTTTCTCGTCCTATCCCGGCAAGGCCCACGTGCTCGGCAGCATTTCGGTGCCTCCCGACGCGCAGTGAGGGCGCCCGGAAGGGTGGGGTAACGGCGCTTGCGCGGAAAAACTCAGCTCTCCGGTTTCTTCTCGAGTCTGCGACTCACAAGAGTTTGCACGATCGTGAGGATTTGGTTAACGGTCCAGTAAAGGGTAAGTCCCGCCGGCATGCTGTAGAAGATGAACATGAAAAACACGCTCATGAACATCATCATGCGCGCCTGTGAGGGGTCGGCTGATGACGGCATCATCTTCTGCTGACCGAGCATACTGACGGCCATCAGGATCGCCAGGGGCCGAATGGGAACACCGAAGGGATCGGCGATCGTGTCAGGAACAGACAGATCAGCGACCCAGAGAAACTCCGCCTGTCGAAGCTCAATGGCACTTCGGAACGTATTGAAGAGGGCGAAAAAGACAGGGATCTGCAGGAACATCGGCATACATCCGCCAAGGGGGCTGACGTTGTGCTCCTTGTAGAGCTCCATGACTTTGCGGTTCATCTTCTCGGGCTGATCGCCGTGCTTCTCCCGAAGCTCCTTTACCAACGGCTGAATGGCCTGCATCTTCCGCATGGAGGCCGTGCTACGGTGGGTCAGGGGCCAGAAGAGCATTTTGATCACAAACGTGATGACGATGATAGCGAAGCCATAGCCCCACCGATGATCAAAGAACGCACTCAGAGCCAGAAGTGCAGTCAGAATGCGTCCGGAAATCCAGGCCATCCACCGTGGGTGGAGACCGAAGAACAGATCCATCCGCATAACGGAAAGGAGCCGGTTGTCGATCTGCTTGAGTAGTCCGTATTGCTTGGGTCCGGCGTAGCACGAGAGCTCCCAGGTGCGGTCCTGCCCGGGCTCGAGCGTTCCACCATCCAGAAGAACTCCAGCATACAGCCAGGGGTTCGCGCTCTTGGGGTCGTCACCCGCAGAGATGGTGCCCACGGCCACGCCGGGGAAAGGGTCGGAAGCCGATGCAACGTAGAACAGGAAGTACTTGGTGTGAACGGCGACCCACTCGGTCGGTCGTTCTGACAGGGCTCTGGCGGCCTCTCCCTTCAATTTCCCCAGCTTCTTGACCGAATAGCCTTTGGGGCGCTCCTCACCGACAAACGCAACGTCGATGCCGGCATTCATCGCGGCCATTCGCTTTGATCCCCCCGCAGCCCCCACAGGGTTTGCGGGGAGGGCACCACAACTCACGGGCAAGCTCGGAATGGCCGCGGCCAAAGCACCCCCGTTGCGGATCGATATTCGGTAGGAGAGCTGATAAGGACTGTCGGGCAGGACCTCCCACGTCTGAGTCAGCGTGAGGCCGCCTTGGAGGCCGCTCCGGACGACGAGTACGGTGTCCGTGGACTCCATGACCTCTGTGGTCTCTGCGCGGCCCCAAGGTGTCTGTCCCAGCACGACGGCACAGAGCGGTTGCTGGTAACGCCCAAGCTGGACCGCCTGAGTCCGGTCGTCCGAAAGGTAATTGCCAAGGGATACGGTACTGATCCCGGTTCCGGCAGGATCGACCGCCACATCCACAAGTCCGTCGACCGTCAGGCTATGGACAGCAGCGGGAAGCGGGAGCGCCGGGGGCCGGAAGGGCAGCGAAACCGTTCCCTGAGGAGGCACGGCAACGGAGGTCGGGGCACTCCCCGGCGTCACGTCGGCGGGTGCAGCGGAGGGTGGCGTTGGGATGCTGGAAACACCTTCGACCGGCGGCGCCACGACTCCTTTAGGAGCCCCGGGAGGGGGCGTCACGTCGGTGGGAGCATTCTCCTGTGTAACGGAAGGAGCAGGAGCAGGCTGACCAGTGCGCGTCAGACCAAGGTTGCGCATCAGCGGGCCCCAAAGGACCAGCAGAACGGCACAGGCAGCGACACCTGCTATGGTCGTCTTATCGTACTTCTTCATTAACGCCCTTTCGGCGGATTTTCTGGTCTCCAAGACGCACGAGACGGGACGGGGTCGTAAACCACACCCCGATAGAGCGGCTGACACCTGAGCAAACGTCTGACCGCGAGCAGCGTTCCCCGCAGAGCGCCGAAGCGGTCAATCGCCTGAGTAGCGTACTCCGAGCAGGTCGGCACGAAGCGGCAACACGGCGGCTTGAGTCCTGACAATCCCTTCCGGTACAGCCAAAGGACCGCGAGGGCCATCCGTTTGGCCAGGTTTGAGGCCGTCCGGTTCATGGCCGCCCTCCATCTGCCACAGTCGTGCCTGGGCACGGCTCGGGGACCGATTCGAGTATGCCAAGACGCTTCAGGCTGGCCTCCACCTCTGAGAAGACGTCTCCCAGTTTGGCCCCAAACATGGCGCGCCGAGGGATGAAGACGACCCAGACAGGCTGCATGCGGGGAAGCAGAAGACGGTAGGTTTCGCGCAGCAGGCGGCGGGCCCGGTTGCGGTCCACGGCTCGGAGGCTGTAGCGCCGAGAGATGATGATCGCAAATTTGCGCCTACCATCAGGGGGCCGAGCAATGGAAACCACACAGCGTCGACCAGCGTAACGGGGCCCGTGTGTTTTGACGTACTGAAGTTCACTCTGCGTACGCAAACGGGCCGACTTGGCGAACGGTCTCTCGACGGTTGACGTCGCTGCAGGCGTCCGCGCTTGGCCACCCTCACCCATCGTGCAGTGGGGCGACAAGCCGCTCCGGGCCGAGGCATGCCTGTCGACAGGCCCTCGGTCTGCCATCGTGCTCACTCCCATCCCACGCTCAGGCAGTCAACTGCTTGCGACCCTTCCGTCGACGCCTGCTGATGATGGCACGCCCCGAGCGAGTAGCCATCCGTGCTCGGAAGCCGAGTTTGCGTTTGCGGGAAATGTTCGACGGTTGAAACGTCCGTTTCATCTGGAAATGTGCCTTCTTCCTGGGCCGTTAGAGAACTCCGGCGTGCATCGATTGCCCCCTCGTGTGTGCGCTGGTTGGGCACCGTGGGGCACGCGTCAGTTATGCCATATGGGTGGCCCGGTGTTGATTGGGCCGGAGTTCAGAGATCGCCATTTTTCGACTGCAAAGTGGAGAATATAGCAGAGGAACACGTCGCAATCAACCCAACCTGAAGCAGTTGGGGCAATGCCTCGGTTCCAGGGGGCGGGAGCCAAGTTCTGATCGCGCTCCTGATTCGGACCAAGATTGAGAGTGGCCTCGCCTCACGAGACTGCCCACCACCAATCAGGAGTCGGTCGGCGGCGAGATCCGTGAACAACGGCGAGCTGCGGGCAGCCTTGGGCGCCAAGGCGCCACTGCATCCCCGCGGAGGGGGCCACCCGTGAACTCCGCCACGAAACCCTCTTCGCGGCGGCTGCAGCATGTCCCCGCGGCTCGGGCGGATGTAGATCAGTCCCTCTCGCCAAGGCTGGCCAGATCGAGATGACGAGCAGCGCGGGTCTCGTCAAGCCGACTCACAGGCATCGAGATGGGGGCCTTCGAGAGCCCCGCAGCGTCCTCCTGCACCTTCCGCGCTATGTCGATCAGCGCATCCGCGAAGGCGTCCAGCGTCTGCTTTGACTCCGTCTCCGTTGGCTCGATCATGAGGGCCTCAGGCACGGTCAGCGGGAAATAGACCGTTGGGGCGTGGAAACCCCGATCGAGGAGTTCTTTGCCCACGTCGAGTGCGTGCACACCATTGCGAACGAAGCTCTGGGCTGAGAAGACGCACTCGTGCATGCAAGCACGATCATGCGGCTCCTGGTACGTCGTTCGCAGGCGGGCTCTCAGATAGTTCGCGTTAAGCACGGCGGCTTCCCCGGCTCGGCGCATTCCCTCCTTCCCCAGGGTCAGCATATAGGCGTAGGCCCGCAGGATAATCGCGAAGTTGCCGTAGAACGGAGCGACGTAGCCAACCGTGTCGGGGAAGCTGTACTCCAGGGCATAGCTTCCGTCATTGCGCTTCAGCACGCGAGACGTCGGGAGGAAGCGGACGAGTTGCTCGGAAACGCCCACAGGGCCGGCCCCCGGTCCGCCTCCGCCATGGGGGGTGGCGAAGGTCTTGTGCAAGTTGACATGTACGACATCGAAGCCCAAATCTCCGGGCCTGACGCGCCCCAACAGCGCATTGAGGTTCGCCCCATCGCCGTACATAAGGGCGCCATTCTCGTGGACCAGACGGCAGATCTCACGGGTGTTCGGGTCGTAGAGCCCCAAGGTACTGGGGCACGTCAGCATCATCCCAGCGACCCTCGGCGACAGAGCAGCCCGGAACGCCTCCATGTCAACATTCCCATCCGGTCCGGTGGGCACGGTCCGGGTCTCGAACCCAGCCATGGCCGCACTGGCAGGGTTGGTGCCGTGGGCAGAATCCGCGATCAACATCACGGGCCTGTCATCCTGGTTTGCCCGGTGGTAGGCCGCGATCATCATGACCCCGGCCAATTCACCGTGCGCGCCTGCCAGAGGCTGCATCGTGAAGGCAGAGAAACCCAGGAGTTCACACAGGAAGGACTCGGTCTCGTAGATGACGGCGAGGGCCCCCTGAGTCAAAGCCCCTCCTCGCCTCAGTTGGGGGAGGAGTGGGTGCAAATCCCGGAAGCCGGGCAGACTCGCGATCCGTTCATGGAACTTGGGGTTGTACTTCATCGTGCAGGAACCGAGGGGGTAGAAGCACGTGTCAATCGCCATGTTGCGCCGGCTCAGATTGACAAAATGGCGGACGCCGTCAAGCTCGCTGACCTCCGGCATGGCCGCGGGCTCTGCCCGGCGCAACTCGGGAGGAAGGGCATCCGTGCAGGGCACGTCCGGCTCCGGAAGGGACGAACCGCGCCGCCCGGAGTGGCTCTTGGAAAAAATGGTTTCCACGTGTGAACTCTCCCGCCCAGTGGTCTGAGTTATTAATCCGTCGACAAAATGCGTTTACTATTAGTAACTCAGAACCACTAATGGCACTCAGCCAACACAGCTTCAAGGGCCACGGCCAGCCCGCGGACCTCTTCGCGTGTCCGCTTCTCGGTTACGGCCACAAGCAGTTCGTTCCGCCGCTCCGGGAAATAGCGTCCCATGGGGAAGCCGGCGGCGAAGCCCCGCTCGATCATGCGACCAACGACCTCCGCGGCGTCAACCGGCAAGCGAAGTACGAACTCATTGAAGAACGGCTTCTCATCCGCCTCGATGCCGGGTATCTGCAGAAGTTGCTGCCTGGCGTAAACCGCTTTCGCAGCCGACAGCCGGGCCACGTCCACCAAGCCCTGCCTGCCTACAAACGTCAGGTAAGCCATCGCTCTCAGGGCACAGAGGCCCTGGTTTGTGCAGATGTTGGAGGTCGCCCGCTCGCGTCGGATGTGTTGTTCCCGAGTCTGGAGGGTCAGCACGTATCCGTCCCGTCCCTCGCGGTCAACCGTTCGCCCACAGATCCGTCCCGGCATCTTGCGGACGTTCTTCAACCACGTCGCCATGTATCCCAGATATGGCCCGCCGAACGAGAGTGGGATGCCCAGCGACTGCCCTTCGCCCGTGGCGATGTCAAAGCCCAACTCTCCGGGCGGCTTGAGCAAGGCGAGAGCGATCGGGTAGGCGGAACAGATTGAGACAGCTCCTGCTTCCTTTGCCATCTCAATGACCTGGCGGTAATCCTCAACAACCCCGAAGACGTTCGGGTACTGGGCGATGACGCAAGCGGTGTCAGGACTCAGACACGCACACAAATCAGGGGCGCTGAAGACGGTCTCCGCTGGAGTCACGACCAGATCAACGTCCAGATTGGTGCAATAACAGCGCAGCATCTCGCGGTGAATCGGGGAAACAGATCCGAGCAAGACAGCCCGTCGGCGGCGGGTCATCCGGACAGCCATCATGACCGCCTCGAACAGGGCTGTGCCCCCATCATAAAGGGACGCGTTAGCGACTTCCATCCCCGTCAGCCGACAGATCGCCGACTGGTACTCGTAGATGGCCTGCAGCGTCCCTTGCGAGGCCTCAGGCTGATAGGGGGTATAGGCCGTGTAGAATTCCGTGCGGCCGGTCACATCGTCGACCGCCGCGGGAATGAGGTGATCATAGAATCCGCTGCCGACAAAGCAGACAAGGTCCGTTGCGTTCATTGCAGCCAGATCCGACAGGTATCGGCTGACCTCGAATTCCGACCGGCCATTGGGAAGACCCGTGAGGGACGGAACCGGCTCGGGCCCCAGAATCTGGCGCCAGAGCTCGGGCATATTCTGCACGCCGATGCAGGACAGCATGTCGGCCTTCTCAGCATCTGTGAGAGGGATATACGGCATGGGACGACTTCCTCAGCAACGATTGGCTGAATGGGGGCAGGACCGCGGATACGTCTCGGTTCGACCTCTGGTGTGTCTGGCGGGCGATTGGTCAAGACCGGTCGCCCACTCGTCACTGAGCCGATCTGGTTCGGGCCTCAACTCACCCCGGACGGCTTCGCACGTACACCTGTACGCACCAAGCCGTCCGGGAAACCTGCTCATCCACGGCATGGCAACAGCGGGCTCGAAACTCCCGCCCGCCGCCACTGGACGTGAATGGCGTTAAAATAGGCGGCGGAGAGTGCATCCAGAAAGAGGTCGCCGGATGGCACCGCCTCCCACATTGAGGTCAGGTGCAGCCAACGTGGGAGG
>Ga0008651_10001444_pt1 | contig 13704 bp, 13 predicted proteins | sample SaaInlV_200m_DNA_6_FD_59173 | JGI IMG/M metagenome (GOLD analysis project Ga0008651, IMG submission 59173) | Marine microbial communities from expanding oxygen minimum zones in the Saanich Inlet - SI037_S2LV_200m_DNA | ecosystem: Environmental > Aquatic > Marine > Intertidal zone ...
TCTACAAATTAGCTGCTCCTATTTTAACCTTTGCTTTTATTTTATCTGCTTGTGGTGGTGAAGCTACTGCAACAGAAGAGCCAGATGTAAAGCCTGGAGTAACAATAGTAGCAGAGGTACCTCCAACAGCAGTAAAACCTCCTACAGAAAAAGCTCCGGCCCCTGCTATAGCTACTAGTATCCCTATGTCAGATGTTAATCTGACTTACTCTTCACAATACTCAGGGTACGAATTGGAAGCACAAGTTTTTGTTGCAAACAACTGGCCAGCTAGTCTATCTGGTGAAGCTCTTGGACAATTTGGAAGTGTGGCCTTAATTTCTAACTATGAAGTTGCAGACATTTCAAATAATCCTAGAGGTCTTATCCTCAAAATAATTGGTGAGGGTTGGCCTGAAGGAACTCATGTAATGGAATCTCCTTTTAAACCAGGAGAGCTACTATTTATGACAACTAGTTATGCTAGTGAACAACTAGGAGTAGAAGTAGCTAGTTTTGAAATAGGTGCTGACGGAAAGCCTGTTGCTGTAGATAGCAATGGAAATGTTGTGGGGTATATAAAATATAACGAAGATGGTACTACCTCGTATATCCTTGGGGGGAAAGATAAAGCTCCAAATGCTGTGGTTATAGAAAAAGATTACTTTGAGATGAGTATTGAGCAAAGATGGGAACACACAGCTTCATTCACAAATGAAATAAATAATGGTTTCACTGGTCTATTAGAAATAATTCCCGATCCTGATGTAGTACTTAATACAAATCCAACAGATCCTTCTGTTTACTGGAATCCCACAACAAATAAATGGGAGTATGAAAATGAAGGTAATACAAATCAACTTGATAAAACTGGTGAAAGTTTTGGTGGTATGGTAGCGGATACAATAGAGACAGATGATGGTAACTTTATAATAAAAGACCCAGAAACTGGAGTAGAAATGACCTTTCCAGGAACAGTCTTTTTACCTGGATTTGGAGAAATTTCACTAAAAGAGATAGCTGCAATGAATAATGAAGAATTTGGTACTAAATTAGTAGACGCTTTAATAGAAAAAGCACCAGCAGAATCAAATCCTATTTTTCTAAGCAGAACAGATAGTGTCAAAGATGATTCTGTATTTTTACCTGGATTTGTAGTTGGAACTCCAGAAGAAGATTATCCTTTAGCTGGTGGATTAAAACCAGGTGTTAACAGATCCGAAAGTGATATAGCATTTTATCAAATAGATAGTAATGACTTTTATAATCTTACTTTCAGCCCAGAGACAGGTGAAGTAATGTTTTCTGTTAAAACAAAACAAGTTAACCCTATTAGTACTTTAAATATTACTTACTCTCCAGATGGATCAACTGATTTTCAGACAAAATCTTATGGAACTACTGATAATTTTGGAATGAACGGGAAAGATGAATTTGCTGTACTTATAGAACATCATGTTCCAATAGTGTCACATAATGAAGGCGGGGGAGTTCCTGTATTACAAGGAAATCAGGGAATTTTTGGTCCAGAAGAGTTTCTTACAATGTTCTCATTTAGCTCTGAACAAGAGATTATAGATTTTGCAAAACAATATAAACTAGCAGTGTCATATGCTTTTAGAATAGCATCTCCAAAAAGATAGACCTAATATTTTTTATTCCCTTGCTTCTCAGGGTCATTTATTGCTAAAATGAACTTGTGGAAAATGAAAATATTAAAACTCTAACTGATCCAAAGCAAAAACAGGTATTATCTTTTTTTATTATAACTCTGATATTTTTTGTCGGTGTTTTATCTTTATATATATTTCTTTTTCTTAAAAAGAATAAAACTATAACAACTAAACCTACCCGGATAGAACGACCAGAAACGGAGTTCTTTGAAAAGAAATCACCTAACTCTGAGATTATCAAAACTACAGAAAATCCAAAAAACATAGTCCTTACTGACTTAGATTTGGCTCAAGATGACACTCAATCTATTGGTAAAGTTCTTCAGGGATATTCTGATAGTTATGATCCTAGTCAGCAAATATTTAAATTAAAAAATAAGCTAGTAAGAAGTACTACTCTACAACTGTTAGAAACTAGTACCAAAGAGATAACTCAATTCTATTGCTGGCCAGATACAATCTCTAGTAAAAATGGACCAGTGGAAGTTCAATCGCTACAAATATTTGTGGAACCAGATGGTAGAGATGTAATAATGCCAACAGAAAAAATCATACCTTTGGATCAATTAGAAATATTTTTGAAAAAAGATCATTATATTATTCTTCAACTCAAACAAATATTCGATATAAATAAAACCAATGCTATTCAAAAATTAATTATAGTAGGCTGCTAGTAATATATGAAACAATTAAAATTATTTTTTACTATTTTTCTAAGCGTATTTTTCCTAGTAATTACATCTTTACCTAGAAAAAAATTTTCAAATAAAGTTTATGCTGCTTGCCCTGGTAACAGTAGCTGTTCATCTGATGGCTGTGGAGTAGAATCATTACAATATACAGGTACCTTTGATGATGGATCTTCAACCCTCACCTGTACATATGATCCAGACTATTGTCAAAGTCCTGACGCTGCAACAACTGTTCCATGTCCAGATTCAGCCGATTGCCCAGCTGCATGTGAACCATGTGGTTGTACACCAGATCCAACTGATCCTTATGATACTTGTAGTTGTCCTGACTGTGATGCCAATGATCCTGATGCTGGCTGTAATCTTCCAGGTGCCTGGGATGGAGTCTGTTTTGAGGGTGGAGTAAATGATGGCTGTATTGACGATCAACATTGTATAACTTCTAATGACGGAGGAGCTTGTTTCATAAATAACGTAGATGTCTACTGCTCTGCTGGTTGTGCTGCAGGACCAACCCCTACCTCTGGACCAGGACCAACCTCACCACCTGGAGTCACTCCCACACCCACCCCAGGCCCTCGTACCTTCCAAGGAAACTTCTACGAAGATGCAGATGCTACAACAACCGGTATAGGAGGTACAGATAATCTCTGTACAGGACTTACCACAGCTCCTATAGTTCCAGCTATTTACATGCCTGGCTCAGAAGTCTCTGCTACTAGAACTGGTGGAGAGTCACAATCTGTATTAGCAGATACAGCCTATTACTCCATCACCACCAACACCTCCAACTCTGACTACACCGTAGCTCTCCAACTTCCATTCCCACCACCAGATCCAGACAATGCCTGGCAGTGTGCTTGTAATGCAGATCCTGGTGACCCATATCGCTGTCTTTATACAAATCAGACTCCTTCTGACTTTGCTGTTGCTAACTTCTTCCTCAAACAAGCCAATATTGCAGATGCAGCTTGGTTCCAGACTCTAGGGGGTAGCTCTTGGGCAGCAAATAATATTGAATCACTCATACCAACTAGTACCTGTACACCACCTAGCTGTTCTCCAGCATTAATATCTAGTGATCCAGCTGGTAATTCTGATAGTGCCGGATTCCCTCTTACAGAGTCTGGAAGTGTCTCAACTAGTATCAGTGGTGATAACTATATTCATGAAGCAACAGATAGAACAACTGCTGTTCAAGCACAAGCCACAGGTGTATCTGTTCCTACAGAGAACTATGATTACTTCTTTGATAAAGTAGGGGACCAAGCTGAAACTCTTGCTACTGCTGCCAAGCCAATAGTAGGAACTGAACTGGGAATCTATCAACATACAGGTAACCTAGTCATTGATGAAAATAATCCATGGAACTTAACAAATACAGAAAGAATTATTGTCTTTGTAGATGGAGATATAACTATTGATGATACAGTCGCTGGTGAAAATAGAATTACTACTGTAGCCACTGGCGGTAATGCCTACCTAATGTTTATTTCTAGTGGAGATATAACTGTTACAGCGGATGTTGGTTACAGTAATATTGCCACAGATCCAACCACTGCAGATATCTCAAATCTAGAAGGTGTTTTCATTGCAGATGGAACCCTAACCATTGCTGGAACAGATAGCACTACAGATCGTAAATTCATCGGTGCTGGTACTTTTGTAGGCTGGAGTGGAATAGCTTTGGGACGTAACTTTGATGATGGAGCAAGCCCAACTCTCAATGATGATGAAGCTACAGAAACATTTATCTTTAGACCAGACTTCTTGGTAAATACTCCAAAAGCAATAAAATCTGCTCAAATGACCTGGAGAGAAGTAGAACCTAGTTTCTAACCTGGTATAAATTAAAAATATGCTATTTATTTTTCTACTAACCTTTCTTTTTTTGGTGTCTTTTTCACCAGTTTCTGCTAATAGTTTTTCTGGTCAACTTTATGAAGATCCTGATGCCAATACAATTGGTTTTGGAGGGACAGATAACCGCTGTGAGGGAAGTCTTGAAACACCTGTTGTAGGAGCTGGCTTCAGAGCAAAAGCACTTAGGACCGGAGAAACAGACTACGGCACCTTCATGGGAGCTACTTATACCATTACTACTGGAACAAATAACCTAGACTATACAGTCACCATAGATATGCCTTATCCTCCAGCAGATCCCGCTAATGCCTGGCAATGTGCTTGTAATGCAAATCCACTAGATCCATACCAATGTATTTTTACCAATCAAGATCCTACTGATTTATCATCCTTAAATTTTTTTATAAAACGAGCCAATGCCAATAACAATTCATGGTGGCAAGTCCTAGGTGGAAATATATTCTCCAAACAAAATATCCAAAGCCTCATTCCAAACTCTGAACTACCTGGATACTGTAATACTACACCTGGATGTATTCCTGCTTTGATAGATACAAATCCTACACTAACCCTAGAGAGTCCCGGGTTTGCCTTTACTCTAGATGGCTCTATTTCTACAAGCCAAATCCCAGGATCATCCTTTCTACATACAAGTCAAAGTAGAACAAATGCCCTCCAAGCTTTTGCCTTAACTTCTGATCTTCCAGAAGAAAAATATGACTTTTTTTACAAAAAAATGAAACAAGAAAGTGTTGCTTTACCTAGTTCTCAAAAACCAGTTCCAACAGAAAATCCAGGGATATATCTCCATTCTGGAGATCTAACAATTAATGATCAAAACTCCTGGCAGGTGTTAAATACAGAACAAATAATTGTTTTTATCACTGGGAACTTACTGATTGATGATACTAGTGGTGAGCAACGCATAATCACAGTAGAGAAGGGTGGAGATGGATTTCTATCATTTATTGTTCAGGAAGATATTATTATCTCTCCTAACGTGGGCTACACAGATATTATGACTGATCCACACTCAGCAAATATTCCACTAGTAGAAGGAGTCTTTATAGCTGATGGTAAAATTCAAATTCAAGGAACAGCTGATACTCAAGATAAAAAATTTATTGGTGCTGGAACCTTTGTAAGTTGGGATGGGGTACAACTCCAAAGAAGCTTTGCTACACCAGGGAACAATTCTTTGAATAATATTAGTCCAGCAGAAGTCTTTATTTTCCGTCCAGATTTTCTAGTTAATACTCCCAAGAACATGAAAGCTGCTCATTTTTACCTCAGAGAACTACAACCAAAACTATTACAATAAAAATATAACAAAACTCACTTAATAATTGAAAAAATATGAACATAAAAAATATAATAAACCAGCATAAAAATAGTAAAGAAAAATCTTGTAAACAAAATCAACAAGCTGGCTTTACTCTGATAGAACTACTCATCGTCTCGACAATTACTGTTATGGTTATGATGACCGTTACTGCAATGTTACTTACTTTTATCATTACTTCAAAAAAATCTAGCATCAAGCAAAAAGTTAATAATGAAGGTAATAATGCTTTATCAAAAATAGAGTTCGTTTTACGGAACTCCCAAAAACTGGTGGCTGGACTGGACGGTTCTACTATCTGTAGTAATGATGCAGAAACACCTATGACAGATATTGCTATTCAAGGACTAGACGGCTATGTAACTACTCTTCAGACATATCCTTTGGAAAATGGACAAATTGCCTCATATTCTTCGGCTATTAATGATTACTACTATATAACCTCAGATGAAACAACTCTTTCAAATTTACAGTTTACTTGTCTGACAGGAGAAGAGAATTCTTACTATGTAGGAGTCTCGTTTGACCTCAAAATCGGTTCTGGACTATCAAGTGATAAAGAGACAGCTATTGAGAATTTTCAGACTGGAATAACCCTTAGAAATCATTAAACTTGTAAACTGCAAAAATCACTAATCCCATTTACGAAAAGTCTGAACAAGCTCTACATCTTTTACACTATCATTAGTGGACCATGAAACAGTAATTTTCACTCTTATCTGTGGCTCACTCGGTACTGTTTCATCAACAACAACCTCTGCTTCTCTAAAAAACTCTTGACTGGATATAACAATTGTATCTGTAGCCTCACAAGCACCAGCCACAAAAGCTTCTTTAGGAGCGGGGATAGTTTGAAAACAATAAGTAGTATTATCTCTCAAGGAATCTGAAAAACCTTCCCAACCCAATAAAGTTCTTTCTCTACGAAATGCCTCCATTGCTATTTGAGCTCTCTTTACTGCCTGAGACCTGTATTCTGACTCCGCATTTGTCTTCAGTGATAAAGTCAAACTAGCTACAATAGCCGTCAAAACTAAAGCCATAACACCTACAGCTACAATAATCTCGATAAGACTAGAACCTTTTTGTAATACAAATTTACTCATTACTGCCAGTCTCCTTCGCTAAACCTACCTTCTCTATAAATAGTAAAAGTAAAACTATTTGTTTCATTAGAAACATTAATAGCCTCACTAGCTGCTCCTCCAGTCAGATCAACCCCAGCATGTAAAACATTAAAATTATAATCAATAGTAGGACTAATATTTACTCTTCTAGCAAACTCATAGGTCTCTGCAGCATCGGCTGTTCCAATACTACAAGTTGCTTGTAAAGAAAGCTCTGTTATTTCTCCAACTTGATAAGTCATTACTCTATAACCACTTAGCTGATCACAACCACCAAGATCACCAGAGCTAGCTTCTGCCTGAGCTCTTTGAAAAAACGTCTTTAACTCGTCTACAGAATTACTGACTTTTCTTTTATCTAGATAATTTAAAAAAGTTCCAATAATACTACTCATTAAAATCAAACTAATAGCTACTGCCACTAACAACTCTATTAAGGTAAATCCTTGCTTTTTTTTGTTGGTAAGTTTTTTATTAATTAACATCTTTTGTAAAATAAAACTACGGATTCTGTACAGAATAAGCAGTGTCATCTGGTTCTAAAGCAGCCTCTAGAGTAAATCCGGATGCCTCAGTTGTATTACACGTTCCAGATGGGACATAGGTATATAAAGGATTTGCCTCACTACCCAAAGGATCAAAAGGAATTTCATTTGTATAGCCATCAATAGTAGTCAACATTGCCAAATAAGTAACATCTGCTGGATAACAACCATTATCACTACGATACAAAACAAGCTGCTGCTGAACAGACAAAATATCTGACTTTCTTTTGGCATTACGACTACTTTGAGTAGCCTGCCTGTAACTAACCAGAGCTATAGTTGTAAGAATAATCATGATTGTAGAAACCACAAGGATCTCGATCATTGAAAATCCATGATTGTTGTTTTTTATTTTCATAATATGAGATTAATACTTTCTATTACTTTTCATAAACTTTACTGTAAGTTTGTCAAACAATAATAATCACCTGAAGTATAGTCACAAGTAACTCCAGAAGGTGCAGAAGAATTTCCTATACTACCTTCCAAATAAGCACAGACACAATATCCGGTAGCGTCACAACCATCAGCAGTGTTATAGATAAAACTACCAGAGTTTTTGGGATCGCTTGGCAAACCTCCAGGCATGATTGCACCAGATCCAGAGTCATAAGCCGCCATAGTACTACATGCTTCATAAGAAGTATTATCTGCTTTATATTGCTCAAAAGCATCCTGCATAGCTTTTATATCACCCCGTCTTCTACTATCTCTACCTTTTTTCTGTACCGTAATAAATGCCACTGTTCCCAAAGCAATCAAGATTCCCATGATAGAGATCACTACCAATAGTTCTAATAGACTAAAACCTTTTTGTTTTTTTTTCATTTTATGTGCCTTTATGGTTATTTAAACCATTTTTAATTTTTCTCGACTAGTTTTTTATGGACTTACTTGAACTTGTATTCTAGAAAGTCCTTCCAGGCTACTTTTTACACCCTGCTTTGTCTCTGCCTGAAGAATAACATTATAAATACACCTAGATCCACCAGTACAAGTATATGTATGTTGAACCCTGCCATTTAGATCTAGTAAATCTTCTATTTTCCCATCACCAAAATTAATAGTTACCTTATTAACCTGATCTTCTTCTGAATTTTTTTCTGCATACTTATTCAAAATTCTTATTAATTTATCATCCCAACGCAGTTCCATCTCAGACTCTCCAAAAATAGTTTCTTGGGCAAAGACATCTCCTTTGACATCACTAACTGTATAAATAAACTCCATAAAATCTCCAGATTTTAGAAAAACAACTCTAGATTCAGAACTAACAGCTGGCTCAGAATTAAATGTCAAAACTACTGGTTTTTCACTACAACTAGAATAACAAGATCTAGGGCAATCAAGAGCATCTGTCTGTTGAAAGTCTTGACCAGATTGATAGGTGCTTTCACAGCAAGTATAGCCATATCCACCACAAACGGTAGCTGGACCTTCATTCAAAACCACACTTAGATCTGCATCGACTTTGCTAGAACTCACAATAACTGACTCATCTTCATAAACAATTCCAGTTCTACCAAAAATAGAAAGCTCTAGGCCATGAAGATATTGACCTTGAATAAAACCAGACTGACCTTTTCCTCTTCTTACCAAAGCTGGTAAGGTTTTCCTCTTGATAACATTACGAAGATCTTCAGAAACCTGACAAACAGATTCCAAAACATACTCTCTATCAGAAATAAAACGAAGCTGATTTCTTACCAAAATGCCATCATCAGTAAAAGCACCACCATACTCCAAGCAATCTTTGACAAGGTCGTGAGGAGTCTGAAGCTTAGAAAGGTATCGGACATCACTTTTGAGCTGTCTTAGCCCTGTAGAAAGAAGAATCTCCCGACTAATAAAACCTCCTAGAAAAAAGAGAATAAATATAAAGAAAGTGGCAGTAAAAAATATCTTTAGAACTCGCATAAATTAGCCAGTAAATCAGCTAACTAATATCTTGACATATTCTGCCCAAACTGCATATCCCCAGACTAAACTAAGACCTGTAGAAAGCAGGAGAAATGGACCAAAAGGCAGAGTTTGTCCAAACTTTTTTTTCTTTATTAAAATCAAAAATACTCCTACCAAAGCCCCTATTACAAATGATCCAAAAATAGCGACTAAAATTCTTTGCCATGATCCAAGTAAAAGCCCCAACGGTATAGCCAGTTTTACATCTCCAAAACCAAACCCTTTGCCTTTAGTAAAAAACCACAAGGAAAAAAAGAAACTTACTAGACAAAAAGTCCATAACAAACTAAATCCAAAATCTCTAAACTGCATCTCACCTTTATAGAGTAGGGCGAACCTATAAGCCAAAGTTCCTATTGTAAGAAGAGCAACCGTCCAATCAGGAATAATCATATACTTGAGGTCTGTAATAAAAATAACCACAAAAATAACTGCAACAAATAACCAAAAGGCTGGTTGCACATAGAGTAGAGGAGCGGCAGTGATCTTGAAAAAAACAAACCCTGCAAAGTACCACCATAAAAATAAAATACCAGTCATTCCCTCTACCAGAGGATGAACAAGACCTATTTTTGCCTGACATTTGGAACATTTTCCCTTCAGAAATAAATAGGAAAACAAAGGAATATTTTCATACCATGGGATCTTCTTTTTACAGTGTTCACAAACAGAACGAGCTCGTACCCAATCCTGACCACGCATAGATCTATAAATCAAGACATTTAGAAAACTACCAACAGCAGTTCCAAAGAAAAAAACTAGAATACCCATGATCTCAAAAAAGTTCATGTCTTTGAGTATACATGGTTGAGATTATGGGTGGTATTTAAAAATATTTTTTGTGAGACAAGAATAAAACTGTAAAAATAAGAAATAAGCAGTAAAAAAGCGGCCATGATGACCGCTTTTTTGTTCTTTAAATTTACCTCCCTAGAATAAAGTTTAAAAGGATAATGCATTTTCCATTATCCAAATAAAATAATCCGCCAAATAGTTCATCCATCCTAAGATGGACAAACCTGTTTCGATTTTAATAAAGTAACTAATCCCAGAAAGGATTATTACTAAAACTAAAATCATCAAAGCCGACTCTACGAGCCCTTGACCTTTCTCTTTTTCACTAAATAGCATTTTTCTCTCCAATAATTTCAAGTTATCTTTTTAAAGATAAAGTTTAGTTTTACGAGCTTGAAACAACAATTCAGGATTTAATCTAGAATCACTCTTTCAAGCCCATATCTCTATTAAAATTACAAGAAAAATAGGGTAGAGGTGCTAAAAAACTTTATTTAAATTTATCTACTGAATATTTACTGCATTAGTAAAATCCAATATCAAAAAAATTAAATTTAGCTTATAGCATTTAATTTTGAAAGAACTCAATCATTATATATTAAAAGTTATAGGATGTCAATCTTGGCTAAAATAAATACAAAAAAACTGCCCACACCCCTAAAGGGGTTTATCTCACAATAAACTGACAAACAACTTAATAATCACTTCAACCCCAACAAAAACTCCCCTGTAAAAACAGGGGAGTAGTATCTTCAATAATTATTTTTTACAAAATTATGGGAGACAGACACAGTTACCAATAGCACCACATTGAGCAGTGTTACCGATAGCACTAGCAGCTGGATAATCAGCTGGATAGTTATCTAGAGTATCATCTCCATCTGGATCAAGTCTTGTATCTACCTCTTGCACAAAAGCATTTGATTTTGGTGCAAAACAAGCATAAGTACTAGCTCCTTGAGTCCCAGAATTATAAAGATAGAGGTAATTATAAGTTGTCTGAGAAACTCTTTCCAAGAAACTTTGTTTCAACTCATCAGCTCCAGTACAACCTACAGTAGAAGCTGTTCCTATTTTTTCTGCAATAGGACAAGTACCACCACTATCTGTTAAAGTACTATCTTCAAAATGGACCCATGCTAAACCAACATTTCCAGAATCAGAAGCCCCTACTTGCCATGGATAAAATCCATTAAATGCATAGTAACGATCGATAGCACTAATCAATTGTTCTGCATCAGATCTGTTTCCAGTATCTCTACCTCTGTTGATCTGCTCAATAGGATTAATGGCTGCCAAAACTGCCACTGCCAAAATTCCTAAAATACCGATAACAATCAGTAGTTCAATCATCGTAAAACCAGCTTGCTGTTTTATTTGATTTAAAAGTGAAAATATCTTTTTCATATTATCTAAATTCCTTTCTTTAATTTCAATATCTACTATAAACTATTTCTTGACAGTAATACAAGGGTGTTCCAGTCCAAAACAACTATTTTAATAAAAAAACTAAAACTGACTGGTCAAACTGTATATTGGCATAATAATAGCAATCACCATTGCCCCAACACCTATTCCTAGTACTACCATAATTAATGGCTCCATAGCAGAGGTAAGATTCTTGACTGCTTGCTCACTTTCAGATTCAAAATACTTTGAGAGCTTTAATAAAACTTCATCTAGTTTTCCAGTTTCTTCACCTACCGCAAGCATTTGATGTAAAATTCCTGGAAATAAGCTAAATACAGAAACTGCTCCAGACAAAGAAACACCTTTCTCTACTTTTTTACTAATACTTTGCATTGCCTCTCGATACAAAATACTATCCATAGACTCAGTCACGATCATCAAAGCATTCAATAAAGGAACTCCAGAATTCAATAGAAGAGATAATGTTCTAGCAAAACTAGTCAAAATTATTTTCTGCCTTAGGGTTCCAATAATAGGTACTTTAAACAAAAATCCATCTATTTTTCTTTGACCAATTTTTGTTTTGTTCCAACTTCGAAGTCCAGAAACTCCGCCACCAATAATAGAAAGAATTAACCACCAATACTTCGCCATAAAGTTGGCTACAGACATCAAAATCAGAGTAGGGAGTGGTAGCTCAGCCCCAAAATCTTTATACATATCAGTGAGTTTCGGAATAACAAAAATCATCATCACAAAACCAACAACCAACATAGCGATAAAAACAATTATAGGGTAAATCATGGCCCCTTTTGTTTTTGCCTTAAACTCTTTATCTTTCTCTAAATTTTCAGCTAATTTATCCAATACTTTATCCAAAACACCACCCAATTCACCAGCTTTTACCAACTGAATATAGGTACGATCAAAAACATCGGATTGCTTTGCCAGAGATTTGGCAAAGGTAGATCCACCTTCTACTTCTCGCAGTAGAGAACTTACAACTTCTTTCATTGCTGGATTATCTTGTTCTTTGAGAATATTTAACCCTGTAGCCAAGGGTAGACCAGCATCAATCATGGTTGATAACTGTCTAGTAAAGTTAACTAGATCTTCATGTTTTACTTTATTTAGAGCACCAGACAGAACAGAAAGCCCAGAACCACTTAAAAGAGAAATATCTATTACCAATAATTTTCTACTAATTAAAACACCCGCAGCTTGACTCTTATCTTGAGCTTCGACTTTACCTTTTACGGTTTCACCGTGAGGATTTTTGGCTGTATAAGAAAAAATAGCCATAAACTTATTACTCTCCGATAAGTCTTAATAATTCAGCTGGACGGAATGCTTTCCTTAGAGCTGCCTCTTTAGAAATAACTCCTTGTTGAATAAGCTGAGATAAATGCATCTCAAAAAGCATCATTCCATCTTGAGATGAAGTCTGGATAACTCCATCTAACTGATGAGTTTTACCTTCACGAATCATACTTCTCACAGCAGAAGTTGCTAACATTATCTCAAAGGCTGCAAAGAGATTCCCATCAATCTTGGGTACTAACCGCTGAGAAACAATAGCTTGTAAAGTTCCAGCCAACTGCATTCTAATTTGTGACTGCTGATGAGCTGGAAAAACGTCAACAATACGATCAATAGTCTGAGCAGCTGTTGCGGTATGAAGAGTAGCTAGAACTAAATGTCCTGTCTCTGCCAAAGTAATGGCCGCAGCAATTGTCTCGAAGTCACGCATTTCACCAACCAAAACAACATCTGGATCTTCTCTTAAAGCAGAACGTAAAGCCATCTCCCAAGAATTAGTATCTCTACTCACTTCACGTTGAGAAACAATACTTTTATCAGATTCATAAACAAACTCAACTGGATCTTCAATAGTCAGAATATGTTCTGCTCTAGTTTTGTTAACTTCATCAATCATAGCTGCAAGAGAAGTTGATTTTCCTTCCCCGGTGGGCCCAGTAATCAAAATCAACCCTTGAGAATATTGAGTAAACTGATGAAATATATGAGGCAGACCCAACTCATCAATGCTTTTTATTTTGGATGGAATAAACCTCAGTGCTGCAGATAAATTACCTTTTTCATGATAAACATTAACCCTGAATCTAGAACCATCTGCATGTTGATAACTAAAATCAAGCTCCTTATTTGCAACTACATAATCCCGTTGTTCTTGACTCATCAAAGAACCAATTATTTTATTTGATTCTTCTACAGAAAGCGGAGGTAGATTCTGCACAGGATAAAGTTTTCCCTGAACACGGATTGTTGGTACAACACTAACCAATAGATGAAGAT
>Ga0008651_10001457_pt1 | contig 13647 bp, 5 predicted proteins | sample SaaInlV_200m_DNA_6_FD_59173 | JGI IMG/M metagenome (GOLD analysis project Ga0008651, IMG submission 59173) | Marine microbial communities from expanding oxygen minimum zones in the Saanich Inlet - SI037_S2LV_200m_DNA | ecosystem: Environmental > Aquatic > Marine > Intertidal zone ...
ACACAGCCGCTGATACTCATCCAGCATGGTCTTGTAGCTATCCACAGGCATGCCGTTAAAAATGCAGTTGGAGGTCGAGAAGATGTAGGGCTTACCGATGCCACCGTGCTGCATGCAGTATTGCACGGACTCACGGATTTTGTCTTCGTCCGTGTCCTGCAGCATATTGCACGCGACATTGCCCATCAGAAGCCAGTCGGGATACTGCTCGCGCACGGTCTGGATATCCATGAAGCCCTGGGGGTCCACCGACTGGTAGCCGTCGATCCCGGTCTTATGGATCTGCTCCAGGATCGGGGTCAGGCAGCCGTCACTGTGAATCATCAGTTTGACGCCAAGGTTGTGCACGTAGTCCACCAGCTCGGTCATGTAGGGCACCACGATCTCTTCGAACTGCGCGGGAGAGACGAAGGGCTGGGTGTTGAAACCCATGTCCCACGTTCCCAGCAGCAGGTCGGCGCCTGCGTCGGCATGCCGGCGAAAGAGCTCCTTGGCCGCATCGCACTTTCGGCGCCCCTCAGCCTGGATGTCATCCGGCTGCTCATAGAGCCGCACCGCAAAATCAACCATCTTCTCACCCGACGGCATCCAGAAGACCCCTTCCCCCTCGAATCCGACCACCAGGGCCCGGTCGCCAATCTTCTCCTTGCGGAACGCAAGCTCTTCCGGATTGTAGCTGCCCGGGATAGCCGCCCAGCCCAGCTCCTCCACGCAGCGCTCGTAGACCTCGAAGTCATACTGCCAGAGGGCCAGTTTCTTCTGCTCCTCAGACCCGTAGGGTGCGTTTCGCACCGTGCTACGGTGCGGCATACCGAAAAAGGGCTCCTGGATCTGGAAAACCAGCTCCCAGTGAGGCGGGGCATCGGGGATGCCACCGTCCAGAAGGGTCTGCAGCCGCTGTTTGTTGGTGGGGTCGCTCATGTGATGCCTCCATCCCTCTCTGCATCCCTGTCACTCTCAAGCGCACTAGGCTCTTGGGCCTGCTACTTGATGGCCGCTTCAATCACCTTGGCGACGTCGGACCAGGCACCGATCTCGACGGCGGTGCTCTTGCCGGCGATGGCCGCCGGAGTCGTGATCTTCGGGGCAAGCGTCTTGCTCGGGATCGTGTAGATGAACTCGGCATCCTGGTCGCCGAATCGTGATTTGAAGCTCTTGGCCAGCGCGGTCATCTCGGGCCCGAAGTTCGCGCCCCCGGCCTCCTTGACCATGGATTCGCTTGTCAGGAAGATCACGCCCTTCAACGCCGCCGGCGTAAAGGAGTGCACGTAGACGTTATAGACGTAGGTCGCCTTCGAGTCGCCGATGTCAGGCTTCGGCGAGGGATAGCTGCCCCAGCTTGCGCCCCATGCCGCACCTTCGGGTACCGCCTTGGTGTCGATCATTTCTGGAATGTAGTCATTCCAAAAGCCCTTCCAGTCACCGATGTAGCGGCGGACATTCTCGAGGTAGCTGGGGTTGTCCCGATACTGACTGCCAACGGACTTGTAGTCATCCATCATACTGGGCGCATCCTTCAGGAACGACGGGGCCATCCACTCGCTGATCGTGGTGCTGTCGCGCCGCTCCCCTTTCGGGCCGCTGACCTTGGTCTGCATCCAGATGATACCCACCGGCCGTTTTGTCTTGGCGGCAATGGCATCCCCGATTTCCTTGGCAGCTCCACTGGCCGGCTTCCAGAAGGAGGCAAAGCGGTTGAGCGGCGTTCGCGAGACGCAGACGCTGTAGCGACTCGCCCCAGCCTTACCACCGCGCTTCGACTGGTTCTGGATCATGCGCACAATGGGGCCGTCCGACTCGTCCATGACGACCTTCTCGCCGTCCTTCGTCTGACCCTTGGCGGGAGCCTTGATGCCGGCAGGCGCCGCGACATACCAGACATCGCCAAACATGATACCCTTGACCACGCGCTCGTGCGCCAGCTCGCCATCGATGGTGAAGCTGACCTTGAGGGTGTAGGCCTTACCATCCGCTTTCATGGGCGGAAGCGTGACCGACCATTCGGCCATGCCTTCTTCGACGGGGATTGTCTTCTTGATCTTGCCAAATTCGACGTGGACCTGGCAGTCGCCCTCTTCATCGTTGCTCTTCCACTCACCGAAGTTCCGGGTCGCGCCCCAGATCTTGACCGGCTTATCCGCCTGGAAGACCGCGTTGTCCCTGAACTGTACGCTCAGGATAGGCATCTTGCGGAACTCGTAGAGCTTGCCGACCGTCGAAGGATCGATGGTCTCGCCCGCAATCTTCAGCTTCTCGTCCGGCCAGGTGGACTGGGTGACCATCTTGTTGTCGTACTGGATGAACGGGGTCATCGGCAGCAGGGCCGTGTTGTAGAGAGCGGGATTAAAGGCAACGCCGCCGGAGGCGTACGAGACGCCGCGCGGCTTCTTCACGGCCTTGGAGGTCACAATCACTTCATCGCCATCGATCTTGCATGTGGCGGGGTGCCAGACGCGGTCTTCGCCACACAGCCAGAAGAGCTCAACCTTCTCTTCGCCGTTCGGGATGACTGTGGGGTCAGCAAAACCTGTAGCCCCTTCCTCCCGGGAGCGATTGAACGCGGTGTCGGCCACAACCAGCCCGCCCTTGGCGTTGTCGAACTCAACGATGACCTTGTCGCCCTCGACTTCGTACGACTCGAACATCGGGCCTTCAGCCACGATCTTCTGGCCATACTGGTTCTTCAGCGCGTGCAGCGCCAGGCGACGCCCCGGCACAGCCTTGTTGCTGTAGTGGATGCCGCCGCTGATATCGATCTGGCTGGCCATGCCGGCGTTGGGAATGTCGCGCGCCATCGCGGTACCCAGTCGCATCTCGGCGGTGCTGCCGATGCTCGGCGGCGGCACGGTCTTAGCCGGAGTGTAGAACTGGTGGAAGTAGACCGGCAGGTCCGGCTCGTCCCAGACAATGCGCCAGCCGCGGATCAGGCTGTGCAGGTTGTTGTAGTAGGATATCCCTTTGCCCATGTTGGCGTAGCCCTGGTTCCAGATGGCACCCCGAATGGCATAGGGAATGACCGGATTGAGCTGACCGTTGAAGAGCCAGTTGGCGTCACGGTTTCCGGCGAAGTTGCCCGGCACTGGCGCGCCGATATCCTTGGGCGTTTCGCCCTTCTTGAGCGCCGCTTCAGTCGCCGCGATCTGATCCTCGAGTGAGGTGTAGAAGGCGCCCCATGCCTCCTTGTGCTCCGGTGTACGGGGATCGCTCTGCAGGCATTTCAGGTTGATCGCCTTCGACCAGTCGTCTTCAGCGGTCGCCCATCCTTCGCGCGGCACCCACGCCTCGATCGGAGTCTGGCTGAACGAGCAGTTCAGAATCGCGATAGGGACATTGAGCTCACGGTAGAGCTTCTCGGCAAAAGCGAAGGCGATCGCGCTGTAGTTCAGGTAGTCGCCATCGCGCCAGGCGCCGTCGGCCTTCTCGATCGGATGCAGCTGCGAGGTCAGGCCCTGAACCCGGAACTCACGGATGGGGTTGACCGAGATGCCTTGGGCTTCGCACGCGGCCCTCAGCATGGCCGTCAGCTTGTTACAGGAACTCTTGGTGCAGGACCACTGCATGTTGGACTGCCCGGAGGCCATCCAGACCTCACCCACCAGGATGTTCTTGAGCGTGACGCTCTTGCCGCTGCTCTCAGTGATCACCATCTGCGCAGGCTCGAAGCTGGCCTTCAGCTTGCCGAGCTTAGCCACCCACTTGCCATCCTTGCCGGCTGTGGTGCTTACCTTCTGACCACCGAATTCAACGGTCACCCTGGTGCCGGGCTCGCTCCAGCCCCAGACCGGCACGTCCATGTCACGCTGCAGAATCGCGTTATCACGGAATGGCGCACCGAGTTGGATGGCCAACGCAGGGCTGGCGGCGACGGCTGGCGCACCGGCCGCCTCTGCCGCGGGTGTCAGCAGTAAGGCTGCCGTAAAGGCGCAAAGCGCCACGATCATACTACGTTTTCTGCTCATGTTCGTCGTCCCCTCGTTTGGTTGATCTGACCGATCTGACCGGCCTCTACTCTCTCACTTCCTGAAACTCACTTCTGTGCCACTGCCACAGCCTTCTTGAATCAATCACCACGGCCCGAAACTGACGTCGTGGCTGCGCACAATCAGGCGCCTCACCTATACTTCGGCAACCATTCCCCGTGCGCCTTGATCATCTCGTTGCACATCTTGACGATGTCGTCGATGGAGAGTTCGGCCGCCGTATGCGGATCCATCATGGCGGCGTGATAGATCGCTTCCTTCTTGCGCTCGAAAGCCGCTTGCAGCGTGAGTAGATGCACGTTGATGTTGGTGCGATTCACTGCCGCGCAGATTTCAGGCAGTCGCCCGACATGCGTCGCCTGCACACCACTCCGATCGACCAGGCACGGCACCTCAACCACCGCCTCGGAGGGCAGGTTCGGAATGGAACCATGGTTCAGGACGTTGCCGCCGATCGAGATCGGCACACCGGTCTCCATCGCTTCCATGATGTAGGAGCCATACTCGCCGGTACGGTTCTGCTTCAGCTTGCTGTTGCCGACCAACTCCTTGCGGAGCTTCTTCCAGCTCTCAATTTGACTGATGCAGCGGCGCGGGTATTCATCCAGCGGAATATTGAACTCTTCGATCAATTCCGGGTAACGACTCTTGATCCACCAGGGCGTGTACTCGGCGTTGTGCTCACTGGACTCGGTAATGTAGTAGCCGAGCTTGAGCATCAGCTCCAAGCGCACCATATCACAGCCCTTCGCGGCGCCTTTCTTGCGGGCTTTGGCGAGGTGCGCACGCGCACGTTTCTTGATCTCCGGATAGAGATCCTTCCCGCCGTCGGTAATCTCCAACAGCCAGCTCATATGGTTGATGCCGGCGATCTTCCATTGCAGGTCCTTCACCTCATCCTTCATTTCCATATGGCGCAGCAGCCAGTTAGCGCAGCCTTGCACCGAGTGGCACAACCCCACGGTCCTGATATCTGAACCGCGCAACATGGCGCCGGTGAGCACACTCATGGGGTTGGTGTAATTCAGGAACCAGGCATCAGGGCAGACGCGTTCCATATCCTGAGCAAAATCCAGCATGACGGGAATGGTACGCAGCGAACGGAAGATGCCGCCGATCCCCAGCGTGTCGGCAATCGTCTGTCGCAGACCGTACTTCTTGGGGATCTCAAAGTCCGTAATCGTGCAGGGATCATACCCGCCCACCTGAATGGCGTTCACCACATAGGTGGCGCCGCGCAGTGCCGCTTTGCGTGCTTTCACGCCGTGGTGCGCGGTAATCGTGGCGCGCCCCTTGTTGCTGTTCTTGTTCAGGTGCGAAATCATCTTCTTGGAATCGGCGAGGCGCGCGGCGTCAATATCATACAATGCGATCTCGGCATCATGCAGCGCGGGGCTGAGCATGCAGTCATTCAAGACATTCTTCGCAAAAACCGTACTTCCGGCACCCATGAATGTAATCTTCGGCATAACGTTTTCCTCTTTAGTCTGATCTATTCATCAACTTTTCGATAGCATCTCGCCACCACCCCGACAAGCGGGGTGGCGACCTCTTTGCGGGTGAATAACCCAGGTTAGTAGACCGACCCCCTACTCCTTAACCCGCGCATCGAGGTTGAAGTCGAAACCGTCGTTGTAGACCCTCATGAACAGCATCCCCCAGCGCCAGTTGTGGCGTGTCGTAACGGCAAGCGTGTTCTCACCGTTCTTGAGATACTTCATGGCAGACTCCTTGAATTCGTTCGTGATATCGCCGGTCTTCTTCTCGATGTTGTTGACCTTGCCGATATTCTCGCCATTCAGGTAGATCTCGATTCCCTGCTGCCGGAAGACCCATGCGTAAAGGCGCAGGCCGTCATAGGCCGTCTTGTCTTTCACAGTGAACGTCGTGCGTAGAAGTGCGGTATGATACATCCTCCAGGAGACGGGAAGCGTGGTCTCTTTCCACTCTGAGTCGTTGAACGTGGGACTCGCCCAGCCCTCGGGAGCCTGCGCCAGATCTTCAACCACGTTGATCTTCCACACGTTGGCCTGCTCAGGCTGAGAGATGACAGGCGCCATATTTCCCTTCCGCTGACCGTCTGTGGGGGCTTCCATGACCAGACGCCCCCAGTCGCGGGGCACTTCAATCACCTCTGCCTTCTTTGCCGCCATCTTGGCTAGGTCAGCTGCATTTTTAGCCTCTGGCTCTGCTGCTTTGACTGCAACCTTGGTGATCTGCCCAGGCTTTGCAGAGGCAATCACCTTCTCAATCTCGGCGAGGCGCGTATCGCCAGCGGCCATGATGCCCTTCAGTCCCGGGATGAATGATCGAGCCTCAGCCGGATTGCCTGCTTCGGCGAGCTTCTTCATGCGCGCAAGATCAGCGCTGATGCTCTCCTGTATTTCGCGTGCGGCGCGAGCGAGATAGTCAACGGTGGGCATGTCGTCTTTGCCGACACCCCCGCCGGCGATCAACTCACTCACAAGCTTCTCGCAACCGGCATAATCCCGCTTCGCGTATAGTTCAACTGCCTGCTTGATGGCCTCGGGTGCATCAGCAGCAAATGGGGACGGTGGTGCTCCAACGATCTGAATGCGTTGGCGCGGGGCAACGAGCGCGACGCCGTATCCTGCACTGATCCTATTGCCGCCGCCGATGAGGCTGCCATCAAACATCCGGCTGCACTCGCGGTACCAGCGGTGGCCCTTCCAGAAGTGAATGTAGGCTTTCTTGCTGTGCTGATGCGCGCCAAGCGGCGTCCAGAAATTGTTCCAGAAGTTGCCGCCGTGGCCGCCAAACGTATTGTTGAAAGAGTAGGCGCTGATCATGGAACTGAGGTGCGCCGCACGATGATTCTCGACGAAGCGCATCAGGATGGCGGCCGCCGAGAGACCGCCGTTGAATGAGTCCATCATGCCACTGGCCATCACATCAGGATCAAACGGCTTGGGGACCTCGCGCTGGCACTTGCCAAGACCATAGATCAGGAAACCCGTCTCTGCCTTTCCTGTAGAATAGTGGGCGACGCTCTTCGCGTAGGCAGCCTGGTCAATGTCGATACCGGCTTTATCGGCGAAGTACATCCCCATGACACCTGGCAGGCCGGCATTGGGGATCAGGCCATAGTGCGCTCCGCCCGGGAAGTTCTGGCGCCAGCCGCCAAACTCCGGATGCTGCGTCGCGGCTAGACGGGCGCAGGCGTGCTTCAGGTGGGGGAGCACGTTCTTGTCTCCTGTGGCCATGTAGTATTCGCCTAGCAGAAAGGCCTCGGCAGAATTGTGCCAGCTCTTGCCTTCACGCTTTGTGTCGATCGGACGGTTCGGGTCTTTGCGCCCGATGATGTTGTAAACGCACCTGCGGACATACCCTTGAAGCTCGGGGTCGCCTGTAGCCAGCATGTAGATCGCGTCGCTATTGAGGAAGCCGGCGCCTGCTCCTTTTGAGAGCAGCCATTCTTCAAGCTGATCTACAATCTTCTCAGTCTTCAGACAGTCATACGGTGCTGTGGCGCTGTATGTTCCCATGACCTCGAGAGTGATCTCGACGTCCATGTTCTGGGAACCCCTTCGTAAGCCTAGAACCAGCTTGCCGTTCGCCTGTTTTGTCTCGCTTTCAGTAATGGCCGCCCCCATCACTTCCCATGCCTTATCGCCCAGCATGTTGCCGTTGGCGCTGTAGAGGATGTCATCCTCAAAGATGAGGCCGGCGGCAGGGGATCCTTTGGCTACCTCGCGCACGCCCATGTTGGGTCCGAAAGGACCTGTTTTCACACCGATAGGACCAAGCCACCCTGTGAAGTTGCCGTAGCCGTGGGTCTGGAGCTGACCATTGATAAGGGTCACATCACTCTGTGGCCACTCGTTGGCAGGCGTAGAATATTCTACAGGCAGATCATCGTCGGCGTTTGTGACAAACCAGTGGTAGGGGAGTTTCTCACTGCGGAAAGGAATGGCCGGGAGACCCGCGGCGTTAACCAGTTCCTGGTTGGGGCGCTTGTTCCAATTATAACGCACACGCATGATGCGATTGACCGTGTCGCTCTCCAGCTGGATCGTTTCGCCATCTATGCGTGCCTTGGCCGGCGAGTAGTCGCCTTCGACACCCGCGACTTCGAAATAGTCGAGTGCATTGCCGATGGCCTTCAGGCCTCTGGCCGTTCCCTCTTTGAAGTGAAGTGTGGCCTCATTGAAATCGAGGTCTACCTTTGCAAAATCTGCTCCCGTTGCCGGAGTATCGGCCCGCTCATAAACAGCGCCCTGCACCCAGCTCAGAGCACGTTGTGCCAGCAGGGCCTCATCGGCGGGCTGTGCACTGAAAGGGGTATTCGCGGAGCCGGGCAGAATGATGCCTACATTAGGAGTGTCCTCTGCCACGCGCCGCTGCAGTTCGCGCATTTCACGATGGTGCTGGCCGAGCGTGTTAAGATCCGATCCCGGCGGTACAATAAGTCCCATCGGCAGTTCAGTCTCACCCAGCGTCTTACGCCATTCGCGCGCGATACGCGGGGTGGTCTTGGACTCCATGCGAAAGCCTACCTTGCGGATGTTGTAGGTCTCGACATAGGCCGTGTTGAGTTGAGGGCGACTAAACGGATCGTCGCTTGCGAGAATGTCAGCGTAGATCATGTAGGGATAATCGTTGCCCAGCTGTATGAGAGCCGCCTTGAGCGTGAGTCCTTTGAGCGGATTCAATACGGCATTGTAGCCACCACATGGAAACAGTGTCTCAAAGACGGTATTGGAAGGTGCTACTTTGGCCTTCTTGAAGGGTACCCCTTTGACCTCTGCCTCGAGCTTCTCATCATACATCGTGACCTGTGACGCCACTTCCTTGTCGTCGTAGAACTTACTTGTTTCCTCAAGTACAGCCCTGCTTAGCCAACTGTTGGGGAACGCGGAACCCAGGTTTAGGTCGATGATGCCGACCGGGACCTTAGCGTCGGCGGCGAGGTCACGCCCCATATAGTAGGCGGCGGCCGACATCTGCAGCGCGGCGTCCTTGTCGACCACGGTCCAACCGGACGTCGATGCTTCGGACAGATCGCTCTGCGGGGTGGCCGCAGGTATCGTCTTGATGGAGATGGCGCGGAAGAGCGGGTTCGTTTTCGCCACTGCCTTCTTACCGGCGGCATCACGGCCCAGCCTGATATCCACGCTGGTCTGCCGCGCAAAGAGGAAGACATCGCCAACGAGAACATTGCCGATTGCCGACTTGAGATTGCCGATTGAAGAAGAGGCCAACAACCGTTGGGGGGTGGCATTGACAGGCACCGCATCGAGGGTGACGGACCAGGTGCCGCCATCTCCAGCCTTGGCGGATTTCTCCTGGCCGGCGAAGGCGATGGTAACCTGTGCCCCCTTGTCGGCAAGGCCGCTGATCGTCAGCGGCTTGTCGCGCTGCAGCACCATGCCATCGCCCAGATGGCGGCTAAAACGCAGCTCGCCCGCGTGAACGGAGAGTGTTGAAAGCAGCATAACTGCCGTGAGGGCGCCCAGCGCCGCGATCGTGGTAGGTTTCTTCTTCATCTGTGTCCCTCGCCTATTTGTTACGGGCGGCAACCTTGCCACCCTTTTCGACTGCAGTCGATAGCTACCGACTGCCATCACACATCTGTCTCTACTTAGATCTTCTATCGATCGTGCGTTGCTGATGCTCTATTCCGCTTCTGTTCTGATCGGTCGGATCAGGCTACGCATGTGCTCTGTTCCCACCGCTATGATGCTACCATCTGGGGTCCATGTGACCGAAGGGGTGATTTGCGTCAGAGATGCCCGTCATTTGCGACGGGTCGAATCGGCCATGGTACCCAATTCACGTGGCTACGGTCGCTCCCAGTCCCAACACATCGTCCTGCCGCTCCTTCGGCGTCACGTGCAGCGACGTCATCTCGCCCGCCCTAAACGTGCCTTCCACAGTGGTCTTGTAGGGCGCGTGCAGTTTGAAATCCACATCCCACGCTTCGGGCCAGGCGGGGAGCATTCGGATCGTGCCGCCCTCACCGGCAGTGACAAGCACATACCCCTCACGCAACGTCAACGCCTGCCGGAAGTCAGCGTTCTCAAAGGGGTTTGGCAAGAGCTTGACCCGCACGCGGCCGGGCTTGAGCAGCGCCCCGTTCGCATCGCGATAACCGGCCCGGCCCATGTAGACCAGCAGCTCGTCGTGCTCCACCCAGACATTGAGGCCAATATCCCCGCCGGACACCGGCATCGACTCACCGGAGTTCTTGCTCTGACTCGTCCAGATAACGTTGTATGGGTCCAAGCAGTTCATATTGGCATCACGTGCCGACGAATATCCAATCTCCCTCAGGATTCACCTCCAGCTGCAACCGGACGGGGAACATGAAATTAGGATCGCCCCGTTCAAGCAGACTCGCGATGAGCACGTCCAGGCGCGGCACCGGCTTCGCATTCAGCCGCTTGCCCGGCAAGTCCACATGTACCGGCTTGCCCAAATCCAGCATCTTGCCGTTCAGGAATAGAGTTACCGACTGGCCGACCTTCTCGAACGCCACTGTATTCGACTTCCGCTCATAGCGCGCCACAATCGTCGCCTGCCCCTGCTTCTTCTTCCCGGCATCCTTCTCGAAAGGCTTGCCGCCCAGCCAGTAGAACAGATCTCCATTCCCCGCGGTCGTCGTGCTTCTATCCCAGATCACCCTCTCCGGCAGAGGCTCGCGCACGTACTGGTTCAGCCACTGTATGGAACAGGTGTTTGTCGGCATCATCTTGGCCGTATCGCCCGCGGTCAGCCATTCATTGGGATCGACGAAAACCCTCTGAGGGCTTCCGCGCGGATCCCGGTCCATGAAACCGTGGCCGCGGCCGACATGCAGGAACACATCATGCACATACAGACTCGGCTCACCCTCGCGGAGAGCGGTCAACGTATTACCGTACTCAGCAGCTGCCGTGTTCCTCTTGTAGGCGTGATCTTTCGCTCCGAGCTGAATCAGGAGCGGCAGATTGGCATAGTTCACGGCGGACACTCCGTTGTGATGGCCGGCCGACATCGCCGCAGCGGCCCAGCGATCGGCCATGCGCGCGCCAATCTGGTAAACACCGTCCCCGCCGGCACTGTAGCCCATCACGTGAACACGATTGGGATCCACCCCCTCGAAGACGATCATATTGTCGATGAGTCGGTCATAGCAGAGATATGATTCTTGGACAAAATGGAGGTTCCATGTGTCCGTGACGCCCCTGGGCGCCAGATAGATGCCATTGGTGACTCCGGCCAGATAGTATTTCTGCATGTGCAGCCACTGCCCGTCATTCACGGATTTCGGCGCACCACCGCCACCATGCAATGCGATATACAAAGGGTATCCCTGTTCCGGCTTCGCTCCTACTCGCTTGTAAGCGTAACGCATGGTCTTCTCATCCACCCGAATCGCTCGCCCATTGTGCTCACGCTTGCGCTCTTCGTCCGCGAGACACTCCCGCTTATAGGCCGCCCATACAAGGGCCGCTACCTCGTCCAGATCGCTAACGGCTAACGTCTTCTTCTTTATCTCCTCTGAATCGCGCAGGTCGCTCAGTGACTGTTCCTGAAGCATCTTTTCTACGTCGGCTATGCTGATTACCCTCGCAGATGAGGCGGCGTAACGCGGCGTAATATTCAGCGCGTGGACCGCCTTGCTGCCACGGTTCCAGACCAGAGGGAAGTGGGCGTCCGACTTCTTGAACGAAGCGGCATAGATAGCGTTCTGCGGCTCTGATCCATCCTGCTTCGAGGCTTTATCGACGAACCAGCCGTTGTTCAGCGTCTTCGATTCAGCCGCCCCCAGAAACTTCCATCCATCGTCGTAGACTTCAACCCAGGTATGGTTTCCCGATCCGTCGCTCCACAAAGGCGTGCCCACCACATTCGCCGCGATGCCCGCCGCCCTGCAGGCGTCAACAAGGAGGATCGAAAGCCCTGTGCAAGAGGCCTTCTGGGCCTTAATGGTCTCAAGCGGCCCCTGACAAGCCTTCGGCCTGGCCTTTGAGTAGACCACACCATAGTGCTCATACATCTTCGTATTCAGGATCAGCACCGCTTCAGATACCGACGTGCTCTTGGCGACGAGCGGCACCACATCCTCATAGAGCTTCTTTCGCCACGGCTCCCGCTTTTCATCGAGACACGCATACGGGAGCACGTAATTGAGGAACAGATCCTCAGACAATTTCCCGGCCCAGGGCAGCTCCGCCCTCACCTTGTAGGCGTAGCGAATATGCTCAGCCAGGAAGGCATCACTCAGCGCTGCTTCGTCCGCCGCCGGCATGTTCTCCAGCAGAAAATCGAGACCGGGGTGCATCGCTTCAGGCAGGGACTGATAAAGCCCCGCGCGAGCGCCAGCCTTCGGTGGTACCGACGCCGGCGCCGTGCCCTTGTGCAGCTCAACCATCGCGTGCCCCAGGGCATTGCCCACATCCATGTAGGTTCGCGCATTGCCGTTGTAATGGTGCCCCCCGCCGCCGGGTGACCGCCTTGATGGCTGCCAGAAAGGACGGGTATCCACAGACACCACGTTGCCCTCGAACTCCGGGTAGGTTCCGGTCTCTCCGCTGACGGCAAGCTGCGCCTTGAGAATGGTCAACGTATCGCCGGCCATGCGGCGACCGCCAAAGGCGACTGTGGCGCAACCAAAAGGGGCCTCAGGTGCATCGAAGTCCTTGCGCAGGGCCTTGATGAAGTTGACCAGGTTATGCTCATAACGCATGGCATTGAGCTTGTTCTGATCCTTGTGCCCCTGCCACCAGAAGAACCCGGCAATCTCGTAATCGGTGGCTCCGGGACAATAGGTGTCCAGATCCGCCAGCACCGCCTTGGCATAGCTGACATCATCGTCATACTGCTTGCCGGCATACCAGGCGCCGCTCAGCCAGTTGGTATTGGGTGTTTCACTTCGGGTCCACGCCCCCGTCACATCCCGGTAACCGGCATGGATCTTACCCCGGCATTCAAAGCGCTCACTTCCCGGCGGCAGATAATCCCAGCCCAGGCTGCGGTTACCGATGCAGGCCTTGAGGACCAGCACCGTCTCATCATGATAGTCGCCCAGTGCATGCCCGATCCCCAGCTCCGGGCCGACATGCGCACTGCCGACCGTCATCCATTCGTTACGCAATGTTCGGAATGTCTTCTTGTGCTGCATGACATGCACATAGCGCACATCCTTGCGCACCACCCAGTTGCCGTCCTTATCGATCAGGTTCGGGTACTGCTTCTCGACCTTTACGGCGTTCTCAAGTGTGCCCCTTGTTGCCTCTGGGCTCACCTTGCCGAACCCAAGCATGTTCGACTGCCCAAGCAATATATAGACCTTAACAGGCCCCTTGACGGGGACAGCGTCCTCGGCGGTGGCATGCCCCAGCGCCACGCTCATTACGGCAATCAATAACGCACATTGTTTGATTATTCGATTCTTCATTGGAGCCCTTCTATCTACTCATTGCGGTGGCGTCGGCATCAGCGATCACTGCCCACGCCCCCCACCCTACCTCTGATAAACCGGGATGTACCGGTGCGGAGTGCCCAGAATCAGAATCGACATCGCGGTGCCCTGGACGGGGCCACCGGCAGCGCCGTTCCATGCCCCGTCCTTCGACTGCTTGTCAATGAGGGCATCTCGAATCTTGGGGTACCACTCGGCGTAATACTCGTCGCCGGACTGCACCATGGACTGGATGGCGTA
>Ga0008651_10001469_pt1 | contig 13594 bp, 6 predicted proteins | sample SaaInlV_200m_DNA_6_FD_59173 | JGI IMG/M metagenome (GOLD analysis project Ga0008651, IMG submission 59173) | Marine microbial communities from expanding oxygen minimum zones in the Saanich Inlet - SI037_S2LV_200m_DNA | ecosystem: Environmental > Aquatic > Marine > Intertidal zone ...
CACGCCATAGCGGTGGCCCAACTCCACACTGTATTCCCAGGGATTCAGGCGGAAGTATGCTCCCGTGATCAACATGTCGACGAGGCCATCGCGAAGCCAACCCTCGAGGTCAATGCCGATCGTCCGACAGAACTCCACTGAGTCGGGGACGCGAGTTGCGAGGAGGATAGGCTTGCCCCGCTTTCTGCCGATGGCGTCAGTCATCTCCCGAATGCGGCGAATCAGGTCCGCCAGCAGCGCTCGCTCTTCGTCGGAAGCGACGCCCCCGAAGGCATGGGACTTGAAGAGGACCGGGTGCCGGAAGAAGTCCATTTCCACGCCGTCCACATCGTAGTTGGTGCACACTTCCTCGATGTAGCGGTACACCAACTCCCGCACGTCTGCATTGCCGAAGTCTACTGCCGTCCACTGACCGTATTTTGGCTTCTTTCCGCCCCCGATGAGATACTCCGGATGCTCGGCCTTCATCGTCGCTCGCAGCAGGGGGTTCTTGGCGTCGTGCGTGTCGTTCATGCGCATCGACCAAAAGACCTCAAGCTTGTTCTTGCGGCAGAACTCAACCATCACCTGGAGCGAGTCCGTCCCTTGGTCCAGAAGGTCTCTGAGCACGCCGTCCTGGTACCCCGCCCCCGGGCGAAGCAAGATATTCTCAGCCACCTTCGTGCGATGGAGCATGCTCCCAAAGGCCCAGCCCGTGCAATAGAAGATGGTGTCCACCTGAGAACCGACAAGCGCGGTCGTCCGTTGCTTCAGGAAGTGATCCAACCCTGAGCTGTCACCCGCCACCTTCTTGGCCAGACCATCGCCGCCGTCGTTATTGAGGATGATCCGCCGCTTGCGATGTGCGGCCTTCTTGCGGAGCTCAACGAACGTCGTCTCTTCGGCGCTCATGGGATTTCCCTTCTTGTGTCCAATAGCCGGTGCGGCGATGGCCGAAGCAGCCATAGTGATTGCGACGATCAAGACGCTAGCAGTTTGAGTGTTGGTTCTAAACACGAAATCCGGCTCCTGAAAATGGGATCAGTACGCGGTCCACGCTAAACGTTCGCAACGATTATGTCCATTCCCAACCCAGGGCTGCGGTGGACCCTCGGTTACGTGAGGCGGCTCGACGGAGTCTCTCCCTCCATCGGACACAGATGGCCCAGAGAACCCCTGCAGGGAGCGGCTCGACGGAGTCTCTCCCTCCATCGGACACAGATGGCCCAGAGAACCCCTGGAGGGAGAGACTCCGTCGAGCCATCTTGGAGTTCTCCCCCCACGTAACTGAGGCAGAAGCGCCACTGGCACGGGCTTTCTAGCGCTCAGCCAACGCGCATCTACAACCGATCATTCAAGCGCATAGAGCACGGTGTCCGGACCGGACAATGTATCCTCAATGACGTTTGTATCGCGGCCCACTTCCCGGCCCGAAAACAGCTCTGTGATTCGGGAGTAAGGGCGCGGCAAGACGAGACGCCGTGTGCCTCCTTCGGCCGTGTGCAGGGCCGCAAACCGGTTGTTCGCGTAGCACGGCTCATCGTGGTCGCTGTAGATGTGGACCCCGGCCTCCCGGGCAATGGTGCGGAGTTCACACGGCGTGATCTCGGGAGTCGGGGAGAAAACTGAACGCCAGTGGTCCATGTCACGTGTCGTCATCCCGGCCGTGTCGATCGGCACACCTGTCAGCTGTTCCACGGCCTCTTCATCGTACCGCGCATCAGCGATGACCCCGGGGCGATATAGCCACAGCACCGTGCGGCCATCGCGGCACACTCTCTCCTGCAGGATACGGCGCCGTTCGTCGTTCATGACAAACAGGTTTGGGAAGACCACCAGCCGATAGGGGCTCAGGTCGAGATCCTCGAGGTCCCCCCATGAGAAAGCCTGGTATGGAGCACCGCAGCGCGCAATCACCTGATTGAAGCCACGCGTGAAAGCATCGATGCGCGGATTACTCTGATCCAGGTACAGCGCACTCTCCGGATCCACAACCCATGCGATCTCCGCAACCGAAGCCAGCTCTTGCTGCTGCGCGCGATCCCAGAGTTCCTTCATCCGGGCCATCGCGCCAAGGACGGTCTCACCTTCGTAAAACCCACCCCACATGTCGAACCACCACAAGGAAACATCCTCGATCATGGAGAAGCTGAACTCACGCCGCAACCCAACCACCGTTTCCGTCTCGTTCTCCCACAGGTTGAACGCACACGTGTACCATTCCGCCGGCGGGTTCGATGTGTGGGTGCGATGGTCCAGTTCCTGAATCCAGGCCTTGCCTTTGTGCCTGACCGAACCGACCGGAGCGAGGAACGGGCTGGTGCCGCCCATTTCCCGGTTGATGTACGTCGCCGGCGCCACAAAGAAGTCGAGGTTCGGCGAGGCATAGACGCGTTCGTAGTCCAGGTGCCCCTCGGAGACCAGGCGATTCTGCCCAAAGGTCAGGATGTAGCCGTAGAAGGCACCAACCTCGGCCCGGTGGGCGATGACCGCCTGCGCTGCGTCGGCGAAGTACAGGATCGTGTCCCCGATCTGCCAGTTGCAGAATCTCCAATACGCCAATGCCGCGGCATCCGTCTCGGGGTCGCGCAGGAGATCGTGGCTGACGTGGTCACGAACCGACGCCGGCGGGATGTCCACCGGATCCGGCATCCCCTGGTCCTGTGCCCAGGCACGGAAGGCGGCCCGTCGCACGCCGCTCTCCTCGCCAAAGCTCCGGTCCTGCCACTCACAGGTCCCACCGCAGCAAAGCATGTACGCCTTGACTGTATCCGGGTACCGGCTCTCCGTGTGCCTCAGAAAAGCCTGCATATAGGCTCGGGTCGCCTCGCGCCAACGCGCCATGGAGACCACCCGCCCCAGTTCGTGGAAGCTGTCCTGCCCGCCCGACATACCGGCCAACCGTCTCACCAGCCAGGACGGCGTGTTCAAATCCACCATGCAGATGATCTGAACGTCCGGGTTCACCTCAAGCAGATCCTGTATCTCCCGGTCGAGCGGCTCAAAGTTGTACGTTTCCATCTCCAGCCACATGGGACCGTAGGCGCTGTAGGGCATCCCGAGGCTGTTCAGTGTGTTTGACGGGTAGATGCAGACCCAATCGACGCCGAAATCGGCAAAGGTCTTCACCTTCTCGAGCTCGGGATTGAACGAACGGTAGGCAAAGACGTTTCCGTCCAACATCACGCTTCTCCTGACTCACTGCTTGACGAGCACAACCCGTTCTACCCAGATCGCGTTCCCTTCGTCGGCCTTGCCGTGCGGGAACGCGGGACCTGTGAACTTGATCCGGCCCCAGATATCGAACTCAGCGTCGGGGTTGTTCACGTCGCTGGCGCTGTCGATGTCGAGTTGGATGATCCAGCTCCAGAAAAAGTAGAGGTACATGCTGGGTTGAAGCTTGTGTGTGCCGAGTTTGTACCAGTGATAGCCGGCGCCGGGCACATCCTCAGGCTTGATGTCAGTCTTGGCGTAGAAGTTCTTGTCGAGGGGGATGTAAAGGCCCCACGGCATGGGCAGCTTGTACTTCGCCAGGGGTTGTTTCTCACCGGCGCTGTTGGGGAACGTCAGGCAGTTCGAGATGCCGCTCTCCGCTTCGGGATCCTTGACCACCTTGACGACATTCTGCCAGTTCCTCGTGAGGTCCGCGGTGAAGTCGAAGATCGTCTCCAACGGCACATCGCGGAATTTGGCGGGCGAGGAGAGATTTGTCGGCAGTGCGGTGAACTTGACCATCTCCTCGTTCAGTTGCGTGAGTGACCTGGCCCGTCCGTTTCCGGTCAGGCGCATGGTCGCCTGTTCAGTCCAGGTCTGCTTGATGCGGTCAGCGATCCTGGCGCGATCAAGTGGGAAGTCTCCCATGGACTTGCCCAGGCGCTTGTAATCGCCGGCAATTTGGCGCCAGCGCACGCAGGTGGCACGATCCAGGGAGAGGCGGGCATGTCGCCAGCGACGGAGCAGCGTGTCGTTGCCGGCCAGAGCCTTGTCGCCCTCGTCGAAGAGTCTCTGGCTGGTCAGGATGGTCTCGAAATCCAGGAACGAGAAGGCGCTGGCGCCGGGAGACATGCCGATGTAGGCCTTGCGAAGATCTTGCGAACGTCGCAGGGCCGCCCGGTATGTCCGGAAGAACGGTCCTGCCGCGCCGTAGAATCCATCAGTGAAGTCCTTCTGAAGAGTCGCGAAGTCCGCATTGGGATTCTCCAGCAGCTTAGTCATCATCCAGACTTTGTAGTCACGCACGTCGGCGGTGATGGTGTATTCCAGTTCTGTGAAAACACCTTCGACATTGTGTCCGGCGTAGAAGCGAAAGTCGTCCGCGTAGGTGTCGACGCTTGGGTAAGGCAGTCCCCGCGGCTGGGCGTAGGTAACCGCGTAGTCCCAGATGCGCAGGTTCTTCGCGATACGGGCCCAAGTGAGCAGGAACTCCCGGAAATCAGTGTTCGTCTCGGAGGTGATTGGGAAGGTGGCATTGCTGCGTGTATCGCAGAGCCGGATGATCACGTTGTCTCGCGGGCGGACGGTCTTCGGGGGCTTCTGCGTGTACTGATAAGCAAGCGTATCGATGTAAACGTAGGGGAACTCGGGGCGAATGGCGTCGGCGATTTCGTTGACGAAATCGAGGAGCAGGCCTGCTTCCGAGTCACCTTCGCGCTTGACGATAACCTGGCAGGGGGCGCACTGGCACTGACCGCCCCAGTCGTTTTGGGAGATGTCATAGACAATCGGCGCGGGGGTGCCCTTCTTCTTTGCGGCCACTTCGGACTGGCGGATGTAGACGCGCAACTTGTCGATGAAGACCTTACGCAGTTCCTTGTTGCTGAGGCAGAGCTGGTGGTGTTCTGCAACTCGTCTCCCTTTGATTTCAGAGAACCACTCGGGGTGAGTCTCGAGGTACTTTTTTGGGGGGATGTACTTGTAGAAGGTGTGCACGTGGTAAGGCGGCCCGTAGTCCCGGCAGCCGCCGTAGTCAGCGGAGATGCGGGCGTCTCCATCGCGATTGGCGCGGTTACGAGCCGGGAAACGTCCACCGTCGCTGCCGTAGAACTGATAGATGTCTCTGTACTGAATAGTGGGTTTGCCGCGCAGATTGAGACCTGCCAGCTTGAGCGTCTTGGGTGTCGGGACCGTCTGTTCCCACGGGTTCCACCAGCGGACCCCGCACACGTCCTCGAGGTAGTGGTACACAGCGTAGAGCGTGCCGCGAGGACGTCCCCCGGCGAGAACGAGACTGTCCCCGATACTCTTGACAAGCCATTCCTCGGCTCCCAGTTCGGCCGCCTTGATCCCGGCCTGGGCAGCGGCTCTGGTCTGCCCGACAAACAGTGTTGGCCCGTTGCCAGGCGTACCTTCCACGCCAACGGCCGGCACGGAGCCGGTCATCTGGCCGATGTGCTCCGCGAGCTCCCTCGCCGCGGTCTTCTCAGCGATGCTCGCGTCCTCAGCCAGACGAATTGTCGGCGCAGCCGTGCAAAGCAGGGCGCCGGTGAGCGCAAGTGAGATAATGCGAATTGTTCCCGGTGACATGGTCACGTTCTCCCTCATGTAATGGTGCCTGCGGGGGCGCGTTTCGGGCCGCTTGCCACAACGTAGCGGATGCCCGGCTCCGCGCCACCCCTCGTGTCGTCGGAGCCAGACCAGGGGCGGGAAACAACCGCGCGCGCAAGTGGATACAACGGAGTGTGGGTATCATGGTACCACGCTCCTCACCCAGTGAGTATAGAAGGAACATGAGCCCATGGGGCACATAATGCTGAATGACACCGGCATCGAGGATGCTGTTTCCCGTAATGTGATTCCCGCTGCGGTGGGTGTGAACGCCCCGCCAAAGCTCAGCCAGTCACCCCGCATTCAGGAACTGGCCCGGCGAAGTCGCGAACTGGCAATCAGCGGGAAAAGGAGATTGGGTTCGGAAGACATGCCGCTGGGTGACCACGCATGCTGGATCCATATCGGCCCCTTCCCCGAGCTGGACCAGATGCCGTCGAAAGTGAACGGCTACGAGCCCACGGGAGAAAGTTGGGGACGCGACTATGCGTTTCTGGTGGACCATTTCCCGATTGATATCCATCCGGACGAACGCATCGTCGGCGAAATCCACTGGGAAATGCACATGGTCCGGCAGTATGTCTGGCCTGCTGAAGCGCAGGAAGTCGGCAAGATGGCCCACGCCCTGGGTGCCAGCGGCGTCAGCACAGGACACACCTGTCCGGATCTGGCCATCGGACTCTCCCAGGGCTGGGGCGGCATCCTCGAGCGAATCAAGCGGAGCCGGGCGAAGTACATCAGGCTCGACAACCAACCCAAGGCCTCCTATCTGCATGGTCTGCAGATGATCTGCGAGTCAGTCATCCGCTTCATTCAGCACCATGCCGAGAAGGCACGCGAACTGGCGCAAGGGGAAACCGATCCCTGGCAGAAGGAGACCTACGAACGCGTTGCCGAATGCTGCGCACACATCGCCACGGGTGCGCCGCGCACCTACTACGAAGGTGTCCAGTGGATCCACTTTGCGGTGATGATGGACCGCGTCGTTGGGCACGGCAATGGCTATGGCCGGCTGGACCTGTATCTGATCGATCTGTACCGCAAGAGCAAAGCGGTCGGGGAGTTATCCGATGAAGAGGCACGCGAGTACCTGTCGGAGATGTTCCTCAAGCTGCGCGGGCACTTCTTCAGTATGGGAGGACGCGATGCAAAACTCAAGGACGCCACCAATGAGGTGAGCTTTGTGGTCCTGGAAGCATATGACCTGATCGGTGACTACAACAACCTGGGAGTGATGTGGCACCCCGACATTGACCCGGAGTTTTATGACTACGCCTGTGATGTGCTGGCACGTCACGGCGAGAGTATTCCCGTGTTGGTCAACTACGACCTGATGTACGAGGCCCAATTGCGCTCCGGCATCCCGGAGGAAGACGCCTGGAAGGTCGCCTACAGTGGGTGCCAGTGGTTCTGTATCCCCGGCAAGGAGTTCTGTGACCAGGACGTCAACTCGATCAATCTGCTGGCCCCGATGCAGCGTGCTATTGCCGCGGCGATTGAGCAGGACATCGGAGACTTTGAGTGCTTCTATGCTCTGTTTGAGGAAGAACTCACCAGAACCGCCCGGGCGCTGCGCGAATGGAAGAACACTCAGTACGATTTGCTGGATCGCCTCTGGCCCGAGATGTTCACGTCGATGAACAGCCATGGTCCCATCGAGCGCGGCATCGACATGGTGGGAGCGCGGGGGGTGGACTATCAATACACGTCCGTCAACATCCTGGGGATCCCGAACGTCGCGGATGCCTTCCATGCGATCCGCCAACTCGTGTTTGAGGAAGGAAGGTACACGCTTACCGACGTGAAGGCGGCCACCCAGGCCAACTGGCAGGACAACGAGCCCATGCGTCAGCGTTTCCTGAACCAGGACAAGTTCGGCAACGATCTGGACGACGTGGATGCACTGCTCGTCCGCATCACGGACTCGCTGGCTGAGATACTGGGCAGCATGGTTAATCAGCGCGGCCAAGAGTTCAGGGCCTCCCTTTTCCACTTCCAAGGACATCTGAACCCGAGTGCTGTCGGGGCGACACCCGACGGTCGCCTCGCTGACGAATATCTGGCGCACGGGATAAACCCCCAGGTGGGCAGAAACAACACTGGTTTGCTGGCTACTGCCAACTCCATCGCCAAGATCGACCAGCGGAAGTTCCAGGGCGGCACAATGCAGGTCGAACTGCAGCCCAGGTTCTTCGACGGCAAAGACGACGTCTGGACCTACGTGCGCAACTTCTCGGAGACGTTCTTCAGGAAAGGCGGGATCCAGATCAACCTCAATATCATGGATCTGGAAACACTGCGGGACGCGATGGACCATCCGGAAATCCCCGAATACCAGAACATCATCGTGCGTGTAACCGGCTATGCCAGTCGCTTTATCTGCCTGTCGAGAGACTACCAGCAGGAGTTTGTCACCCGAATAAACTACGAGGGATTCTAGCGGTGGATGAGCGCCAGATGCGGGTCATCGAGATCATCCGTGGGACGACCCACGATGGCCCCGGTGTGCGAACGACCCTGTTTCTCAAAGGCTGCCCGCTCCGCTGCGTGTGGTGCCAGAATCCCGAAGGAATGAACGTTGAACCGGAGGTCTGGTGGGAGAGCCACAAGTGCATCCGCTGCCTCGCCTGCCTCGATGCCTGCCCCTCTGATGCGCTGAGCGAGTCCGCTGCGGGTTTGCGTCAGGATCGGCAGACATGCAGACGATGCGGCGCATGCGTGGAAGCGTGCCCCTCTCGGGCAATGGCGTTCAACAGTCAGGACTGGCCCATTGACGCACTGCTGAAAGAAGCCCTCAAAGACCAGGACTACTACAAGGCATTTGGCGGAGGCGTCACGATCTCAGGAGGCGAACCCCTGGGCCAGTACAGAAGCGTCGCGGAACTCCTCAGACGACTGCAGGAAACGGGAGTCCACACCGCCTTGGACACCTGCGGTCTGGCCCCCCAAGCCGCTCTCGCTGCCGTTCTGCCCCACACAGATCATGTGTTGTTCGATATCAAATTACTGGAATCCGGTCTGCACCAAGCGCACACCGGCCGGCCCAACGACGCGATCCTGGCAAATCTCGACCGGATCGTCGACCACATTAGAAACGTGAACCGCGCCATGAAGCTCTGGATCCGCACGCCGCTCATTCCCGGTGTCACTGCCACCCCGGAGAACATCCTCGCAATCAGCCGGTTCATCCACGAAGATCTGCCGGATGTGGTGGAACGATGGGAGCTCTGCGCCTTCAACAGCGCGTGCAACAGCAAGTATGAGAAGATGGGGTTGTCCTGGCCCTGCGCAGACACGCCCTTGATGCGCCAGACTGAGGTTGACGCCATCATGAAGACCGCCCTCTCCACAGGCATGGTTGACGACAAAGTGCTCGTCTCCGGGCTGATCGCAGAGGGATTACCTGAAACTCTCAGTACGTATCCATGCTCTGAGTAGAGGTACATCGATGAGACATGCGGAGAAACCGCCCCGGAAACGCGCTCGAGAGCTGGGCATCTCACCTGGGATTCTGACACCGGGAGCCCACAACGCCATCACCGATGTGGACGGTGTGCGTGTGGGACATGTTACCGTGCAGACGGGCGACGGCGTCCGAACCGGTGCCACGTCCATCCTGCCACATGGCGACAACCTGTACCAGAACAAAGTGCCCGCCGGACTCACCATCGCCAACGGGCACGGCAAGATGGCCGGTGGTGCTCAGATTGCCGAGCTGGGCAGCATCGAGACGCCAATCGTGCTGACCAACACCCTCTGCGTGCCCCGGGCCGCCGATGCTCTCCTGGACTACACACTGGAGCAACCCGGCAACGACGGCGTGACCACCGTGAACCCTGTGGTAGGAGAGACCAACGATGGACGGCTGAACGATATCCGCAGACGTATTCTGACCCCGGAGAAAATCCGCAAGTCCATCGAGAATGCATCGACCGGGCCGGTCGAAGAGGGTTCTGTGGGGGCAGGAACAGGCACGGTGTGCTTCGGTTGGAAGGGAGGTATCGGTACCAGCTCGCGCAAGCTCCCCGAACAGCTTGGCGGGTACTCGCTGGGCGTACTCGTGCAGACCAACTACGGCGGCGTGCTGCAGGTGATGGGCGTGCCGGTGGGGGTTGAGTTAGGCCAATACTATCTGAAAGACATGCACGACAGCTCGGCGGCCGGGGGATCGATCATGATCATCGTGGCCACAGATGCGCCGCTCTCAAATCGCAACCTGAACCGATTGGCTATGCGTGCCGTAATCGGCCTGGGACGGACAGGATCGTCAATGGCCAATGATTCGGGCGATTTTGTCATCTCCTTCTCGACGGCTGCCGATGTGCGCCGCACCCCGGAGCGCCGCAAGCATGCACTGCCGGTGACCGATCTTCCCAACAGTATGCTCTCACCGCTGTTCCAAGCGGCTATCGAGGCCACCGAAGAGGCCATCTACAACTCGCTTTTCATGGCCACCACGGTCACGGGTTATCGCGGGAAGACGGTCGAGGCCTTGCCACTTGACAAGTTGGTCGAACTCATGCACCGCTACGGCCACGCCACATGAGCCTGACCTACCGACAGGCAAGAGATCTCTGGGACGATTTACGGAGAATACACATCACGTACACCAAAGCAATGATTGCCTTCGTCTTGGTGAGTCTCCCGGCACGTGTCCATGCTGAACCGACGCCGATGACACTCCAGGTGGGCGACTCCCGCATCGAGATGGCGAACCAGGCGATCCGGCTGGAGATTGATCGAGACAGCGGGGCCATTCTCAAGATTCTCTACAAGGGGAACAATCTGGTCGGTATCGGCAAGGGCTACATGCAGTCCAATGACCGGAACGGGTTCATGTCCCCCAAAAAGACCAGGCTCATCGTTGCGCACGATGACGATCAACTCCTCGATGTCGGCTTCGCGCACCAGCACGACTTCGCCGTCGATTACGCTGAAAGACGACATCCCCGGGCGCTTCACAAAGTACGACATCTCAGTCGCCGCCAAGACAGCCACCGATTCCGGAACGCTGAGTTGGGAAACGCCGGCTGTTGGGCGCCGACTCTGGCAGATCGGCATCCTCGACCGCTCCGGCGCGGAATTCGGGCACGGCAATGACTTCCGCCATTGGGGACTGTGGATGAGAATCCGGAAGCAGTTCCCGGACGGAATCATTGCCTTTGTTGCCGACCACGGGGAAGCGCAGGACATTCCCTACATCCTGGCAGCCTATGTGCAAGGGAGTGGCGTGCCATATGATCCCGTCCTGCAAATTGAGTTCGCCTTGCCCGTCGCACCGATGGAACCGAAGGCCAGCCTGCTTTTGGCTCTGGCGGATGCCATACAGCATGGCAGGTACCCCTTCGTCGACCTTTCGCTGTCACTCAACGGCCAGCCGTTGGCGGAGATCAAGGAAACGTTCAGGCATGGTGGAGCCATCCATCGGAGCGACATTCGCGGTCTGTGCCAGGAGGAGACCATCACCTTCCCCGCGTCGCGCTTGCAGGCTGGGAAGAACACGCTCACGATCCGCTTGACCCCCCACCGCAAACCCCGGTCCTCCTCCACGGGTGCGCCCTACATCGCCGTCATGTTCGATGCCTTGAGGCTGGAGGCCAGGTAATCACGCGGCCCTCGGCAGAGCCAGCGCCCCTCACCACGAACGCGGCGTTTTCGGTCCTCCTCGTTATCCCGATCCAGACCCGGGCTTCGCTGTTTGGTCGCCTCGAGCGCCAAGGCTTCGGGGCGCGAAGTCAGCATGGAATGAGCCCAGGAGGGTGCCAGGTGAATAACCGAAGAGCTGGACCGTGCCTGGAACGACAGTAGACTGTTGCGAGGACACAGCTGAACATAAAGGAACTCTTGATGACGAAATTCATCCGCACAACATCGATATGGATTGCCCTTTGCGCCGTCGTCTGCACGGCAGCTGAACGTGTCGTGGTCATCGCCGATGACGACGGAACGGCCGACAGTGGCCGCGGTCAGGTAACGAGCAACCGCTCGGTCGTCCGCAAGACACTGCTCCTCGCGTCTGATTCGGCCACCGTCAGCCAAGCCTCCATCATGTACTACATGAAGATCCGACCTTATGACGTCGCAAGCCGGAGACTCTATGCCAAACCGACTCCGGGAGTCGAATGGGCCGATCTCGTGATCGCCGTGAATGGTACCGAAGTCTTGCGCGGAAGCCTCATCGAACACGGAACGGAAGGCTGGCACGAGGCCACAGTTGCCCCGAAGCTGCTCAAGCGTGGCGAAAACGACGTGACGATGACCCTGAGTCGCGGGGGCAGCTACTTCTACCTCGGCATTGACCGTGCAGCCCCGAAAGGACGCAGCGCGAGCAGCATTGACAGCGGCAAGACCTTCCGGGAAAACTGGCTGAGCTTCGCCAGCAAGGAGCCGGACGCAGGCGAGTATATGATCCGCCTGGAAGTCCGGGCGGAAATGCCGGATGAGGTCGGCTTCACCGAGCGGAAAGGGAAGTTCTACGGCTGGGTCGAAGTCGAAGACCTGTTCTCGACGGACCGCGCCCACGCCTCAGGATTCAAAGCGCTAACCTGGACCAAGGGCGCAAACCAGCCATCAGGTGGAAAGCTGGCCTGGGGACCGGAAGGCCGTTTCATGGTCCCGTTCGACGTCCCCGCGGATCGCCACTGGCGCCTGTGGGTGCGTGGTTGGATGGACGGATTCCGCGGAGGCGAATTCAGACTCTCCTGGAACGGAAAACTGCTGTTTGACAGCCGCGGAAAGCACGAGTTCACCAGTGACAACCAGCTACGCCTGGACTGGCTCGACGTCGGCACAGCACACCTGGGGGAAGGCAAGCACAATCTCGAGATTGAGACCAGTGGCGACTGTGGCCACATGTTCGATGTGTTCGTGCTTACCACCGATTCCGGATTCATCCCGGACGCTGAGGCGCCCCTGCCGCGCATGACAAAGCTCACGCGCCTGGTGGAAGCCCAAGGCGTTTCGGAGCTGAAACCGGGGCTGTTCATGACCCCACATCCAGTGCCCTGGGCCAAGCCCATCGCGGGCGAACCGGTCCGAACACTGTGGGTTTGTGCTGACATCAACGAACGCGAAGTCATCGAACTGAAACGTCGGATGGACATGACCGCAGATGTCATTTCATCCCCGATCGCCTACTTCGGCCGAAGTGTATTCGGAAACGACCTGCCGCTAGACCGTGGTGACCTCCTCTACGACCTGCTTGCCGGAAACAAGCCGTATGACGTCGCCGTGCTGGTGAGAACAAAGCTCGACCAAATCCCCAACCACGCGATGGCTGAACTCCTGCGCCGAGTCAAAGAAGGAATGGGCCTGATCGTGGTTGACTCGGCACGGCAAGGGGAGAAAAGCACTGAACTGTCTGCCTTGATGACAGACATGCTGCCCTTGGCCTTCCCGGCCATGCGCTCGCCCGTTGATCTCAAACGGCTGGCACGGGGACGCTGGCGCCGAGTGGGGAAAGGCTGTGTGATCAGGCTGGGCCATTCGCTCTACGGAACCATGGATCGGGTCCCGGGTGACACTCACGACATCCCCTATCCGTTCTGGGAGTATCAGTTCGCCCAATGGGCCAAGTACATTCTCTGGGCCGCGGGGCGTTCGGAGCGCCGGATAGCTGCCGTGACCGTCCCAGACGTCGTTGCCCCGGATATTGCACCCGCCCTGTCAGTGGCTCTGCAAGGCGGAACGGGAACGGCCATCCGTGCAACGACGTGGGGACCGCTTTCGAACGCCTCGCCGCCGCCGGTGGCCGTTCCTGCTCAGGGCGACGCGGCTGACATCGCCCTGCCGGCAGCTGCGGAGCATGGCCTCTACCGCGTAGGGCTCGCGCTCGTAGACGATTCGGGAAAGGTGCTCGACTTGGGGGCTGCCCACTACCGGGTCGAACGTCCCGTGCACGTTGCGGGTATGGAGATCGCATGCAAAGACGACCAGGCAGTCGTGACCCTCGCCACCCGCAACAGCACCAACGCACCGGCACAACTCCGCCTCCAAGGACGCGTAGTCGGCTCCCACGGCCGCCTCGTGGGACAATGTGATGCAGTCGTTACTGCCGCCCCAGGAGAAGGGA
>Ga0008651_10001472_pt1 | contig 13572 bp, 7 predicted proteins | sample SaaInlV_200m_DNA_6_FD_59173 | JGI IMG/M metagenome (GOLD analysis project Ga0008651, IMG submission 59173) | Marine microbial communities from expanding oxygen minimum zones in the Saanich Inlet - SI037_S2LV_200m_DNA | ecosystem: Environmental > Aquatic > Marine > Intertidal zone ...
CAGCATCTGGTTTGATCGGGCGATTGTCGGCATCGCCGTGCTTTGGCTGATGTGCTACTTCTTCGGCGCGATATGCAGCGCGCTGGATGTGGGGTTCATGGCTCCCATGCGGCTGGTCCGGGACATCTCGGCCGCTCTGAACGGCAGAGGAGATGCCGGGGACTTGTGGCGGGCCTGTGCGGGGTTTGGTGCACCGTCTATCGTCCTCTGTGCCCTGGGCACGATGTGGTTTGCCAGGCGTGACGTGTGATTCCCGGCCGCGCGCCTCCCGCAGCCTGGCCACCGCGGTCCGTGACGGGTTGGCCCGTGGAACTCACCCCCGCTGGGGTATTTTTAGCTGAAGGCAGATGGAATGCTCCATACGCACCGTTTCCGAATCGGGGTAGTCGGGAGTCTCTTCATGGCAATCACTCAGGTGGGGGCGCAATCTCCTCGGGGATGGTATGACGCCGCCAAGCTGGCGGCCATGCGCGCCAACGTGGAGCAACACGAGTGGGCGCGCCAGGAAGAGGCGCGGATCCTGAAAGCCGCCGATGCGTGGACCAGGTATGATGACGCCACACTGCGCTTGCTCGTGACCCCGCCCGAAGTGCCGCGTGCGATTGTGGCCCACCTGACCGGTGATCCTCTCCACGGCGAGGCGCTGCACAAGCTGGGCCGCTATTCCTGGATTGTGTCCTTCGAACACCCCTACAAAGTCAAGTCTCCGGTCGATGGGGCCCTGTATCCGTCCAACGACTTTCTCGCGTTCATGAAGAGCGGCTACAAGGATCGCTCTTTGCTGACCGGACCCTACGCGGATGACGGTTGGGGTGCCAACGTGCCCGGCCATGACAAGCCGTTCTGGTTTGTCGGGGTCTACGCTCATTGGGCCGCGGTGCGCCTGCTGCTGCCCGCGGTTGAGAACCTGAGCAAAGCGTATCTCCTGACCGATGATCCGTCCTATGCACACGCTTGTGGCGTGTTGCTGTGGCAACTGGCCGAGCACTACCCGAACTACTGGTACATGAAACAGTCGCGTTACGCGAAAGAGGTGATGCCCAGCTATTCGGGACGCCTGCTCTATCACACGTGGGAATCCCTTTACACGTGCCAGACTGTGCCTCCCGCCTACGACGCGATCAAGCCGGCCCTCGATGCGGACGCCGCATTGCAGGAGCTCGCCCGGCTCAACGGATCTGAGCTTCGGGCCCACGTTGAGAACCGGATCCTCCGGACCATGGCGAATGACATTATGGATGGCTCGGGGCGCATTGCCGGCAATTACGGCATGCATCAGTACGCGCTGCTGCTGATCGCGGCTGCAACGGAACACGCCGCTCCCGGCACGCCAAGCAGCGCCGAAATGGTTGACTGGGTACTCCACAATCCCAACGTCAAGCTCTACACGGCGATGGGCATGATGGATGCCGTCAACAACCTGCTTCACCGCGATGGCTATCCCTTTGAGTCACCCAGTTACAGTTGCCACTGGATGACGGAGCTTGGACGTATGGGGCTGGCACTCCGTGACAAGGTCGGTCCTCTGCTCGAAAGCTCACGCTTTCGCAGGCTTTTCAGTTGGCCGGCTCAGATGACGGTGGCCGGCGAGTTCACGCCGCCTTACGGCGACAGCAACAACATGTTTGCAGCCAGGATGGGGTGGGCGCCGAAGTACATGGAGTCGGCGTACCGGATCCTGCGGGAGCCGCGTTTCGCCAAGATGATAGTGGATGGCGGGAGCAAAGCTGGGAACGCCCTGTTTGCCGTCAGTATCGATGCGGAGATCGCAGATGCCGCAGCGCAAATCGAGGAACCGATCGGGACGAGCAGCGAACTGCTGCCTGGCGTGGGGTTCGCCAGCCTGCAGTGCGGCAGTGATGCCAATCGCACGGGGTTGGCCCTCTTCTATGGCTATTACGCCGGGCACAACCACGCCGACAGGTTGCAGCTCGATCTCTACTCGTGGCGCAACACGCTGTTGCCCGATCTGGGGTACCCCGAGACAGCCGACAGCTTTGATCCCCGGCGGTTCGGTTTCATCAGCCACACCGTTGCTCACAATACGGTGATGGTCGACGCGAAGAACCAGCGGTGGCGCGCCGAGGCCAGGGGACGGCTCCATGTCTTTGCCCCCGGTTCCGGGGTGCAACTGGTGGAGACGTCGGCAGAAGCAGCCTATTCGGGCACAGTGGGGCTCTATCGCCGCACGTTGATGCTGGTGGAGGTAACGCCCACGCAGGCCTTTGTCGTGGACGTCTTTCGCGTCCGCGGCGGGAACCAGCATGACTACCTGGCTCACGGCAACCAGGCTGAATTCGCCAGTAGTTTGCCATTCTGCGAACCGCGCCAGGCTGGTACGCTCGCCGGACCCGATGTCGCCTACGGAGCGTTCTATGACGATGAACAGTATGCCGACGGCAACAAGGCGCACCGTCCATACTACCTGTATGAAGGAAGTGGCTTCCAGTGGCTGTTCAATGTGCAGCAAGCGGCGCTGAACGGTACGGGGACGGTGGATTGGCAGCTCAATCGCCCGGAGGATCTCTTCCCCAATGCCCCCCGCAAAGGCGTTGCCCTACGTGCTCACTTGGTTGGGCAGGACGAGACCGTGTTCGCCTGTGACGGCATCCCTCAGCGCCGCAAGACATGGCCCGAGAGCCTCAAGTGGCTCGTGCGGAGGCGGGAAGGGGACGATCTCGAGAGCGTATTTGTTACAGTCTACGAGCCCTACAAAGACGTTCCCTTTGTCCAGTCGGTCAAACGCTTGCCGGTAAGGGCCGGCAGTGACCTGCCCGTCGCGCTGGAGATCACCTGTGGCGAGAAGACGTTCGTGGTGTTCAACCGGATTGAATCAGGCGCGAGGCGCCCATCCACCCTCGCGCTGTCCGGAGGCCGTATCGTGGATGCCCGGGCGGCGGTCTCCGAACGCGCATCCGGCCAACTGTGGCAGCTCGATCCCCGTTCCGCCCCGGCGTTTCGGACGACTGTTGCGGCGGTGGACTTGGCGGAAGGAACGGTCACTCTCAAAGAACCGATGCCTGCGAACTTCGCACCAGCCGGCGGACATGCTATCGTCATGAGCGATCGCCATGCCAACGCGATCCCCCTCATTCGGCGTATCGGTGATCGCGCGTTCAGCGTTGGCGATGATGACTTGTCGGCCGCGACGCTCCGCGTGCGACAGATCGAGGGGAAGAAGCTCTCGTTCACGCCCACGACGATTTACTTTGCCGAGCCCGGCATGACCGTGGTCAATGAGGCCGGCCGAACGGTGGCACGAATTCAGGCCATGGAATCCGGCTTCTTCGAGCTTGACCGGGCTTTGACGAGCGCCGATTTTCCTGATCGTGACGACATCGGTCAACCGTCATTCCGGGTCGCGGTCGTCGGTCCGGGGGACAGAATTACCATGCACCGGACGGTAACGGCCAACGTCTCCCCGTGAGCAGCACGTTGCAGGTGTGGCGGTCGGCGAGCGCCCGCCTCCCCGAGGAGCGGAGCCAGCTCAGTTGAGAACCCCTTCAGCCATGAGCTCAGCCTGCCGGATGACCAGCTGGGTCGCCGCTTCTTGCGCGTCCGGCGGGTAGCCGTGCTTGGCGAGCAGTCGTCGAACGGTTCGGCGCATGTCTGCTCGGACCGTCTCGCGTTGGGTCCAGTCCAGCGATGCCTTGGTCTTGATCCGGTCCGCCAGTTCACGCGAGATCACCTTGAGTGTGTCATCCTGCAGCGCCTCTCGGGCCGATGCGTTGTCCGCAAGCGCGTCGTAGAAGGCGAGTTCCTCCTCGCCCAGCCCTGATTCCTTGCCGCGTTGGAGATCTTCGCGGATCGTGCGAGCCAAGCCGATCAACTCCTCGGTGACTTGGGCCGTCGAGGGGGGGGCAGCACGTGTGCAATCGCCCGCTGGTGATGGACTGGAGGCAGGAGAACGTGCAGATCGCGCTGCGCAGTGAGGCTTACGTAAGCCGCCATGTCCGTCTCATTTTGACGACTCCTCAGCTGAACATGGAAATGGTTGGAGCGCATGTAGGCGTGCAGATATTGCCGGTCGATGGTATCCTCATTCAGCGTGCGCCAGAAAGTTGTCTGTGGTGAGCAAACGAACCTCGGAGCGTCAAGGGGCATGAGGGCCACTTTCCCAACCGTCCCCTTGTGCGACAGAATCACATCTCCCCCCGCACGGCTTCTTCGATGAGCCGCTGGCTGTATCGACCGGGATATGTCCACGCGATGGACACATTCGGAAAACGTGTCCATTCTTCGCCGGTTCTTGGACATGTTCCGGAGATGTGTCGATGGCATCGACATGTCGGAGAGGTGTGCATCATGCGGTAAGAAGCTCCAACAAGGCCGGATGTTTGTAGATCATCTCCCGGCCGATTTTCTCGCCGGTGAGGATGCCGATGCGGTTAAGTTCCTGCAGCCAGACCGAGGCGGTTTTTCGTTTGGCCAGTCCAGCGTCGACGATGAAGCCGATCTTGCAGTAGGGCTGGCGGAAGACGAGGTCGATGAGTTCCCGGCTGTAGACCTTGGGGATCTCGTTACGGCAGCGTTCGATCACCTTCTCGCGCAGTTCGTAGACTGCGTGGATGCGGTTGGAGGTCCACAGCGCTGTTTCCTCCACGCCGGCCAGGATATAGAGCAGCCAGGATTCCCAGTCGCCGTTCTCGGTGACATCGCGCAAGCGGCGGTAATAGACAGACTTGTTCCGGATGATGAACCGGCTGAGGTAGAGAACGGGGATATCGAGGAGCTCGGCCTGGATCAGGTAGAGGATATTGAGGATGCGGCCGGTGCGGCCGTTGCCGTCCGTGAAGGGGTGGATCGCCTCGAACTGGTAGTGGCTGATGGCCATGCGGACGAGGGGGTCGATGTCACCCGCGTCGCCCAGGAACGCCACGAGATTCCGGAGCTTCTCGATCAGCCCTGCCCCGCCCGATGGCGGCGTGTAAGTGATGTGGCGGGTGGTGGCGTTGCCGATGGCGACGCGCTCCGCAGGCGACCGGAACTCGAGGCCCGGCATGTCCCGCAACACGCGGCAGATATCGCGGATCACGTCAATGGACAGCGGGCCGTGACGGAGCAGGCGGCAACCGTGCTTCAGCGCGGTTCGGTAGCGGAGGACTTCTTTCGTGGCCGGGTCCGTGACGGCGGACTCGTTCAGCGTGGCTCGGAAGAGTTCATCTTGCGTGGTGACAATGTTCTCGATCTCGGAACTGAGTCGGGCCTCCTGGAGCGGAATCGCGTTGATCAGAATCGATTGATCGGGGATCAAGCGGCCGGCGCCCTTGAGCTCGGCCAACGCTCGGGTGGCCGCCAGGCACTGTTTCAGGACCGACTTTGATTCGACATCCACGGCCGGCGGCAAGGCCGGCAGCCCGTCGTGGGGTTGTCGTGGATCATACGCCATAGCCCAGCCCTTCCAGGTTCGCGTTGATCCGGGCTTCGAGCCGTTCGGACTCGGCTGCATCAATGGAGCCGCGCAGCTTGTCTGCTGCCTGCCAGAGGCTTTCGGGACTCAGCCCGAGCTCACGAGCAGAGCTGGCGGCACTTCCTCCCGCATTATCGTTGATTGCCGTCACGTCTATCCCTTTCGTGCAAGGCAATGGGCACCAGACCAGGCACTGTGACCACATGAGGTGCGAGAAGTGTGCCTGCAGGCGTTCCCTCTATGCCAACCGAACCACGGTCGCGAAACATGTCATAGCTCAATTTCGGCACTACCAAAGGGCAGGCGGAATGCTGCTGAAGTGAGCAGGCCGTGGACACGGAACACTATGCCCGGAAGTGTGGCAATGGCAAGCCATCTAGACGGGCGGATCAGGGCTGCCATGCTGACCGGCCCTGCTGCCAAGACACTCGATGTGAGTGAGCGTGGAAGATGGACGAGTGAGGGCAGCTTTTCTTCTCACTGTGTCCAGTACCCGTGGACATGGCCTGTCGGGAGGCGATGGTATGTACGCCATTGCAGCAAGCCACGGTGCAGGACAATGACCATGACATTACGCGAACGCATTCTCAGTGTCTATCGGGGTGAAACACCGGACGCCGTCCCTTTCATGCTTGACCTCTCGCACTGGTTCTACGCGCGCACCGGCCGGCCGTGGGACTTGAGCACGGCCTATGAAACGCCCGAGCTTTCTCTGATCAAGTACCACAAGTCCCGCGGGGTCGGGTCTTATCTGGCCAACCTGGCCTCCTTCTACACGGTGAGCTACGCGGACGATGTGCAGGTTACTGCGACCAAGGCGGACAGAGGCGGCGTTCCCGAGATAACGTGGCGAATCGAGACGCCCATCGGGGAGATCCGGCGATCCCGAATCTGGGAACCGGTGACCTATGCCTGGGGAATCAGTCACTGGGGGATCAAGACCGAGGATGACCTCCGGGTGTTTGCCTACGCGATGAGCCGGCGGTCGTTCCAGCCGCGCTGGGATCGCTATCAAGCCTGGGGCGATGCCGTGGGGGACAACGGGGTCGTGTATCTCTCTGCTGGTTACAGCGCGATGGGACACTTGCTGCACTACTGGATGGGCGTCGAGCAAACTGTGTTTGCTGCGCTGGACTGGCCCAGGACACTCCATGAGACGGTGGACGCTGTCAATGCCAACACGCTCGAACTCGTCGGCCTACTCGCTGAGTCACCGGCTCAGATCGTGAGCATGGGGGACAACTTCTCCAGTGACATCCAGTCTCCGCCGTTCTTTGACGAGTGGTCCCGGCCTTACTATGAAGCAGCCGTCACGCGCCTCCATGCCGCAGGCAAGCACGTTTCTGTCCACATCGATGGTCGGCTGCGGGGAGCCATCCGGATGATCCGGGAAACAGGAGCGGATTGCGGTGATGCCATCACGCCCACGCCTATGGGTGACCTATCGCCCGCGGAGTGCCGGGCGGAAGCCGGGGCGGACTTCATCCTCTCCGGCGGGGTGTCGCCGGACCTCTGGTTGCCCAATGCCTCGTTGGAGGCGTTCATCTCCAAGGCTCGAGAATGGCTCGAACTGCGTCGTCGGAGCCCGCGCCTGATTGCCAACGCCGGCGACCAGGTCCCGCCTGGAGCTGACGAAGACCGAATCGAGATCATGCGGGATCTGGTCGAGGAAGAGGGTAAGTACTGAGGAGAGGAGTCGCGGGAGCGTCACCCGCCATTTCGAGCCCGACGGAGGCGGCTATTTCCCGGCTGGTGCGGCCACGACGTCGGGTATGGTCTTGTCTTGATTTGTCACGGTGACAGTTTCCATCGCGTTCGTGAACACGTAACCGTCGTGGCTTGGGGTGATGGTGTAACTGCCTGGGGCGACTCGGAAGCTGTAGTCGCCATCTGCGGCTGCCGCCGTGGTTGCGTCGCCATCGCCGGACAGAGTGAGGGTTACCCCGGCTCGGATGTCGCCGCGGACCGTTCCGCTGATCAGCAAGCCGAGAGGAATCGAGCAGGGGTGATCCCCATAGGCCCAGCAGGCGTGTCCCGGGGAACTGGCGACACCGGTGATCCTCTCGTACATCTGGCGCTCTGCATTCCAGCCCCAGATCGGGCCGTTGACCCGGTCACCAAACAGCTGGTCGAACGGCTGTGTGGTGCCTCCCCAGGGCACAGCGATCAGGTTCCAGGTTCTCGCTAGCGGCAGTGCCCCAACGTAGCCATTCACGTCACCGAAGCGGACCCCGCACAGAGCGTCTGTGCGTACGAAGTAACCGCGCGTACCGGAACACGCTTCCCGGGACACGTCATCGAAACGCTGGTCGCGTGTGTTCCACGCCCAGACCGCCCCGGCGGCGCATGATCCGAAGAAGACCCGGGCGGTCACTTCCGGGTGCACTGAGTCGGCTCCTGAGGCAAGGCTCAGATTCCAACCTGGGTAAAGGACAAGCATCGTGACGTCGTGGTTGGCGGTCTCGGGATCGAGGAGGTGCTGGAACTCCACGATATTAGGGATGCCATCGCCGTCGCCGTCCTCTTCGGGTGCCAGGTCGCCATGCGGGGTTTCCCAGATGTCTGGCATGCCGTCGTCGTCGCTGTCGGCAGCGAATGTGACCGAGACGGTGTGAGTCGAGTCAACATCGGCAAGCACGTACTGCGTGAGTCCGGTCTGCGCAAGGTTGCCGTCGAGGAACCACCGATGGACGGCGTACCCCGGAGCCGGTGTTGCCAGCCACGTCGGTGCTCCGCCGTGGTCGGCCGCTGTCTCTGACGGGCTCACGGAGCCGTTTCCCAGGGCCTCGGCGGCGATCGTGTAGGTCTCGTAGGTCGGTGTCGCTCTGCCCGGTAGAACCATGGTGCGCCACAGCAAGTAGTCGCCTTCGGCTTCTGCCGGGACGTCAGCCTGCGTCGCGACCGTCCCCAGGACTTCAGAGGAGGCGGGGGCACTGACCTCAAGCGTGGCCAGGCCGCCATCCATGACCCAGTTCTCAGATCCGCTTTCGGACATCAGGGCACCGTCGACTTCCACGCGCGGGACGATGTCGAGAGCGGCGACTCCGGACGGCAGGGCTACATCCAGCGTCATCTGTATCGTGTAGGTTCGCCCAGCGATTGCGTGTCCAGGGGGAGAATCCCACTCATCGCTGCCAGTTCCGTCTTCACCCAGATTCCAGAATGGGGCTGACGCGGACCCCTCCCGGAGACTGCAGTCTCCCCCGTCTCGGGAACCGACCTCAATCCAGGCAGATACGCTCACATCGTCCCACTGCGAACTGTCTTCAGGAGTTAGGGTGACTGTGACGTGAACGGGGCCTGATGCCTCGAGTGTCTTTGGTGACCACTCCCGGGTGATGGTCATTGGGAAAGCGACGGGCATGGTTTGTGCGCTTTGTGTTGCGGCGAAGATGGCTTCCTCGCGACTGGCGATGGAGACGTCTTGCCACGTTGCATCCTGCATGCCGGTCAGCGGGGTCGCCTCGTCGAAGGGGAGGGCGGCACTGAAGGCAACGCTGAGGAGGGGCAGGGGCAGAGAAGCGGCCTCAACGCCCAGGTACCACCGCGGCGAGATCTGGCGGATCCCCGGTTGGAACGTGTTATCCTCCATGAGTCCTGTGGCGACCGCCTCCTGGTCAAAGTCCACGCGGTAGGGGCCCAACATGGCCATCGGGCGGGGATGGCCATCGTGGATTCGCCACATGCTCGTGAGGTCCCAACCAGCAGTCACGAAGGTATCTTCAGAGGCCATCTGGGCCGAGGTGAGGCCTGTCGGTTGGTTTGACTGTCCTTCCAGGGCCTCGAGGTCCCAGAAGCAGGCATCGCGCACGCCGCCGCTACCCGCAACCGCGTAGACGTTGGTCGGGTTGACCATACTCAGTGTCCAGCTTGCCAGGCAGCGGCGCAGGATGCCTCCGGGTTGGTATGGAGCGTAGTAGCCACTGATGCCAGCAAAGTTGAGGCTGGCAACGCCGCCCACGGTTGCTCCCGTGTCCCCGTAGCCACTGATTCGTGCGGACACCAGACAGTCGCTCACGACGCCCCAATTTCGGCCAACGAACCCTCCGAGTCCCTGGACGGGAGTAGTGCAGGCGATCGTCGCGTCGACCCAGCATTGCTCGATGGCGTAGGGGCGCTCGAGGGCAGGCGTGCCTGTAATCACGAATTCGTAGTCCCAGTCCAGGTGGTAACCGGCGAAGCCACCGACTTGGGAGCCGCCGTTGATAGCGTTCAGAGATCCCTTGAACGCACAGTGCTTGACGTTCGTCCACTCGATTCCTCCCGCGAATCCGCCTGCCGTCCCCCCCCCATTTCCATCGGCAACGAGAATGACGTCGCACTCAGCGGTGCAGTCAGCCATTGAGTCGCCTTGGCCAACTATCCAGGTCGGGTCATCGAGATAAAGAGCAACGCTCTCTCCACCGATCGCGGCTCCGCGCTGCCAGCCAACGAACCCGCCGACCATGCCCGATCCTGTCACATCGCCGACGGCTCGGCAGGAGGTGATGTCTCCTCTGAAATGCCATCCCAGGAGACCGCCCACGTTTCGGGCTCCACTGGCGGAGACACTTCCGGCGGCGGAGCATAGATCGATGTGTCCGCCGTCACTCCCCCCGATCAGGCCTCCAATGCTCTCGGAACCGGTGACGGCCTGGACAGTGCCCACCGCCTGACACTCGGCCACTGGTCCCATGTTCCACCCGATCAGCCCGCCGACACTCCGAGAGCCTTGTCCTGCAGTCACCGCTACGGCCGCCCGGCATCTGCTGACCGGACCATAGCTTGCCCCGCTCAAGCCCCCCGTCGCGTCCGATTCCGTCCCGACACTCAGGCTGCCCTCGGCCACACAGCCGACGATGCTCGTCTCGTTGCAGCCGACGAGTCCCCCCACCTCGTCGGCCCCGGTCCCGATGGTGATTTCGCAACTGGCGGCACAGTCCTGGATCATTCCCATGTTGTATCCCACCAATCCGCCGACTCCCCAACAGTATTCTCCGGCCGTAATCGTGCCGGTCGCCCGGCAGTCGATGATCTGTCCGTAGTTGTCACTGGCCAGCATCCCCACGCCGCCACCATTTGGCCCGATGCTGATGCTTCCGCTCACCTCGCAATGCTCGATCGTTCCCGCATTGAAATTGGCCAATGCACTTGCCGTCCCCGAGCCCGTTGTCGGCTGGATATCAACGTGTTGCAGGCGCAGGTTGCTCACGCGCCCGGTGTCGCCGATCAGGCCAAAAAGGGCCGTCTGACCGGCCTCGATTTCCGCAGTGTAGAAGACGTCGGTCGTCAACCCGCCGATGGCGTGGCCCGCGCCACCGAATTGCCCGCTGAAGGGCGTGTCCTGGTTGATCCGTGGCGACCGCCTACCGATGCCACGGAACGGCGTTGCTTCCCGTGTTTCTGCCTGGAGGTCATTGGCCAGCGCGATGTGCTTGTCCCAGTCGTCTTCCTGCCAGCTTAGGGCACACACATGATCCCACGAGGAGAGCAGGTATGGAGCTTCCGCGGTGCCCTCGCCTCCGCTGTACTTGGACGTACACACGCATATCGCGAAGACCGCGCTCCAGTTGCCATCCTCGCTCCATTCCGGGATCGCGTCCGCTGCATCGACACGGGCCCGCAGGAAATGCAGGCCCGCCTCTGAGGGGGCGACTCCCGACAGCTCGCATGTTGCCCAGGCGGATGCGGCGTGGGACGCGACCTCTCCCTCCATGAGCAGTGATGTTTGCGTCGGCTCGTCCCACGCTGCATCCGGAGATGCCGCCCGGAAGACGTTGACTGAGTAGTTCCCAGCGGCCAGGTTGCCGCGATTGAGGATGCGCACCGAGAACGTGATTGGCTGCCCCGGCTGGGCGGCCCGACCGGCCGGAGCGAAGGCGATCAGGTCAACACCGTCACGAAGGACGGGTGTCGCTCCCTGTTGCCAGACCGCGGTGAAATCCCAGCTCTTGTTCTCGAACGGAGTCTGGGTCGCGAATTGAGTCGCGGTGAGCGTGACGATATCGATGACACTCCCGATTTCGAGGCCCACCGCGTTCTCCGGACCCGTGGCTTCGTCGTGCAGGAAGCACCCCAGAAGGCTGGCGGAATCGGCCTGTCCAACCAAGTGCCCCACCGCGGTTACCGACGCTGTCCCCGTGGTGACACTGCCCGTCGCATAGCAGCGCTCCAACGTTCCGTGGCTGATTGCGCCAAGGCAACTGCCGACCTGGGTGCACGAGTCTCCTGTCGTGACGGTTCCCGTACAGAACGAATCGGCGATGGTGTTTGCCTCCAATCCGCCCACTAGCCCTCCCACGCGTTCACATGCGTCACCCACGGAGACGGGACCACTGGCGGAGCAGTGGTGAGTCCGGGCTTCGACATCGCCTCCGAGGCCTCCCACCTCTTCGGCATTGTCGCCTGTGGTCACCGTTCCGTGGGCGTGGCAGTTGACCAGTTCACCCCCTTCAGCATCTCCGATAAGGCCACCGATTTCTTCGCTTCCATCCGCCAGGACCACGACGTCCACACGGGCTGTGCAGTTGTGCAGTGCCCCCGAGTCCATTCCGCCGACAAGTCCGCCAACCTGTTCCGCGCGCCCGTTCACGGAGAGGGAGCCGGATGCGGTGCAGTTGCTCACGTGGCCCCCGGAGTTTGCTCCCACGAGACTCCCCACGAGCTCCCCATCGTCCACCGAGATGGATACGTTCGTCAGGTCGAGGTCGATCACGCTTCCACCCACCCCCAGGCAGCCGAACAGCCCCACGCCTTGGCGGGTTGTCAGCTCCTCGGTGCTGTTCCACGTGTAATGACTGACTGTGAATCCCGCGCCGTCGAACGTTCCGGTAAAGGCGGGGCCGGTTCCCGACAGTGACAGATCGGGTAGGCCGATGCGTATCATCGTGCTGTCAGGAAGGGCAGACAGGTCGATGTCCGCGGTGAGAACGAAAAAGCTCCCCCAGTGTTCCGGCTGGTTGGCCAGGGATGCGAGATGCCCGGACGTGCTGATCTGGAAGGGGGCTTCGGCCGTTCCCGTGCCTCCGCCGTAGTCGTCTCCCCGTAACGTTGCGTGAGCGTTTGCTGCCACGAGCGTGAAAGCAGCAGGTTTCTCACCGGCGCCCTGTGCAGCTGAGAGGGACAGCAACCCCAGCCCACAGAGCGCTCGCAGCAGTCGGCTGCATCGCTGTGTGTACGTTCCACGGTTCAGCATCTCTAGTTTTCTCCAGAACGGCCCTCACAGGTCTGATCCGTTACTATTGTCGATCCACATGCCCCGTCAAGAGAGGCGATTGGGCTGGAGAACGCATTTCCCCAGGGGGCAGAACGTGCCGCGGCCCGGGAGCAGGCCAAGGGGCAGGGGGGCATTTCCACCCTAGATCCAGGAGTGTATAGTCGAGGAGCATCAGTGTTCGCCACACCCTAACGGGAGTCGTACGTGTGCAGTCCTCGCTGAGAAACGCAATTGTCTGTGTCGTGTCTGCGATCTCCGCCTGGTCGGGAGGCGAGCCCGTGGATCCCATCTATCCTGTCGGTACGCGTTTTCCACTTCTGCTGTACTCGATCCACACTGCCGAGGAGATGGCCGAGGTCGAAGAGGCCGGGTGGAGCGTCGGTCACCGCTACCGATTCACGGAGGAGTTTTTCGATGTGATCGAGAAGGCCGGTTGGCTCTGTGTGGCGCACCTCGAGGGAAAGACCAAGGTGGAGAAGGCAGCCACAGTGGCCGCCCCAAAGGCCAAGAAGGGGGCCGATGCCGCCAATCAGGAAGAGGCGGGTGGGACGGCCCACGCAGTGGCGCCAACGGAGCGTCTGCGGACTGAGGAGGAGGTGGCAGCCGACATTCGGGCGTATGCTGCGCACGATGCGTTGGCGTGGTGGGACTTCCCTGAGGAGCAACGTTGGTGGTACAAGGATGAGTACCAGATCGTGAAGAGCCTGAGTGCCTGGACTCGTAAGTACGACCCACGGGAACGACCAAACTACATGTACTTGCCGGGGCACTACACGACTAAGAGCATTCTCAAGTATCTGGAGTATCTGGACATCGTCGGGGCTGGCACCTACACCGAGTACTCACACCAGCCGCGCGCCTGGGTGCGGTGGCGGACGGAGGAGACGATTCGGGCCATCACGACGGGAGGCTTCCGTATCGGTCCCGACTACCTGAACGGCGAAAAGACCCCCATCGGCATCCCCAT
>Ga0008651_10001495_pt1 | contig 13441 bp, 20 predicted proteins | sample SaaInlV_200m_DNA_6_FD_59173 | JGI IMG/M metagenome (GOLD analysis project Ga0008651, IMG submission 59173) | Marine microbial communities from expanding oxygen minimum zones in the Saanich Inlet - SI037_S2LV_200m_DNA | ecosystem: Environmental > Aquatic > Marine > Intertidal zone ...
TTGAACCCGGGTCACTGCCGTGAAAGGGCAGCATCCTTGGCCACTAGACTATAGGAGCATATCTTTAATGACCACTTTTAATTTTTAAAGGTTGTTGTTGGAGTTTAAACCCCAGGTCACTGCTGATTGAAAGGGTGAACATTTAGAGTGAATTGCGAAGAGGCATCCTTGGCCACTAGACTAGAGGAGCATACATCTTATCACCACTTTTAATTTTTAAAGGTTATCATTAGGAACTGCAACGCTCTAATCTGCAACCTCTCTAAGCGGGTAACAGCGAATACAAAGAAATAAAAACAACAAACACCTATCAGAACCATGGAAAACGAAATATCAAAATTCGAAGTAGCAGTATTAGGCCTTATCTTTGATTCTACAAAAAAGAAAATATTAATAGTAAAAAGAGAAGATGATGACAAAGATGCCGAGTTATTAAGATGGTGTTTCCCAGGTGGCAGACTAACTCCAGGAGAAGATATTGATAAAGCCCTAAAAAAACACATAAAAAATAAAACAGGGTATGTAGTAAAAAACGTAGGGACATTCTTCTCAAGAACCTACGAAGAAAAACCAGAAGTAGTCTCTATTTCTTTCTTAACAAAAGTCTTTGAAGGAGAAGAAGAGCCCGGAAATGGTATAGCCGAATTAAAATGGGTAAAAATCGATGAAATAGAGAGCCATTTCAAGATACCCATACACAAAAAGTTAAAAGAATTTCTTCTAGAACTAGTATAAGTGATCAAGCACCGAATGTTTTTATTATCTCTACAAAATTACTACATAAAATGCAAACACATAAAAACCAAAAAACCTCCCTTAAAATTATGGCAGAAAAAGAAAGCCAAAAAATAAACGACCTAATTTTCAAAGAACTAATCAAGCGCGGCTATTCTCTCGAAGGCAACACTAGAATTTGGAACATCGCAGATTCAAAACTATGGTATTTAACTCCAAAACAATCACAAGCCTATCTAGATTTAGAAAATTCTCAAGAATACGTAAAAGCCGTAAATGAAGATGAGGGCCAAAAACTAATTGAAGGAAGAGCAGCAGAAATATTAGACTGGGCCAATGGAGACCCAATAAATGTTATAGACCTAGGATGCGGAGACGGGAAAAAGGCAGCAGGGCTAATAAAAGCATTCAAAGGAAAATTAAAAGTAAAATACTGCCCAATAGATATAAGCAGTTATATGGTAGGTAAAGCAATAGAAACATTTTCCAAAGAAAACATAGCAGAAATAATTGAATTTCAATATAATATCTCAGATTTTGAGAATTTAGGAAATGTAATGCATTTATTAAATTTAGGAGAGTACAAAAAAAATTTAGTATTATTACTAGGGAATACTCTAGGAAATTTCGAAATAAACGAACTTTTATATGAAATACGAAATAGTATGAAGGGAAATGACTTACTTGTAATCGACACTGCAGTAGCAGATAAAAAAATTGAAGAAAGGGCAAAAGCTCAGGCAAAAAACAAAGAAGTAGATAATTTTTTAATTAAAATGCCATTACTATTAGGACTAGATGAAGAAGATCTTGAATATAGCACCCGTTTCAAAAATCATAGAATGGAATTTTACTACGTTATAAAAAACGATAAAACAATAAGCTCCAATAAAAAAAAGGTATCTTTTTGCAAAGGGGATCAAATAATAGTAGCAGTGGCATATAAGTATAACGAATCAGATTTACTGTCATATCTGAAACTTTACTTTAACACAGTTAAGCCAGCACTTTCTAAAGACAAATCAAAAGCAGTAGTTCTCTGTAAAAAATAAACCCCAATCTTTTTATATCCAAATTAGTCCATAATATAGATCCTGTAGCTCAGTCTGGTTTAGAGCGCTAGTCTTATATGGCCACGATATCTACGGAAATTGTGAACAGCTTTCAGGTAAATTCGCAAGAATTTATCAGAAATGTAGCATCCTGATGTTACTTTCGCCTAAGAAAGCTAGAGGTCCCGGGTTCAACTCCCGGCAGGATCACTCATATTCATGTTACTAGGACTAGTAGGCAAACCATCTTGCGGCAAAAGCACATTCTTCAAAGCAGCTACGCTTTCACCCGTCCTAATCGCCTCATACCCTTTCGCAACAATCGAACCAAACCACGGAATGGGCTACGTCAGAGTAGACGCCTTATGCAAAGAACTCAAAACAAGATGCAACCCCAGAACCGGATTCTGCACCGGAGAAACAAGATTCGTGCCATGCGAGTTAATGGACGTAGCGGGATTAGTAAAAGGCGCAAGTGAAGGAAAAGGCCTCGGCAACCAATTCCTAGATTCCCTCAGACAAGCAGACATGTTCATCCAAATCGTAGATATCTCAGCAACAACAACACTCGAAGGACAAGAAGGACAAGGCGACCCAATTGCCGACGTCCAAATGCTAGAAGGAGAGCTAAACAAATGGTATGAACAAATCTTCCAAAAAGTATGGGAAAAATTATCTCGAACAATCCAATCCACAAAAACTGACCTTTCAAAATCCGTAGCCAAACAATTCTCAGGCCTAAGGGTAAAGGAGGCCGACGTAAATCATGTCTTGGCAAAATTAAAACTCGACCCAACAACTCCAACATCATGGTCAGAGCAAGACCTAAAAAACTTCACAGCAACCCTTCGTCACTCAACAAAACCAATGCTAATAGCCGCAAACAAAATAGACAAACCAAACGCCGCAGAAAATCTCGAAAAATTAAAAAAAGCATTCCCAGATATGAAAATCATTCCATGCTCAGCCGATGCAGAATTATCCCTAAGACAAGCAGCAAGTGCAGGTCTAATAGAATATACTCAAGGAGAAAAAGACTTCAAATTAAAAGAAGGTCTAAGCGTTGACCAAAAAAAAGCCCTAACTTCAATACAAAAAAACGTACTAGACAAATTCGGAAGCACCGGAGTCCAAGAAGTTCTAGACCACTCAGTCTTCAACCTTCTAAAATACATAGCAATCTTCCCAGCAGGCTCAAAACTAGCCGACTCAAAAGGAAACGTCCTCCCAGATTGCTTCCTCCTCCCACAAAACACAACAGCCCTAGACTTCGCATACTCCCTACACACAGACATAGGAGATAAATTCATCAAAGCAATAGACGTCAGAACAAAACAGCCAGTAGGAAAAGATCATCCGCTAAAACATCGAGATGGAATTGAAATTATGACAAGTTGAAATCTTTCCAATCACTAATTCTTTCAACCCCAGAAACAATTCTTAATTCATCTTTATTTAATACAGAGCTCTTGTTGTCATATGTATTAAATAAAACAAGCCTAGGCATAGATCTTTTTAATTCCTTAATCTCAAAAGGCATATCCTCAATATAAATATCGAGATCACGACAGGCATCGACCTTACTATTTTTGTCTCCAGAAGAATGAATTAAAATATCAATATTATTGTATTTGAGATATTTTTTTGCAAATTTGAGCTCCTCTCCAGCTCTAGCTGTTATAATTTCAACAGAATGACCTTGGGAAAGCAATTCTTTCAATTTTCTCTTAAAATTTTTTTGCAATTCTAAATAGGGAATAGACTTTTCATTTTCAAGCGCAATCGAAGTAATGCGATTATATTCCTCACGAGATAGATTAGCACTAGTAGGAATATTTGAATACCTACAAGTAGGAGGAACCTTATATCCATGCTTTCTTAGAATAAGTTGTTGCAATTTTCCAGTATCAACAACAGGTCCATCAAAATCCAATCCAATCTTTTTAATTTTTACTCTATCTATAAATTTAGATTTAATTACAGAAAAAGATTCCTTTAATAATTCTTTTTTAGACTTATTTCCATCAAGAATATAATCAGAAATTCTGATCATTTCCTTCCTATATTTTAAATGCTCAGGAATAACAACTCTTTCAGAGTAATCTCTTTCGGTTTCTCCGCAATAATCAACTCGGCGTTCCGTAACTTTATCTAGTGGGATATCTAAAAAAAATTTAAGATCAAACATGTCTGAAAAAGATTTACTATGAAAGAGCAAGAATCCTTCCACAATAATAAATTTTTTAGGAGATATCGGTTTATCAAAAATCTCTGTCAATTTTTTTGAAGGAATAAACATCCTCTTGCCCTTCTTAATATCTTTTAAACTTTTTTTAAAATCTTTCAAAAGCATGCTACTAGGATGTTCCCAGCTTGTATATCCATTAACTTGTCTTTTTGGAAGCCTCTTAAGAAAATTATCAGCTTCAATAACATCTGCGGCTAGTTCCTTTTTTAATGCATTGGCTAAGCTAGATTTTCCAGAAGTAGATGGCCCACAAATACCTATCATAATTGGTCGCACTTCTTTCATAAGAATTCCAAAACCCAAAACCTTAAATAACTTCCCAATCAACAAATACTATGGCAAAGAAAAACTACAAAACGGAAAAGAAATTCCTACGTAGTTTCAACTTCTTAACTTCTTTTCCAACAGCATAACATGGCAAACCCACCCGGGACATCTATGCAAAATCCACTAAATCTATCAAACGATACAATGATTTCTATTAACGATTTTACCAAAGGCTTTGGAAGAGACAATTTATTCGACAACCTAAGTATAACAATACACTCAAATGAAAGAATAGCCCTAATTGGAGGCAACGGAACAGGAAAAACAACCCTCCTAAAATGCCTAGTAGGTCAAGAAGATTTCCAGGGAAGAATAAGCACAAACGAAGTAAAGATAAGCCTAATGGAGCAAGAAAAAAGTTTCGACGACCTAGGTAAAACTTTCAAAGATTATATACAAAATAAAAAACAAGAACAAGAAAAGAAAAGATTAAAGTTAGAGAAAAAAATAGGAGACCCCAAGGTATACGAGAATGAGGAGATTTTCAATTCTGTGATGGACAAATATAACCTACTCCTAGCAAATGCAGCCCTAGACCTAGAAGGAAAAAAGTTACTAAAAGTTTTAAACAATCTAAAAATAGACGAGGCTCTCTTGAATCAAAAAATATCCAGCCTAAGTGGAGGACAAAAAATAAAACTCCGTCTAGCAGAATGCATATCAAGAGAAGCAGATATATATCTTCTAGACGAACCAACAAACCACCTAGATCTAGAAAGCATCGAATGGCTAGAACAATACATAAGCAAAAACATAAACTCTCTCCTAGTAATCTCTCACGATAGGTATTTTCTAAATAAAATAGTAAACAAAGAGTGGGAAATAGAAAACAAGACAATAAAGAAATACAGCGGCAGCTACGAAAGTTATGAACAAGAGAAAATAAAACATATAGAAGTACTAAGACAAAGATACAAAACTCTCTCTAAAAAGAAAAAAGAATTATTGGAGTCTGCCGAAGAAAAGCACAAGTGGGCAGCAATTAATTGTAGTCCAAAATTAAAAGCCCTGGGAGACCGTCTAAAAAGAGACGGAGAAAGAATAGAGACCGGACCTGATCCAGACAAAATGCAATTAGATATCAATATAAACTTCTCAAACAAAAATCTCCACAATTGCGAAGTATTCAGAATAATAGACCTAACAAAAAAATTCGGCAAAACAACTATATTGAAAGACATAAACAAAAACATAGATAGCGGAGAAAAGGTCGCAATAATCGGAGGCAACGGAACAGGAAAAACCACAATCCTAAAAATGCTAACCGAAGAAGAATCCCTCTCAAGTGGAACAATCGAAAAAAGAAACAACCTAAAAATAGGATACTTCGATCAAGAATTAAGTGATGTCAATCAAGACTTAACAATTGTAAAATTTTTAGAACAGGAAACCTCAAAAAACGACCAGCACATAATTTCGATACTACTAAATTTTGGATTTGACAAAGAGAGTTTCGAAAAGAAAATTAGTCAGCTCTCAGGCGGAGAAAAAGGAAGGCTAAACCTCTTAAGAATAACTCAAGAAAAAAACGAAGTCCTACTCTTAGATGAGCCAACAAACAATTTAGACATCTACCTAAAAGATTCCCTAGAAAAAGCACTAAAAAATTTCCAAGGGACAATAATTTTCGTCTCCCATGACAGATACTTCATAGACAAAGTGGCAACAAGAATCTTAGAAATAAAAGATAAAAAAATAAGCAGCTATAGTGGTAACTATTCAGACTACATAGAATTCCAAAATAAAAAGTAACCAGTTTCACCATAACCCTTTAATACCAAGCATCCCTTCCTCTCTCATGAAAACCAAATACAAAATCCTACTAACAATCTTCACCATTTGCCTAGTCGTATCAACCTTACTAGCCCTAACCTCAACAGAACAAATATGCGGACAAGAAGATAATTCTTGCTCAGTAGTTCAAAACTCATCATACCAAAAAACCCTAGGAATTTCAAACTCAATATTAGGAATCCTAACCTTCACATTCCTACTTTTCATAACAGCCTCCCACACAAAACATCCAAAGAGACAAAAGAAACTTTTCCTATTCTTCACAACAACAATATCAGCCGTCGGAGCCCTCTACTTCATCTACATCCAAGCCGTCATCCTAGAAGCGTTCTGCACCTATTGCATGATAATCGACATAGGGTCCATACTTGCTTTAATAATATTAATAGTAACAAGAAAACAATAGTTATGAAAATTCAAATAAAAGTTCAACCAAATTCATCTCGCCAAGAAATCCAAACCAACCTCGACGGCAAAGTAACAAAAGTCTTCTTAAAAAAACCAGCCAAAGAAAACAAAGCAAACAAAGAACTAGAAAACCTCTTATCAAAACATTTTCACGCAAAAGCAACAATAATAAAAGGCCACACCTCCAAAACAAAGATTATAGAGGTAAAATAAAATAGCAATTAAATATCATCAGGCCCCAGACATAAAAAAAAGAGCGGAAAAAATAATACAAACCCTAGCTCTAAGTCACGTTCTCCTCGAACACGTAGCATTCCTAAGAAGCACCGGCTCAAAAGCAAAATACACCATAGCCAGATGCCACGCTCTTGGAAAAGCCATGCAAATTGGAATGGGCAGAAAAAAAGGATTCTATTTAGTAGAAGTCATCTCTGAAAAATTCGACAAGCTCAAACTAGAAGAACAAACCAAAGTCATAATCCACGAACTAATGCACATCCCAAAAGCATTCGGCGGCGGCTTCATTCATCACGACAAAGTCCACGAAAAATCCGTAAAAAAAATGTACGAAAAATATTGTGAATTAAAAAAAGGAAGTTATGAAATAGAATGGTTATGAAAAAAATAACATATTATGAAAATAAAATAAAAAAAATAGTCCAAGTAGAAATAATGGACACTCCATGGAAAAAATTCAAAGGATTAATGTTTCAAAAAAGATCCCCACCTTTACTTTTTATTTTCAACAAAAACAAAAAACTCTCCATCCATTCCCTTTTCTGCCAACCCTTCAAAGCCATCTGGCTCGACGAAAAAATGAACGCAACCAAAATCCTCGACGTGAAAACTTGGAAATTAAACATATCAGGTCACGGAAAATACCTGCTAGAAATCCCTTTGCCCCTCGACAATAACAAAATTCCCGTCGAGAATAGATAGAAACATTTAAATAGAAAATCCCTCTTATCAAACTAACTTACTACAAGAGGTAAAAAGGAGGTTAAAAAAATGGGAAAAATAATTGCTAAAGGTGTTGTCGAGCGAAAATCTGGATTTCTATATTATGTAGATGGAAAGGGTAACGTTTGCGAAGCTAAAATGGCTCGAGGCGGAAAGAAGAAAAAGAAGAAAGTCGCTAAGAAAAAGGTAGCTAAAAAAGCAGTCAAGAAAAAGACTGTAAAGAAAAAGAAGAAGTAAATCTTCAATTTAAAATTATTATTTTTTATTAAATCACATTCAATGGATCTCCCCTGTTAGGGAGCTAGGGAGATTCATTATTTTATTCCAAAAAAAATTCGCAGATAAACTATTCCTTATTCCCTCGATAATCATCAATCGCCTTCCGCAAAGCATCCGCAGCCAAATTACTACAATGCTCCTTTATCGGCGGAAGCTCTCCTAATGCCAAACTAACATCCTTATTCGTAATCTTCTCAGCCTCAGTCAAACTCTTACCCTTAGCAAGCTCCGTAGTCATCGAACTCGAAGCAATCGCAGCAGCACACCCAAAAGTCTGAAACTTAATATCTTCAATATATTCATCATCGGGCTCACCAGAGTCATCCCTTGGGGAAACTTTAAGCATAATCTTCATAACATCCCCACAGCCAGGATTCCCAACCGTAGCCTCAGCGTCAGCACTCTCAAGCTCCCCCATATTACGCGGATTCTGAAAATGATCCATCACATTCTTAGTATAATCTACATTACTCATCTGAATTCAACTCACTTATTAATTCATCAACATCAACCCCATGCGCCTTGGCCCCATCCTCCAACTTCTCAAAAGCCGCCATAGGACACCCGCCACAAAACAAACCCTTATCAGCCAACTTCTCGCCAGCTTCCTTATTCTGCTCCAAAATCTCAGCAAAAGTCATATCTTTAGTTATCTTTTTATTCGCCATCTTTAACCTCCTCTTCAAATTTAAACGGACTCATTTCCCTTAATTTGCCAACAGCCTCACTAATTCTCTCAACAATAAAATCCTCTCGACCAATAGCATCAACCCCAAGCGACATTCTAATACTTCCATGTATATACATCTCATCCACATCAAGCGCCTTCAAAACATAACTCTCCTTAAGCTTAGTCGAAGCACAAGCCGAACCAGTCGAAACATAAATCCCCTTATTATTAAGCATCAACATCAAACTCTCACCCTCGATACCATAAAAAGAAACATTAATATTATTATAAACGCGATGCGTCTCAGACCCATTAATCTTAACACCCTTAATTTTTCTCAAACCCTCAATAATCTTATCACGACTAAACCGAACCTCATCAATCTTAAAATCAATATCCATACTACTAGCCAATCCAACAGCTCCAGGAACATTCTCAGTCCCACTCCTCAAACCATCCTCCTGACCACCACCAGTCATAATCTCTCTAATATTCACCCCATCCCGAACATACAAAAATCCAACACCCTTCGGCGCACAAACCTTATGTCCAGAAACCGACATCAAATCAACACTCGCCAAAGCCAAATCCTCTTTCAAAAATCCCTGCACATTATCAGTATGAAAGTAAATATTCCTCTTCTTGCAAATCCGTCCAATCTCCTCAACATCCTGGATAACCCCAATTTCATTATTAACATGCATCACCGAAACAACCAGAGTATCATCCCGAATCTTATCCCGAACATCATCCAAACTCACAAACCCCTCAAAATCAACATCCAAATAATCAACCTCATACCCTTGCTCTTCCAAATCTTTACATGTATCCAAAACACAAGGATGCTCAGTAACAGAAATTATAATATGTTTCTTCTCAGGATTAGCGCGAGCCAAACCACGAATTGCCAAATTATTAGATTCCGTACCACCACTCGTAAAAACAATCTCCTTGGCTTCACATCCAAAATAAGCAGCTATTTTTTTCCTCGAATCCTCTAGCCTCTCTTTTGCTCGCCTCCCAACCTCATGCAAACTCGAAGCATTTCCATAATCTTCCAAGAAAACCTCCCGCACTTTCTCAGCAACAACTTCATCAACTTTCGTCGTCGCAGCATTATCTAAATAAATTCCTTCCATCTTAATACTTAGGTTCACAATTACAGTACCCCAAAACATCCTTATTATATTTCTTACAAACATTGCACGAACAATGATTATCCTTCATAAATTTCAAAATCCTCTGCATCTCAATCATCGCAACCTTCGGATTCTCAAAAATCAACTTCGCCGACTTCCTAACTTCCTTTTTAGTCTTCACGTCCAAACAAACCTTATTCGCCCTCTTATTGGACAAATACTGACTAACCGCAGCCTTACTAATCCCAAGCGCGTTCCCAGCCTTCTCGTAACTAAGCTCATACTTCTTTGTCAAAAGCTTCGCCAGTTCCTTTCTAATAGCCGGTATGATATACCAAACTTCAATTTCTTGAGGCAGTAAATACATGTTAACAATAGTTAACTTTTCTTTATAAAACTTTCCCTAATATTTCACAGATTAATAAAATTCTCAAAGACTTATAGCTCCAACAGGACATCCAGCCGCAGCCGCCTTAGCACAATCACCCTTGCCTTTAACGTGCGCCTTCCCATCCTTCAACTCAAAAACCTCCGGACAAGTCGCAGCACAAGCCCCACACCCGATACACTTATCCTTATCAACACTCACCATTATTTAACCTCCTCAATTATTTTATCACCAACATCTCCAAGAACATCCCCAACTTTATCAGCAGTCTCGTTCAAGACTTCCCCAACCTCGCCTATCTTAAAATAATCATTCGAAAGAACCTTCTCTCCAACAACAGATCCCGTAATAACATTCCCAGTCATATTCGTCACAAACAAAAATCCAAACCCAACAAGAAGCAATATCCCAATAATTATCAAAATATTTTTATTCATAATAAATACCAATCACGAATATTTATAAACTTAACCAACCTAAATCCTTCATGTTAACAACTTGGATTCTAATCGCCGTAGCAATAATTTTAGCCGCGACTTTCTTCATCTACTACAACCGCTTCGTAAGGCTTGCTCAACAAATCGACAACGCACTCTCTCAAATCGACGTTCAACTCCGAAAGCGTTCAGACTTAATCCCAAACTTACTCTCCGCAGTAAAAGGCTATATGAAACACGAAAGAGCTGCAATCAAAGAAGTAACCGATGCAAGAAAAGCAATGATGTCAGCAAAAGGCACAGAAAAGAAAATGAAAGCTGGAAACCAAATGCAAGAAGCATTAAAATCAATCTTCGCAATCGCAGAAGGATACCCAGACCTAAAAGCAAATACAAACTTCCTACACTTACAAGAAGAACTTTCAGCAATAGAAGACAAAGTAGCATATGCTCGTCAATTCTATAACGACGGAATAATGAGCTACAATGTCATGACAAAGACTTTACCAGGCATGTGGTTCGCAAATATGTATGGGTTCAAAGAAAGAGAATATCTGAAAATTCCAGAGGCCTCTAAGGCAGTGCCAAAGGTAGAGTTCTAAAAAACTAATCGAAACCTTTTTAATAAAAATAAATTCATTACTCATTGTAAATATATTTTACAAAAAAAGAGATGAAACAAAACAACATAATAAAACCACATTCAAAACTATTGAGAACATTTTTCTTTTTATCTGGAATACTAGCAACAATAGCATACCGAATAATAATAATGCTAAATATCTATGCTCCGAAATGGACAAACGCCGCCTGGTATATAGGGACTATAGGCTTCATAATATATTTTGGACACCGATATAATATCCAAGAGAAAAAAGAGGAACTCGTAAAAAAACATAATTTACTAAGTGCCGTCGAAAAATCGGAACTAAAAGGAAAACAAAAACAAGCCTTAGATTATATAGTAAGAACAACGCTAACCTCAAAGTCAAGATGGAACTCTGCATTTATTTTAATTCTCTCAACGATAGCCCTGATAATTGGAATTATAATAGACTTCTTAATATAATCACCAGATATAAAAACCAAATCAACCTAGCAAAATCATGAAACCCTCAAGACTATCCTTCCACGACGAAATAGCAAAAAACAAAAGAAATTCCTACTTCCTAATCGGAGGAATCCTCCTAGTATTCCTAGCACTAACCTACTCAATCGCCTACGTAATGGGACCAAGCTACTTCTTCATAATCCTAATCTTCGGAATAATCTTCTCAACATTATACGTAGTAATCGGATTCTACAAATCAGACAAACTAGCAATTGCAGCAGCAAATGCAAAACCAGCCCCACAACAACAATACCGTCAATACCACAACCTAGTCGAAGGACTATGTCTAGCATCCGGCCTCCCAAAACCAAAACTCTACATCATGCAAAATCCACAAATCAATGCCTTCGCCTCAGGCCGAGACCCCAAGCACGCCGTCATTTGCGTAACAACTGGCCTACTTGAAAAACTCGACAAACACGAAGCCGAAGGAGTCCTCGCCCACGAACTCTCCCACATCGCAAACTACGACATCAGATTCATGACACTAACCGCAGTCCTAGTAGGGATGATAGCAATAATCTCAGAAATCTTCCTAAGAAGCCTCTTCTGGTCCTCTCTTGGAGGCGGAAACGACAGAAACAACAACAACGTAGTTTTAATGATAATTGGGATAGCTCTAGCAATCCTAGCCCCAATAATCGTCGCAATGGTCCAACTGGCAATCTCAAGAAAACGAGAATACGCAGCCGACTCCTCCGCTGTAAAATTCGTACGCTCACCAACCGGACTAATCGGCGCCCTCAAAAAAATAGAAGGCAACAAGCCAATGAAAATGTCCGGATCAGTAGCACCCTTATTTATAGCAAAACCAAATAAGAAAAAAGAATGGTTCTCAACTCACCCTCCCTTAGTAGACAGAATTAAAAAATTAGAAAAAATGTAATGGGATTAAAAACAACACTATATCAGCTAAAAAAATTCTATACCACTCCACATGAAAAAAGAATAATACCAGAAACAAAAAAAGAAAGTATTCCAAAAGAATGGGAAGAATTAATAGATAATAATTATATAGAATATAGTAATACAGTAGTAGTGGCAATCAACAGTGGTAAAGAATATTATATATTAACACCAACAAGAAAAGGAAGAATTTTTGCAAAACTAACAGGACTACAATCACTTCTTCATTAAAAACTCATGAACACCCTTAGCAGCAACAGAACCTTCTCCCGCCGCCGTCACCATCTGCCTCATAACAGAATTCGTGACATCCCCAGCAGCAAAAACACCTTCCACATTACTCTTCATATCCTTACCCGTAACAACATAACCCTTCTCCATCTCAACGCCCAAACCTTTCAAAACCTCAGTCGCAGCAACAGCGCCAGCCTCAATAAAAACCCCATCAATATCCAAAACTTCATCCTTGCCTTCCTTAGAATATTTAAAACTCTTAACAATACCCTCGCCCAAAACTTCAACAGGAACCGCATTATAAATAATCTCAATATTCTTAGTATCCTTAATCTTATCCAATGAAACGGGCTCACACCTCATCTCATGTTGCCGATAAACAACCGTAACTTTCTCACAAATGTCCGACAAATAAAGCGCAGCCTTAGCAGCAGAATCTGCCCCACCAATCACAACAACATTCTTTCCCTTAAAAAAATTCCCATCACAAGTCGCACAATAAGAAACTCCCTTTCCCAAAAACTCCTTCTCACCAGGAATATCCAACTGCCGATGCTCAGTACCCAATGCAACAATCAAACTCTTCCCTTTAACACTCTTATCACCATAATGCAAAACAAATTCTGCCCCAACTTTCTCAACCTTTTCAAAACTAGCCTCCAAGAATTTCGCCCCAAATTTTCCAGCTTGCTCTTTTACACTGCTCATAATCTCTCGACCTGATCCAATAACACCAGGCCAATTCTCAACCTC
>Ga0008651_10001536_pt1 | contig 13234 bp, 13 predicted proteins | sample SaaInlV_200m_DNA_6_FD_59173 | JGI IMG/M metagenome (GOLD analysis project Ga0008651, IMG submission 59173) | Marine microbial communities from expanding oxygen minimum zones in the Saanich Inlet - SI037_S2LV_200m_DNA | ecosystem: Environmental > Aquatic > Marine > Intertidal zone ...
TTTATGGCAGCGATACTAGGTCTCGCCGCAGTGACACTCCCTGAAAAGAATAGGAAGGTGTTGCATTCTCTGTTTTCTAGCCTTTTCGCCGCACTCCTTAAGATTACTAGCGTCGTTATCACCGTCATACCTTTTGGGATATGGGCGTTTACGACGCTCTTCGTTAAAGATATGGCCAAAAACACCGCATTCGCACACTCGATACTACTTTATGTAATATGTGTCGTTGGTGCAAACCTCATCCAAGGCTTCATCGTCTTGCCGCTGCTCCTTAAATACAAAGGCCTACACCCAGGAAGAATAGCACGCGCTATGTCGCCGGCACTGCTTATCGCATTTTTCACGAAGTCGTCTAACGCAGCACTGCCGACGACGATGGAATGTGCACAAGAAAATGCTGGAGTTTCACAGAAGGTAGCGTCGTTTTCATTGCCGATGTGCTCCGTCATCAATATGAACGGATGTGCAGCGTTTATCATTACGACGGTGTTATTCGTATCAATGAGTGCAGGCATGGCATATAGCATTCCAGAGATGATAGCATGGATATTCATCGCTACACTCGCCGCTATAGGCAACGCTGGGGTTCCTATGGGATGTTATTTTATATCGAGCGCCTTCCTCATTGGCATGAACGCTCCGCTGTATATCATGGGAATAATACTCCCTATATATACCCTCATCGATATGATCGAAACCGCCCTCAACGTGTGGTCGGATTCGTGTGTCACCACTATCGTCGATAAAGAACTTTTGTCGGTGACCAGTGACCAGTGACCAGTTATCAGTGATAAATGAGTTCGGAGCTGTTCGCTAAACGCTATTCCTATACGCTAATAAAAGCTATACGATAATAATTGACGTTACGCACTAATAAAAAAAGAGCACCACAGCTTTTGCAAGCAGTGGTGCTCTAAAAATAACACGTTTTATATGTAACGTATTAGTTACGTGAACGAGCTTCGTTTACGACGATAGCTCGGCCGTCAGCATCAGAACCGTTGAGGTCTTCGATTGCTTTTTTGGCATCTTCATCAGCCATCTCAACGAAACCAAAGCCGCGTGAGCGTCCTGTGTCACGGTCCATGATAACTTTGGCGCTGATAACGGCACCAACCCTTTCGAATAATTCCTGAAGTTCCTTATCACCAAACGAAAAAGGAAGGCTTCCTACAAATAATTTCATAACTTAACTCCTAAAAGTACTTTTAATAAATCATAGCACTATTCGTCGCTTTATAGGATAGAACAGCTCTATGATTCCAGTGATTGTATCAGAAGATCATATTTATAGAAACACTTTATTTTTTTTACATGAATTTCTTATAATGAAATTTTTCATATAGGAGAAAACAAGCTATGGATGACGTCAACAGCAAAAGAACAATGGGCTTCTTCGAAAGATACCTCACTCTCTGGGTGGTACTATGTATAATCTTAGGAATATTCCTAGGGAAGGTCGCCCCAGAGTTTTGCCGCGCACTAGATAATATGTCCATAGTCGTTAGGGGGGCACCAGTAATATCGATACCTATAGCGATATGCCTCTTCCTTATGATGTACCCAATAATGGTGAAAATTGACTTCACAGAAGTTGTAAAAGCAGGGAAAAGTGTAAAACCAGTAGGACTGACGCTAGTTATCAACTGGCTGATAAAACCTTTTACCATGTACGCTATAGCATTGCTATTCCTGGGGTTCTTGTTCAAAGGCCTTATAGGCGCTGATGCAACAGACCTGGTGAAGATGCCCTTCGGACTAGACCTTCCCATAGGAGCACATCACGGCTCTGGAGTCGTGGTGATGAACGAAGGCATCAAAATGCTGGAAATACCACTATGGAGAAGCTACTTCGCTGGATGTATACTCCTAGGAATTGCACCGTGTACCGCTATGGTGCTCGTATGGGGATACCTCGCCAAAGGTAACGACGGCCTTACACTCGTTATGGTAGCAATAAACTCCATAACAATGCTCTTCTTATACGGACTCCTCGGAGGTTTCCTGCTCGATATAGGAAGACTTCCTGTCCCTTGGCAAGCACTCTTCCTCTCAATATCAATATACGTGGCACTGCCGCTAGTAGCAGGATACTTTTCGCGTAAATGGATAATAGCAACAAAAGGAATCGACTGGTTTCAAAGAAAATTCCTGCACGCTCTTACACCAATAACGATTATCGCACTACTAGCAACACTCGTAATTCTCTTCTCCTTTAAAGGGGATGTCATCGTCGATAACCCACTGACAATACTATGGATAGCAATACCACTCACCATACAGACACTGCTTATTTTTACTCTAGGATACGTAACAGCAAAAAAAATGAAGATCCCTTATGAATACGCCGCACCAGCAGCATTGATAGGAGCTTCAAACCACTTCGAAGTCGCTATAGCAACAGCTGTTATGCTATTCGGGCTCTCCTCAGGAGCAGCACTAGCCACCGTCGTCGGCGTCCTAATAGAAGTGCCGCTGATGCTTATGCTCGTAAAAATATGCTTGTCAAGGGCACCGCGCCCTTGACAAGCCCCGACAAGGGGAAATTTTCCCTGAACCCATGATTGCCACCCAATCTCACCAACCACAATATTTTAGCAACTCATCTGTTGATTTACAAGTCTCGCCCAGCTCTAAAGAGCTGCGCTTCGGCATGTAAATCAACATCTAAATCACTAAAATGCCGTGGTAAGCGAAATTAGGCGGCAATCATGGGTTGATCCCCGCGGCAAAGCGGAAGCTTCGCCTCTGCAGTTATCACCAGCGAAACGATGACAACGGATTTTATTATCAGACCTTATAGAAGTCTAATCCAATAGTATCAATATGTTCTATAAGATCAGGATCAGAAATCTGTGCATAAATCGACAGGTCGAAAGTATAGGGGAGATAAAGATCATCTAATTCCAACTCTATCTTATTAAGAACTGCTAACGTTAAACCTTTTCCTTGAATGGTTAAGTCTATGTCCGAGCCTTTTTTAAAGTTTCCCTTAGCCCTAGAACCATATATAATAACCCTTTCTATCTTTGGATATCTCGTAAAAATAGCATGTATTTGTTCTACGGTATTATCATCAAGTCCGAATTTCATTCTTGCTCCTTCTTAAGCTTACTAAAAGCGTCAAGAAACGCTGAAAATTCATTAAAATAACTGCCAATTATTACCGCCACAATTTCATCGGCAGCGTCACGATTATAGGTATGTGAGGTTTGATTACGGCTTTTAATCATACTCATCCAGATGTCACCATCATTTATTAGTCCTAACTTGAAAGCTTCACGCGTAGCGTCTTTAGAGCCATAGATTTTTTCATTACCACTATTTTCTAAAAAATCCTTCAACGTCTTCCAGGCTAATTCGTGGGTATATTTAAAGCACTGGATTAGACCTTGTTGCTCAAGTTCTGAAAGAGGGCGTTCTCGAGAAAGTTCCACAGCTTGTTTTAGTTGGGTATAAGCCTTGCCAAAATTGTTAAAACGCTGAATCCAACGAATACTGGCCATAAGATAGCCCTTTTTGACTCTTTGAAAATGTAGTTTCACTATAAGACATTCATATAAAAATCTTCAAGGAAAGAAAAAATGAGTTGTGATTTGTGGTTTGCAACTTGCGAAAAGTGTCAAAAAACAACGCTTTTTACTTGCAAAAAGCGTCAAATATGCAAAAGACGATATTAGTGAGGCTCTTAAGGCATTTGAACTAATTGATAAGGCTTGTTATGCTTCCTTAAATGGCCAAGACCATCTTTTATGTTTGCGACACCGAGAAGCGCTCGGGTAACAACATAACAGCTATTATCAGACGTCATGTTCTAGGCTCACCTATCACTTTTAAACCTTGTATCTATGTATATAAAGCCTATCAACTTATAAACCCTCTAAGCCGCGCCAATAGTCGAGCTGCTGACTCTTTTTAAAAAGGCTTGAATATTTGTAATTCTGCTTCTTGGTCGGAATATTTCATGAACAAACCCATTTGCTTCGAAAATTGTTAAGGCTTGTGCGCGGTCGGCTTCGTTGCCATGCGAAGCAATGACTGTTAATGCGTCAATAGCCGAGCCACGAAAATCATCTGGAAAATCCGAATTACATACAATGCTTTCAAAAGTTCCTATTAAGGTTTCGAGATTTATTAAGGCTTGTGCGCGGACGGCTTCGTTGCCATGCGAAGCAATGACTGTTAATGCGGTAATAGTCGAGAAGTTAAGATCACTTTCGTTCACAAGTCCCACAATTTCCACAAGCTTCGCCATGGCCTTCTCGCTAGCATCAGCATCAGAAGAAGCAATCAATACTAATTCTTTAATATAAAACTGTTTAAAAATCAAGGCATTAAGATGGTAAAGCTCTGGCCAGGTCTGATAATATACAGTGACGAGCGTCGTAAATTTAATGCGTTAAAAGCCACTGTGCGAGGGAACACACCAACACCGGCTTCACTATTTCTCACCTATAGCTATGGGATAGTGTTAATGAGCTAACAGCGTTTTAATCGTATAACTGACCTAAAAGCGCTCCCCTTGTTGCTTGCAAATGTTCGTTTTTAAGTTGCAATAACTGCCTCATCTTGTTGTCACGTTCAGTTGCATATGATCTAAGCTTAGGTGTATATACAGCCGTGATCTTTTCTAGCGCGCTTTTCTTTGCTAATTGTACTTCTTGCAACATATTTCGAAGAGATCTAACCTTTAAAAGGTTCGTACTTTGTTGGGATTTTACAGCGGCATCTTTTTCCCGCTCACAAATACTTAATTCATCGTCACAAGACTGATGCTCTGGTTTGTGCATATCTTCTATTCGTTTAAACTGAACGTCTCTTCTAGACTCTATATTTTTAATATCACGATGCAATTGATCTATGTCACGTGTTGCAGTATCTTTGATTGTTGTCTTCTGTTGTTCGAAATTTCTTTGTTGGCTTTCATATGCCCTCTTTGCCTCTGTTTCACTGGCTTGAACTGAAGATAGCAGCCTTTCTGCTCCTTGTTTTTCACTTTGTAGGCGTTTGGCCTTTTCTTCAGATTCTGCCTTCTGTCGCTTTAGAGTTTGTAAACTTGTCATCGTTTTTTCAGCGCCCGATATTTCATCGATACAATTCTTGATATCTGCGAGCTCTTTTTTAATATCTCGAGCACCTTCTTGCTGTGCCTTCGTCGATGCCAACGCCGCAGATAATCCTGTTACCTTTGTCTCTTTTAATGAGAGGTTTTGGGCAGAAAGCGTTTGTACGCGTGTGTGTTTTTGCTGTTTTTTTTGCTGTAACGATATAATACGTTCTTGTAATTTCTGCAACTCTCCATCTATATCACGACTTTTATTTTTTTCGATATCACGAAGCGCTCTGTCTATAGAAGACAGTGCTGATTTTGCCTTGTCTACATCCATTTTTGCCTTGTCGTATGATTGTTGCAGCTGCTGTAAACCAATCGAAGAACGCAATGCGACAATCTGTTTGTCGCGAGATTTTTCGCGGTTTTTTACATCTTTTTCTTTAATGTCTTTTTCTTGCTTATATAATGACCTGCTCTCTTCTAAACGTGCTTTATATTCGCCATCAATACGCTCTTTCCTATAACTGATTTCATGGTATCTTTTGCTAAAGATGCCTTCGATCGTTTTTAATAATTGTCGGTTTGTGTTTTCGCTTTCTACTATTTGCTTTTGTAACGACTTTTCGCTTCCACTATATGGCATTTCCGCTATTCGTAATTTTTCATCGCGTTGAGCACAACAAGCATCAACCTGTTGTTGATATTTGTCGGCGACGGCAGAAAAATCCTCTTTATATGACTGCTCGACGACAGCTTTTTGGTCCATGGCGAAAAGAAACAAATCTTGTAAGCCACACTCGGCAAGAAGATCGTGCATAGCAATAAAACGTCCACAGTCCGTTTCGGTTGAAATTTTAAAAGCGCCGCCTTCTACTTTATGAATAACATGCCGTATAACAAGATTTTTAATAGCGTCCTCATTAGGGCTGATAAATTCCAAGCTAACTGCTTTTTCATAACCAGCAACAAATGCTCCAAGATCTTCGACAGCGCCACTCTCTTGACGAGCGCGTTCGATAAAAGGTTCATATGCTTTAAGCTTTTGTAAGACCTCGGGAGTAAATAATATCGAATAACGCTCTGAAAAAACATCTCTGACAAGAATTTGTTCTGTATACAAGCCTGCTTGATCCAAAGAAAACAATTCGCTCGTAGTAATATGGAACGTGTTAAATGTGCTGATGTTTTCGTCGAAAACAGTAACGACCGTCTTCTCACGAAGCTGTTCTTTTAAATATCCCACAAACGACTTCCGTAACGCTGGATACAATATCTTCGGAAACAATTCTTGGCTAAGAATACGTTGTCCGTGTTTTTTAATAAATTCGCTATATCCTAACCAACAGAGATCTTTAAGGAGTGCAGGCTCAACATCTATCGACAAGGCAGTTATTTCCTCGATGTTTATAGAACCATAGGGAATTATGTGTTTCTGATCTTCTAAAAGCTCTTGTTCAAAATATAATGGCTGCAAAAATTGTTGTGCCGAAGGAACTAAACGTATTATTTCCATTCCCGTTCGTTCAAAGAATTGACGAAGAGCTGTGTCGTCTTGCTGTCCTCCTTCTTTCGATACCATAATGGGATCTAATGACCACATTATACCATCACTCTCTATAAATTCACGAACCGTTGATCCACCTTCTTTTTGAAGTATCTCCATTTCTATTGTCCACAAAACCAGCGCGAGATCTTGTTGAGTAAGTTTCAAGGCAGAGAGATCTTCGGAATATTTGTCCTTAAGCGTTTTAAAAGAATCAACGTGTTGTCCCATCACTTCCGCTTGAACTTCTTGAATAAACTTCTGTTTTATCCTGTTTAGATGTTCTTCATTTAAAACCCCTAAACATTCCTTGGTATGTTTTTTAATAAAATCTTTATACGACATTGTGTTAATATCCATAGATAAAATATCAGCAATTAACACATCATCAATTACTTGAGGTCTTTTAGCTTGCGCTTCTTTGAGCTGGCCATATGTCAACTTCTGAGTTAAAAGGGTATCAATAAGCCCTTGCCCATGTTTTAATACATACTGCGGATCGTTCCAAAAGGTCCGTTTTATGACAGAAAGAGCTATGCTTGTAATAAAAAGTGCTCCTGTTATAAGCGCAGAAGTACTTACTACACCTATAACAACTAATGGTGTTGCCGTGAATGTTAAAGCTAAAGTTCCCGTTGTCGCGGTTGCTAAAGCTGATAATATCCACAATCCCCCCTTAACAGCACTCATTATTTTTTGTGAATTATGCCAAGAAACCGCTACATGTTCGACTCTTCTTTGTTGCCATGTGACAATAAGAGAATTTGAAAGAACATCTGATTGTTTTGAGAAATGGTCAGGCTGATTAATCGCTTGAACAGGTTTCTTAGATACTGAATCGCTTTTATGTTGAAACATTTTTAACGTCTCCGTTTTTTTGCTTTCTTATCTTTAGTTTGTTGTAATTGTCTAAGGATTATACCATAAAGCACATAAAATGTAAAGGCTTTACTTTAACAACGTCTGATAATATTAGGAGCGAGAGATCGTTACAGTGCACTATGTGAGAGGATTAGGACACAGCCTGGGTAAGCACTATTATAGAACGCCTTTTAATGTCTGCGTTGTTGGAAAAACTGACAACGATATTTAATGCATGAAGATCCTCTCTGCGAAGGTACTCGCCAATATGCCTGTTGCTCACACAATCCCTCTAAGCCGCGCTAACAGTCGAGCTGCTGAGCGCTTCTAAAAGGACTTGAATATTTGTAATAAAAGTTCCTATTAAAGTTTCGAAAGCTGTTAAGACTTTTGTGCGGGCGGCTTCGTTGTCATGCGAAGCAACGGCTATTAATGAAAAAATAGCCTCGCAGCGAAGATCTCCGATAAGCGCCGTATTGCTCACAATCTCTCTAAAAGTACCGATGAGCCCAACAAACTCCGCTAGAGCCTGCTCACTAGCGGCAACATTATCGGAAAAAGTAACTTCACGTAATTTCTGAATAGCCTCTTTGCGACGGTCTTCGCCAAGCTTCGTATTGCTCACAAGCCCACCAAGCGCTGCTATAGCCCTCTTACGAAATGTCTCTAGTGTGCCGTACTTATTAAAAATATTAATACCTTCGAAAAGTTGAGTGGCAAACAATTCTATATTCTTGTCGCATAAATTTAGGGTATCCCCAGAAAGGCTCTCAGAAAGAGCAGAAATTAAATCTTGTTCACTAGTATTTGTTTGAACACTAGAATCCATTCTAGGTGTTACAGATTGTGTGGGCTCCATAAGTTAAAGCTCTTATCTTGGTTAAAGCAAACAGCTTACATTTAAAGGCCTTAAAAAACAAACATATTGTCTAGCTTGGCGGGCAAACAGCAGAATAGCAGAATAGCAGAAAAAATCTATCGAAGAAAACACTGAGGTGGTATAATTTTGTGTATATTAACCACTGAAATCTTTGAAAAGCATGGCAAAATCGCGCATATCATGGATTATTTTTATCATCCTATTCGTTGACCTTCTGGGGTTCAGCTTCGTCTTCCCCCAGTACGCTCCCCTTTTCCTTGACAAAGCTCATGGTCTCTTGCCATTTCACTATTCTGTTGCCATGCGTCGCCTTTTACATGGGTTCCTCATTGCTTCGTACCCATTATCACAATGCATAGGAATACCCCTTATGGGGGCGCTGTCCGACCGCTATGGCCGCAAGCCTTTGCTTCTTATTTCTTTAGCCAGCAACACATTGGGATACTCTCTGTGCCTGTATAGTATCGCTACGCATATGGTCTCCTTTTTCTTCGTAGGACATATCATTGCCGGACTGACGGGAGCAACATTATCAATAACACAGTCTGCTATCGCCGATGTCTCCGATGATGACTCTAAACCACGACGCTTTGGACTGATTTTTCTTGCTCTTGGTGTCGGCGCAATAATAGCTCCTCTTATCGGCGGACACCTCGTTGCCGGCTCCCCTCCTTTATATGCCATTCCTTTCCGTTTTGCTCTTGGTTTGGCGTTTTTCAACATCTTTATCACGCTATTGTTTTTCAGTGAGACACGACAACGCTCTGACAACACCTCGATAACGCCGTTCTTCGAGGTACATCATATTTTCAATGCCTTTAAAATTCCTAAGATACGTATGATGTTCGTCGTAGCGTTTTTCTTTTCAATAGGATGGAATTGTTTTATAAAATTCTTCCACGTTTTCCTCATAGATAAATTCGCCATCACATCGATAGGAGCAGGACGCTTTTTTGCTTATTTCGGCTTGTGGATGATCGTCTCGCAGATTATCATAAAACCGCTGTCAAAACGATGGATGCCACAACAAACAATGGCAGCATCGGCATTTTCATTGGCACTATGTATTCCACTGTTGCTTATGGCTAAGTCGATAGCAATAATTTTCGCCATCTTCCCTGCAATAATAGTTTTACAAGGACTGATATATCCCAACACAATAGCCTTCATCTCCAATAATGCCCCATCAGACATGCAAGGAAATGTGTTGGGTATTGCACAGTCAATACAAGCACTAGGAAAGAGCTTTGGGCCTGCGATTGCAGGAGCATTGTCGGTTTATAATACGTCGCTGCCATTTATGGTAGCAAGTATTCTCGTATTTGCCGGTGGCGTGGTCTTTATGAAATATCTACAGAAACAAGAAGCTTTTAGTAGAGGATAGTTTTTTTCTTTTGTGATTTTGTTGTAGTATTATTTTATAAAACGGCAACGTCTGATAATATATTTAAATGGTGGATACAATGGAAATATCAAATATACCTCCTTACCAAACCACTGTCCAGCCAACAGATCTTGATGATCACCCAACCAGAATCGAAACATTTATATTAACTGGCAACAAAACTGCAAGCAGAACAACAACGCCTTATCCTCAGCAATCTAGTAAAGTCGAAACGTTTGTATTAGATGATGGAGGGGATGTCACCAATAGAATAAGAACGGTTTATCATCAGCGACAAAAAGACTTCCAAAATTTTCATGGTATTGTTAGTCTAAAGGAAAAAGGTTAGCTATGACTCCTGAACACCCTATTGAAGACCTTCAGAATTCTAATTTAGTCGGTATCGACAACAGAGAAGATACCCTGGAAGATCTGGAAGACTTCCCTCCTGTCCCAACATATATGACCCTTCCCAACGGCACTACGTTGCCGGTAGTCATCAGACATGTTGTCGCAAAACAGCTCGAAAAAGAGCTCAAGATTGTCGGTAAAACCAACAATCAGGAGAAAAACAAAAAAAAGAAAAAAACTCCTATGGAGGCGATGGTAGAGTCCGCCAAAAAAGTTAACGCTTTCTTCAAGATATACAACATCTCGATAGTCATTGACGACGCACAGGAGGCCTTCAACCGCATAGCCACATGGATTGATATAAAGCTCTCCAAAGGCCATGCCGAAGCGATGCGCTACGAAGCACAATGTAAGCGTGACGACAGCGTCCATAGCAGCAAAGAGTGGTGCTTTGCTACTATAGTCGACAGTGTTGACACCACAAGCGACGACAAGGACCTTCTCAACGTCAACATACATGCTATCATCGTCCATATCGACGAAGACCTCGAAGACTTCCTTCTGACGCCGAAATGGGACAACGCCGTAACGGCATACTGCGAAGACAGCGTTGCTGCCGAATCGTTGCGCGATGGCATCGTAAAAGACTTCAAATTCTTTATAGCGAAAAAATACAAGAAGGCCTTGGCCCGCAGATATGAAACTCTGATGTCTCGCAAAGAAGAAGAGGTCGACTCCCCTCCTAAGATCGCTGCTCTACGCGACGCTATAGAAGAGTCTTTGAGGCTACACCTTACTGGTCTCCTTGACATCGAAGAGCAGCACGAAGAAGACCTGTCTACTATCGCAGAAGCTGAAAAAGCCGAAAGGCCACAAAAACAACTCTTAGGCATAGCGAGCGACGTAGGCGGACTTTTCTTGAAAAGTTCGGAATAGGGATTTTCTACCACGGAGCCACAGAGTACACAGAGAGAAAAAGAACTGGCTGGTGGATTCTCCCCCAGACCCCCGTTTCTGAACGGTGAACTATAACGCTACACTATACCTTTCACCCGGACACGTCAGTGCCCCCTCTCGACGTTGTCGTAAAAGTAAGACTGTATCTTTACGTTTGCTATAGTAAAAACAAAGAAAAGAAGTACAATCAACGACAACGACGACAGCCGTGCGTCTGCTGCGCGCTCTGCGCAGCGGGCGCTCTCTGTGTAACTCCGTGGTTCTCCGAGTCTCCGTGGTAAAGGGGTTCTGTGTTGATGCTCAATTAGTTCGGATCACTGAAAAAAGTGTGGTGTTCTAATCGTTCTTTTGTTTAGTATAGCCAATATATTTTTTCACAATGATGTGAATGTACTAAAAACAACAGGAGAATGAACTATGAAGAAATTTGCATTTATTATGGCAGCAGCTATTGCCGTATCGAGCTATGCGGTGTGTGCCGACGACACAGAAACTACTAACGACACTAGCAATTGGTATGACGTTTTAGACGTCGTATATAAAGACGTCCATGGCAAAGTCGACCTCGGCGCTGCTACTATGCTTATAGAGAACAAATATGCCGACAATCGCGGCAAGCTTACCAATATGACTGGCGGACGCCTCGCTGCCACCTTCGTATATCCTAATGGTTTCACCATAAAGCCTAGCGTTTTGGCAGGGTTTGGCGAAGGACATATCTATAATGGCGGCATAGCAATAGGATGGTATCTTCCTATAGGAAACAACTTACGTTTCATCCCCAATATCGCGTATTCTATGAGCTACCTAAAGACCAAGAACATCGAAATACACCCAGCTCCTGGCTTCGCAATCGCTTCCGAAGAAGCTTCTATACAGTCGCGCGTCCCTGCTATTGGTGTTGACACCATCGTCAAGTTCGGCGATAAATGGGCAGCAACGTTGGTGTTACAATATGCATGGTCGCATTCGAAGTCGCACTTCTCTAATGCAGCCCTACCTCAAGATGGTAAGCGCACAGAATCTCGTGGTTTAAACTCTGCAATAAATCTTGAATACTTCATCGATGACAGCTGGTCGACAAGTCTCACATTAGGCATTAACGACGCAAACGACAACGAACTCAACGGCGTCACTGGCCGCGGAGTTATCATCGGCGCAGGATATCGTTTCTAATAAAAACGCTTGCCTTTAGCTAAAAAAAGCCACGACTCAAAAGAGTCGTGGCTTTTTTGTATCCCATTTGTATGGTCTGATAATGTTATTTTTCTGGTTGGCTGCTTTTTTTCCTTCTGAGAGCGAAGCCTTTTTCTCGCACAGCGGCCTGCTCTTCAGCCTTCAATTCTCGTAAACCTGCTTCAAACGTCTTTATTCTTCTTTGTGCACCTTCAAGACGCATCTTGCTTATCCTAACTTTTTCATTTCTTTCTTCAGTAGCGCCCTTTTCTTTTACTTGTTGTAATTCTTTTGCATATTCTTTTTCAAGATTCGGAATCTGTTCTTTAGCGTTTTCTATTTGCTTTTCGAACTTAGCTTTCCTCTCTTCCGGAGTGATTTCTTTTCTTGCTTTCCTAGTACCGGAGGATTTTAATCTACCTACAGCGCCACCCTCTATAGCTGCCATTAATCCATCCTGAGAGCCGCCAGTCTTCTTTTTTGTTTCCGACGCTTTCCGTAATTTACCGGCAGCACCACCCTGTATAGCTGCTAACATTGCAGATTTAGAGTCTTTTTCCGTTTTGGCTGTGGACTTCGTTTCCCCAGGCTTTTTTAAGCCTTGAGCGCCCTTCTTTCTTATTGCGTCCAGGAAACCTGCCGGCATTCCACCACCACCAGGTGTCGACTTTGGTCTGGCGGATTGTGTTTTTTTTGTCTTTTCTCCGCCAGCACGGGCTTTGCCACCACTCTTCCGTATCGCTGCCAAGAACGCCGGCGGTGGCCTTCCTTGTGGAGCTTCTCGTTGTGGTGGCGGCTGTGGTGGCAGTGGTACTTTCTTATACTCAGGCGCGACGCCTTGGGCTTTAAGCAGAGACGCTACGATCTCGTCAAATGCTGTTTTATATTCGTCTCCCTGTTCTTGTGGTGACAACAGAGGGAAAAGCTTGGTCAAATATTCGTCTCTTAGCTTTTTCCCTACAGTTTTTTCTGTCAAAAGGTCTTTGAACATCTTCAGGATGGCGACTCTTTCCGACTCCCCTAGCGGCA
>Ga0008651_10001544_pt1 | contig 13191 bp, 7 predicted proteins | sample SaaInlV_200m_DNA_6_FD_59173 | JGI IMG/M metagenome (GOLD analysis project Ga0008651, IMG submission 59173) | Marine microbial communities from expanding oxygen minimum zones in the Saanich Inlet - SI037_S2LV_200m_DNA | ecosystem: Environmental > Aquatic > Marine > Intertidal zone ...
TCTGGAGGCCGGTTTTCCCAAACCGGTGCCTTCGACACAATCCGAGAGGAAGCCGGTCAGGGATGACCGGAGCTCCAGCCGACACAGCGTCAATCGCCCCTCTCGGACCGAGCCGACACCAGCCGAACAGACTCGACCGCAAATCGGCCGGTAGGGACGATGTCAGTCTTTCTGAAATCTCCGGGGTCAATGCGCAATTGCTGCAACCATCCACACCAATGGCGATGTCCGGTCATGTCCACCCGGTAGGTGACCATGCCTCTTTCGGAAGGAGCCATGTCAAAACTGACGCTGTTCCCTCGGAACGTGTCATCAGCCGATGTCCGAAAGTAAACTCGTCCCTCGGTCAGCGGAGTGCCATTGCGGAGGCGGATCTCCACGACCGGGGTGTGAGTTACATTGACGTTCAGTCCGGCAGGAGAGAGCAGAATCGGGTCCGGACCAGTGATCGTCCCCACCAGGCACCCATCTCTGAGCTTAAGGTCACTGATGCCCAATTCCACGTCCCAGCCCTGAAGTCCCTTCCCGAAATGCCATTCTGCCGTCGTCACCATCGGCAAGATGGTCCCCCCGGCTTTGTGTTGCAGCACTAACAGCCAGTCTTGCGCATCAGGTGGCACGGGCAACGAGAGGCGTTCTCCCGGAACACTCACCGGCTCGGTTGCAGTGTTTTCTCCCGTGCGGGGGTTGGTCCAGCGACCGCTATAGACAGCTCCTTTGCAGCGGGTCGCCAGCAATTGCAGCTCTGAAGGGCGATCAGCCGCTTCCGGGAACCACAGGGCGAATGTCTGAGCCCGGTCGCTCTTGACCAGGATGCGATGGTCTCCGAGGCAAGCCCCCGGCAGCGGCTCGAGCCGCCACCAATCGACGGATTCATAGAACGACCGCAGATGCTGCAGTTGCCGTCCCCCCGGCAGAATCAGCCCCTCATCCCACGTCAACACCGCCCCCCACCGCGAGGTAGGCCCCGGTTGGTCCTTCGACACCACACCACCGTACAACCCCTGAGCACCGTAGCTGAAGCCGAAGCTGCCAGTCTGGATCGCACTGTACGCCGATGCCCGGATGCAGCTCGCATCAGCGGAGAAGGAATCGCGAAGGAAGCCCTCGTAGTTCTGCTCGCTCTGGACAAACGGCTTAGCTGCTGTCTTGAAATAAATATCCCAATAGTAGCTCGGGCGAACACGCGTGAAGTGTCCTGCCTGAAGCAAGGTGAAATCGTGCCAAGGCTCTGACCAGGCACGCCGATTGTCACGCCCGTGGGCCCAGGGATGTACCGACATCGCCCGATCGTAGGGATCGTGAGCTTTGATGAACGCGCCCAGCTCCACGAAACGCTCATCGAGGTCTTTGCCCTTCGTGCTGGGTGTCATCACGTTGTACTCCTGGGTTATGAGAAACGTGATGGGATAGGCCCCGTACCTGGCCAGGACATAATGCCACAGCCGTTCATGGTTCTCGTACGTATACGTGTTGAGTGACCAGCCGCCGTAGAAGCCGATGATCCCCAGCAATCCGGAGCGCGCGGCGTAGGCGTAGTACCGGTCCACGGCATTCCAGTAAGCAGCCACATCAGCGCTCGCGGACTGGACGGCCTGGAAGGCATTCACGCCGCCGCCTGTTCCCAGCGATCGGAAACCATGGGCCTGGAAGACCGTGTAGTTCTGGGCAACGCGCGTATCGACCAGGCGATGGAACGTCTCGATGGAGACCTTCGCCGAAGGGCACGTCCACCACGTGTCGGCGAGCCAGAAGAATGGCGTCCCATCCGTGTACGTCAGATATCGCCCGTTTGGGCTGACCTTGAGAAATCCCCCGTGTTCCGCCAACCCGTGCCCCTCCGCGACAGCAACATCGAGGGCGCCGTGCTTCCCGTGCAGGCCAAGGTCAGCCGTATTGCTGCACGTTGTCGCGTAGGTCCAGCGGCCGGTCACTGTCGGCGTAAAGCGCACCTTCCAGGAATCACCGCCAGCCCAAAAGCCCGGAATGCGGACGGTCTCTCCCGCGGGACCGCGGAACTCCGCGTGAAAACGGCTGGTCCGGTAATCGAATGGATCGGCGTAGCGGGCAGAAGCAGTGAAGGCAAGCTCCGTCACCTGCCACTGGACGCCGACTGAAGGCTGGGTGGCCCCGACTTCCTGCCCCCGGGCCTCACACTGAGCGAAAGCCAGGGAGATCAACACGGCAAGCAGGATGAGGGCTAACGACGTTCGGGATGGGAGTACAGCCATCGATTGTTTCATATCAACATCCGTGTTGGTCGCTTCCTTGCACCAGCGGGTCACTCGGACTGGCGGGTCAGCCAGCTTAGGGAAAACGAGGAAATGCGGTAGTTGGGGGATCCGTCCTGGTTATTGCTGAGGACGAGGTGTGCAATCGGCTCGCATCAGGCAGCGAAGTCCCTCTGGCCGCAAAGGAACCCAGAAACAAGACAGAGGTGTGTCTCATGATTGGAGCACCACAAGTCGGTGTTGATGTAACTCGCGGATGGTCACTGTTGAGGCCTGACCGCCCCGCCGAACCTCGATCAGTTCGGGCTCCAGCGGGGCTTCAGCCCGGGCCCAGTCGCCCGGGATGGATATGCTGAAGTCAGCCAGCGTGGGCAGATCTTCAGGCCAATACGTGTCAGAACGATCCAGCCGTTCGTTGGTGAAGCGCAGCATGGCTGACGGCATCTGCAGCACATGCAGGGCCACGCGGTCTCCCTGCTGCCACGGCGCGATCACGACACTGGGCGGCGCATCGGTCTCGAAGGGACGCTGAACCCGCCCCCTCAGGAGCTCCCAGACCAACTCCCGTGAGCGAATGCCGGGCTGATCAGCATACCCAAGCGTTACCGCGTTACGGATCCAAATGGCTCGCCCACGACCGTGGTCTCTGGCGACAATGGCCACGCCGGTCACCGTTCCGTCGGGATCGGGGCGAATCAACCCCTGAGCTGACCAACGTTTCCCGACCGGGCCAGTGTGGTACGTGACCGTGGCCAGGACCTCGGCATCACCACTGACATCAACGGGCAGGCAGGCCCCCGCCCCGAGGAAGGCCCGGGGCAAAGAGCCCTCGCAGAGGAGTCCGCAGGGCTCGAGGATCGCCGGGGGAAGCGTTGCGGAGTGACGGTGGGCAACGCCAAAAAGCGAATCCAGAATCCCCTCTTCCCGAGAGTCTCCATCGAGGTCCATGACGCCAAGCTCACCGATCGCCAGTAGCATTCCGCCACGCTGCACGTACTGGCGCAAGGCGGCTGCCCCCTCCTCGCTCAGACACTGAACATCCGGCAGCACGATGGCTTGATAGCGCTGCAGTGTGTCGGCGTCGAGCATGTTGTCCAGGATGACGTCGCAAGGCAAATGGAGCCCGTTGAGAAGGTTGTGGGCACCGTGGACATGTCGCCACCCCTCGTAGGAGTTGCTGTAGGCGAAATCTTTGGTAGCCCCGGAGAGAACCAGCCCGATGCACCGCCATGGCTCGCCTCCGACGTAGGGTGCGAGCGGGGCGACTGCCTGGGTCATGCTGGTCAGACACTCACGCACGTCCCAGGGGGCAGCGCAAAGACCGAAGCTGTTGAAGCCCCCCGCCGTGGCGGAGGCCCGACAGAGAAATGTGACGGCTTCAGGGCCCGGTTCCGGGCTTGGCTGGATGGCATTCGACGTGCCGTCACAGAGGTAGTCCCAGATCTCGACCGGAAGGTTGTCGTTGAGCGCCCGATGGTACTTGTGGTGAAGCAGCAGGTGGTTGTGGTGAGCCCCCACCTCGGTACTGATCATCGCCTTCATTGGGAGCCGCCAAAGTGGACACCCGGTTTCCCAACCGTGGCCCGGGCGATTGAAGTGGTTCAGGGCAATCAGCTTGTCGGGGTGTCTGGCCACGACGAACTCCGAGAGTTCTGCCCAGTAGCCCATGAAATCCTGGTAGCGCCAGTTCACATAGCGTCGGAAGGTCGCGTCCGACAGATCGATGGTCTCTGGGAAGCCCAGACCAGTTCCGCGGGCAAACGCGTCCCGGCAGTACTGACAGCAGCACCCGATGCGACGTTTGGCCGTGCTGACGCCGTAGAGCGTCGAGCCGTCGAACCAGATCCCGTCAAAGCCGAGCTTACCCACTACCTCCACGCAGTAGTTCTTGAGCAGGTCGCCATAGGGTGAGTTGTAACAGACAAACTGGTTCTCCCGTTCATCGCTCGTATCTCCGTCGTGGTCGAGCCAACGGTAACGCCATTCAGGCTTCTGAGCGGCCAACATCGGGGCCGTGCTGAGGTATTCCCAGGAGAGGATACTGATGCCGCGCCTGTGGCATTCGGATGTCAGCCATTTGAGGAGTTCATCGTCGGCGTCATCCCGGTACGGGAGGTACTCGCTGTGGAACAGAGGGTAAGACCCCTTGGCCGCCGCGGAGTACCACCACGCCTTGACACCGGCCTCCTCGAACACGTCCATCGCTCGCTCGAGCGTTTCTCGGTCGTCCAGCCCGTAGGTCGGACGCCACTCCACGCGGAATGGTGTCCATGGATAGCCGGAAGCAATCGTCCTGTCGGTCAACGTGTTGTCCATCATGAGGTCGGCACCCCTATGTGTGTTCCTGACGCTCGTTGTGACTACGCCGCTCTGCTCTGTCTTCAACGTGGGAGGGGCTGCCACGCCCCGATTGCTTCTGTCTTCAGTAAGAGTAATGCAGAATCGGCGGGTGGCACCGCCTCCCACATTGAGGCCAGGCCAACCTCGAGGGCTCACAATCGGCGGGTGGCACCGCCTCCCACATTGAGGCCAGGCCGGTTACGTCCCGTGACCGCGTCAAGACTGCGGAACGCGACCGCACGCGGGAGGACCGGCTCCTCCATGCGTTCTGGCGGCACTTCCGGTAGTACGCCGAACGGCCCTCCGGGCGGCACCCGAGGATGGCGGTCGGGGGCCGCCCGCCGTACAAGGTGAATAGCACCAGTCCCCCGCAACGCTACACCGGCTCCTCCAGGGAAGGCGTGTTCCTGTATCGTTCGAGGCCGATTGCCATGTCTGCACGGCAGCCCGGCTCGATGCGCAGCTCGAACCACTTGCCGTTGATCGTGTGGCTTTCCCCCTCCAAGCGGAGGGTCGCGAAACGGTGTTCGCCATAGGCACCAGCCTGAATGATCAGACGGCGGCTCTGGTTTGGGTGGAGGTTGCACACACTCAACTCGATCCTGTCCCATTCGAGGCGAGTGACCAAAGCAGCCACGTCCGCCGGCAGACCGGGCCGCTTCTTCTCGGCATCGAAATGTCGTACAGCCACACTGGGCACGCCACCGTTGTATGTCGGCATGACGCCGCCCATGGTCAGATGCACCAGCGCCTCGGTGGTGACCGGATTGCGGTAGAGTAGGAAGGTCTGGTAATAGGAGTGGACGGTGGCTTCAGTCCAGCGCAGACCGTATTTCTCGCGGAGTTCGCAGGTGATGGTGCGCAAATCCGCCCACTCCTGATCACTGTCCGGAGCATAACCAATTCGGCCTGGTGCTTCGTCGAGCTCCGCCCGCAAGGCATCGGTCTGATCGTGCACCTGGCTCATGCTGTGGCGCAAGGCATCCATGGGGTAGTCGGGATAGCCACCCGCCAGGTAATGCAGGTAGGCACTGTCCTGGCCCCCCTTGTACTTGCCCTTGACGGCCGATGGTGTGACCTGTTCCCACGCGGTCTGCCGCGAGAGTTGCCGTGCCAGCGACATGTCCCCAAGGCTGAAACTGTCCGCATAGAGGTGGGCCAGGTGCGCCGCATCTGGCGGTCTGAACTCGTACCAACCGTCTACCTGCTGTTTGCGGGTGTAACCCGCTTGATTGGTTACGCGATCGGGTCGGGTCATCGGCTCGCCGCTGCCTCCTCCGTATTCCAACACTGCGTCACTGTCAGTGTGTTTCTGGGGCAGCAGCACCACGCCGTCTTCACGCGTCACGGCATATGCGGACAAAGTGGTGAACTGGTCGCGTACCCAATCCAGTCGCCCCCGCTTCCCCGTCAACAGGCGCTCGTTTTCGCCGGCAACGATCATGGCGTCGGCGATGAACTGGAAACCATGCGGGAACACCCAGCCGTAATGACCGCCATACCAACGCCCATCCATGGTTTCGCCGACGATACCGTGCGGGCCGGCGTTGTCCGGCATAATCCCCTCGTTGTCCGCGCAACGCGCGCGCCAACCATCCGTGTAATCCAGGATCCACTCCCGGTAGCGTTCGTCACCAGTATACAGGTAGGCGTTGAGCGCCAGGCTGGTGGAGAGCAGGTTGGTGACCGTATCGGCGTGCGCCATGCGTTGACCGTACGCCTCTCCGTAGCGCCGGGCATTGTCGGGGGCGTCCAGGTCCAGAAGCGTGGCCACACCACGCACATCATGGAACGCCAAACCATAGGAAGTCATCCAGTTCTGCCGGGCGATCGGGTGCCTGAACTTCTCGTATGCGGGGCCGTTTGTGCCGAAATAGGAACTCCTGAAAACCCGATGGGTGGAGTCATAGTTGGGTTCGAACCCCGCTGGATTCTCACCGACCAAATACTCCGCAATCTTGAGCGTGCGTCCTCGATTGGTGTCGTTCTTTGGGTTGGCCAAGTTCAGGTAATAGAGGAACATGGCCGCCTCGCCCTTATGCATCCAATCCAGGTCTGGGAACCACTCGTCCACAAGCAACGTATTGCGGCCGAGCGCCATGGCCCGGCCCTCGTCAATACCGAGTTTTGTCTTCCTGCAACGGGAGAACTGCTGCACCAGAGCGTCGTACTGGCGTTGAGCAAGGGTCAGGAAGCGTCGGTCCCCGCCGAGGATGTAGAACAGGGGCCAACTGGAGAAGCTCTCGAACGCGTTGTCCACCGCACCGTATGCATAGGTCTGGAAATCGCGAACCGATTCCGGCCAGAAGATCTCCCCCTCGGGGGTGAGGTAGTTGTCCAGGAGAATGTCCACGGACTCGTTTAGCAGCGCGATGAGTCGGCGCTCCAGCACGGCCCACTCCGGCACGGTTGAGGTCGGGGTCCGAGCAACAACGGTTTTCATCCGTTACCTCGTTCGAGCTTCGCCATAACATCACGTGCCAGGCGCTCGGCCGTGTGCGCGATGTACCATTCTCCGCGCGTCGCCGTTGCCCCCCTGGGATCGCCCACAGGCCCTACATCACTGAAAGCCAGAACGCCCTTCTCGAAGAATTCCTGGCGCTTCTCCGGTGTCACCCGCCCGGTGAAGCCGGGCCGAGCGGAGTCCATGCGGACATGCTGTGGAGCAAGATGGAGCATTTCGGACGTCTCACGGTCATCCGCGTGTCCTCCGTTCACGCCCTCGGGGAGCCCCAGTTCTGCCGTCAGAGTGTTCAGTTCCGCATTAGTCGGGACCTCGGGAGCCGCGATGACGCGAACAGAGGGATACTGCGCGTCAAGCGTGTCTGCCATCCGGTCCAGTGTGGCAATATTGCCGCCATGGGACGCCATCAGGATGATGGTCCGGAATCCGTGTTGTGTGTAGCAGGCAACGTAATCCTCGACCAGCATTCGGAAGGTCTCCGGGCGCAGCGTCAGGGTGCCGGGCATCGCCATATGGTGCTCAGAGAGTCCCGGACGGATCGCGGGAGCCACAAGGGCGTGCTCCAGGCGTCGGGCAAGCTCACACGCCGCATTGACCCCCAGAAGCACATCGGTGAGTTCAGCCAGGTGATGGCCATGCTGCTCAATGGAGGCCACGGGAATCACAACCGTGTCCGTGCCGCTCGCCAACGCGTCGCGTACCTCCGGCCAGGTCATCTCCTCAAGCAGCAAGTTACTCATACCAGCTCCACCAGCATTTCCACCTCGACGGGAATATTGCCCGGCAGGCTCCCGGCACCGATGGCCGAGCGCGCATGCACACCGATCTCCTCGCCAAAGACCTCGATCATCAGGTTCGAGAAACCGTTCATGACGGTTGGTTGCTGGGCGAAATCCGGCGTGGCATTGACGAACCCAAGTACCTTGACGATGTGCCGGACACGGTTCAGATCCCCGAGGCAAGCATGCATCTGAGCGAGCATGGTCATGCCAACGCTCCGTGCCGCTGCCATGCCGTAGTCGACGTCAACGTCTCGGCCAACCTTGCCCAAGTATAGAAAAGCCCCGTCGCGCTGCTCCGGCCCCATGCCGGAGAAATAGACGAGCTTCTCACCAAAGGGTCGTCCCGGCACGAATGCCCCCGATGGCGGCGCCACAGGAGCAAGCTCCAAGCCCAGATCCCTGAGTCTCTGATACACGTCCATTCGATCACCTTGTCCTTCCTGTTGCCTGTATCCTGTCAGCTCCCCGGTCTCACTACTTCCCCAACAAGCCCCTTGCCGACGAGGACCGGGCGAAGACACTCCGCGAGGTTGAGTCCCATGACGCCGTGACCGTAGGGACTGGGATGGAGCAAGTCAACCCGCAGCCCGGCAAACTGGTCCATGATGCGATCACCCTCGATGAGATGCAGGTCCGGGCTGTCGATCTCAGCGACAAGCCCACGCAGGATCTCGTTGAAAGCCACTTCGCTGGCGTTGACTCTCTCAGCAGGGGCGATGCCTTGACTCACACAGTTGGGGAAGATCGTGAGCAGGAACACGGGCTTGCCGGGATTCTTCCCAACCACTTGACGGACGAGATAGCCGGCGCGCTGGGCAAATTCATCCGAGGCCATTCCTCGCATGTTGACCCCAAGCTCAAGGGTCATGAAGTCCCAGTCGCAGCCCGTTGCCAACCAATCGGCGACCTCCGGCTCACAGTGGCAGGCCCCGCTCAGCCCCTTGTTCGCAACGTCCACTCCCAATCGACGCGCCGCCACGTGCGGGTAACCATCAAGGTGCGAATTGGTGATGGAGGAACCATAGGCCAGCCAGCGCGTCCCCGGCAGTTCGTCGGGCAATGGAGGCCGAACGGTGCCGCCGAGGCCATCAACGCCCAGGAAAAGGCCGGGGCCACGCCCGAACTGCACACGCCAGACGTTCGGTGCAAACCCCTGCCGCAGCCACCGGGGATCGGGAGCCCCGAACGTGTCTGGAGCGTCCAGGGGCAGAACCATGCTTTGACCCGGCGGCACGTGGTGGATGGAGTGCTCGAAGTCGCCACGGAAAACGCGAATCTCCAGTTCCTCGCCGAACTCAGGCTTCTGGGCAGCAACAAACACGCGCACGTCTGAGTGGTCACTCACGAAGCGGACCTCGCAGCCCACGCCCTCCAAAGCGACATGGCGTGCTCGTCGGTTCAGCGCCTCACGCACGTGCCGAGGATAACGAGACAGCAGAACGCCAGGGATATCTCCCAGACGCTCAAAGTCACCCACGCCATGGAAGGACACGGGATAATCAGTGGCCGGATTCGACATGCTGGGGAATTCCTTGTTGACAGGATCGATACATCAGGGCGGGACAGAAATGTCGAACGCCTTTGTTCTTGGGGGCTGATGGACTGCCGGATCATCCAGAGGGCTCCGAACCAAGTCCTATCATAGTGCTCTTTTCGACTCAGGAGGAACGGGTCAGGCAAAATCCGGAAGCAGGCCGGAGATGCTGCCCTGCCCCCCTTCCCATTCCTCGCATCACTCTCTGCCGGACGCTATCTTGCCTCTCGCAGTTCCGTAGAGGCAGCGAGGACAGGACTGGTAGAGGCACAGACTGTCGTTGCACACCCTCAAATCAGTGGTGAATGGCGTAGGGATAGGTAGAAAGAACGGCACTCCGCTGCTCTGCGTGCCTCGCTGCGAACACCACCGTGCTGGTGGCATCTTCTGTTCGTAGGTAGCGACGTAGGGCTTGGCGGAGTCGCGTCCGTCCGGTGAAAACACCGGACTCTCCAGCCCATCCTGACGCCATTCCAAACGGAGATATCGTGGATGACTGGAAGAGCGTTCGGGACGGCATGTCTGGTGAACCTGGGGTTCGCCTGGTGCGCGTTTGGAGGGACCGAACGGGCCAACGGAACCGGCACAGGCGATCTGCGTCTCGTGGGCAAGTGGGAGAAAACGGCGACAGGCTTTGTGGGAACCGGGAAGCAGCAGTTCCTTGAATCTGACTTCCAGCTGACCGGCGATGTAAGAATCCAGGCACGAATCACGCTGAAGACGCTGGCCCACACGGCGGCGACGTTCTGCATCAACGGCAACAGCCATTTTGGCTTTGATGGAGCGGGCAAACGACTCTTTGTTGAGGGCCCCGTTCTCCGCCGGGCAGACATGTTCCTCAAGCCCGCCGCCGCCTACATCACTCCCGGCAAGCCTTTTCTGTTCGAAGTGCAGCGATCAGGGGACAAACTCACGTTCCGCATTGACGGCCGACAGGTGCATGCCTGCAAGGATCCACGCCGGTCCTTTGGCTACTTCGCGTTCCGACCATGGAGAAACCAAATGAGAATAGATGACGTGACCGCAGAGGGCGAGCGATCCGTTCGGCCGGTTCCCCCCCCGATGGTGGACTTGTCTCAGGAGAAGAACCGACACGTCGTCATAGCGGCAGGTACGCCCGAGATCTACCAAGGCCACCCGACGACCTGCCTCATGGCGGACGGCAAAACGATGTGGGCGGTCTGGACCATGAACCATGGTGGGCCGTGCGGACCGATGAAGAAGAGCCTTGATGGTGGGATGACCTGGTCCGACCTGCTGCCGATCCCCGATGGCTGGGACGCCTGTCGGAACTGCCCGAGCATCTACCGGCTCACCGACCGACAGGGGAAAGAACGATTAACCATCCTCTGCGGCGGTCCCCGAACCATGCGCCAGATCATCAGTGAAGATGATGGCGAGACGTGGACCGGGCCCATTGACCTCGGCTTCAAGTGCGTCATGGCGTTCTGTGCCGTCATGCCGCTCAAAGACGGCCGACATCTGGGACTGTTTCACAAAGGGCCGGACGGAGCAGACCGCTCGCCGTTGGTCGTGTTGCAGTCCATCTCCGACGACGGCGGACTCACTTGGGGGACTCCGAAGGTCGTTGCCGAAGTCGCCGGGCGCGACCCGTGTGAGCCGGCCATGATCCGGTCCCCGGATGGGAACCAAATTCTCTGTCTGATGCGGGACAACAAGCACGCCGACCACTCACTCATGATGACCACAGACGACGAAGGAGAGACATGGTCGAAGCCCGTCGATACATGCTGGGGATTGACCGGCGATCGGCACCAGCCCGGATATGCCCCGGATGGCAGGATGGTTGTGCCTTTCAGAGACCAGGCCCCCGGCAGCCCCACGAAGGGCCATTTCGTGGCTTGGGTCGGGACATACGATGACGCTGTGAACGCCCGGGCCGGGCAATGCCGAGTCAAACTCCTGCACAGCTACGCAGGTGGTGACTGTGGATACCCCGGGTTGGAAGTGCTCCCGGATGGAACGTTGGTCGCAACAACCTACATCAAGTACGCCCCCGGCGAGGACAAGCACTCCGTGGTTTCCGTTCGCTTCAAGATGGCAGACATCGATGGCGAGCTCAAGCAACTTGAGGAGGCGGCCGCGCTGGCGAAACAAGATCTGTTCACCGGAATGCGCATCCCGAAAATCGTGGTTGCCCCGGACGGCTCACTCCTCGCGTTTGCCAAGTGCTGCACGTTCCTGCGTCGCAGCGGGGATCAGGGCAAGACGTGGTCTCCGCAAGAAAACGTGAATCCCGAGGGCGGCGGCAACGTGGTGGTGGATGACACGACGGGGCATGTCCTGATCGTATGTCCCGGGAAGCTCTGCCTGTGGCGCAGCAAAGACAACGGGCAGACCTGGAGTCGTGAGAGCATCACGCTGAAACCCAATCTGATCGGCCACGGTACACCGGACAGCATCCCGGTTGACTTGGTCGCCTCGGAATCCGGCATCACGTTGCACCACGGCGAGCACGAAGGCCGTCTTGTCATGCCCGGCCGAATCCAGCCCCCGAACGGGGACAATGCCCAGGAATGCTGGCAGTACAACTACAACACGTCAATCTACAGTGATGACGGTGGCACGACCTGGCAGGTCGGCGAACCGGTCCAGAGCGGAACGGGCGAGGGAACGCTTGCAGAGCTGTCTGACGGGCGAATCTACTACAATTCCCGCTGCCATATGGCCGTTGACCACAAACGCCGGATTGCCTGGAGCCACGATGGCGGCCGCCGCTGGGTGGACTGGGAAACGAGCGAGGACCTGTTCGAGGTCGGCGGACCATTCTACTACAAGTATGGCAGCAAGCCCAGTTACGGCTGCAATGCGGGACTGGTCCGAATTCCCCCCGAAGCGACTGGCGGAAAAGATGTCTTGATCTACTGCGCGCCTGACAATCCCGGTGCCGTCGAACCGCACAACGGGCGGGTTCGGCTGACCCTCTGGACAAGTACTGACCGTGCCGGAAGTTGGCCCGTGAAACGCCTTATCCACGCAGGGATCAGTGTCTACTCGTCAGTGACTGCGGATGAGAGCGGCAACGTATACGTGCTCTACGAGAGCGGCGAAAACAAGCTCTATGAAAAGATCACGTTCGCTCGAGTCGACCTGGACTGGCTTGGGGTGAACCCATAGTGCGGCCAGTGTTCTGGAGGGCCGATGTCCACAGCGGCCGTGCCTTCCTGGAGGGCCGAGCCGCGCACAGCGCAGATAAGTACCCCGAAACCATGAGGAGAAGCCCAACCGATGAGCACCAACTGCAGACGTCTAGCGACCCTCGTTTCTGGACTCGCCTTCCTGGCTGGCGCGGCCGTTGCCCTTGGCGCTGCGGAGACCGCACCGATCGCGTGGGGTGAACTGCCCTCGCTTCCGCCGGCCTCCGGGCAAACCGTGCAACCGGGGTTGGCCGGGGCCTTCTCGGGCGTACACGGGGGTGTACTGATCGTGGCGGGAGGAGCGAACTTCCCGGCCGGATGGCCCCGCACATCGACCGGAGACCTATCTCCCAAGGTCTATCACCGCAACATCTTCGTGCTGCGTCCGGGCGAACGGGAAGATGCCCCGCCCATATGGCAGGTCGTGGCACGTCAACTCGAAAACGGGTACAGCTACGGTGTCTCGGTGGCCACGCCCGATGGCATCGTGTGCATCGGTGGGGAGTGGAAAGATGGTTTCGTGACCGATCCCGAGACCGGCGCCCTGAGCCAACCATGGCACCTGTCCAACCGCGTGTTTGTCTTGCGCTGGGACTCGGCAAAGGGGAATGTGGACGTATCGGACAAGCTTCTCGGTGCGGCGGATGACCCAACCGTCGTGCAGCCGATGCCCCCCCTCCCC
>Ga0008651_10001546_pt1 | contig 13186 bp, 8 predicted proteins | sample SaaInlV_200m_DNA_6_FD_59173 | JGI IMG/M metagenome (GOLD analysis project Ga0008651, IMG submission 59173) | Marine microbial communities from expanding oxygen minimum zones in the Saanich Inlet - SI037_S2LV_200m_DNA | ecosystem: Environmental > Aquatic > Marine > Intertidal zone ...
AGCGGCCGGAATAGCCGACGCATTTTGCCAAGGGATTTGCCAATCAGCACACTCAATGAACCACCATCGCATGCGCATGAAGGCGGGCGTCTCTTCGAACCAGCGGTACTGTTCGTGTCCTTGTCGGTCGCGTTCTCGCTTATCGGGGACCAGGCGCTCTACGCCATCCTTCCTGTGCACTTTGAGACGCTGGGATTGACCAGTTTGCAGGTTGGTGTCTTGCTGTCCATAAACCGGTGGGTTCGGTTGCTCACCAACCACGCACCGGAACGTATGGTCGCCACGTACGGCGCCAGTGGTTTGCTCGTCGTTGCGTTGGGCGTGGGCGCGATGACGACTGGGGCCTGTGCTTTGTTTCCCACATTTCTGGCGTTGCTTGTCGCCCGGGCCTTCTGGGGGTGCTGTTGGTCCTTCATACGCCAGATCGGGGTGATGACCTGCATTGACGTGACCCCCCACGATCGATTGGCAAGGGTAATGGGGGTGTTCAACGGTGTTTTCAGAACTGGCTCCATCCTCGGCTGCCTTGGGGGAGCCTTACTTTTCGATGCCGTTGGGTTTCGCATGACCTTGGGGCTTTTCGCGGGAGTTTCACTTCTCGGTATTCCGTGTGCGCTGCTGGGGCGGGGCCACCACGGCCGTCACATGCGCGCTCGAATGCCGCGAGTCAGTGCCGACGCTACGGGAAGCGTCACGTCTCTGATGGTTCGGGGGTTCGTGGCCGGGTGTGCCGGACCTGGGCTGGTGGCCTCGACGCTTGGCTACCTGTTGCGGGAACGTCTTGGGGAAGGCGGACAGCTCTTGGGGACGGCCGTCAGCGTGACGGCGTTCAGCGGGTTCGTGCTGGCGTGTCGACACGTTATCAATACCATCGGGGCAGGTCCTCTCGGCGTTCTCATCGATCGTTTCGGGAGGCTCAGAGGGGAGCGAGTCGCTTGTGTTTGCGCGGCTGTGAGCCTGGCTTGTGCCGGCGTTCTCCCCGGGGTGTTGTTCCCGGTTCTCGGCGTCTTGGTGTTTTTCACCGCCAGCACGGCAATGCTGGCCGTGCTTCCAGCCGAAGCCGGGGGGCGGGGCGGGAAGGCCTACGCCCGCTATGCCACAGCTCTGGATCTGGGGGCGGCCACGGGGCCGCTTGTGGGATGGACCATGATTCAGACGCTGGACATGCCCTCCGCGTCACTGTTGCTTGCGAGTGTTCTCTACTGTGTGGCGCTCGGCGTCTCTGTGCGACGGACATCGGGGCCAGGCCAGGGCCGTTCCAGTCTCACGTCTGTGGAGAGCGTGAGAGCGTGAGCACGGAGATTCGGAGACGCTATCACGCCATCACGAACGGGTCTGATGTGCGGTCCGGCTACTCCAGCCCGAGTCGGACAATGGTGTTCCCCTGGCCGTTGTCTTCTACGGGGCCATGGGAGCGGATGAGGCAGTTCCGAACGTGCTTGTCCAGAATGAGGCGGGCGGTTGTGTGATTGGTTACGGTTGAATTGACCAGACCGCGCCTGCCGCCGCAGCGCAGCACGTTGGCTTCTTCCGCGACCGGCCGGGTCGTGCCGTCGTGAAGCGTGAACATGCAGGTGTCTCCTGCGATGATGCCGAGACTTGCTCGAGGCGTCGGGCGTGCCCCATCCGGCGGATCGAGGATGGTCATTTCGTAGGATGCCCCCTTGGGGGCCTTGCCACGGGTGAGATTGAACACGGGGTTGTAGGCGATGTCCGCGCGACAGTTACGCATGGTGACTCGCCCTTTGTCCCCCGAACTCAGATCAAAACCGAAGTCTCCGGCTTCGCGGACGGTCACATTGTCCAGCATGACGTCTCCGACGCAGAGCAGCTGGAAGCACCCCCTCATGCGCTCGACCACGGTGTCGACGACGGTGATGTTTCGGACGTTCTCATAGGAGCGAACGCCGTCTTCGGTCAATGGGATCATCTCGTCGTGTGGGATGTGACGTTTGCCGCGATACATGACCTGGAAACCATATTCGCTGGCACGTCCGACGGTTTCTCGGAAAATGTCGTTGGTCGGACGCAGCGTCCCGGTGAAGTGGCAGTCTCTGATGAGTGCTCCGTCTACCGTGTGAAAATGCACACAGTGCCCGAAGGACTGCTGGTACACGCGACAGCCGACGAGGGTGGTGTTGTTGGCGTTCTGGATGGACATGAACGAGTGCTTGTTGAGGCGCCCGAAGTTGGGGCCACCTTTGCCATAGTAGTCGGTGTAGCCGTAGGGGATCGAACCGCGGATCACGAACGTGCAGTCGAGGAAGGTGTTGCCGTCGTTGCAGACCTCAAACTCGTTCTCTGTGACTCGGTAGTCCGGGTACGGCTTGTCGATGACGTTGCGGAAGTACCCACCCTCGAAGGTGTTGCCGGCTCCGTTGATGTGCCACGTGTCGGCGACGTGGGCTCGGCCGGAAAGTGTGCTCTGGACGGAGACCGGTGTCTCGAAGACCGCTCCACGCAGGTCGAAATGGTTGTTCGAGCCATTGACCGCGAAGATGTGTTCCTGATGGTTGAGAGGCACTGTGCCGTCGGCTTTCTCGGGGGCATGCAGGAGCGGGACGGCCATGGGGGGATCTGCCTCCTCTGCTCGGTAGATGCCGGGCTTCATGCGAATCTTCTGACCGTCCCGCTTGATGGCCTCTCGGAAGGTGCCCAACGTACTGACCAGCGTGAAGCCCTCACGGATCTCGAACGTCTCTGCGGGGACCGGTGGTGGCGGCGGCGTGCGCGTGATCACCTGCATTGGTGGATTCGCTGCCAACTGCAGCCCGAGGTCCTTATTGGCCACCCGTGGCCCCGAGCACGCGGCCAAACCGCTGAGGGCCAGGGCGGCGGGAAGAGCGATGGGGGTTCGCATGGCGTCGTGCCTCTGTGTTGGAGGTGACCTACTGGTCTGGCGCGCTTCCCGGGGGGAACGGCTTGCAGTGAAAGTGTGTCTGGAGTATCACTCCATGGCTCGCGTCTACATAGAATACTGGGAGCATCAGCGATGAACAACACGTGATTCTGTCATGCGTGCGGAATGCCGCCTTTCTGCTTTGTACGGCGGGCGGCCCCCGATCGCCATTTCCTGAAGGTGGCACCGTGTATCCCTGCGCGGTGATCTGCTCAATTCAGAATCGGAGGCACGGATGCCTCCGCCCACTCTGGAAGCCAGTACCCCGACAGGCCGCACGGCGTACGGTGAGGCATTGCCGATTCGTGCAGTCGGCGTATCTTCTCGTCGCAGCAATTCACCGACTTCGCAGAGGCATTCCATGCAGCGTGTTCCCCTGCTGGCTCAGGATCACACCGTTCTGTTCGAGTCACCGGACTCGGCCCGGGTCTACTGCTACAGTCCGGGGATCTGTCGGCTTGACTCGGGACGTTTGGTCGCGACGATGGACCTTGGTGGCCCGGGGATGACGGAATGGCCGGATCCGAAAGGCATCCGCTACGGGCGGCCTGTCCAAGGCAAGGTATTCACCAGTGACGACGGCGGCGTGACCTGGCAACACCGTGCAGACTACCCGTTCATGCATCAGCGTCCGTTCGTGGCCGGCAACAGCGTGTATATCCTCGGACAGTGCCATGACCCGATGGTGTTGCGCTCGGATGACGACGGGGATACGTGGTCTGAGCCGAGCGCTTTGACGGACGGGGAGAACTGGCACCAGGCTCCCGCAAATGTGTGGCACGACCACGGCTGTGTCTACGCGGTCATGGAAGTACGCGTGGATCGGGGCGTCAAGGGGTGGGCGGTCGCGAACATCGCACCCGTTCTCATGCGGGGCCGCCTTGACGCTGACCTGACCCAACGGGAGAACTGGACGTTTGCGTCACAGCTTGTCTTTGAGGATCTCTTCGAGATGGATGAGATGGACTGTTTCGGCGTTCCGTTCTATCACACGGAGCGGAAGCGCTCTATCAGCCGCGTTCCGGGGCGGGACTGTGCTCCCATTGGTTGGCTGGAGACGCATGTCGTGCGGATTACCGATTCGGACCACGTTTGGCATGACCCCAGTGGGCGCACATTTCACCTGGTTTCCCGGGCTCACACGGGCGGCACGGGCTACGCGTGCCTGTCCAAGGTTGTGGAGCAGGGGGCCGTGGCAGGCACCGGAGAGATGGTCACCCAACTTGAGACCGTTCCATCCGGGAAGCGCTGCCTCTACCTGCCCATGCCCGGCGGCCAGATGAAGTTCCACGTCGTCTATGACGCTGAGATGGCGCTCTACTGGCTTCTGAGTACACAGGCGACGGACTCGATGCGGAAGCTGGAGACGTTGCCGCCTGACCGATTCAACCTGGCCAACAACGAGCGTCGCCGCCTGCAACTGCACTTCTCGCGGAACATGGTCGACTGGTGCTTCGCGGGGATGGTCGCGATCGGCGAGGTCGAGAAGGCGTCCCGTCACTATGCGTCCCTGTGCATCGATGGCGATGACTTGGTTGTACTCAGCCGTTCCGGTGACGGTCGGGCAAAGAGCCCGCACGACGGCAATCTCATCACGTTCCACCGCATCAGCGGCTTCCGCGGGTTGGTCTATTGAGGACCGGGTTCCGGGGACAACGGACCGGGTGAGCAATCCTCCTCCGCAAGTCATCTTGACTCTACCAGATCGTCTGCACGTGAGGGTAGTCGAGGATCTTGCGGTCGGCGGTCAGTAGGGGGCACCGGAGGAGCCGGGCTGTCGCTACCAGGATGCGGTCGGCGGGGTCTCGGTGGAACTCGCCGGGCAGCGAGTACGCCTCCTGGATTACTGGTAAGTCAATGGTGGCTACTTGCCAGCCATTGGTCTCCATGTTGTCGTTGAACCACGGCTTCCAGTGCCGCGTCAAGGTGAGTCGGCCACGATCCACCAGGCAGGCCACCTCGGCACAGGAAATGGGGGACACCATGACGTCGTTCTCCCTGGCGCACAGGGCGTCTGCTGCTGAACTGCTGATCTGCGCAGGATCAGAGATGGCCCAGATGGCACAGCATGTGTCCAAGAGGATCCGCATGTCTCAGGTCTCCCCCAGCATGTTCCAATCAGAGGCGGGCATGGCCGGCTCCGTAAGATCTCCCGTGACCGTTGCGCTTCCCGGCTCAGAACCCAGCACGGTCCTGTTCGCCGTTTTCCGCGGCAGGCGAGTGATCTTGGCCACAGGTACGTTTCGCTTGCACACGGCCACCTCATCGCCTTGCTCGACGCGCAAGAGGAACTGGCTGAGGTGGTTCTTCAGATCACCGATATTCACGTTTGTCATGGCAGTTATCCACCAAATTTGACACAAGGCCCTCTTGTATGTCCAAAAACTAGGCCAAGAAGATAGCTATGTCAAGGTGATTACGAGAGAGGAAGGCTGGCGACTTTTGCGCTTCGGGGTGTACGTTCTTCTCGGTGCTTGTGGCGCGGCTGTCCGTACTTTTCGTGCGTGCGCCGTGCGTTGTCTGACCTGTGGCCCGGAGGAGATAAATGGCAGTTTCAGCCCCCTCTACAGCTCGTGACCGACGCCTCCTCCGTGAGCTGGCCAAGCGCCGGCTTGAGATTGCCCACGATCCGGTGAATCTGGAACGTCGACAGGCGTGGCTGGACCTGCATTCCGGGGCCCCCTCTCGTCCGATGGTCCTGGCCGAGTGGGGGGGGATTCGCGAGGCGTCACCGCCTTTCGACCCGGAACTCCGCTGTGTCGACGGCTGGGCGCAAGGTCTTGAGCGTGCTCTGCGGCAGGACATCTGGGTTTTCGAAGAACTGCGCGATGACCATGCGTTTGAGCCTTTCCTCGATCGGCGGTGGCATGTCAGCACCACCGGGTACGGCGTTGAGCCGGTCGAACATCGGGTTGACAGTGACTACCTGACGGCCAGATCCTGGGACGCACCTATCACCGACATAGACGCCCAGTTTGACCTGCTCCAGGCGCGGACATTCAGCGTCGACCGCGACGGGACGCTGGCCGCGAAGTCCCGGCTTGAGGATGCTCTGGGCGACATCTTACCGGTACGTATGCGAGGCGGATTCTGGTGGACCATGGGGATGACCATTCAAGCCATTCGCCTGATTGGCCTGGAGGGCCTCATGCTGACCATGTACGACGACCCGGATGGCCTGCACCGGATCATGCGTTTCTTGTGCGATGATCACCTTGTGTTTGCCCAGTGGCTTGAGGACGAAGGCCTGTTGTCCCTTAACAACGAAGCGGACTATGTGGGGTCGGGGAGCTGTGGGTACACACACGATCTACCACGCGCGGCCGAGAGCAGCTCCGATCCAGTTGCCATGGCTGACCTGTGGGTGTTGCTTGAGAGCCAGGAAACCGTAGGTGTGGGCCCGACGCAGTTCGAGGAGTTCATCTTTCCCTACCAGGCTGAGATCGCCGAACGCTTTGGCCTCGTTTACTACGGTTGCTGCGAGCCGGTGCACACGCGTTGGGATGTCGTTCGACGCTTTCCCGGACTCCGTTCCGTATCGATTGCTCCTCTCTGCAATGAAGCCATCATGGCCGAGGCCATGGGCTCGGACTATGTCTATTCCCGCAAACCAAACCCGACCTTGATCAGTACACCGCGCTTCGACGAAGCCCTGATCAGGAAAGACCTCCGCACCACGCTGGAACTCACCGCCGCCAATGGTTGCCCCGTGGAGATCGCTATGAAGGATGTCCACACGCTAGAGAACGAGCCAAGGCGTCTGAGCCGATGGGTTGAGTTGGCGCGCGAGGAAATCGCGAGGACGAGTTGAGTCGTCGCGGTGCTCTGTCAGAGCCCTGACCAACGGGAGGGGGGAGGGCAGGAAGGCAGACAGGGAAGACCGCTCCTGGTAGTCGCGGCTCTGACGGGCAGGGAAGGCCGCTCTCGGTAGTCGCGGCTAGGCCAAGCCGGAGTGGGACGGTACCTTTCACACTGACTGGAAGATGACAGGAGTCTGTAGATGATGCATACGGCACTGAGCCATAGCTTTGTAGTGGCCTTCCTCGTGGTTGTGGCTTCCGGCGCGGCAGAGCCGCCCCACACCGAGACGATCAAGCTGGCGGATTTCCAGGGGTTTGCCACCGGGGGCATTTGGGGCCTTCGGGGAGCGCCCTTTGCGCTGGCAAATCTCGACCGTGACCCGGAGCCTGAGATCGTGGTCAAGGAGTGGCGAGCGTGGAGTTACCGGAATCGCGGTTCCTCCACGCGCCGTAACACCCATCCTGCCAAGGTCTATGCGTTCGATCACGACGGCAAGGCCCTATGGACCTTCGACCAAGGTCCCGGTGTCAATGTGGGCGTCAACTTCGGGCCAATCATCCCCTTTGATATGGATGGCGACGGCGTTGCAGAGGTCTACTGCCGGGCTGCGGACGACCCCGAAGGTGAGTGGCCCGGGTTTGTCGCGAAGCAGGGCGACAAAGATTGGCTGGTCAAGCTCGATCCCGCCTCCGGGCGTATTCTAGCCAAGGCGCCATGGCCGCCCCATCACCGATTCCCTGATGACCAGCAGCTCTTCATCGGTTATCTCGACGGCATCAAGCCTTTCCTGGTTGCGAAGGGGGGGCACTACGGTAGCCGGCAGACTCTTCGGGCATACGATGGTGACCTGAACGTCCTCTGGACTGCTGACGTCGATGGTCACGGGGCGCACGTGCCCTGCTGCGCGGATGTGGATGGCGACGGCAAGGATGAGGTTGTTGTAGGCAGCACCGTTCTGGATGATGATGGAAGCCTGCTGTGGACGGTGGATATCGGGCATGTCGACCTGGCCGTGGCCGCAGACATTGTCCCCGATCGTCCCGGCCTTGAAGTACTGTTCGGGAGCCAGTCAGCCGCGTTTACCGGCGTTGTGTCCGGTCAGGATGGCGCGGTGATCTGGGGAAAGGAACGGAAGACACACAGCCAGGAGGGATGCGGCGAGTTCGACCTGCGCCGCCCGGGCCTGGAGTGTTTCGGCTGGCAGGCCAAGAAGGACGGTTACGCCGAGACGCGAATCAACATGTGGGATGCGGCAGGCAGTGTTCTGAGTGCTGCAGACTACTTCAGCCCAATGCCACGGGGCAAGGGCGGAACGATCTACGGTTGGTGGGAAGGCGCTGCAATGAAGGTCATCCGGGATCCCAATCGCGCGCTCCCCAATCCTGGCTTCTTCCACATGATTGGGGACATCGGCGGTGACGCTCGAGAGGAGGTCGTGTGGCTGGTGGATGATGAGATCATTATCTGGCATCCCGGGACTGTGTCTGGTGCGAAAGGCATCCCTGAGTTGCGGAAAGACAGGAAGTACATGATGGAGCTGGCACGAGGCTCGCAGTACATGGGGCAGACCCATTACTCGCGTCCCTTGCCGGCTGCGCTTCCTGCCGCCACCGGGGCGCCAGAGACCGTGGAGGATTGAGATGACCGTGAAGCCTGATCGTGCTTGTTGGTGGATGGCTGTGGTTCTCGTGGCGAGCTGTTTTCTCCCAAACGTCCGCGTGTCGGGATTGGAGATTGTCAGTGACGGGAAGGCGATGGCGACCATCGTGGTGCCCGACGATGCCGGGGATGTCGCGACCCGTGCGGCGGAGTGGATTCGTGCCTACGTTCAGAAGGTGTCTGGTGCGGAGTTGCCCGTCTTGCCGGAAGGGCGGTGCCCCGCTGGGAACCTGATTTCTGTCGGCCACACGACGTTGGCCGCGGCGGCCGGGGTCGACGCGGCCGACCTGCAGTACGACGGCTGCAGGCTGGTCGCGAAGGGCAACGTCCTGTATCTGCTTGGTCGTGACACTCTGACAACGCTGCAGCGTGAACGCTGGCAGGACGGGGAGAGACGCGCGTCCAAGGTTCAGTGCGGGGCTCAAGGAACCTGCAAGGCTGCAACCACGTTTCTGGAGCGTTTCTGCGGCGTGCGCTGGTTCTTGCCGGCTCCGGACGGGGAATTCGTCCCGCCGTCTGCTGACGTCGCGGTGCCGGACGACACGGACATTGTGTACACGCCGCCATTCGCGTTCCTGCATGGTCGTTACGTGTACGGTTCGCAGCTCGGGCCGGCCGCCATCGCCAACAACAACCGGACCGCGATCAAGCTATGCACCTTCGGCGGCCATTCTTGGCCCACTTGGGTTCCCCCGGCCATCTACTACAAGGATCATCCCGAGTACTTCGCGCTCATCGACGGCAAACGGACCGACAGTAAGAGCGGACATCTTTGCACCTCGAATCCGGAGGTCCGACAGATCCTGCTGAAGGAAACGCGTACCCTCTTTGACGCCGGCTTTGAGTGGGTGCAGCTCGGTCAGTCCGATGGCTATCTGCGTTGCCAGTGTGCGGCCTGCGAGAAGCTGGACACCTACCGTGGGCGTGCCAATAAGCTCGGACTCACCACGGATGAGTGGCTGTACACGTATCTCAAGGACAACCCGTGCGAACGCATTCACGATGTGCACAAGTGGATCGCGGACGAATGCATGGTGTCGCATCCGGACAAGACGGTGCACTTGCTGGTCTATTCCACGAGCGTCACACCGTCCAAGGCGTTCGACGCGTGGCCGACCAACACCGTTGGGGAGGTCTGTGATGTCGATCCACGGATCATCGGGGGCTGGGAAGGTAAGCTAAGGGCCAAGACGACCTACATGTGCTGGTACCTCATTGCCTGGCGAGGAGTGGGCTTCGGTGTGATGGTGACGCCACGTCAGATCGCCGAACGGATCGGTTATCTTCGGAAGCACAATTTCATCGGGATCTACCTCTGCGGCGGCGGGGCCAACTGGGGACTCCAAGGGCCGACCTACTATACCATGGGCAAGATGTGCGAGGACTCGACACTCAGCTACAAGGACCTGACGGCGGAATACTGCCGTGGTATCTACGGCGCGGCCGCGGAAGAGATGATCGACTTCTTCAGGCAGCTCTACGTGCCCGAGTCGGACATCCTCATGTACAACTACTTCAACCGGGACAAAGCCGTAGCCGGTGACCGCTTGACGTCCATGTACCCACCCGAACTGCTGAATACGCTCGACGGCATCCTCTGCGCGGCCGAAGCGAAGGTCGACACTGATCGCGCTCGCAACTGGGTACGTCTCACGCGCGACCACTTCGACTTCGTGAAGCTCTGCTGCAACGTCATGGCCGCTTACGGTGAATGTCAGGTCCGGTCGACACATGAGAACGTACTGAAGATCGAGCATCATCTCGACGCATTCGAGGCATACCGAGAGAAGATCGTCTCTTACAGTGAGGAACACACGGATCGTTGGTTCCCCGCCTATATGAAACTCTACAACTTCCTCACCGCGGAAGGCTCCTACGACACAGCACGGCGCCGCAGACAACGACACGCTCCGGAACGGATTGAGGAGGGATTTCGCGGGACACCGGTCGGGTACCGACAGTTCCTCATCCGCGAACCGTTTACGTGGGACCTCAGGATGATCAAGGATCGCCCGTTTTTGCGCCAGGTCGCGACGCCCGACGGCGATGACTACCGACGTCAGCTTAAGAGTGCCACGGCGGTCGCGGAGCAACTTGCATCAAACCCGTCGTTCGAGGACGCAGGAGAGGGAAGCACGCCGACCGGCTGGGTATTCTGGGTCAAGCATGGGGTTGGGACCATGGCACTAGTGCAGGGGGAGGGGCGCACAGGGACGGCCTCTGTGCTCTACGAAGGCATGAGGCGGGGGGGCGTGAACCGGAAGCTCGTGGTGCCACCGGGGCGATATGTGGCCGTTGCGTTTGTGCGGACACCGCAGCCCTTGAACTCCCGAGCCAAGGTCACCATCAGCGTTTCCCCCCGTGCTGAAGACGGCGCGGTCTTACGGGGTGCCGTCCTCGAGCGGAGCACCCAGGGCTTGCCGGCGGGCGGTTGGGTTGCCTTGAGTGCGTACGGTGACATTCCGGCCAAGGCCGACGGGAAGGATGTTGCCAAGGTGTTGATCATCGTCACAGTGGACAACATGGCCCCGGGTGAGAGACTTTACGTCGATGACTTCCAACTCCTTCGCTTGAATGACTAGTGGGTGAGGGTGTCGGCTGACATGCCTTGCCCTGTGGGTTGGTGCATAATAGGAGATGGCTATGCAAGGCGGTCTGGCAGGAATCAGAACGTTGGCATTTGGGATCCCGGCCATGTTGGTGGCGACCGGCGCGGCTGCGCCCCCCGGGAGGGACGAGATGGTGGCTGCCAGCCGGGGTGGGCCGGTTGTTCCTGAGCATCTGTCGAGTTTTGTGGGCTACACGGCCCCGGACTTTCGCAAGGATCTGACGCCTGAGGAACGGGACGAGATGCGTCGCTCCGGGGTTGAGATGGAGAAGCGTTCCCTGGCTGTGTTGCGCCAGTACATTCCGCCGCTCAGCTATCCGCGAGGCGACCGTTGGCCGATCCTCGTCTGGGCCGGAGCCGGGGACACGCCTGAGCAGTGGCAGGCGTGGATTGATCGCGGCATCAGCCCGTTGTTCCAGGATGTCAGCAGCCTGGAGCAGGCGGAGGCAGCACTTCCCAAACTTCGGTATTTCCGCGATCGTGGCGTGCCACTGGTCATCCTGCCGCAAGGTTGGGTCCAACGTGCTCACCGCCAGCCCCCCAGCGGGACTGGGTGCGATCATCTGCCCCCGGCTCGTCCTTCCCACGCAACCGTGGACGAGATGGAGCCCAATCGTGACTTTACCTGTCCTTCGTGGATGCACGTAAACCCCGCTCTACCCGTGCACGCGGAGAATACCAAGCGGGTATGCGCTTTCCTCAAGGAGCACGGGATTGAGCCTGCGAGCATGTGGCTCGATGCCGAGTCCGGGACTTATCTGAGGAATGGGGCAGAGAATGAGGATCGGCTCAATGCCGCGCTTGCGGAGGCGCGCAAGTGTTCTCGCTGTGTTGGGCGCTACGGGGTCGACGGGCTGCAGAGCGTGGAGCAATACAGCGCGATTGCCGACACGGCGCTGGGGCGGGCGTATCGCGTTGGGTTTGTTGAGCCTGCCCGTTCCGTGTTCCCCGGTGTACCGGTCGGCAACTTCTTTGCTCACCCTGTCCGCCGCGAGCCTGCCGTTCCGGGGAAGTCTCCCGCGTACGGATGGTCCGGCAGCGGCTTCAACGTGGCCCAGCCACGCTGCTACTACATCCCGGGATGGCGTGGAGCCGGTCGGGATCAAGACACAATGGACTGGAACGTGTTCTACTACTGCGTCGAACACTTCTCAAGTTGTGCCCGGGTGCTCGAGCCGGGCGAGATCCTGGTGCCCTGGGTCTGCTACATCTGGAGCAACCGCAACGCCCCTCGTCAGGCAAAGAAGGGACTCAAGATCGCGTCAGCTCGCGGGTACAAAGAGATGGCGATCCACACGCTGTTGCGTGGTGCCGAGACCATCGCGATTTTCTCGCCACGTCCTCCCGGAGAGCAGTTGCCCGAGGATTTCAGTTCCATGGATCGGGCGGAGATGGGGGGATTTGCTCTGAATGTGCTCGACATCCAGCGTGGCTATGACGAGGTGTTGCCGTTCCACGACCACCTTCGGCGCGGCAAGGTCCTCAACTACGACATCGATGGCGAGTACCGCGTCCTGGACGAGAGGACGGCCGTCTGGAGCGGGGTTGCCACGACAGAACGGGCGCTCGTGCGCACGGTCACGTTTGGGCCCGAGCTGTCCAAAACCATTCGGGTGTTCAGCCGCGACGTCGAGCTGACCTTCCAGCGTCAGGGGCGCTTTTTCTGGATCGCTCGCGATGGGACAGTCACGGCAGTGGAGTGAGGCTGGTTTCGCCGTTTGTGAGACCACCGTGAAGTGATCATGTTTTCCGTGAGCTGTGGGAGAAAAACGAATGACCGAACGCAACTACGAGTTTCGTCAACGCCTTGATCAAGTCCATCGGCCCAACCGGCTTGATCCTGAACTGCGCCCCGAGCCTGGGGAGGCCGTGATCGGGAACGGCTGGCGGATCGCTGTTTCTGCGGAGGCATCTTCCTATGTGATCGGCGTGGCTCAGGATCTGCAAGACTACTTGCTGACCAGCATGAACGTCTCCGTGCTGCTGGTCCGTGATCCCGATTTGCCGACAGCGGCCCGAGCCGCAGAACAGACCATCGTTCTGGGCACCGCTGACCAGCTTGCGGGGGTGGGAGGTGAGTTGTCCGTTCCTCGCAGCTACCGGATTCTGCGGACCCCGAGCCGGTTGGTGGTGTGCGGCTGTGATGAGCGTGGTATCGGGCAGGCGTGCTATTACCTCGAGGACCTGATGAACCTGCGGGAAGCACCCTATCTGACCCC
>Ga0008651_10001558_pt1 | contig 13150 bp, 4 predicted proteins | sample SaaInlV_200m_DNA_6_FD_59173 | JGI IMG/M metagenome (GOLD analysis project Ga0008651, IMG submission 59173) | Marine microbial communities from expanding oxygen minimum zones in the Saanich Inlet - SI037_S2LV_200m_DNA | ecosystem: Environmental > Aquatic > Marine > Intertidal zone ...
AACCGCCTGCGCCGCAACAGGTGCCATGGCATTCTGCCCGCTTAAGTTGACGGCATTGTCGCCGTGGGGGGAGCTTGTCCTGTAGCGGTTAGGCCGAGGGTTGCCGCCCAACCGACGGCGATGAGGAGGGCTGCGCGTTTCATGGGTGCCCTTGGTCTGGACGGTCGTCACGCGCCGAGGATGATGTAAGGCTTGGGTGGCTCGTTGTTGATGAAATAGTAGACTGCCCCGATCAGCATGGTGACGACACCGGAGAGCATCTCGCCGGCGATCAGCCCGATCATGAGCGGTTTCAGCTTTGTGTAGAGCTTTCCCCCGCCATATCTGACAACCACTGCCTTGATGGCCCACCCGACCAGGAACGAGAAGCCCATGTAGCGGCTTTGATAGGAGCCCAGGACTACGAACAGCACCGGGTGCAGCGGGAACTTGGGGAAGTGCATGCGGCAGTAGGTGAAGATCAACACCAGAGCGAATGCGCTGAAGAACCCGATCATCCCGCCCACGTGCGGTTTGGCGACTTTGAACCGTTCCCAGCCTGTCGGTGAGACGAAGCCGGTTTCCACGGTTTGCCCCAGCGCGTCGAGTCGTCTGTCGAGTTTGGCCGCGTTATCGAACGGCCACCGCATCACATTCAGGCTCCAGCCGTCGCCGACGGCCATGGCACCGCGGTCGTATTGCCAGTAGAGCGTCGCTGTTGTCGCGATGACGAGTCCGACAGCCACGGCTCCGACGCCACAAATGACCGGCCGCCCGAGCTTCAGCTTGCTGCGGTCCATGAGGGCGAGGGAATGCACCACGAACGGCATGTAGATCTCTCGAGGGTCGATCATGAGCACCACGGTGATGAAGAACAGGACGGCCAGTGTCCGGGGATCAAAGGCGGAGGCACCGAGGAAGCTCACGAGCAGCGCACCCGGGTAAAACCAGCAGTGGATAAAGAACGCGCCGGTTTCGGCGACGACTCGGCTCAGCACAAGGTAGATCAGCATGAAGAAGAAGGTGTAGAGCACGGCCAGTTGCCAGTCGATGCCGACCCCGATCAGTTGAATCACAAACGCAGCCGACGCCAGCATCAGGACCCGGGCGCCCCACACGGCGGTTGTCTCCGGGTCGTCTCGGTCTTTGAGGAACACGCTGCGGCGGAAGACACTGGTGTAGTAGCGGCGCCCGTTGTACAGCATCACCAGGCCGATGGCCAGGTAGGCGCCGCCGTATAGATTGCGCTCGATGTTCTCCAGGGCGAGGAAGTTTGCTCCCAACCGTACGCCGTACCCAAGGCAGAGGCCGTTGAACCAGGCGTAGACATAGGGCGCGATGCCCATCGACAGCGACACATCAGTGGATAGAAAATACGCGAAGCCCACTACCGTGAAGAGGAGGCGTGGGTACGCGATGCCATAGCCTCCGCCTCGGGCGAATGTGGGGAATAGACTCACCAGCGCCCGGAAGTCGAAGCGCACCTGAATCGTGATGAGTTTCTCCGGCCACCACATGACGGCGTAGTTGTTCATGTGGATAACGACCACGGCGACGGCGGCTATCCAGAACAGGCGACTGCGCAGCGCGCCCCCGAGCAAGTTGCCGCCTCGAGGCAGGATCGCCTCTGCAAACGTAACGATGGGGTATGGGATCTGCTCGTGCACGGACCATTGTCGGTGCACAACCAGGGCGAGCCCGGTCAGAGCGAGCACGGCGGTCATCAGCAACGGGCCCCAGAACATGAAGGGGCGTATCCACGCTGACCAGGGGATGTCTCGCAACGAGATGTGCTCGCTGCCTTCGCCCAATCCCTGAACGAACCCGCCGAGAGCCTTGTCCTCATCCTCAGAGAGATCCGCCATCATGCAATCGGGCACCAGTCCCAGGGCTCCGGTCTCCTGCCATGTCGTGTTCGTCTTCTCGTAGTGATGCGGGAGCATGAGCGATCCGGTGCCGTGGTGCATCAGACCCCGTCCGGGGATGAAACAGGCGAACAGCATGATGCCGACGATGATGGCGAGTTCCCGGGCGGAGAGGGCCCAGCGTTTGGAGATCAAGGCCAGGAGTGGGTTGACGAGGATGACGAGGAGGATCAGCCCGCCGTAGATGGGCATGGGCATGAATGTGCCCACCATGTACGTCTGACGCAGTACGAAGTCGTTGAAGAAGCCAAAGCCACAGATGACGCAGACTCCGGCCAGGGCCACAATGATCGCTCTGGGTGTCATGCGGTACTCTTCTCCTTACGACAACGGGCACCCTGACTCATAGCGGTGCACAGTACATAGTTCAAGCGGGAAACAGCCATCGAAGATCGCACGCCACGGGTCGAGACAGACGGCCGCCCCCGGGATACAGTGGATCCGACTGGGCTTGCATCCAATGGTGGCGGACGCCATTGAGATAGGCCTGGGTAGACCGCGAGGAGGCCCGAGAGGCCCTCGCCCCAGGGGGAATGTGAGCAATTGCCCCATCGTCGGACAGAGAGCTCTATCGAGCCGCGTCCTTCCAGGGCGGAAATTGTCCTAACATCGTTTGCCACTTCGCGTGCAAAACGGAAAGGCCTTTGCGAAGCATGTCCATCAGGAAACGCACTGTTGGTTGGGCTCTGTCAGGGGTCGCATGCGTGGCAGCGCTGAGCCTTGAAGGGTGGGCGGCGGACTGGCCACAGTACCGGCACGACGCACGGCGCAGCGGGCGGACGGACGAGGCCCTGCCCGGCTCGCCTGTTCCGCACTGGCGCTGGCGTGCGCGCCATCCACCCAGCCCGGCCTGGCCGGGACACGACACACGGATGCCCTTTGATCAAGCCTTCCACCCAGTCGTCGCTGCAGGCACGGTCTATGTCGGCTCCTCGGCCGACGGCATGATCTATGCCCTGGACGCCCGGACCGGCAGGGAGCGTTGGCACGCTTGCACGTCGGCCCCCGTGCGGTTTGCCCCGGTGGTCGCCGACAAGCGACTGTTCGCAGCCAGCGACGACGGCTTCCTTTACTGTCTGTCCACGGTCGATGGACGCGTGCTTTGGAAGCGGCGCGGCGGTCCGAACCACGAGTTGGTCATGGGCAACGGGTTCTGCGTGAGCCGTTGGCCGGCGCGTGGCGGCCCCGTCGTCTTGGGGGACACGGTGTTCTTCGGGGCGGGAATCTGGCCGGCCGAAGGGGTCTATATCTACGCCCTCGACGTTGCCACGGGGGCCGTGCGCTGGCTCAACCGAGACAGCGGGACGTTGCGCATGTCACAGCCGCACGGAGATGTGGCTGAGAGCGGGATCTCCGCGCAAGGTTACCTCGCGGCGGACAGCGACCGAGTCTACGTCCCCACGGGCCGGGCCGGGCCGGCGGCCCTGAAGCGCAAGGACGGCACCCTCAACTGGTTCAGCATGCACGCTCATTCGTATCACGGCGGGTCAGACCTGGTCCTTGCCGGGGACATTTACTATGTCGGAGGACAGGCCGGATACGCCCGGACCGGGGGACTGCGTGGGGCGGTCAGGCAGGACCGCGTCGTGCAGAGCACCATCCCCCCCTACGCTCTGAACACGCTGGTCCCGCTCGACTCCGGGCCGGTGCATTACGACAAGGGCGAGGTCCGTTCCTTGCGCTGGGAGTTTGGCGAGAAGCCGAATCGCAAGGGTGAGATGGTGAAGACGTGGCTGACCCCGACCGACTGGGCCGTGACGCCACCCTATGGGGGCGCCGCCATGGTGGCCGCGTCGAACGTGCTGGTGTCGGCGGGCCCCGGCAGGCAGGAAGGCACGGCCGGAATTTGTCTGATCGACCTGACCGACAAGAAGGTCAGTTGGGAAGCGTCCCTCGACGGCACTCCGTACGGCCTGGCCATTGCCGACAGCAGGCTCTACGTCAGCACGGATCGTGGGGAACTGGTCTGTTTCGGCCCAGAGAACGCTTCGCCAAACGGTTCTGCTCAGGCGTCTGCGGCCCCCGCGGGAGCCGGCCTACCTGCAGCGACAGTGGAAGTGGCCGGGGCCGCCAAGCAGATTCTCGCTCGAACCGGACTCCGCACGGGGCTGTGTATCGACTTGGGCTGTGGTGATGGCTCACTGGCACTCGAGCTGGCTCGGACAAGCGAGCTGCGGATCATCGCAATCGATAGCGACCCAGCCGCCTTGGGACGCGCGCGGCGCGTGCTGACCGCCGCCGGTCTCTACGGTGCGCGTGTCCAGGTTTTCAAGGCCGACCCAGCTGCCAGCGGATTGCCGGATCGAGTAGCCAACGTGGTCGTTTCCGGCCGGTCGATGACACAGCCGGTCCCGCCACTTGTGCTGGCCGAGGCCGGGCGCGTCGTGCGCCCCTGGGGAGGAGCGACAGCTTTTGGTCCTGGGGCCCAGCTGGCCGTCACACGTCGGCGTGCACTGCCGGACACGGGGCAGTGGACTCACCAATACGCCTCGGCCTGGAACCCGGGCGCGTCGACCGACAGCGTCGCGCGCGCACCTCTGCGCTTGGCTTGGTACAATGATTGGGGCGTGCTTATGCCAAGCCGGCACGGACGTGCCCCCGCCCCGCTGTTCAAGGACGGCTACCTGGTGGCTCTAGGGTTGAACGCCGTGCTCTGCGCCGACGCCTACAATGGCCGTCTGCTCTGGCAATACCCGATTCCCGACCTCATGGCCTTCTACAACGGCGAGCACAATGCGGGCGTTGCCCGTACCCACGGGGTGTGCTGCCTGGCCGACGACAGTGTGTACCTGCGGCTACAGGACGACCGGTGCCTGCGTCTGGATCTGGCAACCGGGGAGAAGCTTCGCGAGTACGCCGTGCCCCTCGATGACAAGGGCAGAACCGGAACTTGGGGCTACATCGCGGCCGCGCCAGGGGCGCTCCTTGGCACCGTTTACCACCCGCGCGTCAAACCGCCGGCTGTTCCCCGACCGGCCGGGCTCCGCTTCGAAGCGGGGGAGCTCTTCGCACTGGATCCCGTCTCCGGGAAGCATCTCTGGACTTACCGCGCGCGGCAGTCCATCCGGCACAACGCAATCGCGGTCGCCGACGGAAAGGTCTTTGTGGTGGACTGCGCCTCTCGGGAATCCCAGATCGCGGCCCAGCGGAGAGACGCTCCCTCAAAGGCTCCGCCCCCGAGCTTGGTCTGCCTCGACCTACGCACGGGACAAGTCCTGTGGTCCAGCGATCAGGATGTATTCGCCACGGTGCTCGCAGTGAGTCCGGCCCACGATGTACTGCTGCTTGCCGGACAGATGGATCTCCGAGGTTTCCAGCCCCAAGGGGACCGACTGGCGGCACAACGCCTTGCCGGAGTCCGTCCCAGCGACGGCAAGCGCCTGTGGGATGTGACCGTGCCGGCGACTGACGCGCACAATACCTACTTGTCCCGCCCTCTGATCACCGGGCGTACCGTCTACGCACAGCCGTGGGCATTCGACCTTCTCACCGGCGAACGCCACCAAGACTTCCTCCTCAAGGGCCGTGGCAAGCATGCGTGCGGGATCGTCTCCGGGTCGCCGAATCTGCTGCTGTTCCGTTCCGGCACGCTCGCTTACGCCGATCTGCTGAACGGACACGGTGAGACGCACTCGTACGGCGGGATACGCCCAGGCTGTTGGATCAATGCGATCGTCGCAGGCGGTGCGGTGTTGATGCCAGATGCCAGCGAAATCTGCTCCTGCAGCTACCTCATCAAGGCATCCGTCGCCCTGCAGCACGGTCGCACGGCCCGGCTCCCGCCGGTTGTGTCCAGTGTTCCTCCCCCCGCAGGCCTCCAGGAAGCACCACCCCCGCAGGTCTCGGAAGACTCGCGCGTGCTGATCCCGGCTGGAGCAGTGTGGCGGTTCCGGGATGCCGTTGCAGCGCCCCCTGACGCATGGGCACAGCCTGACTTCGACGACGGAAAATGGCGCTCGGGACAAGCGCAACTAGGCTACGGTGACGGCGACGAGAAGACCCGGCTGGGTTTCGGCTCGGATGCCGCCCGGAAGCCCATGGCCGTCTATTTCCGACACAGCTTCAACTGGGATGATCCGGCCAAACTCGTCGGCGTTACCGTCCACCTGCTCTGCGACGACGGCGCTGTGGTCTACGTCAACGGCCGGGAGGTGGTTCGTGACAACATGCCCGCCGGACCAATTACGCACACCAGCGCAGCGCCGAAACCCATTGCCGGGACCGGCGAGAGGACGTTCGATCAGACGGTCCTCGACCCGGGGCAATTCAGGAAGGGCCGGAACAGCGTGGCGGTCGAGGTCCACCAGCAGCGTCCAGCCAGCTCGGACATCAGCTTTGACCTGAAGCTCACCGCACGGGCAGTGGCCGAAACGCCCGCCGAATGAATCCCTGCCAGTGTGGGCTTGGCGCGTTTCTGTCTATGTCGCTCCGGACGCCGCCACCGTCCATTTCCCGATGGTGACCGCCTCGATGACGTCTTCGAGGACCCGGCGGCCCAGGTACGGTCCGGCGGCGGGTGCGATGTGCCCGGGGCGGGAGAATGCCAACGGCGGATCGACGACATCCTCGGGATGAAACTTGGTGCTGACCGGGATCCCGTTCGGCAGCGAGCAGTTTGGTAGGGTTGCGAACTCCGCGCTCATGGCCGAGCCCAAGCCGCTCTCCATCATGCCGCCGACCCAGCAGGAGATCCCGGCGTCTTGGCAAGCGTCGTGGATCGCGAGCGCCGGTCCGATTCCGCCAACGCGACCAATCTTGATGTTCACGATCCGGCAGGATTGCAGCCGCAGGGCTTGCTCGGCGTCCTGAAGGCAGGTGATACTTTCGTCCAGGCAGACCGGCGTCCGGATCTGTTTCTGCAGCGTTGCGTGGTCCGCGAGGTCGCGGTAATAGAGGGGTTGCTCAATCATCTCGAGCTTGAAGGAGTCGAATGCGCGCAATGTCGCGATGTCTCCGAGACTGTAACTACCGTTGCAGTCGATCTGAAACGCAAACTCAGGGAATTCTGAACGTACGGCGCTGAGCACGTCCAAGTCCCAGCCCGGACAGATCTTGAGCTTGATCTGGGTGTGCCCTTGCGCCATCGAGCCCTGGATCTTGGCCAGCAACATGTCCACGGAATCCTGCACCCCGAACCCATCACGGACCACCACGTCGGCATCCTTGCCGCTGAAGAGTCGCCGTAACGGCACGCCTTGTCGCACGGCCTCCAGAGCCCACCAGCAGCACTCGACACCCGCCTTGGCAAAACTGTTGCCCCGGAACGGTGCGAACAGCGTCCGCACCGTTGCCGGGCTCTCCAGCTCACGGTCCACAGCCAGCGGCCCGAGGATGTCACGTATCATCAGCGCCGCGCCTCCGGCGGTCTCCGGCGAATACGTGGGTGCTCCGAGCGGACACGTCTCGACCCACGCTTCGGCATCGGGTGCGTAGGCCTTGATCAACAGACTCTCAACCACATCATCCGCGCCATAGCCCGTGCGCCACGGATAGCTCAACGGCAAATGCACCTGGTGAATGTCGAACCGCTCGATTCTCATGCTTCCACCCGTGGTTGTTGGTGCGATGCTCCGCATAGACGATGCCGCCGTGAGCGAGCAAAAAGGCAGACCGGTGCAATAGACACCCATAGGGCTTCACAACCGCTCCGCAGGCGGGCCAAAGCTCAGCAAAGCTGTCAGGTGAGAGCCATTCAGCGGCGAACGCTGGTATCACAGACCCGAGCGGGGCAGCCAATTCGGGTCCTGGGCATACATGGGTTGTCCTTCCGGATTGCACCACCCGCTGCGCTAGAGGCACGGAGACACAGAGAAAAGAGGGAGAGGAGGCCGTCGGATTTTGTCTCCGGCCTACCGGCCGAATCCGAACTCCGCCAACGTCTTCTTCTGGAGAACACTGAGCAGGGAACCACTCCTGTCGACAGTGCCCCTTCCTGATTGCTCCTCCGGTCTCCAAACCCAAGAGCATTTGGCGAATTCGTCAGGCTGTGATAGCAGCGTGGCGGATACGCCGAATCTCCGTGTTCTTCTTCTCTACTCCGTGCCTCAGTATACTCCGTGGTGAGGAACTTCCGGATCCCGATCCCGGTTCGTTTCCTTTGGACAACACCAGATAGGTTGACGCTGGCACTCACGGTGTCGGGGTTTCGTTGCGCATCTTCCTGAACCGGAACTCGCCCTGCGTGGTGGGACCACCCCTGATCGTGGCAACGACAGCGTACCCGCGGTCGGGTGCGTAGGCCTCGAGCTCGAGCCGATAGATGTCATCCTTGACCCACGCCCCGGCGTGGCAACGGTGTCTGTCCTCCGACTCTACACGAACGGCATCCGGCCTGTCCTGGGGGAACGAGACGAGCTGCACAACGGACGCGGTCAGCCCCAACGTCCCTCTCCGGTATTTCGGCTGAAATGTGTAGGTTCCCGGCGCATCAACCAGGCCGGTGACGTCCAGGCGCCGGGTTTGTCCGCGCTGTTCTTCGAACTCTTCTGTGGCCCAGGTGCCGATGATGTTCAGGCGATAGGGCTTCTCTTTGTCTTCGAATCCACAGTCTTCCATGACCGTCCCGATCCTGGCTGCGAGGCGTTCCATGACTGCAACCGTGTCCCAGAACCTGGCCGATTGGTTCTTCTCGAGTTCCGGGGCTTCAGCTGCGACCCATTTTGGGTAGAGTGACGCAGTGGCTGAACAGCTTCCCTGAAGCAGGTCGAAATAGCGCTTGGCTTCGTCCCGGTTCTCCGGGGCGACGCTGTCCTTCTTGACCAGCTTTGACAGGACCCAGACGGACTTGAGAACCTGCACGTATGCTTGGACGATCTGTGTTTCCAGCACCGCTGCCTCGTCCCCGGCTTGATGGGCGAGGACCAGGGCTGCAGCGCAACTGGCGAGGTCCTCGTCCAACTGCTCCTCGCGTGCGAACTCCGCAAGAATCCCCGTCCCCATCTTGATGCTGCCCCGCACGATACCATCCGTTCCTCCATAGACCTCGCGGTAGGGAAAGCCGGATCCGTACACATCCCAACTGACGGGACTCAGACGCTCACACCATCTGACGAATGCGTCGACATTTCGGACGCCGCGCCGGGTGGCGTAGGCCCTGGCGAACGCCTTTGGTGTCCGCCCCCCTGCGTTCCAGGCCCATTCCATGGCTGCCTCGACGTTCATTTTGTACAGATCGTTCGTCGGCACTGTGTAGCCGACGAGGCAGGCAAGGCCGTCTTCCACGAATTCAGTGAGCCGGAAATGGACGAACCAGGGGTTGGAGAAGGGGGCCACGATACGCCAGTTGGCCCCCAATGTCGGGTAGACTCCGAGCCAGCGCCCCCCCTTGACGTAGTTTTCGAGAAGCGGGTAGATCATCGGCTTGCGGGTCGTGTTGTAGGTCAGGCCGCCGTGGTAGTAGGAGACCTTCACACCTTCCGGCACAGCGGCCAACACCTTGTCGTTCGATTTGTGACTGGCTTGTGTGAGCAGCAGTCGTAGACCGAGGCCCGGGCACGTGTCCTTCGCTTTGATCCAGGCAGCGACACACACACGGACCTCGTTGACGAACCGGTCGTCTTTCGCACACGTGGTACAGGTGCAGCCCTTTCCCTCTTCCGAGAGCCAGATCATGACCTCGGACACATCGGGGATGCGGCCCAGGTCGGTGAGCCACTGGGCAACAACCGTCACGATCTCAGGCTGGGCGAAGCAGATGCTCTTCTCCGCACCTTTGGCCCGCAGGTTTGGGTAGGCCTTGAACAGGCCGGAGCGCCCAAGCTGCTCGAGGTGGTGGATGATCGGCACGACCCGGACGGCGTGGTTGCGGGCGCGTTCCATTACCTCCATGTCCATGGTCGCGTGTCCGATGCCATTGGCGTCTACGGTGGCTTTGGCGTGCCGCTCGATCAGGTTGAACTTGTGGTCGGAGAGCCGTTCGAGGTCTTGAGCACAGTCACCGCCCCATGCCCCCCGCTCCTCCAGGTCCGGCCAGTCGATGATGGTGCCAATGGGGAGATCGACTGTCCACACATCGCCGTTCTGTCTGATGGTTGGCTTCAGCAGTTGTTTGAGTGTCTTCACAGCATAGTACGTACCGACCTCTGTTTCGGCGGCGCACCGTAGACGGAAGTGCCCGATCCCAGGAGCTTCCGACGCGATCTGGTAGGCCTGGTCCCGGTTCGGACGGGCGGCCAACACCTCGGGGATCGTGTCGGTCTGGACGAGATCGATCGCGAAGGTACCACCGAGTTCCGGAGCAGAGAGGGACACGTCGGTCCGGCTCGAACTCGCCAGAAGCTGTTCGAGTTCGCGGACTCCGCATCGATCAAGCTCCGAGGCTGTTCCGTCCAGACGTACGCGGAGCCGACTGATTGGGACCGTAACCTTGCCTGCCAGCTTCACCTGCTTGGGCAGAGGCGTCACTGAGCGAAGCCAGTTGGCCGCTTCCTCATCGGTGAGGGTCTGGGCCTTCGGCATCCCAGGCGAGGCGGCGCAGAGAAGAAGAGAGAGTCCGGCGGCGTACTTCAGTGTGCTCATGTTGCCTCCAGGGGGCGTTGGTCGGGCCAGGATACTCATTCTTCACAGCTGATCTCAACAGCCGTGACACGGGGCGTGCCACAGCTGTTGACTGCTCCGAGAGCCAGGCGGTACTGGAACCAGCATCCGCAGATGCGCTCTGAGGGCATGTCATCGTCGGAAGAGAACCACGTTCCGGGGCCTCCGGGGCCTTGCCACGGCATTTCGTCAAGCTCTTCGCGGCGCGCGGCGGCTCTCACTTGAGCCCGAACATAGGTCTGGGCCGGCGTCACGGCTTCCCACCGGATTCCAACGATCCGGGTGCTCTGATCGCGTTGCTCCGGAGCGGACACGAAGATCTCTTCCGGACCACGGTCTGCGATGTTGCCGGGTTCGACGGCTGAGATTCCGTGCGGACCGGATGTCGGCAGGCGCGTGGTCCGCTCAGCTTTGAATCCCTCGGGGCCATTCCACCAGATTTCGGAGTAGCCCGCGTGGTCTCCCCACACTTTGTGGTTGGCGACGACCAGGTCGGGCCAGCCATTGCCGTCGAGGTCCGCGGCGAAACAGCCGGAGGCCGAATGGGTCAGGAGACGGGTTCTGTCGGCGGCTGAGAAGCCCCGATCCGGCCGGTTCCAGTAGATGAACGAGTCGACATCCCGTTCGGTGCCTTTGTGGTAGGAGCCGACGAAGATATCGAGTTGTCCATCACAATTGAAGTCCGCAACGCACAGAGCATTGATGCCTGATGCGGGGAGCATGGCCCGGCGGTCCTGGCTGATCCCATTCGGTCCGTTCCAGTAGATGTAGACGAATGAGTCGTGGGGCTGTCCGACGGTTGGGTTGTGTCCTCCAACGATCAGGTCCAGGTATCCGTTTCCGGTAAGGTCCGCAGCTCGGGCACATGCGGCGCGTTCCACGGACAGCATCTGGGCCCGGTCGGTACTGAAACCCTCGGAACCACCCCATAGGATGAAACTGCGGTCCGCCAGGATCTGGGGCACGAACAGGTCCAGCCAGCCGTCGTTGTTCAGGTCGGCCAGGTAGATCCAGCGCGCTTGCTCGTAGACCTCCCCATCGAGATCGAGCCGAATGCGTTCCGGGTGCTCGACATCCAAGCCCTCAGGCGAACCGCGGAAGACGAGGATCTCCGGATTCCGGAATCCTCCGAAAATCAGGTCAAGGTAGCCGTTCCGGTTCAGGTCGGCGCAACACACCCCGTGGGCCCGGGTGGTCGGCAGCACCAGGTCGGGGGAGGGCCGGAAGCCTGTTCCGCTGTTCAGGTAGATGTACGATCCTGGATCCAGAGCGACGGAATTCTCTGAGCAATTGGCCAGGACGAGGTCCGGCAGCCCGTCATCGTTGAGATCCGGGCGCAGGGCCTCTACCGCTCCCCAGCCCGGAACGGCCAGTTTCCGATCAGCCCGATACCCGTCCGTTTCGCCCGTGTAGATGCTCACGTCCACGTCCCCCAACACCCCTCGGGAGAAGTGGTTGACGAAAGCGATAGGTGAGGGTTGGCCATCTGCCTGGCGCAGGGCGAACACCCGACGTGCGTCTTCACAGGGCAGTTCGATCGGGGTGGAAACTCCTCTATCCGCACCCACGCGGTATAGCCGGGACGGATGGGTGAAGCAGTTACGAGCGTGCGATTGGCAGAGGACCAGCTCCGCTCGCCCGTTCCCGTCCAGGTCGGCGAGAGCCACGTCGCAGGCGCGTTCGGAGAGGAGGGGAGTGCGGCGCTGCGGGGAGAACCCCTCAGAATCGCCCCAGAAGATCCAGGAGCACTGATCACCGGCACTCGTGTCGCGGGCCGCCACGGTCAAGTCCCCGAATCCGTCGCCGTCGACGTCCGCGATGGCTGCGCCCATCGGGTTTTGACACTGGAATTCCAGGGGAGGGGCGAATGAGCGGTCCGGCCGGACAGGTATGAGTCGGAAGCAGTCAGTTCCGGGGGCAAAGAGGTGCGGGCTGTTGCGGACTGCCAGCACCCCGGCCAGGGGATTCGCGTCGGCCACGAATTCCGCGTACCCCTCCTGCTGACTCGCCTTCTCCGGGGCCATTGAGGGGCAGCCGGGCACGTCACAGCTGTTTTCCGGGCTGATCCCCGCTGTTCCTCCCCAGTAGACCGCCAGGGAACCGTCGTTCTGGCGGAGGATCAGGTCGCAGCATCCGTCATCATCGAGGTCCCCCGCTGCCAGCCCGGCTCCCTTCATCTCGAGGTCGACGTAGCGTTTCGGCTCGAACCCCAGGTCATTTTGCCGGAATAGCCGCAACCGGTCCTGGCACAGAAAGGCAAGGTCAACGAGGCCGTTGCCGTCGAAGTCTCCGGCAACGACATCAAGGCAACGTGGGACGGGGAGTGCCAGCATTTGCTGTTCACTGTACCCATCCGGGCCACCGAAGTAGACAAAGGCATTCAGCTCCTGGTGGACGCCGTTGTGCCACATGCCGAGAACGAGGTCATCATAGCCGTTGCCGGTCAAATCGGCTGCCGTTCCGCTCAAAGACCCGTCCGAGGGCAGCGTTACGGGGCTTTGCCCGGTGAGTGGTGCCTCGTAGACATAGGCTGGAACCTGTTCGAAGTGCTCCTGGCTGTTGCAGAAGATGATGTCGAGGAAGCCATTGCCGGTTGTGTCCCAGTGGTGTATCCGCTGGAGCACACCTGCTCGGGAGACATACAGGTTCTGTCCACCGTGGGCGAATTCCCCCGCTCGGAATGCTTCGAAGCCCTCCTGACGCCAAACGCT
>Ga0008651_10001559_pt1 | contig 13141 bp, 12 predicted proteins | sample SaaInlV_200m_DNA_6_FD_59173 | JGI IMG/M metagenome (GOLD analysis project Ga0008651, IMG submission 59173) | Marine microbial communities from expanding oxygen minimum zones in the Saanich Inlet - SI037_S2LV_200m_DNA | ecosystem: Environmental > Aquatic > Marine > Intertidal zone ...
GCGGCGGGTGGCGAGACGGGCGAAGCCTTTGCGCCCGCCAATATTGCGCTCTGTAAATACTGGGGCAAACGTGATGAGACCCTCAACCTGCCCGTCACCTCCAGCCTCTCCCTTTCGCTGGGCACGCTGGGCTCACACTGCCACCTGCGGCGCTGCGACGGCCCTGACCGCATCCTGCTCAACGATGAACCGCTGCCGCCAGCGCACCCCTTTGTGGTCCGGGCCAGCGCCTTTCTCGATCTCTTTCGCGACCCGTCCGGCGCGGGATACGCCGTGGCGGCCACCAACACCATTCCCACCGCCGCCGGCTTCGCTTCATCCGCCTCCGGCTTTGCCTCACTCGTGCTCGCGCTCGACCAGCTGCACGGCTGGGCACTGACCCGGCGTGAGGCCTCGATCCTGGCGCGCCTCGGTAGCGGCAGCGCCTGCCGCTCACTCTGGCAAGGCCTGGTCGAATGGCATGCCGGCAGTGCGCCCGACGGGATGGACTCGTATGCGGAACCGATCGCGAGTGACTGGGAGGCGCTGCGCATCGGGCTCTTGGTTCTGGAGGGTGGCCCCAAACCCATTTCATCGCGTGTCGCCATGCGGCGCACCGTCGCCACCTCGTCCACCTACGCCACGTGGCCGGCCACGGTGGCGGCGGACATGACCACGTGCAAGGCCGCCATCGCCGCCAAGGATTTCGATCGGCTGGGCCAGGCGGCGGAGTCGAACGCCCTGGCCATGCACGCCACCATGATGACCGCCCAGCCACCCGTGCTCTACTGGAAGCCCGCCTCCGTGGCCGCGATGCACCAGGTATGGCAAGCCCGCCACGAGGGGATACCCCTCTATTTCACGATGGATGCCGGTCCCAACCTGAAGTTGATTTTTCTCGCCTCCGACGAGAAAGCGGTCTGTATCCACTTCCCCTCCCTGCACGTATGCATCCCGCATCCCGCTTGAGGTCCCCGCGCTTCGCCAGCCCACTCAGCGGTCAGTCCTCACCGCAGAAGGACGGGACGGGGAGGTCCTGAGCAGCACGGCAAGAAAGCGCGATGTGTAGTGCGGTGTGTAGCCGCGGGTGGTCCAGGCGGCGGCACCGTTGGGGCGGGTGGTGAGAATCAGAAACGGGTCCGCCGAGTCCGTCGCAAGCCGCCGCGAGGGATCCTTGACCGCGACGTGATGGAATCGCAGGGCCCGCCCCTCGCAGTGGGCCTTGACCAGGCCGCGCAGCGGATACTCATAGTCGTCAGGGCCGGTACAGAGCCCGATATCGGTCAAGGCATGTTCGGCGGCAAGCTGGCCCGCACACGCCGCTCCGCGCGTGAAGGCCTCCTGCAACCAGGCGGCACTCCTGAAGACCTGCACATTCCGCTCGGACCGTAGCAGCGAGTAGCCCTTGACGGAGAGTAAGGGCCGCGTTTCATTGATCAGGAGATAGGGCAGTGCATAGGCCAGGAGACCGAGGGAGAGGGCAACGGGCAGCAGCCGGAAGCGCTTGTGATCAACCGGCACAACCAATGGCACCAGTGGGGCCAGCAAGAAGAAGAGCGGGGTATGCAGCCGGCTGGCCCACAACTGCCACTTGAACATCGCAGCAAAAGTGAAGGCGGCAAGCGTGACCGCCACACCATACAGCAGCGCCGGGCGAAGCGGTTTACGCCATCCCCGGCAGAGCAGGAGCACGCCGACCAACACCCCCAACAGGGCGTGCGGGAGATTGCCGGCCAGATCTTCATGCACCTTGTAGGGTATCATGAACCGGCATCCGGCCCAGGTCGAAGCGGGGTTCTCCAACTCATCCCCCAAGAGCGCGGCGACGGCCTTGTGGGTCGTCTGGTTGGTCCGAGGTGACGGCGTCCCGAGGTGGAGCGACAGGCTACGCACAACGTTGGCGCCAAAGATCGGCAGCGAGAGGCGCTCATTGCGATAGCTGCCCGTCTCGGTCGAGAAGGGATGTTGGTAGAGACCATAGTTGCGCGCCAAGTGCCCCGCGCTGAGCAGGAGGGCCAGCACGGGCACCAGAGCCAGCTTCAGACTGTATGGAACCCAGCGCTCGCGCGACGACCCCCCGCGCGGAAACAGGCCCACGACAAGACCGATGGCCGGGCAGTAAACATAAGCGGTGCCCTTGGTCAGCAGCGCCGCACCCAGCGCCGCCGCGCAGGCCATCAGGTTGAATAGTGTAGGCGCCTGCCTGACCTTGAGCAGGTAGCACGCAAACAGGAGGATGAAGGCCGAGACGACCAGGTCGTTCTGCGTGCTGGTGGCCTGCAGGATCGCCATAGGAATCGTCACGCCTACGGCCGCCGCCAACCAGCCGGCACGCGGACTGCCCCCCAAGGCAGTGGCGATTCGAGAGACAGCCGCCACGGCAACCACGAGGGCGAACCACTGAACCATGTTGGCCCATCCATCGCCGCCCCCCAGTATGTTGAGGTGCAGGATCATGAACTCGGCCAACGGCATCTGATAGTTCTGGCGGGGTATGGAGGTCGGGTAGAACGCAACCGACTGGTGCTGTTCCCACGACGCCACCCGGGCCATGTGATAGGTCATGGAGTCCCACGTGTTGGGCGGCGCCAGCAGGGCCACCCCCAGCGTAATGATCAACACCCCCGCAATGGCCACCGCCATGGGCAGCACCTGCCGGTGCGTTTGACGCGCCGCATCCAGGCGGTCGTTCAATCGAGCTATCAGCTGCCGCCACCCGCTGTGCCAGAGCACCACCAGCTCCACCAACAGCAGGAGAATCCAGAGGGCCAGGAGTGCAGGCAAAGTGAGTGCATTGAAGCCCGACAGCAGCTCAGTCGTGACCGCCACAAACAGAGCGATTCCCAGGAACGCAAGGCCCAGCGCCTCCCGAAGCGACGGAATGCCGCGGGTCACACAGATCAGGAACAGGCCCAACAAGGCAAGCGGGACAAGGAATACCACGTCATACCCTCCAACAGGTGCGTTACAGTTTCGGCCTACGCTCGCACGAGTATCGCAGGCGGCGTGGAGGGGGCAAGCAGAAACAGGTGATTTACGGTCTTCTGACCGGTGAGCAGAGGCAACACAGAACGGCTCTGCATCACACGTCGATTCATCTTCTTCACGTTCACCACCTCTTCCGCAATAGTGTCGCCCGGCATGCAGCCTCCTCGTTGGAGATTCAGTGTTGAATGTTCAGCCCCGGGTGTAAAGGGGCGCCTGCCACTTCTATGGGGGAACCGTTGGCGGCGCTTGACCATTGGCGCCGGTCCTTCTACCATCCTGCCCATGATTGCGATAGTTGACTACCGCGCCGGTAACCTGACGAGCGTACGCCTTGCCTGCGAATCGTTGGGGCTGCAGGCGCAAATTACGTCCGACCCCGAGCAGATCCTGTCGGCTGAGCGGGTGATCTTTCCCGGCGTTGGCGCGGCTGGCGCCGCCATGGGGCATCTCAACGAGCTGAAACTGGCCGATACGCTGCGGGCCGTGGTGGCCCAGGGCACGCCCTTCCTCGGCATCTGCCTGGGCACCCAGATCATTCTGGAACATTCAGAGGAGGATGGCGGCGTCGATACGGTCGGCCTGCTGAAGGGCAACGTGCGGCTGTTCCGGCCAACCGACCCACTGGTCAAGGTGCCTCAGATCGGCTGGAACACGGTGAAGCTGAAACGGTCCCACCCCGTCTTTGCAGGCATTGAGGATGAGAGCGAGTTCTACTTCGTGCACAGCTACCACCCCGAGCCGGATCTGCCGGAGTGCATCCTGGGTGAAACAGAGTATGCGGGGGTAACCTTTGCCTCGGCGATGGGCCGCGACAACCTGGTCGCCACGCAGTTTCACCCCGAGAAGTCGGGCCGTATCGGATTGCGCCTGCTCAACAATTTCGCCACCTGGAATGGACGGGACGGGACGGAAGTCGGAGGTCGGAAGTCGGAGGTCGGATGACCTGATGCCTGGAGTCTCTTCTTTATGCTAACGAAACGTATTATTCCCTGCCTTGATATCCATGAGAAGCAGGTCACCAAGGGCGTGAAGTTCAAGAACAACATCGTCCTGGGCGACCCGGTCGAGATGGCGGCGCGCTATTACGACGAGGGCTGCGACGAACTGGTCTTTTACGACATCACCGCGTCGGCCGAGGGGCGGCCGATCGATATCGAAATGGTGGCCGAGGTGGCGCACGCCATTCGTATCCCCTTTGCCGTGGGCGGCGGGATCTCGACCCTGGCGGACATGTCGCGCGTCCTGCTGGCCGGCGCCGAGAAGGTTTCGGTCAACTCGCTGGCGGTCAAGAATCCGTCGATCATCAGCGACGGTGCACGCGCCTTCGGGTCGCAGTGCATCGTGCTGGGAATGGATCCGCTGGCGGTGGACGATCCGGTGCGCTGTCCGAGCGGCTACGAGATCACGACACGCGGCTTCCGCGAACGGACCGGCATGGATGCCCTGGAGTGGGCCCGCCGTGCGGTCGATCTGGGGGTGGGCGAGATCGTAGTCAACTCGGTTGATGCGGATGGCACGCGGGCCGGCTTCGAGATCGGCCTGACCAAACTGATCGCCGAAAACGTATCCGTACCGGTGGTGGCCTCCGGCGGGGCGGGCAACGCGCAGCATCTCGTGGACGTTTTCGAGAAGGCCCACGCCGATGCGGCCATCATCGCCGGTATGATTCATACGGGTGACACCACGATCCCGGCGCTCAAAGCCGAACTGGTCGCCGCCGGCGTCCCCATCCGCCAGCACTGGTAGGAGTGGGGGGAAGTAAGCAGTGAGCAGTGGGCAGTGGGCAGTGGGCAGTGGGCAGTAACAGAATCATCCAGATGCGCTGTTATGTAGTCTGATTTTATGACGCCGACCACCAGACCAACCACCACAACTTGTCGGCCAATTGGCCACAGGCTTGAACTGGAGGCGGCCTGCCCTCAGGCCGCAAAGAGCGGGGTGAGGGCACCCCGCCTCCAGCACGTTCTCTATGCCAACAGGTCACTGCGTTGGCATGTCCTCCGATTCTCCACTTGGCCCGGTTTATGCTCTATAACTCACCTGCATTAGGTACATCAACCAAGGAGGTGTGCTGGATGGATAGAGATAGATTGCTATAATCTGCCCGTTTTGATGTCGTGCCGGCTGCTTGATGACGGTAGTCTCCGGCGGCTGGCCGAAAAAAGGGCACGAGGGTCGTTGTTGAATGCACAAGGCAGCGGCCCTCTTTTTGTGTCTACGGGGGGGCACTACCGGCAGTATGCCCCTATTGAACCGAGGGTTTGGCGTCGGGATAGCGACGTTTGAGCTCAGCCAGAGCGCGCGCGGCGCCGTTGGTGTTGCCGGCAGCGGTGAGACAGACGGCCGCCTGGGCCAGACAGTCAGGTACGAGGACGGGGTCGTTATAGAGAATGGCGACGCTCATGAAATAGCGCGCGGCGGCATCGAACTCCCCGCGGGCCTGGGCCGTACGGGCCTGGCCGGCATAGGAACGTGCGCGTGCACTGATCGTGCTACCGGGATGGGTGCCGGCCTTCTCGTAGAATCCGCGGGCACGGTCGATCTGCTTGGCGGCCAGGGCGGCATCCCCCAGTGCGAGGGCCGCTTCGGCCACTTCGGTGGCATCGCCACCGGCCTGGACCACCTGTTCATAGGCGGCCACGGCCTTGTCGGTCTTGCCCTGTCCATCATGCGCCCGCCCCAGAATGTACCAGCCGGCCTGCTGCCAGTTGCCGGCACGATCGTCCGTGACGAGAAGTTCAGCGGCCTGAATGCAGCGGCTAAAGTCCTTCTTTGAGAGACTATACTCGGCCAGCCACTGCAGGAGCGACGGGGAGAGCCCCTTCCCTTCGGGGGTGCCGAGTAGTTTATGGAAACGGTCGGCGGCTTCCTGATCTTTGTTCTGCGACTGCAGCACGTAGGCCAGGGCGAGCTGGGCTTCGCGCTTGAGATCGGGCCGCGCATCCGCCGCCAGCACGAGACGCAGGCTGGCCTCGGCATCGCTATAGCGTTCGGCCTGCTGGAGGAGACGGCCCTCCCAGTAGGCGGCATCGATGACGAAGGCCGATTTCGGGAAGCGGCGCCGCAATTCGCGCAGCGAGCTGAGCGCATCGCTATCGCGCTTGAGCCGTACCTCGCTCATAGCTTTCTGGAAGATGGATTCTTCGACCAGCGGGTCATCCTTGTGTTTCTGGACCAGCGTGGCCCACGCGGCCACGGCTTTCTCGTCGCTGTCGGCGCGTGACCAGCAATAGCCCGAGGCAAAGTAGGCCCGCGCGGCCAGCTCGTGTTCGGGCCACTGGGCGGCCACCTGGCCGAACTGTGTGGCGGCCTGCACAAAATCGGAACGGGCCTGCAGATGGTACGCCAGGCGATAGGTGGCTTCGCAGGCCACGCCGCTGGCCGGATAATCACGCGCAATCAGGCGGTAGTACTGCACGGCATCATCGGCCTGGTTCAGTGCGGCATGCGACTCGGCCAGCAGCCAGAAGATATCTTTCTGCAGCGCGTCGTGGCCGGTTAACACCTCGGCTTCGCTAACGGCCTCTTGGTACTTGCCATCCTTGTAGAGTGCCAGCGCCAATTCATAACGCGCGGCATCCGCAAAGCGGCTGGAGGCATGAGCCTTGAGCATGGCGCGGTAGGCCGTGGCCGCATCGGCGTGGCGCAGCAGCTGGCGCTGACAGTTGGCCTTAAGGTAGAGCCACTCGGCGGCATCGCTCCCGCTGGCGGGTGCCGATTCGCTCAGACGCAGACCATCGGCATAGCGGCCCGCATTGTGGGCCGCCCAGGCCGCGCGCAGCTGCGACTCGAGGGTACGAACATCGGTCGGATAGGATTTGCCGAGATGGCGGTAGGCATCCGCGCTCTTGGCAAAATCACCGGCCCGGAAATACCACTCGGCCACCTGGAACCAGCCCTCGGCCCCGAGCCGGGCGTCGGGCGGCTTGGTGGCCACACGCTGAAACAGTTTGAGGGCGCGGGCCTGGCGCTGCTTGTCGTCGCTGCGCACGAGGGACTGGCCCAGCTTGAGGAGTGCATAGGTGTAGAATTCCGATGTGGCATACTCCTTTTCAATCCGCTCGAATGCCGTGGTGGCCTCATCGGGTTTATCCAGCTTAAGGAGGGCTTCGCCCAGGAGATACCAGCAGGCAGCGGCCACATCTGCCGGCGGCTTAGCTTTGATAACGGCGCGATAGAGATCTGCCGCGGCATCGTGGTGGCCGGCATCCATGAAGAGGCCGGCGCGGCGGAAGCCGGCACGGTGACGGAACTCGCTCTTGGGATACTCCTTGAAGACCAGGCTGAACTGCTTGTCGGCATCGAGCACCTTGCCGGCGCGGCGGTAGCACTCCCCCAGGCGGAAGTGGACGATATCGGCGGCGGGAAGATCGGGCTCTTCGCGCAGGATGGCCTCATACTCCTGGGCCGCAAGGACGAACATCTCGCGCGCAAAGAGCCCGTCGGCGAGGACCATACGCTCGGCGCCCTCCTCGGCCAGTTGGGCCGAGGCTAAACCGACAAAGCCACACAGAACTGAGAGTCCCAACAAGCGCCCGATACTCATTCGGGACCGTCGTCTGAAATGGTGGTGGCAAACGAGACGTTCCAAATATCGGCGCGCCGACAGGCGTCCAGAACGTCGATCACGTCTTCGTAGCGCGTGTCCTTATCGGCACGGATCAGGACCGCCCAGTCAGAGAACTGGTCGACGATCCGGTTGAGCAGACTATCGAGTGCCGACTCATCCATACGCACCTGGTTCACCACCACGGCGCCATCGGTGTGGATATTAATGATGATCTCACCGGGGATGCGGTCGGGCTGCTCACTGCTCTGCGCGGTGGGCAGTGTGATATCGATCTCGGTCTCCCACTGGGAGAAGATCTGACTCGCCACGAAGAAGGTCAGCAGCAGGAAGATCACGTCGATCATCGGCGCAATCTGGAAACTCTGATCGGGCGCGTTGTTGTTCGTCCTGAAATTCATTCCGCTTCCACCTTCCGGCTCAGCAGAGCGGTCAGGACGTCGGTCGAGGCGGCTTCAAGCTGCGAGACCAGCGTGGAGGCGCGGCGACGGAAATAGGAGTAGAACATCATGGCCGGAATACCGACCATCAGGCCGAAGGCCGTCGTCACCAGCGCCTGGGACACACCGCCGGCCAGGACCATGGGACGCGCCTGCGCAATGTCGAGGGCCACGGCGCTGAACGCGCGCAGCATCCCGAAGACGGTACCGAGGAGTCCGACCATCGGTGCGATCGTGGCGATATCGAGCAAGTAGCGGGTCTGACCTTCCATGGCCTCGGCCTGGCGTGCCCCTTCGCCCTGCATGACATCTTTGAGCAGCATGCCATCCGGATCCTCGACGCTCTGGATATAGTCGATCGCCACGAGCGTAACCGCCGCCAGAGGCGTGGGCCGGTACTCGCAGGCCTTGCGCGCATCCTTCACATCGCCAGCACGCAATCTTTCCACCAACTCGCGGTGCAGGGGCCGGGGCGCCACCGAGCGCACGCGCAGAATGGCAAAGAAATAAAGTATAAAGGCCACGGTCACCAGTGACATCACGGCCAGCACAATCATCAGCCAGCCACCGTTTTCAACGACCTCCTGCCAGGAGAGGCGCTGCGCCTCTTCCCCCGCGGCGGCGGCGGCCTCCTGGGCCCACAGCGGCATCGTTCCCAGCAGCCACATCGCGGCGCCGGCCACCCACATGCTCATTCGGCTTCGCATCGCTACGCCGTGACACGTCCATCCTCTTGCCTCGCTCATGATCTACGCTCCCATTTCCGGATAGTTCGTCCCCAAGAGGGCCGATATACATTTGTAATACTGTTTTTTCTCATCTCTGGCAAAGAGCTTAACCGCCTTGACGCGCCCCTTCAGCAGGGCCAGATCGAGTCCGGCCGGTGCACCGAGATGGTTTTTCTGCGCCACCGCGTCCTTCGGGCTCGTGCATTCCAGCGCATCCAGGTTGTCTTTGACCTGCTGGTAGGCATCGCGGAAAGGCATGCCTTCAGCGACCAGTTCGAGGGCCCGGTCAGCCGCGAAGACGCCCGCCTCAAAGGCATCACCCAGCGCCTTGCGATTGGCGGTCATACCCTCCACGAGCCGGGCCATCACGACCAGGCAGGCGCGCGTGGTGGCGACACCCTCCATGAAGGGCTCCTTGACCTCTTGCAGGTCGCGGTTGTAGCCACTGGGCAGCCCCTTGACCACGCCCATGGCCGCGGTCAGGTGCCCCATAACGCGTGAGGCCTTGGCCCGCACGAGCTCGGCCACATCCGGGTTCTGCTTCTGCGGCATGATGCTGCTTCCGGTGCAATAGGCGGCCGGCAGCGTGAAGTAAGGCATCTCGGGTGTGGTGAACAGAATCAGGTCTTCGGCTAGCCGGGAGAGGCTCAACATCACCTGGGTGCAGGCGGAGAGAATCACGGTTTCACACTTGCCGCGCGCATTGCCGGCATAGAGCACATTGTGCTGCGGAGCCGAGAAGCCGAGCAGGTCCGACGTGAGCTGCCGGTCGATCGGTAGCGGCACCCCGTACCCGGCGGCCGAACCGAGCGGACAGCGGTCATTGAAGTCGTAGGCCGACATGGCCAGAGCCATATCATCCAGCAGACTTTCAGCGTGGGCCGAGGCCCACACCCCCACCGAGCTGGGCATGGCCGGCTGCATGTGGGTTCGCCCCACCATCGGCACGTTCTTGTAGCGCTGAGCAAAAGCCAGCAGGGCGGCGGCCAGGGCCGCGCCTTCATTGAGTAGGTCCAGAAGCTCTGTCTTGGCGAACAGGCGCAGATCGGTCGCCACCTGGTCGTTGCGGCTGCGGGCGGTATGAATGCGCCGGCCGATCGGCCCAAGGGTCTTGCTCAGCATCCGTTCGACGGCGAGATGGACGTCCTGGTCGGCCGCGGTGATCCGGAACTTACCCGCCCGGATGGTCGCCATGATGTCGCGCAGGGCCGCGATGATGGCGGCGTGCTCGGAGGGGGTGAAGAGCGGGCCCGTGCCCCCGTCGAGTCCGGCCAGCATGGTCACGTGTGCGGCCGAGCCAATACAGTCGACCTCAGCCAGGGCCAGGTCAAGAACGGGGTCTTTGCCGATCGTGAACGCCAGGACATGGCTGTCCACGTTACCCACCAATGTTTTCTGCGCCTTTGTCGTCATGCTCCGCCTCGTTCATCGGGTCAGGCGCCGGCGTTCGCACCGCCGCCTTCAACTGTTGCATCTCGATCTCAGCCGCACCGAGCAATTCCCTCAGCCGGTCCGGACGTTTGTTCCGGGCCAGGGCATCCAGAAATTCCGCATAGCCGTCCACCGCTCGGTGAAAGGCGCGGCCGCGGCCCACCGCCAGCACGCGCAAGGCGGCCAGCTTGGTGCGGCAGAACCCATCGATCCAATCTGCCTCGCGCTGTGCAACGAGGGCAACAAATCCGTCGCCCCTTTCGATTCCACTGGCCAAGGGAATACCAAAACCTCCGGGATAAAGCAACAACTCGGCGGCAAAGCGTTCCACGGCCGCGGGTGGAACGGTTCCGGGACGAAAGACCTTGCGCTTCTGACGCATGATCCAGGCATCCCAGGCCACTTCCATATCGGCCCGACTCGCCACGTGCACCAGCTCACTGGCGGCGTCATCCACGCTCACGGCTTCGCGCTGATTGAGGTGATCGAACAGCCACCGCATACGGGCCTGCCCCAGGGGGGCCTCCAGCAGCCACGCCATCCATACGCCGGCGACCGGTCCGTCGGTCAGGCGGTCCCACGTCTGTGGGTCTTTAACCAACCACTCGGCCAGTGGCGCTACGCGCCCCACCTGCCAGGCATCCAGCACGGCGCGTGCATCCGCCTCGCGCTGCATGCGCGTCAGGTTGCGCGCCAGCCCCACGCTCAGCCAGCGCGGCACGGCAACAGGCTGGGCAGCGGGCCGCTCTGGGGTGGGCCGCGACGACGGAAAGAACCCCTCCAGCAAGAGACGACAGAAGGCGACACGCACGGGTTCCTCGGGCAGACAGTCAGCCGAGGGCACCACCAAGCGCTGCACCAGGCACCCGGCCTCGACCCGCTGGGTCAAAGCGAGTGGGCCGCAGACGGCCGCCGACACCGTACCGGTCACGCTGGCGGAGGGGCGAATCACGATGCGGATCTCACGATACCGGAAGGGAATAGGTAGACCCAACAGATCCTCGACCCGGCCGACCACCGTCTCGGCCCAGCGTCCCGCTTCAAGATTGTCGAGCGTGCGCGGCCCCACCACGGCAAAGCGGCGCGAGGTGGTACGATGGGTCTTGAGGGCATCCAGGCGCGACAGGTCAAGCGGTTGGCCCCACGCGGGCATGGCCAGCAGAAACAGACCCAGCAGCACAGTGGGGCAGCGGCCCATCGCTCTACTGCCCTACGACCAGGGCAATCGCCCGATCTTTGAGTTCGATCTCCTGCACACGCTTGAGCACGAGCATTTCGCGCTCGCCTTCGAAGAGGTCACGGAAGCGCTGTGCGGTCGACTCGGAAAATGCCGCCGGCAGGGGCAGATGGCCGATCTTGGCGCTGACCACTTCAACCGTGCCGCCCTCGACCGGCTTCAACACCAGGTCGCGTGTGAAGGTGGGATAAAACGTCATCCACAAGATCTTCCAGGGCTTATCATCCTGGTGCATACGCAGTCGGATACGGTCGGGGGTCAGCTCGACACTGAAACCGGATACGCCCAGCGCTTCGACGCGCAACTGATTGAGATAGGCGTTGATGTCAGATTCGCGGAACGCGCTCCCGACCGATTCGGTGCCCTCGGACAGGTGCATGCCGCGCAGCGCCAGCGAGACGCGCTTGGCGCCGGTCTTCGAAGGCGCCAGTCCAAGCGGATCTCCCTCTGGCCAGAACCGGATTCCCGCACCGATGACCAACACGGCGGCCACGAGCAACACGAACCCCGACAGGCTCGAGACCACATTGGTCCGCTTCTTGACCCTCAGGTCGGCCGCCGTGGGCTCGGCCAGTTCGAGCTTCTTGCCGCATCGAAAACAGAAGACGCGGCCCAGCGTATTCTCGGCGCTACAGTGCAGACAGGTGGGCATGGGGTTGACCTACGGGTTAGGGGTTTTCTTGCTTGAAACGGACGACGTCTTGGCGTCCGCAGGCTTCGCCGCCGGTGTGGAGTCGCTGCCCTTCTTCTTGTCCGCAGCCTTGGATGAGGCCGTGGAGGCCGCCGAGCTGCTGGACGCTTTCTGAGCGCCCTTCTGATAGGAGTCGCTGCGGTAATCGGTTTCGTAGAATCCGCTGCCCTTGAAGATGATTCCGGCCCCCGTCCCAATCAGGCGGTCAATCCGCCCCTTGCACTCCGGACAGGTCTTGAGCCGTTCAGCGGTCATGGACTGGAACTTCTCGAAAATGTGGCCGCATTCGCGGCATTCGTATTCGTATGTCGGCATTGATCTTTCCCCTAATAATCAGCCCAAAATGTAGCCTAACTGGAGGGGGAGTGTCAAACGGATGCAGAGCTGCGACTTACGCCCCGGCTTTCTCCGGGGAGGAAGAGTCAACATCCAACAACCAACGCCCAACATCCAACGTCCAAGGAAAGATGAGCATGTTGCCCCTCTTCACTTGGGTGTTGGGCGTTGGATGTTGGGTGTTGGGCGTTCAAATTCATAGGGATTCAGCGGTGCGAGTGCCTTCGCCCATGAATTCGAAACGCTATCCTTAACGCCGCGCAGTTGCCGTTTGCGGTCTATGACGTCAGGGCTTAGAGTGTGGACTGACTAATGGGAGGAACCGAGATGAGCGATACGTACTACGAGACGAAGGACCTGGCGGACTTTCCGAATATCGGAGAGCACGCCCCCGCGCTGGGCGACGCCTTTTTCGATTACTATGCCAAGGCCACCTCGGCCGGCGCGTTGACCGAGCGCGAGAAGACGCTGATCGCCCTCGCGGTCTCGACGGTGCGCCACTGCCCTTACTGCATTGATGCCTATACCAACAAGTGCCTCTCACTGGGCGTGTCCGATGAGGAGATGATGGAGGCGGTTCACGTCGGTGCCGCGATGGTGGCCGGCGACACGCTGGCGCACTCGACCCAGATGCGTAAGATCCTGAAGCAGAAAGAGATGTAGGGAAGGGTGAAGGGCGAAGGATCCCGCGCGCGAGTAGCCAGCGCAACACTTGTGAGATGAAAATGGTCACGCGGTAAGGTA